>OGXN01000002.1_pt1 | contig 363266 bp, 291 predicted proteins | sample 1576281 | NCBI WGS metagenome assembly OGXN01 (sample SAMEA3541494, study PRJEB24748) | human gut metagenome | biome: human gut; feature: human-associated habitat; material: faeces | place: China | collected 2012
ATTACCTTACATTGTTCAGTTTTCAAAGATCTGAAATTGCATTTCACTCATGCGAGTTTTGGCAATTTACTCACCGCCACATCTGACGGTTTTTAAATTATAACACTGTTTTCTAACTTAGTCAACAACTTTTTTACTTTTTTATTACATTAAGTTTACTAAAGTTAAGTTTACTAAAGTTGAATTGTAGAACCTCGTTATAATCTATATAAACGCCGCCCGAAGTAACCCTTCGGGAGACGACTTATACATCTTATCTCATATCAAAAAGTAAGTCAAGCATTTTTATAAAATATTTTCTCTATTTCATATCCCCTCCTATAAACAAAACGCCCCTACATTATCAAACTAATGTAGGGGCATTCAATTCTAAGCAAGCAAAGCATTATCATTCTTATAGTAGATTCATTTCATAGCATCTACCTTTCATTTTTCAGGGTCTAACTTTAGTCTCAATTCTATTTGTACTTATTTTGTCACTTATTCTTTTCAGTGCTCATCTGGCTAGCCTTTTTTTCTAAGTACTTATTCCTAATGCTTTATTCTAGCGCTTATTTACAATATTTTATTCTAGAAACTATTTTTGTACTTACTCGTTTATAACTTTCTTATTACTAAAATACCATTCAATACTTATTCGACAGTAACTTTTTCACCTAACTCATAATTCCCTTTAGATGTAATTACCTTTTCTCCTTTATTGAGTCCTGATGTAATAGCTGTATATCCATCCACGGTTTCACTTACCTCCACTACGCGCACATCCACCGTATTATCAGCAGTTATAACATACACAAACTTACCATCTTTGTTTTCTCGAATCGCTTCTTGTGGTACAGCCATAACAGGCGCCGTCACATCGGATTCAATAACCAATGTATAAAATTCGCCCGGAGTAATAGTGTTATCTGTATTGTTAAAGGTCGCTTTTACTAATACACTTGGCGTTCCTGCCGGAGAGTTTGTATCCACATAAGTCAATTCACCTGGCACTTCCTTATTGTCCACCTTTAAATATACTTTAAGCTTTCCTTTATTAGCAGGATCCGCCAATTTTAAGGCAAAGCCCTGAGGAATACTAAGAGACGCAACTACTGGTGTATTTTGTTGAATCAACATAAAAGGACGTCCTGCAATAGCCACCTTACGATCTTCATTATAAATGGCTGCTACGCGCCCATCCATAGGCGATACAATTTGCGCTTGTGCCATTTGGGCTTGCACCTGTGCTATAGCGGCTTGTATGCTAGCGGTCTCAACACCGCCTCCAGTAGCTACATAACCACCACCACTGGTTACAACTGTTGCTTGTGAGCGCTGTACAATGGTCTGATATTCTTTCTCCGTAATTATACCTGCTGACATCATTTCATGAGCCCGCGACACATCTGCTGCTGATACAGCACCAGGTATTACCGTAGTCTCTTGTGGTACTGCTTGGAGTGATTGCCCTTGCTGTCTTTCGCCAAGTTCTTGAATCAATTGATTTAACTGCGTTTGCAAAGTAGCCGTATCAAGCATTGCTACAACTTGCCCTTGTTTAACTTCATCGCCCACCTTAACAGTCATAGTGGCAACTTGCCCTGATACAGTTGGTTCAATTGTCGCTTTATTTAGAGCTGCTACGCTAGCATCATTGTTAATCTTTACGGGCATATCTCGTTGTTCCACCACAGCGCTAGTCACTTTAGTTGGCCCAAAGCAACCACTCATAAGAACTGCCATGACCAAGGCTAGAGCAACTGTCGAAGTATTTCGTACAAAATAATATAATCTATTACTTTTCAGTACATTTTTTAGCACCTTATATCCTCCTATCTATAATCTTTTATGTGATTTTTATATAATCATTTCACAATACAAATTTCAAACTATTCACCATATATTAGCCTATTACTATTCACTTTATATTAGAAAATCTATATATATTAGGTTATTTATTATTTAGTTCACATTTTTGTTTTGAATCTTAAATCTTGAATCTTGATTTTTTATTTGCCGATTTTTCTAGATTTATATCATTGCAGTCCATAATGTTTACATCATTACAGTCCATACTATTTATATCACTGTATTCCTTAACTTTTTTACTGCATTTATTTTACAATAGCTTCAAATTGAGGATTTCCATGGAATCTTACAAAATGATCCTGCGTGCGCGCTACTGCTTTCACCTGCTCATCAAGGGCAATGGCTTCACGCAATTTATCTAAAGCTAATCGATCATCTCCTTGGTCTGCATATATAGTAGCAATCCCATAAACCGACCATACATTGCGCGGATCTTTTTGAAGTACCTTCTCAAACCAACTCTTTGAAGTGTATAAATCACCTTGCAATTTATACAGCATAGCTAAATTATAATAGACGCTTACATTATCCGGGTTAAGCTCATGCGCTTTTTGTTCATTCTTAAGCCCATTCTCTACATCGCCATTTAAGCCCTGTGCCATTCCTTTTATAGAGTAGGCTTCATCACTCTTAGGATGTTCTTTTAATATTTCATCAGCTTTAGCAATGGCTTCACTATATTTATTATCCTGTAGTAATTCTCTCGCCAGCTGCACCTCATTAGCCGGCACTTCATGGGACACTACTACGGAATTAGGTTTAACTGCTTCACTTTCACTCGGTTTATCTGTTCCACAACCGGTGACCAATATAGCCACTACTAATAAAACGATTGCATATTTACTATTAATTTTTCTTCAGCACCTTTCTACTATCGCATGGTGCTAATCTAGCACCTATAAGAAAACAATGTATATCATTGCCTATATATTATTTAATTCCTCTAGTTTTACTATCTCATTTATTATATACCATCTTAGGCTTTTACAAAACTAAAAAGCAGTTATAAGTTTAATGAACTTCTTTAAAAAGGCTCATTATCTTATAACTGCTTTCATTATATGCAGTACTTATTTATTCATAACCGACTTAGTACTTAAGTCATACACGGCCATACTAGGCACATCCAATGCTGCTTGTGCCGTACTTTGTTGACAAGTAAAAATCAAAACTTGTCCATGCTTACCCACATGAGTAAGCACATCAAGAGCACCTTTTTGACGCGCCTCATCAAAGCGTAATAAAATATCATCCAAAATGATTGGCAGAGAGTCAACCCTTTGACTAAACACATAGGCTAAACTAAGTCGTAATGCCAAGTAAACTTGATCGCCCAAGCCACTGCTCCAACGATCAGAAGTCAATCCATTTCCTTGAGAGTCTACAGCCTGCAAATTAGCCACATCACCAGTTAAGGCTAAGCTATATTTACCGCCTGTCATTATATGCAAATATTCAGAGGCCTTTTCAATCGCTTCTGGCTGGCGATCTTTTTCATAATCAGCCTGCGCCAACTCCATAAAATGGCTAATGAGAACTTGCGTTGCCCACGAAGTAAGCGAGTCCTGCAACTCCCCTTCTAATTGTTGCTCTTTTTGAAGGGCTGTAGCCAGCGCCTTATCATTGCTCAAAGTGCGCAAGGTCTCTTGTAGTTGTCCTCGCTTTTCATGTAAATTATCTAAGCGTTTTTTCAAGCTAGCCACTTCTGATTCGCTTCGCGCTGCTTCTGAATGCCATTTGCTTTTATTGCCAGATTTAAGCTTGCGCAACAAAGAGTCATGTTGGTCCTTCTTTGGCGCAAAGAGCGATAATTGATCAATGCTTTGCTCATACACAACCTTCCATTGTGTATATTGATCTTGCAATAAAAGTCGTTGACGATATTCAGCCGCCGACGGCACACCAGTTTTCTGTAATATTTCTTCTTGTTCTAAAAGCAAGGACTTCTCTTTGCGACTCCACTGTTCATATTCCTCATGATAGCTGCGTCGTTGCGATTCCTTTTGCTCCCAGCGAACTTGATTTTGACGGTGCGTCTTCAATAGATTATATACGCGGCGAACTTCTACCGGTGTCGCCGGTATGGTCAACTCTAACTTAGACCATAAAGCCTGACATTTATTTTTCAACTCCGTCAATTGCACCTCATGATCTTGAAGGATTTTTTCATACTCTCTATATTTATTTAAATCCTCCATATATGTGTCATATTCTTGCTTCATGGCAAAGAAATGATTGTCCGTTAATACGCGGCTAGCCCCTGGTGGCAACCAACGTTGCCAGGCTTCCATTGCCTTGTTACCTTCAGCTTCTAATGTTTTACCTTCTTCTAGCCACGCATTCAATAATTGCTCATAACTATGAACCTTCGCAAGTAAAATATTTTGATTTCCAAAGGCTTCACGTGCACGCTTAACTTGATTTGTTAAAGCATCCAAGTCCTCCCGCGATTGAGGTGCTGCCCAGCCATGTTCATTGACAATTGTCTGCAATACAGTCTGCACACTTCGCTGACGATGCTCTAAACTTTTCAACTCCGAATTCAACTGCTGACGCTGTTTCCACATATAAACAAACGCCCCTAGGCCTACCACCACTAATAGCCCTGCTAGCCAAAGTAAAGACTCATTCACCAAGCCCAGAACGATACCTACACCCAAAAGAACAACTGGTAATGCTTGCAGCATTTTATTGTTATACGGTGATAATGTTAGAGCTAATATAGCCTTATCAATACATTCTTTTTCTTCATAGGTCTTGGCCAAGGTTTCAATACTCACTTCTTCTTTAATTAATTTAGATTCCTCTTGTTTGACCGTCGTATTGGCAATATCTTCTGGTTCTTGAGGTTTTCGTTTCTGCCAATGCAAGTAATTATCCTGCGCGCTACGCAAATCACGCGCCAAGCGCTCGCCTTCAGCCCAATTCACCTGTGTAGGCAACTCAACATTAGCATCCCAAGCCGTATGCATAGTGCGTGAAATATCCAATTGCTCTTTAAATCGCTTCACATATGCGCGACCTTCTTCACACTCTTTTTGCAATTGAGTCCATTTAGATACATCTTGATATAAATCTTCAATATCTTGACCATATACGCCAATCAAGGAGTCAGGAGCGAAATTATCTGGCACCAAACCAGCCTCTTTGCCACTCCACATCTTCATATTATTACGGCATTCTCGGAGCCTATCCTCAAGGTCCATGAATTCTTTTTTCTCTAACAATTCTGTGACCGCAAAGGTGTTCATCTTTTCTTTGGCATGCTCAGCACGCTTATACACATCCCAAGCGCGCAGCACTAAATCAATGTCACGGCCATAATCCTGCCACTCTTTAAGGCGCTCTTCTAATTCACTTTCTGTGGTCTCTAGATTGATCAACTCCTGCTGATAATTAGCATAGGAATCCTCAACTTTTGATAAATCTTGTATATTTTGTCGAGTTTGCTTTAATTGATCTACCAACACATTGATTTTGCGTTTCCCTGCCGCTGATGCTACCAGTAAATCAGCGGAGTTTTTTTCAATATCTTTTACAGCTGTACTTAAGCGCTCGCCACCTTCACCACCGAAAAAGCGCGCTCTCACTTCTACTTCAGTAAGTACATCAGCACCTTGTAACTCATCGACTGTAATAGCAAAGATACGATCATATGTTTTTTTCTCTAAACCATGCCACCACAATTCAGCTGGCTCCACCTGTATAGGCTCGCCACCAATAGGATAAAAGTCTAGTTTTTTCTCATGACGCCCAATATGATATTCTGTACCACCATGCTCCACAAGCAAATGACCAGTCCCATAGCCATAGGTTTTGCTTTTTTTACCAAAGAGTAAAAATCGCAAAGCTTCTAGCAATGAGGTCTTGCCACTTTCATTGGGACCAAATACCATCTGCACAGAGTCCTCACTAGGTTTAAAAGACCAGTCATGGTAAGGGCCAAAGTCCTTGATATATATTTCCTTAATCCTCATCCGTATCTCCTATTAAATAGCGCGCGCCTTCTATTTCAGCTCGCCGCAGCGCTTCCCACAACAATTCATCAGTTAGTACTGCTTCATATAAGCCTAACCGTTTTATCTCTGGTCGCTTGTTTATAATCTGACGAAGTATTCCCAAGCTTTCCTCCTTAGGCAAACTTCCCACTCGATCATAACTCTTCAAATAGTCACTTACCATATCACCTGTTAAGCGACGGCCTGTCCAATCCTCTTTCGGCTTTACTTCACTAGCAATCCTAAAAGGCAGAACAAAAGCAAATTTATTCTTTTCCTCTTCCTGACTCATTGTCAGCCAAGTTTGAAGAACTTCTTCTTTATTGCACAAATCATATAAAGGACCTCGCCCCAAAAGTCGAAAGCTAACTAACACGGGCACTTTCAACTTTCTTAGCATCTCTTTTTTATGGCGAATCATCTCTAATATTTCGCTTTGACTCGTCAGTTTAGTCACATCAATATCTTCTTCTTCAAATCGAATGGCCCCTGTTTCATGAAATTGCAGCTGCACATGGCCACTGCCACCTACATTTACAATATAACAACCTTTCGGACCTTGCTCCTTACGATGCAAGCCTTGCGTATTACCAGCATATACAACATAAGGACTCTCATGTAATATTTGGCGCTTATGAATATGGCCTACTGCCCAATAATCCATGCCCGCATCAAGTAGGTCATTTAGCTTGCACGGCCCCACTAGCTCGTGGTCTTCGCTGCCGCCAATAGTGCCGTGAAATAAACCTATAGAGAAAGGATCCTCTCCACTAGGCACTAATCCTTTAGCTATATTGGAATCTCGATTCTGTCTACTACAACTCATACCATATATATAAGCTACTGTTTTCCCATGCACTACTAAAGGTTTGCGCTCCGGTTCCACAGCAGAAAATACATGCACATTAGGCGGCAATTCAATATGAGCCGCCCAACTTTCACTAGGGTCATGATTGCCTTGCACCATAAAAACAGGGATATGTCCCTTATGCAAACGCTCACATTCATGAGCAAAACGAACTTGCGCTTCTAGATTATGTGTATCACTATCATAGACATCACCAGTGATAATCACAGCTTGCACTTGTTCACGTAAAGCTAAATCTACAATTCCTTCAAAAGATTTATAGGTGGCACGGTTAGCAAATTCGTCCACTTGTTTACCTAGGGACTTTAAATATTTAAAGGGCGTCCCTAAATGAAGATCCCCACAATGTAGAAATCGAAATGGTTGAATCATCTTTAAATTCCTTTCCACGCCTTAGCTAATTGTTCAATCGCTGAAGCTAGTTTATTCGTTGGAATCGCACTAAATGAAAGTACACATTGTACTCCATTATCTATAACTTCTCCGCAACGCACATCGCAACCGCCATGATGTGCCAAAGTTACTAAATTCTGAGCCGATTCTTTTGTATGCACAACTAAACTTATATATACACCGCCTTCTGGCGCTTTCACTGTGATAGTATCGCCAAAGGCGCGATGCAAAAATTTCACCATCAACTTACTCTTGTCCGCATAATGCTTGCGAAGTCTCCGAATTTGTTTAGACCATTCGCCAGCTTCAATAAAACGGGCCCATACCAATTGTTCCATTACACTCGCGCTTTGCTTATATGTATTTCGATGCTGCATAAACTCCAACCACAAAGGAGGAGGCAACACCATATAGCTAAGACGAATTGAAGGAGGCAATACTTTAGATGGCGTCCCTACATAAATAACCCTATCCACTCCACTCATGCCTTGCAAAGAAGATATAGGTCTACCATAATAGCGCAGTTCACTATCGTAATCATCTTCAATAATATATCGCTTACCTTGCTGAGCCCATTGAAGTAATTCTTTTCTCCTAGCCACAGTCATAACACTGCCACTGCGATCACCATGAGAGGGCGTGCAATATACAATTTCTACACTAGCTTGTTCTAATATATCAAATAAAGTTTCACTCCGTTGTTCAATTTCAACTACAGTAAATCCATAATCTTCAAAAATTATTTTAATACCACCAAGAGCTTCTTTTTCAATGCCAATAGTAGTAAAACCGGCCCGTTTTAATAAAGACGCAATCGCTATAGCCATTGGTTGTGTACCACTGCTGACAATGATTTGCTCCACTTCGGCGGTCACACCTCGCGCGGCACTTAAATACCCTTGTAACTGCATACGCAGTTCTGTTTCTCCTTGTGGATTGCCGTAAGCCATCAAACGCTCTGGGTCGCGTAATACATATCCTATATATCGCTTCCAGCGACTATAATCAAAGCCTTCTGGGTCCATAGCGCCAGTTGCAAAATTATAAGGAGCACTCAATGTATTTAATCCCTGTACAAGGTTCAGCATCGTATCAAAATGACTCATTCCATCACGATGACTATCTGTCTCCAAATTCAAAGGTAATTCGAGCACTTCATAGGGCGCCCGATCATGAGACTTTAAATACCCTTCCGCAGCTAGTTGCACATAGGCTTGCTCTACAGTAATCTTACTGACCCCAATTTCTCCTGCTAGAGCGCGAACTGAAGGTAGTCTTATCCCGGCAGCTAATGTGCCATTTTCTATGTTAGATTTTATATAACTATATATTTGTTCATACAGAGGTACGCCACTCTGTCTATCCAACACGAGCATAAAAGACTCCTTCCTTCAGAATAAAAAACACTATATTTATTGTATCACAGGGCGCGTTCTTTATAAATTATTTATGCAGCTCTTTTTCCTATTTATTTAAAATCTATTTTATGCGCTTATGCCTTTGCCATATATATTTTATGTAACAATATAACTACCCTCTTTAAAATATCTCCTCTCAATTGTTAACCTTGTATAATTTTATGGTTGACTATCATTTTTATTACTCGTATAATAACACCATAATATACTATCGACTTATAACAACTAAAGCATCCATGCACTATTTAGCTCTATTTAAGAAAAAGATTATTTTATAGTGCCCTATGATGTAGTTGCTATCAGTTTATAGCCAAGGGATAAATTTAAAACAATAATCAAAGAGGTGTAAGTTCATGAGCGAAACAACAAAACAAATTGGGTATCAAGATATCATCGCCTATGCAGAGCGCGTATTAGACGGTGGTGAAATAACTAGAGAAGAAGCCGAACAATTAATTCAAGTATCTGACGAAGATACTATGATTCTATTGGCAATGGCTGATAAAATTCGTCAAAAATTCAATGGTGATGAAGTCGATTTATGTGCCATTGTCAACGCACGGTCTGGCAAATGTCCTGAAAACTGTAAATTCTGCGCCCAATCAGCACATCACGAAACAGGCGTGACTGTCTATCCTTTTATGAGCACAGAAGATATTGTAGAGCATGCACGCAAAGCCAAGGAAGCTGGTGCCATCCGCTTCTCCATCGTAACTAGCGGCCGCAATACCAATAATCCCAAAGAATTCGATCAAATCTTAGACGCCCTACGTCAAATTCAAGCCGAAACAGGTTTAGAGATTTGCTGTTCTCTAGGATTGTTAACTTATGAACAAGCCTTAAAGTTAAAAGAAGTAGGTGTTACTCGCTACCACTCTAATATTGAAACGGCACCTAGTCATTTCCCAAGCATCTGTAGTACTCATGACTTCGAAGATAAAATGAGCACTATCAGCAATGCACAAAAAGCAGGTATCCGCGTATGCTCTGGCGGTATATTCGGCCTCAATGAAAGCTTAGCGCAACGCGTTGAAATGGCCTTTGAACTTAAACGTCTAGGCATTGATTCTGTGCCACTTAACATTCTCAATCCCATCAAAGGTACTCCATTTGAACAAAATGAACCCTTAGATGCTCTCGAAATTTTACGCAGCTTTGCCACATTCCGCTTCATTTTACCAACTGCACAAATTCGTACAGCTGGCGGGCGGGAAGTCAATCTACGAGACTTGCAAGCCCTCGCCTTAACTGGTGGGCTCAACGGCATTATGGTAGGTGGCTATTTAACGACTGATGGGCGCTCCCCATTAGAGGATTTACAAATGATTGAGGATTTAAAATTAAAACGAACTCAACCACAAGTAGCCCAAGCCTAAAAATCATATTTTTAGCTAAATACAACGAGATTGTCTTTATACACACTTTAATTTTCTAACGATTTCACATACATATTAATTTATTAAATTTTACTTATACATACTCCGATTTCCTAAAATATATCCTGTATTACGAACAGAAAACTGCATGCATATCAGCCTATCTCTTCCCGAGATTAACTGACATACATGCAGTTTTTCTTTATAGCCCCCATAGGGCTAATACTGGTTCATATATAAAATGTAAGAAGCTCCAAGCCCCTAATCCGCACACGGCGCCAACAAGAGCACCATTTATACGAATCCAACTCAAATCATCTTCCACTTTTGATTCAATAAAGTAAATAAATTTTTCAGTACTTAAAGAGCCTAATACGCGCCGCACCACAACTCCTAGCATAGCATGGCTGCGCACTAATATATACTTAGCCATATGCTGGCACATATCCTCAAGTTTTTGATTCACTTCAGGCTTTTGAATGTATACAGCCCACAGTTCCTGCAAAGACTTCTCTAATACAGTAACCGGTGTTTCTTCCTCAAAGGCATCATTCGCATCGGCCATGTGAATAATACTATGAATATATGGACACACATAAGTGAGTAAGATATTCTCCCAATCTTGATTATCCACCCATTTCTGCCATGTCTCATCAATGGTCTGCGTCACTGTACTGTTATACGCCAACTCCTGCAAAGGTGCTAGCCACTGCTGCATCCACACAATGCGCTCTGTACTGCCCGGCCGTTTCCAACGCTCTAAAATCATATACAATTCGCGAAGCATGGCCAAGGCCATATCACGGGCATTAATAATATCTGTTGCTTCTGACACCGTAATGACTAAAGCGGAAATAATATTACTCTCTTTGCGAGCCTGAATTTCCTTATCAATCGTATTCGTAAGCCATTGCAATACTTGAGGCTTATCTAATGCTGCTTGTAAAACAACGAGCAAGCGAATAATTACAGTTTCATGCTTATTGCTACGACATACTTCAGTCAAAAACTGCTGAATCGGACCCGTCACATTTTGCTTGTGCAAAAACTCACTGAGTATCTTACTGCCCCATTGAGCCCATTCGCGCTCACTGCGACTATGCCATAATACATGGAGCATACTGCGAAGAGCTCTCCGAATATACTGCCGACCGCGCTCACTCGTAATGTAGCTATTGATGTAAGGAACAAAGCGAATTGTCTCTAACGTCCGCGCACATTGCTCATACGTCAACAATCGAGTCTCAATCAAGTGAATCAAGCCATTAATCATGCGATCTTTATTGCGCGGTATAAGTGCTGTATGATAAGGAAAACCTAACGGCTTACGGAATAAAGCGGTCACAGCAAACCAATCGGCTACACTCCCTATTAAAGCAGATTGTACCAACCAATATAACGCATCATACCAAGTCGCGGTAATATAAAACTGACCGATAAATACGATGCCATACAAAACAGCTGACAGAGCTAAGATGCGATTAGCCCATACGCGATATGGTACGCCTCCTATCATAACGCCAGCCCTCCTCGAATCAAATACGATGCCACATAGAAGAGGCCACCTAATACTGCCCCAACTAGTGAGCCATTTATACGAATCATCTGCAAGTCATGGTACAATTTGCCCTTAATAACTTGCGATAACTTTTCTGGCGAATACGCCATTAATTCCTTCACTACTGAATTGTCCACAAATGGCCGCAATTTACGCAATAGCGGCACAGATTGATACAATAGTAACCGTTCCAAACCTTCCATGCGCGCCCGATCATTTAATAAGCGCAGTGCATATTGCTCCGCTTCTTCTTGCACGCGATGAACAATTCCTTGCCAAGTTAACTGCTCAGAACCAATGTTTACATCTTCAACAATCTCTGTAAACCAACGGTTCTTGAGATTTTCTACATTCTCTTGCCACTGCGGATTACGCTCTAATTCAGACAGAAGCCAAATGACTTTATGGTAAACATATTGTCCCATTGTAGAATGCAAAGATTCTTGACTCTTCAAAAATTGTGTTCCCTTGCGCTGAATCAAGTCAGCCACTTGTTCTGGTGAAAACGAGTCGCTCCCCAGAGCTAACGCCAACTCACGCCAAAAGGAATTTTCAGAGTAGCGATTCATCATGGCCCGTACAATGCCTACTAAATATGGTTGAATCCCTGCAGAGCCTAATAGGCGCTGCATCATGCGATTCACATAGAGCCACAACACCGCTGCCGTCTCTTGCCCCATAATTAAATGGCCAAAGCGAACGAGCAAAGGACTGACCTTCCAATGATGTATTCCCTTTTTTATGGCCTCAGTAATTTCTTTCTTTATAGGCGAGGAATCAAATTGATTGGCTAATTGTCCCCCAACCTCTGCCAAGAAATGAGTAATTTGAGCACGCCCTTCTTGACTGAGAAAGTAAGTAATAATGCGCTTTAACAATTGCTCCTCTTTTATTACTTGATACATCTGAGGCACTCGCAACAGTTCTTCCACCATCATATAGCGCGCTGTTTCTACTAACCGCGCCTTGCTCCGCGGAATCAATGCCGTCTTATAGGGAATGCCCAAAGGCTTGCTAAAAAGAGCTGTTACAGCATACCAATCAGCTAAACCACCAATCATGGCGGCACCGCTCACATGAGTTAAAAAGGCAAACCAGGGATTAGCTCGGAAGGGATATACGATTAAAAATATAACCATCATTACCAATAGCAAGGTTGTAGCTATGGGAAATGTTGTATGTTTCTTCATGCTTCATCCTTTCTAAAAGGACTTTCCTAACTGTACTTCTATTATGCTATGTTACTATCAAATTCCACGCTGTCACCGGACTGTTTCGGTGTCCATATGGATAAATTTTCATACAAAGCTTTAAAATATGTGCTTGGCACCCATTCAGGTCCATTGCTATGCATCGGCACAAAAAGTTTAGGCTGTGGCACTATATGCAAAAATTCAATGGCGCCCCATTCGCGAGCAGCCTCTAAACGAGCATCTACAGGAAACATCACTAAATCTGCTTCCATGCCATGCAATCTTGCAAATTCACGAGCTGCAAAATCTTTAGCAAAACGATTGTTTTCAGCTGTATCGCCTAACCAATGCCACCAGTTTAAATCACCTGCATGGAAAATCCGAGCATCGCCAATTTTAAGCCAGAAGGAGCCCCCTTCATCAGTAGAGCCATACATTTTTACTGGAATATCTACTACAGTGGTGTCCTCCCCTACCTTCATAATGGTAGTGCGCTCTGCTGGCATATTACTATGTGGCACATCTTCATGTACAATATAGCGCGTAGTCGGACTATTAAAATTTAAAATCTCAGGTACATAATGGTCATGATGCCAATGAGTAACAAAAAACCATAGTTCTTTCCCCAACGATTGTGCACGTTTCACTTCCCCTGTAGGATCTTTATAATAATCAAAAATATAGGCTCTATTTGTTGTTTCTAACATAAAGCCACTATGTTGTAAGTAGTGTAATTTCATAATGCTCACCTGTCATTCCCTTTTACATCTACATAGTAAAATATAATTAAATTTATACATAACAAAAGCTATATGCATAATAAATTCACCATGCATAATAAACCCATTATTCACAACGCTTTATCTTTTGCATGCTTTATATTGTTACTCGCAACAACTACTTTGCGCATAATCAATGCTTTTATATGTAATTTGAATCAATTCTCATTTAAAACGATAAAACTTGTATTTTACCTGAAATATAGAAATGAAAATTGATAATATTATTAATTGGTGTTTTTATTATATCATATTTTTGTAAGATTTATAGTAAATCACCGTAAAATTACCATATAGCACCTCCTTCCATCTATAGAAAAATCAATTGAATATAAAAAAGAGCTGACATAATTATGTCAGCTCTTTTAACTCCCAAGCATACACCATTTAACTCATAGGCCTGCTTTAGCTTATCCCCCGGCTCATTTTAACTCTTAAGTATACTCTATTTAACTCATATCCCTACTTTAGCTTATAGGCAGGCTCTATTTAACTCATAAGCCTACGCTTTATAAGTCATAAACACGCCTATTTACACTCTCTCCACCTCAAGCTAATGCAATACGTCGCTAAAGAGACTGCAACATAATGCTACTACAAATTATTGTTTAGCAAATTGCTGTAGTAGCGCTTCAATCTTTTCATCTTGCAATTTTAAGCGGTGCTCTTGTGATGCAATTTGTTCTTGTTGTTGAGCCACTAAGTTTTCTAAATAGTCTACTTTTTCTTGTAATACATAGCTAGAGCTAATTGGACCTTGACGATAAGCTTCTACAAGAGCGCGCTCTTTCTTGCTATCCCCAAACTTCCATGTTACACCTGCATTAGCCATCAATTTGCTATTACCACTATTCATGGCAACACCAGCTTTAAACAGTAAAGACTCATGTTTGTAGTGTGCAAGTCCTAACGCAAATGCATTCTCGCCACTATAATATCCATAGCCTGCCATAATTTGTGTTGGCTCTAATGGATCATATTGAAGTGGACTCAGTGCAGCCAAGGCTGCCCCCATCGCATCAGCTCGATCACTGTTCTTTTGCAGTTTATTCACAGACTGCGCTACGCTTTGCCCTAAGTCTCGCAATTGCGACACATTAACAGCATCCGTATCGGCTTCACCAGGTGCTACATTTTTAATACTCTTACCATTAGCATTAAGTCCCTGCTCATCAATATATGTAGTATCGCCTACTTTAAAACGTTCTGCTTGAACAGTCTTAGCCGTCACGGAATTCACGTTCACATCTGTAGCTAAACTAATAGACAGCGTCCCTTTTTCTGAAGTAGTCTGAATATTACTATCTCCCTGTATTTTCACAGTAGGTGATTCCTTTGCTATTGTAATAGGCGCTATGGTATTGTCGGCTGTAATGGTAAAATCAAATACACCATCTTCACCCTTCACACCTTGAGGCCCTGGTTTTCCCTCAGGACCTTGCGGGCCGGTAGCTCCAGTTTCACCGGTATCTCCTTTAGGACCTTGTGGTCCTGTAGCTCCAGTTTCGCCTATGTCACCCTTAGGGCCTTGTGGACCTACTGCACCAGTTTCACCTGTTTCGCCTTTAGGACCTTGTGGGCCGGTGGCTCCAGTTTCTCCCATGTCTCCTTTAGGTCCTTGTGGGCCCGTAGCTCCAGTTTCGCCCGTATCTCCTTTAGGACCTTGTGGTCCGGTGGCTCCATCTCTAATAATAAAGCTCTGGTCATCTGTAAAGGTTACTGTAGTATTACCTTTCCCATCCGACTCAATGCTCTTAATTGTAACGCCATCTTTGCCAGGAGCGCCATCAGCACCAGCTTTTATAGCGGTTTCATCAACCCCTACTAAAATTACTTTTTTCCCATCACTGCCTTGCTTCTCTTCAGCATATAAACCATCGCCAAAGTCAAAGATCATGCCATGAACTGCCGTATTAGTTACAACATTTGTGCCTGCTGTATAACTAGTGGCTGTATTTTTGCCGCCATTTACACCAGCAGAACGCAAGGATATAGTAGGCGTAGTAACTGTATTAATTACACTATATAACTGTGAGCCATTAATAGCATCAGTCGATGTAGCAGAAATAAGACCTGCTGCTACATGTTGAATGCGACGCTCATCCCCCACATTGCCTACACTCACAATGCCATTGCTCTTGCCACCAGCAAAAGTCAATTCCAAGGAGTTAATTGTTGCCGCTCCATATTCAGTATTTCCAGCTGTATTAGCTGTTTTACTAGCCTCAATGCTTGATTTACTGCCTAAAGCGACGGAATTTGCTACTCCAGCAATTGCACCCGCTCCTAATGCCAAGGAGTCTTCTTCTTCAGCCTTAGCATTGGCACCAAAGGCACTGGCTCCAGACTTCTTAGATTTAGCCTCAGATCCTATGGCTATACCCGTAGCTACCTCAGAATTGGAGTCATTACCAATTGCAATTGTATTAGATTTCTCAGCTAAAGCAGTATGTCCACTATTATCATTAATCCCTGCACGACTGCCGATGCTTATATTTTTATCGCCCTGAATATATCGGCCAGATTCCACACCGATGGCCACATTATCGTCACCCGTTACAAATACACCAGCGCGAGCACCAAAAGTCATGTTTTCGCCGCCAGTAACAAATTGACCACTATGTTTACCTAAGGCCACATTACTGTCACCTTTAATATAACTACCGGCAGAAACGCCTACAGAGAAATTATCTTGACCAGCTACATAATTCCCTGAGGAAAAGCCTAATGCTATATTATGCTCTGCCCCATCAACCGAAGTAGTGCCCTTCACATTTACTTGAGGCTCACCAAAATTATCTACATTGGACACATCATAACTGTTAGCTTCATAACCTACATAACGTCCTGCATTCTCACCAATGCCCACATTGAAATTACCAACAATATTCGAGCCAGAAAACTTACCTAACGCTATATTATTATTCCCCACAGATTGACCGGTAACACCAGCAGCATTGACAAATTTTTTAATATTTTGACCTGCTTGAGTCCCTAAAGCATAGTTACCATCACCATTTACATCTTTACCGGCATCTGTACCAAAAGCATAGTTTGAGGTCCCCACAACATTTGTACCGGCCTTCGCGCCAAAGGCTACGTTATCATTGCCCGTCACATTCTTACCAGTTTGTGAGCCAAAGGCATAATTAAAACTACCTTGCAAATCCGAACCTGCTTGATAGCCTATAGCCAAGTTATAATTACTGTTCTCAGTCTTTTCTACGCCATTTTCAACAGTTTTAATACTTCGTAGATCACTACCAGCACCATCCATTAAGGCAATATTATTATTTCCCGTTACATTGTGACCAGCTTCTGAACCATATGCAAAATTATAATTGCCTTTAGATGTCATACCTGCTTTATAGCCCATGGCAAATTTAAAATCACCAGTAGACACTTCATGCGCATAGTCGCCTACACTTACATTATATTTTCCAGTTCTATCGCGGCCCACTTGTTCGGAAATAACAGTATTGAAATCTCCGCCAATCCAACCAGCATAACCGGTACCATTGCCATTATCATCTCTGCCATTACCGCGAATAAAATTGTACTTGCCACCTACAGACGTATTGCCTGCCCCACCAGCATCAGAAATTTGATTTCCTAAAATAAGATTCTTTTTAGTCTCATCATAAGTAATAGTAGCCCCCCATACAGTGGAGCCCAAATATGTGCCAAATACTCCACATACTAAACTAGCTACCATTAATTTATTCAAATGCATTTGCTTCTTTTGTAACAATCCCATAAACAAACTCCTCATTCATAACTCAAGTTTAACTTCAGTATGACGCAACCTTACAATACGTTTATAACCCCATGCGTTGCATTAGCATGTCAATTTTAGCTTTCATCTCTGCATTATCTTTTTCTAATTGTGCATAATCAGCTACTAATCGTTCATGCTGTGCTTTCATCTGAACATTTTCAGCTTCTAAACCAGCTAACTTATCTTGTAAAACATATGTAGAAGAAATAGGCCCTTGACGATAGTCTTCAACTAGAGCACGTTCTTTTTTGCTATCACCAAACTTCCAGGTTACACCTGCATTAGCCATCAATTTACTATTGCCACCATTCATAGCAACGCCAGCTCTAAAGAGTAATGATTCATGTTTATAATGAGCTACGCCTAGTGCAACAGCATTTTCGCCACCATAATAACCATAGCCTGCCATAACTTGAGTTGGCTCCAATGGATCATATTGCAATGGACTTAATGCAGCTAAAGCGGCTCCCATTGCATCAGCGCGATTGCTATCTTTTTGTAACTTTTGAATCGAGTGATTCACAGTGTTCCCCAATTCACGCAGCTGACCTACATTCACTGCATCAGTATTGTCTTCACCAGCGGCCACATTTTTAACCACTTTACCATTCGCATTAAGACCAGACTCATTAATATACACATCATCACCTACTTTGTAGGTTTCTGCTTGAATCGTATTCGCATGTACAGTCTTCACATTTATGTTATCAGCGAGTCCAATCGTCAAAGTGTCACCATTAGCGATGGTTTGAATATTAGCATCGCCTTTTACTTGTACTGTAGGAGATTCTTTAGCCACTGTAATAGGTGCTATCGTCGTATCCGCTGTAATAGTAAAGTCCATTACGCCATCTTTACCTGGCTCGCCTTGTGGTCCTTGTGGACCTTCAGGACCTTGAGGTCCTGGTTTACCCTCTGGACCTGGCTGCCCAACTGCACCTGGTACACCTGGTTTAATCAAATCTTTATCAACACCAACTAAAATAACCTTTTTACCATTACTTTGTTCTTTTTCTTCTGCGTATAAACCATCACCAAAGTCAAACATCATGCCATGAATGGCATGATTAGTCACTACCGGCGTGCCCACTGTATATACACTATCCGCTTGTGTGCCTTTACTAAAAATAGAAACCGTAGGGTTAACAATCATTCCTCTAACGGCCTGAAGCTGAGCCACATTGACTGCATCAGTAGGTGCCATACCGGCCGCCAAATTAGTGATTTGACGCGTATTAGCGTCATTACCTACCGATACAGCGCCTAAAGTGGATTTCCAAGTTTTATCAGTTTCAGTTGATGCTGTCCCTTTTACTGGATCATAGCCAGCTACGCCAGCTGCTGTACTTGCCGCAGATTGTGAGCCTAAGGCTACACCATCGACAACACTAGCCTTGGCATTATGACCTATAACTACCACTTGATTATCTGTCGCGCCTGTTTCATTGCCTAGAATAACTGAATTCTTCAAGCTAGTAGCAAAGGCAGACTCATCTTTCTTATCTCTAAAGCCTAATATAACATTGCCCTCAGCAACCTCAGTTGATGAACCTACAAGAGTTTGATGATTGCCGATTACAGCATTTTTAACAGCATTTTCAAGAGTATTATGGGAGCCATTAATATAGCTATGAGATACGGCTTTACCTGTATTTTCATATCCAGTAATAGCATTGAAAGCAGCAAAAGAATTTCCATTGATAGCTGCCGTCAATTTAGTATTTCCTGAATTCAAAGCAAGATTTGTATCTGCGCCACGCCCCGTTAAGGTATTTCCTACCCCAGAAATAGTTGAGAATAGAGCATAGTCGACTTTATTCGCACCGCCAATAATCCCCACGGAACCCATGCGATTGTCTTGCGAATACTTGCGAAGAGTCTCTGCTAATTCTTTAATTGAATTATTAGATACTGTTGGATTTAAAGATACTGTACCTAAAAATGGTACACTTGTAGTCAAAGAATCCATTATGATAGGGCTATCTGGTGTAATATAGGAATTAGTTATTTCATTGCCCGTACCGAAAATCAATGCACCATTACTCTTATTAATTCGATTGGCCGTGCCCACAATATTAGAGGCCGTTCCGGAGTACATAAGCCCCGTAACAGGGTCCGAAGCGCCACCTAACAGGGAAAAGATATTGGCACTTAACGCTTCATTGCCTTCAATACTATTTAAAGAGCCACTAATGCTAGAACCAAATCCTTGAATAGCAGCCCCTGCATTATGAAGCGCATTCGTTCCACGAGTCATGGCATTTCCAGCCCAAGGAGCCGTTGGTTTATCATAGGCTTTTGATATAACATTATAGGAACCATTGATACTAGAGAAGTTCCCCATATTAAACGAATTATCCCCCACCGTAGTAGAACCTACGCCAGTTGTTACATCAGAGTTTTTTAACTTACTATTATCGGCTGGCACAGGTCCATCGATTATCCCATTAGAAGTACTGAAATCAAAGTCGCCAATCTGTCCCCTATAATCTCGATTTCCCAATTCCACAGTACCAATTCGCGCATGTGTATTTTGGCCAATAGCAATGCCTCCCGAAAGAGTTTTTTTATCGCGACCAAAAACAATGATGCTTTCATGATTAGCATCACTCATATTATGAGAAAATGCATTAGTACCTATAGCAATACCACCTATAGCGACCCCATCTTCATGACTCACGGTGGCACTAGAGCCTATAGCTACACCATTTACTTCCGTCGCCCTAGCATTTACACCAATAGCCAATGCATTGAAACCTGTAGCCCCCTCACCTTGTTCATTACCTATAGTTGTTAATTCTGGCGCAATAGGTCCCACACCTACAAAACTAGCTCCTGTGCTTTCTGCACTGACAGTACCGATAGTAGTTGTCAACCCCATTAAAACTAATACACGTAACATTCTCTTTTTATTCATCACATTACTCCTCATTTAGAACCCCTTAACACTTACAATGTGCTTAACTCATCTAAAATCAAGTTATTATTTTTATTAATTACTCACCTCACTTTTTTGAATAATTTCACTATCATTATACCCAAAAAACTTATTCCAATCTATATTCATCAAAAATAGTGATATGCATATTTTGAAACTTGATTGTATTAAATCATCAAAACCAACCTATTTATCTGCATTACCATGTAATATATATTCTATATAAATTTTAATTTATAATTTTTAACAATTATGCATTCAAAGGTAAACAGAAAAAATAGCGATAAATTCACTCATAAAGTAAATTCACCGCCAAGAATACTTATATTTGATTTTATTTGTAAACCCTCATCACAGCTCAAAATATTAGCACAAAAAAAGGACCCCGAAGGGTCCTTTTACTATGTGAGTCTAATTCTAACTCAAAAAGTTTTAATTATTCAACACTTTCAGCTGCTGCAATAGCTACTACATCAACAATATCTGTAGCGAAGCAACCACGAGATAAGTCATGAATAGGAGCTGCAAGACCTTGGATCAATGGACCAAGAGCAGTCGCACCTGCAAAGCGTTGTACTAATTTGTAACCAATGTTAGCAGCTTGAAGATCAGGGAAAATCAAGATGTTAGCTTTACCAGCTACTTTGCTGCCAGGAGCTTTACGTTCTGCTACAGATGGTTCAATAGAAGCATCTAATTGTAATTCGCCATCGAAATCGAAGTCAACATTGCGAGCTTTTAAATCTTCTACTGCAGCAATTACTTTATCTACTTCAGGAGAGGATGCAGAGCCCTTAGTGGAGAAAGATAAGAAAGATACGCGAGGGTTAGCCATATTAGCTACTTTGCGTGCTTTTTCTACAGTAGATACTGCAATATCAGCTAATTGCTCTGAAGTTGGGTTAGGAATAACGCCACAGTCAGAGAATACTAACATGCCATCATCACCATATTGTGCTTTGTCAGTGAATACGAACATGGAGCTGGATACAGTTTTAAGACCTGGTTTTGTGCCAACTACTTGTAATGCAGCACGAAGCACATTAGCTGTTGGGCTAGCAGAACCTGCTACCATGCCATCAACTTCACCTAAATGAACAAGCATAGCTGCAAAGAACAAGCAATCGCCTAACATAGTTGCGCGAGCTTTTTCAGGTGTCATACCTTTTTTAGCGCGTTTTTCAGTGAAAATTTCCACCATTTTATCTAATTGTGCATAAGTTTCAGGATCAATAATTTCTGCACCATCAATGTTAAAGCCAGCTTTTTGAGCTGCTGCTTTTACTTCTTCTACCTTGCCTACAAGTACAGGAATAGCAAAGCCTTCTTTTAAAATAAGGGACGTTGCTTCAAGTACACGTTCATCTTTGTACTCAGGTAATACGATTTTTTTGCCTAATGGTTTTACTTTTGCTTTTAAATTTTGCACGAGTTCCACAATATCATCCTCCTAGATAGTGAATCGCCTTTTCTAACAAGGCCTTTACGTTTTGATTATATCATTTAAGCCGCTCAGATTAAAGGGGTACTTGTTATATCTCTTCATATTATCATTTATGAGTTTTTGTGATATTAAAAATGAGAACCACTACAAAGCCTTACTTTGAAATGGTCACTTCATCAAATAATGTGCCATCTTGTAAGTACGCCTTCACAGTTAAGTTTTGGCCCACTTTATCCAATACTAAATAATTATCTCCATCAACATAGGGAGATACATATTCATCTAAAGGATGAGATCGCCAAATGTTGGCATATTTTACATCCCCAGCAACCCCTGTAATGATGTAGTAAGGGCCACTGTCACTGCGTTTAAAATCCTCTACATGGCCACGGCGACGATACATATGATAATGAGCCGATAAAACTAAATCAACTTTGTATTCATCAAAAATAGGCATGAACATATCACCCATATCACTAAAACCAGGCACAATATTAGGATTTTTTGTATGAGGATAGCGGAATGGGTCACGATGCATAAACACAACCTTCCACGGCTTAGAAGTGTTTGCCAAGTCCTGCTTTAACCACGCTAACTGCTCTTGTGCGACTTCCTCACGATAGGATTCATCCATTTCCTGAAATTGTGTATTGAGTACTACAAAATGAACATCTCCATAATCATAGGAGTAGAAGGCACGCCGCGACATGTCCTTCGGATTATCACTTTTATTAGATCCAGTAAGCAGTGCTTGAGAGTCAAAACGGAAAAATTGATCAAATGCAGTTGGTGGTTTGAATTTCCAGTCTAGGGAATAGTATTCGTGATTACCCGTAACGCCTGCAAAGGGAACAATCTCCATCATTGGTTCTACTGCATCAAACCACTCTTCCCATTGATAAGAGGACTCCCCATTATCGACTAAATCGCCCATATTAACAAAAAATGCTACCTTAGGATTCTGTGCATAGGCAGTTTTCACCAAACTCTTCCACCCACTATAGTCCGAAGATTGAGAATCTGGGAATACTAATGCCGTGAAATCTGTGCTTACCTTCGTACTAAGGTCATGCCAGTTAGTAACAGTTGTATTAGGGCCTACGCTATATTCATAGTCCATATTAGGTTTTAAATTCTCTAATTTGGCCCGATAAATATGACGGGGCACCTTATCTTCCGTAAATTCTTCCCGCGTTGCCGGCACCGTTACAATAGTCGTATCAGCGGCGCCCTTTTCTTTATAGAGAACCACGGGATCCTCCTGCGCTTTTTCTGTATCCCACATAATGATGCGCGACGTACTCATATCTTCACTGACTAATTGCCGAACATGCTTTGGTTCTAGACCAGCACTCGGTACAGATGCAACTACAGCGCTGCGCCCTTCTCTCACTACATAATGAGCTAGCGAACGCCCCCAAGGTGTTGCCATAGCCACAATTGCGACCACCGCAAACAAGGTGACAATCCCTAGCCACATAAATTTGTGCTTTACAAACTTCATATACCATCCCTCTTTATCTCTAACTAATTAACCGCACTGCTTTATCTCAGACTAAAAACTTGCATCGCTTTTTCTTTAACTAATTAAGCACGATTCTTTGCACAAGCTAAAAGCTCACTCGACTTTTCCTCTAACGAATTAACTACAGCTCTTCATCTCAAGCCAAAAGTTTACGTCGCTTTATTGCGCGCTAAAACACCTGCACAATGCGACGCCTAACTATTTCTAAAATATTCAATACTATTAATTTTATTATAAAGCTTAGAGCCAACTTCAAGTCAAGCGCTATAAAAAATATCTAAACGCTAAACTACTTTACAAACATAAAATGCCTAGCACAAAGTGCCAGGCATTTTTATGCGTTGTCATTATAAAGTAAATGTAATCTCCACAGAGCCTTGCTTAGCCAAAGCGTCCCAATCTACATCGCCCTCTATATGACCTAAATTTGTATACGAATAGTGACTATTAAAGTCTTTATAAAATATTACCAACCCATTCTTGCCCCACAGTTTTACATCACCGCGCCTAATTGTCCCTGCCACTTCTTTATCTGTTGGCAATGACACAGCAAGTTCAATGTATTTTTCATTTCCATTCACATCATCCATTGTAACCGTCTTTGGCAATTCTTTGCGAAATGCTCTAGCTCCTTCTGTATCATCCAGCCTCATAGCATAGGGGACACCATTGATTATAACTTGTATCCTTTGAGTCGATACGGAATTCACGGCCTGTTCGCCTCCATTTTGATTTTGTAATACATTGCTTTCGCTGAAAGTCGATTGTAAGGCTTCATTTGTGTTACTTTGAACACTGTGATCTTCAGCATTACTATGAGCTTTATAATTTTCAGCATTGCTATGAACTCTGTAATTTTCAGCAGGGCTTTGAGTCTCTTTATTTTCAGCATGCCCGCACCCCGTAATACTGAGCGCCAAAAAGAGCGTAACCAAAAATGTAGTCATCACATATTGTCTCATAAGCGCCTTCCTGTAATATTTATCTTCTACAAACTCTTTACTTTACAAACTTATTTAGAAACTTATATTAAAATCTAGATGCCCATGTGAAACTTTAAAGCTTATATTAGTATTTTTGAAATGTATTACTAATCAAATTACTTTAAATTTTTATGGAAGAATGCTGTAATAGCTTCAAAAGGAATTACATCAGTTCTATCATAAAAATCTACATGATTAGCACCTGGCACGATAATAATTTCTTTATTATCGCCTACCAAGGATTTCATCACATCTTCGGACATATATTTAGAATGCGCTTCTGAACCAGTGACTAAAAGAACTGGGCGAGGTGCGATTTCATCTAAATGGCCATTCATGCTAAAATTCATGAAACCATATGGCATAACATCTACCCAAGCAGTAGTGGAATTAATTGAGCGTGGATGGTAGCCTCGTCCTGTACGATAATAATCAAAGAACTGTTTACCCACTGGATCCATATTAGCAGGCGCTACTTCTGGCAATAAATGACCATCTTCCAAGGTAATGAGATTGCCATTTACAATAGGTACTTCATGATAGCCTGGCGCTGTAGTACCTCGATCCACCATTTCCCAACGCTTGTCAGCTAAATAGTTTAACACTTTATCGCGATCAGCAGCAGTGTATGAATCGTTAAGGCCTTGTCCGATAGAACGAGACATATCATACAACACAGATGTGGCAACAGCCTTAACGCGTTTGTCCATAGCCGCATCAGATAAGGCCATACCTCCAAAGCCACAAATGCCCATCAAGCCAATATTTTGACGATCTACTTGTTCTAAAGAACCAAGGAAGTCAACGGCAGCACTAAAGTCCTCTGTATTAATATCTGGGGACGCCATATTCCGTGGTGCACCACCACTTTCCCCTGTATAGGATGGGTCAAAGGCCACTGTAATAAAGCCTTGTTCAGCTAGTGTTTGTGCATATAGACCAGATACCTGTTCTTTCACGGCTCCAAATGGACCACTGACAGCAATAGCAGGCATCTTACCATTAGCATTTTTAGGAATGTACAAATCCCCTGCCAATGTAATACCATATCGATTTACAAATGTTACTTTTTTATGCTCTACTTTATCGCTCTTCGGAAATACTTTATCCCATTCCTGAGTCAATTTTAATTGTTCAGGTTGGTTCATTGGGGAATTAATAGTGTCTTGTGAATTAGTCGTTGGCATCACATGTTGTTCCGCTTCTGCAATGCGCGCTGCATTACTTGCTACTGGCACAAATGCTGGTATCTGTGCATCGGCGGCCTGTACTGTAAAACCACCGCTAGCACCATAAAGAGCTGCTACTGCTGCCATAACCATTGCTTTTTTCATCATTTTAATACTTGATTTCATTTTTACCTCTCCTTTATTCTTCTATAACCAAAACTAAAATTTTCAGACTAAAATACATGTAAACTAAAATATATCTTTATCACTACCATGCGGCACAGCGATAGACAAAGTATAGCCTGCTTTTCAAACTATGCTGTCTTTCCTACACAGCCTACTAGATCTTATATCTGTACTGATGAGCTTCGTTTTCCTTCATACCATAATTGCCAGGAGCCTAGGCCAGCAGCAACTAATAGCATAACGATACCACCATACATAACATTAGATAAACCTAAATAACTAAGGACAACGCCACAGAAAGAAGTACCCACAATAACGCCTACATTCGCAGCCGTTAAAAATAATCCATTAGCAAAATTCAAGGCTTCATGAGCGGCCGTAGTAATCCAATATTGCGTAATATTAGCTGAAATACCAGCTAATATGCCCCACAAAATTATAAGTACAGTGGCTAAGCCAAAGTGAGTCATATCCTGCCAAGAAAGTCCGCTTACACCTATAGCCGTGCTAGTGCCAGTTGACGCTAAACCTAAATGAGTAAAACCACTTACATTAGCATTCAAATAATTCATACCAATAAAGAGCATGTAAATTACTATCAATACAACTATGCTACTTCGCACTGTTAATAAAGGCTTTCGACTCAATAGTCTACCAGCCAAAAAGCTACCTACAATATTTAAAGCGCCATATAAAAGCAGTACAATACTTACTATAGGGGAACTAAAACCTAATACATCGGTAGCATATTCCACAAAATAGTTATACACTCCATATATAGAGCCATTTAAGGCCATAACAAATAAAATAGCAAGCCATACATTAAGCTTCTTCAGCACATTCACTTGATCTCCATATGATATGGCTTCTACTGGTAAGTCCTTCGGAATTTGCCACAATGTAAGCAAGAGTATGAAGGCTGTAATAAGGGCCGAAAATAAAAAGGCCATGTAAAGTCCAAATGTATCAGCCAAAAAATGACTTACTGGCACACCCACAACCATGCCGGCTGCCACGCCCATATTGATTTTAGCTACTGCCTTAGGCGCCTCTGCTCGTTCTACCGAAGAACCTGCTAATGCAAATGCCATAGCACAATATACAGGATGCAGCAGCGCTGGTACGAGTCGTGCTATAAGTAACACTTCAAAAGAAGGTGCCCAAGCAGCTATTAAGCTAGTAATTGTAAAAACAGCTAACACCAATATCATCAAAAGTTTCCTCGGCATCTTCGAGAGCAACAGAGGCATCGTAGGCCCTGAAATTGCTACGCCTAAAGCAAATATACTCAATACACTAGCAGCCGTCACCAGTGACACATTATAAGCTTCTGCGATGTAAGGAAGTACACCAATAATTCCCATCTCAGTATTTAAAATACAAAAAACACCAACTGCTAATATGGTCACCATCTTAGTAGATTGCTGCACATATATCACTCCTTCCTAAAGTGCTTTCAATCTTCATATCCTAATTATATTTAAAATTATAAATATAACAATTATTTATAATTTATATCCAGTTATTCTTTTAATCTATTTCTATTTGTCATATAATAAAATTGTTCTATTACAGAATAAATATGAAACTAATAATAAAGTTGCACTTCAAAACAAAAAGCTACTCGTAAATTTATATATCCACAACACTCAGCTAATCATAAGACTATACTTCCATACATATTGAATAAATCGCAATAAAGAAAGGAGCCTCCATGGAACTACGTGTACTTCGTTACTTTTTAGAAATGGCGCGAGAAAATAATATGTCCCGCGCTGCTAAAAATCTCCACATCACACAACCTACTATGTCTAAACAAATAAAAGATTTAGAAGATGAACTAGGGGTAAAACTCTACAATCGCACCAATTACAGCATTGAACTGACTGAAGCCGGCCTATTACTCCAAAAGCGCGCCCAGGACATCCTTGATTTAGTCCACAAAACAGAATTAGAGTTTAAAGACTTTTCATCGCTTACTGAAGGCAATGTATATATCGGCAGTGCTGAGTCTGAGTCTTTTGCTTATGTAGCCAAAGCACTCAAACAAATTCACCAACTCTATCCTAATATCCATCTCCATATATACAGTGGCAATCTTGAGGACGTATTAGAAAAATTAGACAAAGGTCTCGTTGATTTTGCCTTTGTAATGGACTATGAAGAGTCGACCAAGTACGATCAAATCCCAATACCTTCTCCAGATACATGGGGCTTATTAGTCCCTAAAACAAGTGACTTAGCCAAGCAAAGCTCCCTCAAGTTAAAAGACTTAGAAGGCCTGCCCCTAATTTGCTCTCGACAAAATATGCTCATCGACTTCCCCTCTTGGTTCAATGGCAAGCAAGATGCATTAAACATAGTGGCCACTTACAATTTACTATTTAATGCCCTTATCATGGTTCGTGAAGGTGTGGGCTATGCCCTCTCTTATGACCAAATTGGCAATACATCCTTAGCCAGCGATATCTGTTTTATTCCTCTATCCGATGTAAGGCAATCATATATGAACTGTTTATGGCGCAAAAACAATCCCCTCTCAGCCGCCGGCACTATATTTAAAAAGGAGCTTTCTAGCTTAGTAGAATAGACTATAAATAATCAAAGCAAAAAGTCAAATATGTAAACGGACTTTCTCCTATAGACTAAAAATTATATTAACTAAAAAATTATATAAATTAAAAGATCATATAAACCTAAAGATTATATTAACTAAAAAACTATATAAACATAAAAAACCGCTGAAACTCAATTCATTGAACTTCAGCGGTTTTATGTTTTTATAATCTTCGTTACTTCGTCAATACAATTTGATCAAACTTTTCGCCATCTGTATAATACGCACTCACACGCAATTCATTATCAACTTGTGTGATCACTAAATAATTAAGTGCAGAATCTGACTGTAAAGAATATTCATCAAGCACATGCGGGCCTAAGTTTTCATTATCACTGTCCCCGGCCTTACCAACAGATATATAATATGGGCCGACTTGGCTGCGCTCAAAGCCTTTAATATGTCCCCGACGTCGATAAGTTTGCAACTGCCCCGATAGAACTAAATCTACCTGCCCTTCATCAAAATACGACATAAACGTCTTACCCATATCGCTAAAGGACGTATTTAATGACACAGCATTCGCCTCAGCATAGGCTAAGGCATCTCGATGCATCAGCACGACCTTCCACTTCTTTATCGTATGCGCTAAATCAGACTTCAACCAAGCCAATTGGCGCTCTTTAGCAATCTCTTTATATTTATCAGGCCATTGGTCAATTTGCGTATCAATAATTACAAAATGCACATCGCCATAATCAAAAGAATAAAATGGCGCTCTCATGATACCATTGTCACGGTGGGGCCAAGCAAATAAATGGAAAAAGGCCTCTGGCAATTGCTCCTTCTTATTATCGCCATAAAACTCATGGGTCCCCATAATCGGAACAAAGGGAATATTTTCTAGCAAAGGACTAGCTCCATTTAACCAGGCAGTCCACTCTACCTTAGAGGAGCCATTATCTACCAAATTACCTAAATTAGCAAAAAAATCTACATCTGGATGACGTCTAAAAGCACCTTGTGCTAAATCTAACCACTTCCCGTATACAAATGATTTAGAATCGCCAAATATAAGCGCCTTTACCTCCTTGTCATCTCCAGTCTTAAGGCGATACCAAGGCGAGGAGTACATCCCCTTACCTACACGGTACTCATATTCAGTATTAGGCACTAAATTATTCAAAGTCACCTTATATAAATACCTTGTTTCTTCACCGTCAGTGAAGCGCTCTGACACGGCATCAATTTGCATGATTTCCCCTGATTCATCTGATGCACGTTTAAACTCAACAACAGGATTTTCCACTAAATCCTTTGTATCCCACATAATAATTCGCGAATGGTTCATATCTTCCGTCACCATTTGTCGCACATGCTGTGGTGTAAACTCATAACCTAAGTACTTATGCGCACGAATGCCGAGAGTCTCTAATGTATTAGCTACACCAGCTGGCCCCATATAAGCTAATAATATAATCCCTAATACTATTAGCGCCCCTATAATACCCCCTATTTTGCCTCGCTTTCCTACTTGCTTCATATAAAATCCTTCAACTTACACAAACTTATTACGCACCTATCCCTAATCACATATACACAAATTCATACAACAGTTCTAATTAAATCCCTATTATGACTAACTAGTTAAGTATCCACACCGTCCCCGAATATATATTATTTGAATTCATAAATACAACTAATACATATTACTTAATTTCATATATATATTACTATAAAACGCTCAATTAATAAATAGAGTTTTACATTTTTATGATTGAAATTTTTAATAAGCCTAAAATACTATCCTAGCCTTGGCTCTAAAAAACGCAAAAACTGAGGTCCTCTTAGGAGAACCTCAGTCTCTTATGTACTATAAACTTAATAAAAGAACTTATGTCACCAAATGTGTAAGTTGTTATGAACAAAAAATTATTTACGTGCCAAGTATTTACGAACGTCTACAGCAACGGCAATAACAATGATTAAACCTTTAATAATAAGCTGCCAATATGGGCCCATACCAACGAAGGTTAAACCATAGTTAATAACTGTAAAAATAAGTACGCCTGCAATAATCCCTGGTACAGTACCAATACCACCAGTTACAGATACACCACCTACTACCGCAGCGGCGATAGCATCAAGTTCATACATATTACCATAGTTATTAGTAGCCCCTCCGGTACGAGCGGCTTCAAGAACGCCACCTAAACCATATAGAGCGCCTGCAATCACATAGATGCAAATTAATGTACTAGCTACATTAATCCCAGAAACAACAGCAGCTTGTGGATTGCCACCAATGGCAAACATATTTTTACCCAACACCGTCTTGTTATATACAATGTACATAATACAAGCTATAACAGCAGCAATAATGACAATGTAAGGAATCGTCATAAAGCCCAAATCCAAAGTGCCGGAGCCGAATACAGTAAACTCTGGACGTAAACCACCTACTGGTTGCGAATTATTAGGCGGCATATCAAAGTACAAAGAACAAATACCATAGGTAATAACCATGGTACCTAAGGTTGCAATAAATGGTACGATTCTTAAATAGGCAACAATTAAACCGGAAATAAGACCTACCCCAGCACCTACTGCAATGGCAATAATAATCGGTAAGAATACTGGTAAGTTAGGTGCATTTTCAAAGAAAGGATGCGGATAGCTTGGCATCTGCGATAGAGATGCCGACACTACCGCTGTAAGGCCTACTACACGACCAGCTGACAAGTCACAGCCTGCTGTAATCAAGATCATAGCAGAACCTAATGTAATAATTACACGCGGTGATGATTGAATTAAAATATCGCGAAAACTAGTTAATGATAAAAAATTAGTGTTGTAAATCGATATTGCTGCCACTAGCACAACTAGTACGATATAAATAGCATTTTGCGTCATAAATTGACTAAGGCGATTTCTACTCATATCAAAGTCCTCCTAAACTAGGCCTGCCGTAGCAAGCTCCATGATTTTTTCTTCGGTTGCCTCTTTGGCATCCAGTATGCCTTCCATAATGCCATTACTCATGACCATGATGCGATCACTCATGCCCAACAGCTCTGACATTTCTGAGGAAATCATAATAACGCTCTTTCCTTGCGCCGCCAAACGATTGATGATGGTGTAAATTTCATATTTAGCCCCCACATCAATGCCTCGAGTTGGTTCATCTAGGAGAAGAATTTCTGGCGCTGTATTTAGCCACCGGGAAATCAATACTTTTTGTTGATTCCCACCAGATAATGATTGAATGCGAGTTTTTGTATCTGGCGTTTTAATACGAAGTGAGGCTACGCCCTCTTCCGTATCTAGTTCGCGTAATTTATCATTTAACAAGCCCGTCTTACCACGATACTTTTTCATCGACGCCATCGTATTATTATCTACAATATTGAGCATCGGGAATATACCAGTAGCTCTTCGCTCTTCAGTGAGCAAGGCAATGTGATGCTTTTTCGCATCGCGCGGATTGCGAATCTTTACCTCTTCACCGCGCAAGAAAATTTTACCTGACGCCAAGTGACGAAGTCCAAAGAGGGCTTCAATAACTTCTGTACGCTGCGCCCCTACGAGGCCACCAATGCCCAAAACTTCTCCCTTTCGAAGAGAAAAGCTAACATCTTTAAAGGATGACTCTCGAATGGAGGTAATATTTTCTACGCGAAGAATTTCTTCCCCTGGTATATTAGTTTTCTCTGGGAATAATTGCGTCATTTCACGGCCAACCATGCGCTTTATAATGAGATCAGTAGTTAATTCACTAGCTGGCCAAGTGCCTATATAGTTACCATCGCGCATAATCGTCACTTCATCAGATATGCGGAGGATTTCTTCCATCTTATGAGAAATGTAAATAATAGCAACGCCACGAGCCTTTAAGCCTTCAATAATCTTAAACAAATGCTCTACTTCATCACTCGTAAGTGACGATGTGGGCTCATCCATTACAATAATTCGTGAATTGTGAGATACTGCTTTAGCAATCTCTATGCTCTGCAATTTAGATACAGATAAATGACCGGCTAATTCTTCCGGATCAATATCAACATCTATTTCTTTAAACAAAGCTAATGTATCGTCTTTCATCTTTTTGTGGTCCACTAATTTTAGCGGCCCATATGATTTTACAGGAAAACGTCCTAACCATAAATTTTCCATTACACTGCGTTGCAGTACAGGATATAGCTCTTGGTGAATCATGGAAATCCCCAAATCTAAGGCCTTCTTAGAATCAGATATTGTCACTGGCTCACCATTTAAAATAATTTGCCCCTCATCTTGCTTATAAATGCCGAACAAGCATTTCATTAAGGTCGATTTACCTGCTCCATTTTCGCCCATGAGCGCATGCACGGAGCCAGGACGGAGCTGTAGAGACACATCATTGAGCGCTTTTACGCCAGGAAATGTTTTAGTTATGTGCTGCATCTCTAAAATATATTCACTCATGTTGCCCTCCTACCAAATTGTAAGCGAGAAGATAATGACCGGTGGTAATCCCACTTTAAAGTCATTATCTTCTAAGTGCTTACTGCGATATGCATCGCCTACTTGCGGCGACTACATATCGCCTAGTCCTTCATTCTAGAGATTATTTATCGCCTAGAATCTTATCTGCATTTTCCTTAGTTACGATTTCATAAGGAACCCAGATATATTGTTTATCAACAAGGTCAAAGCCTACATTTTCTTTTGTTGGTGTTTCACCTTTAGAAAGTACTAACATAAGGTTAAATACAGCATCCCCTTGTTTCTTAGCATTGTTTAATACGGTGCCAAGTAAAGTACCATCTTTAAGCGCTTGTACTGCTGGAGCGGTAGCATCCACACCTACTACTGGCATGTACTTGCCATTTTGGAAGTAACCTGCCGCTTTAAGTGCCTCAATAGCACCTAATGCCATGTCGTCATTATTAGCGATTACAGCATCAATTCTATCGCCATAGCTAGCTAAGAATGCCGCCATTTTTTCCTGACCTTTTACACGGTCCCACATAGCTGTATCTTGCGCTAATTCTTCTACTTGAATGCCTTCTTTTTGAAGTGATTCAATTACATATTTAGAGCGAAGTTCTGCATCTTGATGACCAGGTTCGCCTTTAATCAATACATAATGTAATACATTATCATTGCTGCGATATGCTTCTGGATGTGCTTTGAAGTAGTCAGCTAAGATCTTACCTTGCATTTCACCACTTTGCTCAGCTTTAGCGCCTACATAGTACACTTTGTCCCATTTAGCCATATCATCTTTTAAAGGCTCACGGTTCATAAACACAACTGGTACATTAGCGGCTTTCGCTTTATCGATGATAACGCCTGCTGCTGGGCGGTCAACGATATTAACACCGATAGCCTTGTACTTCTTGTTTAAGAAAAGGTCAATTTTTTCGTTTTGAGTTGGTTGAGAGTTTTGGCTGTCTACAATATCTACCTTAGCTTTGTCTTTAGCCGCTGCATCAATACGTGCACGTACGCCGCTCATAAAGGTATCGTCAAATTTGTAGATGGCAACCCCTACTTGTGGTAAATCACCACCGGAGCTACTTGAACCGCATCCACTCACCACCATTGTGGCTACCGCAAAGGTAGCTAATAACGCTGCTTTCCATGACTTTTTCACGAGAAACTCCTCCTTTGAAAAGAAAATGTAGATTATATTATTTCGCTATGTCTTTATAGCGCATCTACCTAAATAAAAGGTCTTACTCTAAAATAACACTGCACTTTATCTTTCATGAAGCCAAACTTCGCTAGCTCGGCGGGAACTCACAATATCTACCATGCCAAGCAAGGTATAATAGCTACCACTGCCAGAATACACTAAGTCAACGGCTTGAATGCGACGCAAATTCTTCTCTAATACTTTGCGCAAAATCGGATCCATTGTGCCCACTGCATTGCCCATAACAGAGCTAATAACAATGCGCTGTGGATTGATAATATTATATAAATTAGCCAAGGTAACGCCCAAGTATTTGCCCACTTGATTCAAGGCTTCTAAACAAATAGCATCACCTTCTACAGCCGCTTCATAAATCGGCTCAACTCTAAATGCATCAGCTAAAATATCAGGATTATCAGCTACAATTGAGTCCCGTCCTTTTTTGATTTCACCTAATACATACTCGCGGATGGCCGTTTCTGAAGCAACGGACTCAAGGCGAGTAAACACCGGCTCTTCACCATCCGTATCATCCATATCGATTACAGTGTAACCCACTTCACCAGCGCAATCATTAAAACCACGATACACATTGCCTTTATAGATTAAAGATACCCCCAAGCCATAGCTAAACTTGAGGACTAATAAATTATCAATGCCCTTGCCACTACCGAAATGATATTCTCCATTGGCTAAACAGCGCACATCATTCTCCACATATGTAGGCAAGTGGAAGCGCTCTTCCATAATGTATTTAAAAGGAATATTATTCCATTTAGCATTAGGAGAGTAAATGGAAATCCCTTTTTGTGAATCCACTGGACCTCGTAATATTAAACCGATTACAGCAATAGTCCAACGAATATCCTCTAAAATTTCTTCCATCCCTTTATACATTTGGTTCATAATCTCATCAATACTTGAACCAATGATGGATTGTTCTGCTTTATTTAAAATGATGCCGCCTGCTTGTACTACATAAAACACAATCTTATGAGTCCTTACATGGACAATCAGCATCATCTCTTTTTGCTCGTTAAATTTAAGTAACATTGACGGACGTCCTAATGCACTACGCTCCTGTCGATCTTCATAAATTAAACCCTTTTGAGCTAATACAGTGCAAATATTAGTCACTGTTGGCGGTGTAATTCCTGTATTACGAGCAATAATAGCCTTTGATACAGAACCATGACGTCTAATATAATTCAATATAATCTCATCATTGCTAACAGCTTGCTTCGACTGCATGCGCTCACCTCCTCTTTTACAACTCACGCACCCCATCACCTAAATCGGCTATATATAAATCTGGTCTTACTTTTACCACCGCTTCATATTCATTAGCTACAGCGTCCTTAAATGATTCTAGCTTAGCTTTTTCTACGATAGCAATGGCACAACCACCAAAGCCTGCGCCAGTCATCCGAGAGGCTAAACAGCCTTCTTGAGCTCGCGCAATTTCTACAATTTTATCTAATTCAAGACCACTTACTTCATAATCCAAACGAAGCGACTCATGAGACGCATTAATAATCTCTTTAATCTTATCCATATCCTTACTTCGCAAAGCCTGTATAAACTCTACAACCCTTAAATTTTCAGTAATAGCATGCTTTGCACGGCGGCGATTTACTTCATTTTCTACATAGTCTAAATCATCTACTGTACCTAAACTAAGGGCTACTAAGTCACGATGTTTACGAATATCCTCTAAGGCACTATCACATTCTGCTTTACGTACATTAAATACGGAGCCCACTAAGCTGCGCTGATGATTGGTATTCATAATAACTAATTGATAGTCACCAAAATCAACTGGCACATGTTCAAAGGTCATATTGGTACAATCCAAGAATACACCATGCCCTTTTTTGCCATGACTAATGGCAAATTGATCCATAATGCCTACTTTTACGCCAATATAGTTATATTCTACATCTTTAGCAATTTCAGCGACTTTAGTGCGATCCATAGGAATATCCAACACATCCATTAACATATATACAGTTAAATCTAAAAGACTAGCCGAAGACGACAGACCGGCCCCTTCTGGCAAATTCCCTTCAAAATATACATCTAAACAAGGTAACTCATAGCCTTGTTTTTCAAAATAATTCAACACACCCCAAAAATAATTACTCCAGTCTAACTCTTCAAGATATGTAAAATCAAAATACTTGTCATTCGTCTTAGCCGAATCAGATACACAGCCTTCTTCAGGCAATCCAGTAATATTAGCTGAGTATGTACGAATTTCCTTGTAGCCTGGTTCCGATGGCGCATTCACTCGAATAGCGCCCCAAATGCCCATAGTCAACGCGGCAGGAAATACATGTCCACCATTATAATCTTGATGTTCTCCAATTATATTTACACGGCCAGGGGCAAAGAAATATTTAATAGGCTCTTCTGACTCCCCGAAAACAGTAATAAACCGCTCTTTTAACTGTTCCTTGGTCAGGCCCACCGCTTTAATGCTATTGTCCATTCTTATATAATCCTTTCTGAGCAAAACTAATCGCGTGCCAATATATCTTTTATTAACTTGCGAAGTACTGGTGCAGTTTCTTCAACGGCACTCGTATTCGCTGCTGCCCACGCCCCCATCTCAGAGGATGCATAATATTTAATCTTATTAGCCTCTCTAAATGGTGGGTAAAATTCCATATGGAAGTGATAATAATCCTTGGAGTCTTCATACTCTGGACTATTCACTGGGCGCTGATGATATACCATCATATATGGGAATGGCATATGAAATAGTTCATCAAAAGCTTGTGTAAGAACCTTGAGAAGACGTGCTAAGTCAGCTCGTTCATGAGCCGTGCAGTCACTCAAATAGCCAAGATGACGTTTCGGAGCTACAAACACACCATATGGATAGTCAGTAAAAAATGGAATGTAGGCCATAAAGCTATCATTTTCAAACACAATTCGGTCTTGAGCGCGCAATTCAGTTTCATTAATATGGCAAATTAAACAGCGTCCTTCTTCCTCATAATGCTTTTTAGAGTTTAAAAGCTCCACTTCAAGCTTTTGTGGCACATAGGAATATCCATAGATTTGCCCATGTGGATGAGGCATTGTGACGCCAACGGCTTCGCCTTTATTTTCAAAAGGATATACATACTTAATTCTTTTATCTTTACTTAATTCTGTACATCGTTCAGCAATTAAGTTAATCAATTCCACTAAATGATGCACAGACAATTCATAAAATTTAACATTATGTCGTGGGGAGTATAAAATAACTTCACATTTGCCATAATTTTCCGCACTCTTATAAAATCCTGTAGGATCCATAGTTGGTGGCTCAGGATTTTGAGTTAAAGCTGGAAAATCATTGTCATAGCTGAAAACAGTAAAATCATCAGGCACATGCTTTCCTTCACCAGGGCAAAATGGACACCAATCTGTCGGCATCGTAGGGCGATTTTTTCGATTGGAGGCCACCATAGTCCAGGTGCCAAGCAAGGGATTCCATCTCAATTCTGACATAACACTTAGCTCCTCACTTTAATAAACTATTTAAGAAAATACATTATAAATACATTTTTTCATACTTTAATAAAATTTTCAACTAAAACTTTGCTTCTCTGTCATACCGATTTTACATATCGAATTATACAGTCCCTGTATAACAAAAAGAGCCCCATAGAGAGCGAACTTCACTCCGCTTCTATGGAACTCTTATACATCATTAAATCGTTTTTTAGTAGAAAAAAAAGCAATTTAACAAAAATCTAACTTCTACTATGAGTTAACTACATATGCTCAAAGGACTTTATATTTACATAGCTTTATAAATATATGGCTTTATCACTATATGGCTTTATAGCTTCCCACATTTATATACTATCTTCCTTTATCTATATACGATTTTATACATGCTATTACTTACCATACGCTTTGAGCACTTCTGTAAAATAAACGATACCAGAAGCCAGCGCATCTACTGGAATTCGTTCATTCACGCAATGCGCCTTGCCCCATCGCTCATCTTGGAAAAATCCACTGAATCGAAACGCATTAGGCGCCACTGCTTTATAATATCGAGAATCTGTAGCCCCTAACATCAAATAAGGAATCACATGGATTGCCTCTCCATAAATATGGCGCAGAACCTTAGTTAATAAAGCAAATTCATCACTCTCTACGGTAGCTGTAGGCTGCGGATCCACACCAGACAAATGGCGCACCTTAACCGTCTCAGGAATAATGCTTTCCAAATAAGAAATAATAGACTCCACTGTATCACCTTGCAAAATACGACAACTAATACCTATAGTCGCATGAGAAGGCATTACATTCGGTTGTGCACTGCCTGAAGCCATAGTAACCGCAAAGGTCGTATGAAGCATAGCATCTAGCTCTACATCCTCCTGTGCTAAAGCACATAACTCCTCCCAATGCCCTTCTGGATCACTATAAATAGTCGCTTTTTTCCCCTCCTGTAAAGGAGCGCTAGCCTGTAAATTAGCCTTTACTAATGGCGTTAATCGATATGGCAAAGGATTGTCTTCAATGGCTACAATAGCGCGGCCGATTTGACCTAAGCCCGTTCCCTTCCCCGGTTTACTAGAGTGTCCACCAGCGGTATCACAGTAGAGTTCAAAATTGACAGCCGATTTTTCTCCTAAACCAATATATGCTGCCGTATCACCTGTAGGCGTTTTCACAATGCTACCGCCTTCATCAATAAGACAGCCTAAAGTAATATTCTGTTTTGCTAAATTCTCAGCCAACAAACGGCCACCATCTGCACCATCTTGACGGTATACTTCTTCACTATAGCCTAAGGATATATATAAATCGTATGTAGGTCTCCAGCCACTAGCAAACAATGTTTCCACCGCTTCTAGCTCGGCAAAGACTACATGCTTACAATCTGTTGTACCGCGCCCCCAAACTATATTATCCTTCACCTCAGCGGAAAATGGCGCCTCCTTCCATTGCTCTACATCGCCTGGCTCCACCACATCTTGATGACTCATTAACAGCAAAGGTCCAGCTGTAGGTTGCGACACCTTATAGTGAAATTGCAAGCCTGCTTCACCAATGCGAGTGAGAGTAAACTCTTTATAAATAGTTGGATAATTTTGCTCAAACACGCGGTGTAAGTCTTCATATGCAGCCCAATTTACAGCCGCTGGATCTGAGTTAGTTACAGTCTCACAGCGAATTAATTGACGAAATCGCTCCAATTGCGCGGTCGTAACTACATCCTTTACATTTGTATTTTTATCTTCAAATTCTCTTTGTACGATCTGCTCTGCCATTTCCATCGTCTCCTTTGCTAAAAATCGGCCTATGCCTCTCGCTAGACATAAGCCGATATTTTTATCTCTCACTATACAGGAATTTATTTTTAATTGCCACTACTTACCAAACTGGTACGATAGCACGGTCAAACTCTTTATTAATAAAGTCTTTTACTTCTTGAGATTGGAAAATCTTTACAAATTTCTGGTAAGTAGGATTGTCCTTATCTTTAGCGCGAGTTGCAATAATATTTACATAAGGGCTTGTATCAGACTCTACGGCAATGCCATCACGGGCACTATTAAGGCCTGCATCAATAGCATAGCCGGCATTAATAACAGATGCTGCTGTATCATCCAAAGAACGAGGCAACTGCGCTGCATCAAGCTCCACTAATTTTACATTTTTAGGATTTTCTACAACATCCTGAGGCATAACTTTTAATTGATCTTTATTAGGATCTAGCTTAATCACGCCTTCTTTTTGAAGCAATACTAAAGCACGGCTTTCATTGGTAGGATCATTAGGAATGCCAATACTGGATCCTTCTGGAATGTCCTTCAAGCTCTTGTACTTATGAGAGTATGCAGCTAATGGCGCTAAATAGGTTTTACCAATACTTACTAAATCAGTACCATTCTTAGCATTAAATGCATCAAGGAATGGCTGATGTTGGTACATATTCAAATCAATGTCCCCTGTAGCCAATGCTTGATCAGGTGTAATATAGTCTGAGAATATTTTCACATTAACCTTAAGGCCTTGTTTTTCCGCCTCTTTCACTACAACTTCCAATATTTTTTCACTAGAGCCTGGTGTTACCCCCACAGTAATTTCACTTTTTTCACCAGCTGCTCCGCCACTAGAAGTATTTGATCCACAGCCAACTAGCACTGCCAGGGCTGTAATCAAGCTTAAAGCAATTAACAATATACGTTTTAATTTCATAGACTCTCTCCTCCTCAAAAAAACATCTCCGTTAGAAACGAAGATGTTATTTGCACATAATCATCTTTCGAATCAAAACAATTCGCTGGACTTGGCACCTTTTCACAAGAATGGTTGCCGCAACCTCATTGGGCCAGTCCCTCAGTTGCTCTTGATGATATCCTGTTTAGTTGATGGGATTATTCTACACTGATGAATGTATACTGTCAATGTACTAAAATCAATAGCCTGTTATAGGTAAAGGCTATAACAAATTTCATAAATCAATTCACTAGCTTCCTATAAAGCCCTTTATTAACGAACAAACTCTACGCGTTCTTCTGTAAATTGTTCCACTCGCTCACTTGCCACTGACATACCTAAGCCTATGCTAGTCGGCACCGTCAAGGACGAATTGGCCCCTACTTTTACCGTGTCACGCACTAAATCTACCGCCCAATAGCGCTCTGCGTCAGGAATATCATGAGGCAAGGAGTAATTAGGCAAAGAAGCAATGGCTAAATTATACGCTCTCGCAATGCCCGTATCTAACATGCCACCGCTCCATACGGGAATATTATGGGCCGCACAGAGATCATGAATCTTCTTCGCCTCCGTAATACCACCAACGCGAGCCAATTTTATATTTATAGTCTTACAACTGCCCAATTCAATTGCTTTTCGTGCATCCTCTACAGAATCAATAGACTCGTCAAGACAAATAGGCGTATGAATAGCCTGTTGCAAATGACGATGATCCACTATATCATCACTAGCCAAAGGCTGTTCAATCATAAGCAAATTGTATTCATCTAACGCCTTAAAAGTCTCTATTTGATCTAAAGTATACGCTGAATTAGCATCAGCCATGAGCATAATATCACCAAACTCACGGCGAACTTGCTTAATATAATCTAAGTCATAATTGGGCTTTATTTTACATTTTATACGCCTATACCCAGCCTCTAGATAACCTTCAATGGTACGACATAGATCATCTGGAGTTGGTTGTATGCCTAAACTAACGCCTACTTCAACAGTACTGCGCGTACCACCTATAGCGGCAGCCAAACTAAGCCCTCGTTCTTGTGCATACAAGGACCAAAGCCCACAATCAATGGCCGCGCGCGCCATCTTATTGCGGCGAATCCAATTCGTTGCCTCATAAAATTCTTCAGGATGCTCAATCCTGTTCATATCAAACAAAGCCGGAATTAAATAACGCTTAATCACCTCAAAGGCACCGTCGCGAGTTTCTTCATTATACCAAGGATGCTCAATCGCTGAGCACTCACTATAGGTCATATATCCATCCGCCGTATATAGCTCCACTACAGTGAATGCTTTATCCTTCATATCAGCAAAACTCGTTTGAAATCCATGCTTTAAAGGCTGACGCATTTTGCGTAGCACTACCTTATTAATTTTCATCCCCAACATCCTCTCTCTCAAATTCTTGGTAAAAAACTAGAGTCTCTTTCGAGACCCTAGTTCAACATATTTTTATTACTTCTTAGGCTCCTCTTTAGCCGTTAAATTTGATAAATCTGTATCAAATACATTGTCAATTAAATCTTCATAAGTAATCGATTCAGTTAAAGCTGATTCATCTACGGAACCTTGCTTCCACTGACTCTGACTACGCTCACGAGCCTCAGCCTTAAAGCCATGCTCTTCTAATAGCTCATCATTATAGGCGTCTAATAATGGATTATGATAGTCCCCATCAAAGCCCTCTTGAGCTATTGCCGCTCCTGCAGCAACACCAATGGCACTGGTAGGTTGAGCCTGAGTATTGGCAATAGGCTTAGCCCCTGCTTTCGTAGCGCCTGCTTCACCATCTAAACTATTGTGCCATACTTCCACTTCATCGCTATCCACTAAGGCATATAAATAAGCCCAAACAATTCGATTATATCGTCTAAAATCAGTGACCACTTCAGCTACACGGGATTTTATTCCCACTTCACGAGCCATATTTTCAATCACTCTAAGTAATTCGGCAGTTCGGCCATTAGCTATTTCTTTCACACAAGATGTAATGACCTCAGTCAAGCGAGTTTTTAAAGCATCTTCCACATTAGCAAGACCTTGCTGAACATACTGTTCACGCAATTTAGAGCGCACTAACATGGCCTCTTCCTTGCCAATATGAAGGAATACAATGCTCATATCTTCGTCTGCTAGACGCACCCCAAATAAGCGATTCATGCCCGCTGCACTGACTAAGAAGGTGCCCTCGCTATCGCGACATTCTTGTTCTGTAAATGTATCGCTACCAGTCCCCTGGCAAGCTTTAATTACGGCGGTTAAACCAACCTCCCATAATTTAGCTGCTTCTCGATCTGTAAAGACTTCATTCACAACCGATTTTGGATGTCCTTCATTTTTTACAGCCTGCACGGAAAGCTCAGCTAATGTACTAGTAGAATGCTCTTCAAAATAAGGGCGTTCAAACTCATAGCGTGCTCTCGCCACCATTTGCAATAGAACATCTTTAGGTTCTTCTATATAACGACCTGCAAAAGGGCCATTTCCATACCAATTAACAACTACATCATCAATAACAACTAAATTCAGTGTATCATACACAGATAAAGTACCTTTCTCGATGGCCTTACTCACCTGAGCTGCCAATGCCATATACCCCTTTTTCATAGTCTCAGAATCACAACGAAACTGTCGCATAATACACTTCCTTTCCCTACTTCGCACATATTTTATAATATGTGTTTATGCTTATTTTTAAAGCTTTAGTAAATCCACAAACCTCAGTCATCATATGTACCTCTTATATAATATATATTTATATAAGCTTCTATGAAAAGCGAGATTTCATTTTTATCTATCGACCCTCACCTACAACACAGTATATCCATTAATATCATACCATGTATGCCTTAAGGGTATTACATTCTTTTATATTATAAATCATCAGTCCCAGTACGTCTATATTAAAACTATATATTATGTACCACGTTTTGTGAATTTTAAACACTACACACGAATGCTATGTGCACGCTACTTTATATAATACCTTCTCCACTACATACATCAATATATCTCACTATACCCCTTCCTACTTCCACCTGCACCTTTCATACGCCCCCTGCCCGTTCATACTTCCCCCTACACGGTCCATACTTCCCCCTACACGGTCCATACTCCCCCCTCCCCCTTCATCCGTTCCTCTACACCTTCATACTTTCCCCTACGTCTCTATACATCGACCTATATCCGCATATATCTACATACATCGATACGTCGATTATCAATTCAATCTAATTTCTATTATTATTTTCAATTATTACTATATTAGATTTCAACCATCTAATATAGTAATCTTAAGCATTTTCTGATTTTGGCCATCTCGCATCCAATTCTCTTTTCCACATTTTTTATTCTCAATTAGGCTTATTTTTCTATAGACTATCTTGTATATTATACATAAAATCTTCATTTTCAATTCATTTTAGGAATACATAAAGCCCCTATACAAGGTAAAATGTTTTTTACGAATAACTGACATGATTTTTATTAATTTTCAATTGACAGATATGTCAATTAGAGTACAATAAGACTTAAGAAATGGTTTCATTCTGGCAAAAGTTTGCCGATACAACTCATTTGCCATCGGGAAAATGTTACCATGAAAAGTTGTAGGAACATATCTAGCAATAAGCGAAGAATTGCTAGCATATATCTTATATACTTTATTCTTTATTTCCCGCACAAAGCATTGAAAGGACAATTTGATATCTTTCTGAATTTATTTTATCTTATCGTTTGTCCACTTTCAGTGCTCATATTTACTGGAGGTGTTCTCAGTGGAAATGAATGGTCTTTATTTGGTAATTGCCTCCGCCTGTGTATTAATCCTGGCGTACCGCTTTTATGGGGCATTTATTGCAGCCAAAGTTCTTACCCTTGACCAATATCGTCCTACACCAGCTGTAGTTCACAATGATGGTCATGACTATGTACCTACTAACAAATGGGTTACATTTGGTCACCACTTCGCTGCGATCGCTGGCGCTGGTCCTCTCGTTGGTCCAGTTATTGCCGCACAATTTGGTTATTTACCTGGTTTACTTTGGATTTTAATCGGTTCTGTAGTAGCCGGTGCCGTGCATGACATGGTTATCCTTTTCGCGTCAATTCGTTACGATGGTAAATCCATCGCCGATATTGCGAAAGAAGAAATTAGTAATTTAGCAAGTGTTGGTGCTATGTTGTCCACATTATTCTTGTTAATCATTACTCTTGCTGGTATGGCCGTAGTAGTTGCTAACGCACTTCATGGCTCTGCTTGGGGTTTCTTCTCCGTAAGTATGACTATTCCAATTGCTATTTTCGTTGGTATCTACTTACGTTGGTTACGTCCTGGTAAAATCCAAGAAGCTACTATCATCGGTGTAGCACTTATCTTCGCCGCTATTCTTTACGGTCCAGAAGTTGCTGCTTCCCCTTATGCTTCCTGGTTCTTATACGACTTACATGAAATTGAAATCATGTTAGCTGTATACGGTTTCTTCGCTGCCGCTTTACCAGTATGGTTGCTTTTAGCTCCTCGTGACTACTTATCAACTTACTTAAAAATTGGTACAATTGGTGCCCTTGCATTAGGTATCATTATCGTAATGCCAGTAATCCAAATGCCAGCTGTTACTCCTTACATTTGGGGTGGCGGTCCAGTACTTAAAGGTGCTGTATTCCCATTCATCTTTATTACTATCGCTTGCGGTGCTTTATCTGGTTTCCATACAGTTATCGCAACTGGTACTACTCCTAAGATGATCACTAATGAAAAAGAAATTCTTCCTATCGGTTACGGTGCAATGCTTACTGAAGCCTTCATCGCTATGATGGCTTTAATCGCAGCGACTGCACTTCATCCAGATGATTATTTCGCAATCAACTCTACTACTGAAACTTTCCAAGCTTTAGGCTTGCAAGTTCATGAATTACCTGCACTTTCCGCTATGGTTGGCGAAGACTTAATGCATCGTCCAGGTGGCGCTGTATCCTTAGCAGTAGGTATGGCTCATATCTTCTCCCGTCTTCCTAACATGGCTCACTTAATGGGTTACTGGTATCATTTCTGTATCATGTTCGAAGCATTATTCATCATGACACTTATCGATGCTGGTACTCGTGTAGGTCGTTACTTATTACAAGAATTATTAGGTCGCTTCTACAAACCATTGGGCAATGTGAACTGGCAACCAGGCGTTTATGGCTGTGCTGCTCTTATCTGCTTAATGTGGGGTTATCTAGTACTTCAAGGTAACATTGGTATTATCTGGCCTCTATTCGGTGTATCTAACCAATTATTAGGTACTATGACATTGGCAGTTGGTACAACTGTTATCATGCGCCTTGGTCGTAAACGTTATGCTTGGGTAACTGGCGTGCCTTGCTTCTTCATGGCAATCATCGCTATCGCTGCAGATTTCGAAAACGTATTCTACAGCTATGTACCAGCAGGCAAATGGACACTCGTAGCCTTCAGTGCTATCATGTTCTTGATGATCGTAATTGTATTAGTTGAAGCAGTTCGCAGCTGGATTCGTCTTGCTAAGATGCCTCAAAACTATCAAACTCAGGCTGAAATCGAAGCTGAAAGTCTCAAGAAATATGGTGCTCCAAAACCAATGGAACAACAATAATTGACACGTACCTATCTATAGGCCTATGGCCTTAGAAGGTAACCATATAAAATAGGTCCTATCAATGATAGGACCTATTTTTTTGCTTTAGTAAGATCTATTTTACTGACGATTTAAATATAAATATATTTAAACATACCCTTTCATATAAATACCGAATGGTTTTAGACATACCTTCCTCTATTTACTGCTATTTATCAAACTTTATTCATTCATATTTCATCTCTACTAATAATAAAATTATCTTCACTAAATCCCTCTATAAGCGTTTTTATGAACTACGCCCAACCTAAATCATAACTTTAATTAATCTTTAATATGCCTAATATGCAAAATTCAAGATTCCCCCTAATGCAAAATAGGAGTATAATGTCTTTATACGTTTTATACGAGTAGATATTTGTTGTATAGGAGGGCACAAAGTTGAACCTATTAAAAAATTGGAAAATTCATCTTCTTTGCTTGCTTATCACCTTATTAGCAGAGGGGATTGGCATAATTAAATTTGGAATCATTGTATTTTTACCATTACTCTATTCCTTAGTTATTGGCCTTATTATTTCAATACCTAAATTAAAGATTATGACAGAAGAGCAAATGGAAGCCGCTACTGATTATCTCAACATCTCCATTATGCTATTAATGACTAAGATTGGCCTCGGTATTGGTCCTAATCTTCACATCATCATGAATTCTGGTTGGGCTTTAATTTTACAAGAGCTCGGTCACTTACTCGGCACTATTATCTTAGGTTTACCTGTAGCTTTATTAGTAGGTATGCGTCGCGAATCTATTGGTGCTTGTTATTCCATCGACCGAGAAGCCAATGTAGCTATCATCATCGATCGCTATGGCTTCCACTCCCCTGAAGGGCGCGGCGTAATGGGCATGTACATTTGCGGTACTCTCTTCGGTGCTATGTGGATTTCTATTCTATCCGGTGTAATTTCTCAACTCAATGTATTCCATCCCCTTGCTTTAGCTATGGGCGCCGGCATAGGCAGTGCTAGTATGATGGCTGCTGCTACAGGTTCAATCGTAGCTGTTCATCCTGAGTTTGAAAAAGAAATCATGAGTATTGCAGGCGCAGCCAATCTCTTGACCAGCGTTGTGGGCGTTTACTTTAGCCTCTTCGTATCCTTACCACTTATGGAAAAGCTTTATACATTCTGTGCTCGTAAATTTAGACATACTAGCCATGAAATGGGCGGTTCTAAAAACAATACAGCCACAGCAGAAACAGCTAGTGCAGCTACTAACACCGCTCATAATGCAGTATATGAGCCAAATACTAGCGAGCCTACTAAGGCTGCACAACCAGCCTTAAGATTTAGCCAAAAATGTATTAAATTCTTCGTTATCGCCTTCATCGCCGCTATCATTACAGCTATTGGCAATATATTAGATGGTAAACATCTATTCAGTGATAGCCTTCAAGGCTGCCTCATCTTAGCTGGCATCTCCTTCTTAGGCGCCGTTATTTCCTATTTACCAGGTTTCAAAAAATTACCTATGGTATTCTGGGTATCTATTTTAGGTGTAATCCTCTCCATCCCTGGCGTGCCTGGCGCTATGTGGTTCACTAAAGAAACAGCAGAGGTAACCTTCCTCGCTACCACTACACCAGTACTTGCTTATGCAGGTTTGTCCTTAGGTAAAGACCTTGATGCCTTTAAGCAATTATCATGGCGCATCGTGCCAGTGGCCTTAGCCGTTGCTACAGGGACCTTCCTTTGTGCTACTTTAGTGGCCGAAGTCGTACTTCACTGGGAAGGCCTATTCTAAAATACGCAAGTCAATATAGTGAAAAAATATATAAAATAAAGAATGTAAAAATATAAAAAATGTAAAGAGTCTAAAGAACGTAAAGAAAGAAGGAATTATTAAATGAGCACAACTGCTAATCAACTCAGTATTACAGAAGTAAAAGCTCGTGTATGTAAAGCTATCGAGGATAATATGCCTCGCTTAATGGAAATTGCAGAGCGCATTATGGCAGCCCCTGAATTAGGCTATAAAGAAAATAAAACCTCCGCTGTAGTACAAGAGGTTTTTAAAGAATTGCAGATTCCCTTTACTACCGGCCACGCATTAACTGGTGTTAAAGGGCGCTTAAAAGGTAAAAGCTCAGCTCACACAGTGGCTATGATTGGTGAATTAGATGCCATTCTTTGCCCTAAACATCCTCGTGCTGATGAATTGACTGGTGCGGCTCACTGCTGTGGCCACAATGTGCAAATCGCCAACCTTATCGCGGTAGCACTAGGCTTACAAGCTCCTGGCGTTATGGATAATCTCGGTGGCGATGTAGTCCTCTTTGCTGTGCCTGCTGAAGAATATGTGGAGATTGACTACCGCAATAAGCTTCGTGAAGAAGGCAAAATCCGCTACCTCGGCGGCAAACAACAACTTATCTATGAAGGGGCCTTCGACGATATTGACATGGCTATGCAAATGCATGTCAATCCAGCCTCTACCCCAACTGGTGAAATGGGTCTTGGTACTACATCCAATGGCTTTATCGGTAAGTTAATCGAATACCATGGTAAAGCGGCTCATGCGGCAGGCGCTCCTCACGAAGGGGTAAATGCCCTTCAAGCTTGTATAATGGGCGTTATGGGGGTAAATGCCATTCGCGACACCTTCAAAGAACGCGATTATTTCCGTTTCCACCCTATCATCAATAGCGGTGGTAGCCTTGTTAATGTTGTACCAGACTATGTAACTATGGAAAGTTATGTACGTGCTGCCACTGTAGAAGGCATGGTAGATGGTAATTTCAAAGTAAATCGCGCCTTAAAAGCTGGCGCCGATGCCCTCGGTGCAACTTGTGAAATCCACGATTTACCAGGTTATTTACCAATGCGCAATGATGCAGTTATGAATCGTTTCTTAAAAGAAAATTCCATTCCACTCTTTGGCGAAGACAATGTTATCCTAGGCGATCATATTACAGCCAGCACAGATATGGGCGATGTATCCCACATCTTGCCAGTCATCCATCCTTGGGTAGGCTGTATCAAGGGCGTACTTCATGGCGCTGACTATGAAATCGTAAATAACGACGTCGCCTATACAAAAACTGCTCAGTCCTTAGCTATGACCATTGTCGACCTTTTATATGGCAATGCAGAAGGAGCCAGCGAAGTCAAAGCAGGCTATAAGCCAGTATTTACTAAGGAAGAATACTTGAAATTTATGGACTCCATTGCTGAAGGCAAATAAAATTTAAATAAAACAAAAGACACCCTACTGAAAACCGCGAAGCTAGTTCGACTGGTATTTCTTGTAGGGTGTCTTTTATTATCGTTATTTAAATTTACTACAGTATGCTTCTTAACTTTATTCTAAACTTCTTCTTAACCTTATTCTAAACTTCTTTTTAACATTCCTAAAAACTTGTACTCAATTTTATTCCAAGCCTAACACTTATTTTAATACAAGCTTAGCTTTGTTAATACATTATTTAGCTGCAATTAAAGCTTCTAATCTAGCTAGACGAGTTTTTAATTCTTCATTATCAGCCTGTAATAGATTCATGGCCTTTTCTTGAGATTCCAATTTATTAGCCATTTCAGTCTTGCTCATATTAGTGTATGGAGAGGAGTCACCAAATCGGAAGGATACGCCAGCATTGTATTGATCATTGGAGTTACCAACTGTTGCCCCTAAGCTGAACATTACATCGTCATTGGCACGATAGAACGCACCAAGAGCCGCTGCATGTTCACCTTTGTAGCCACCAAAACCTACGGCAAAGCTTAATTTATCATCGGAATCAAAATCTAATGGATGAAGTGCTGCTAAAGCGGCAGAACCAGCTGCTACTTTATCTACGCGATTGCTCAAACGATTTACTGCAGAACCTACCTTGTTAACGCCTTGAGCTACTTCATTTAATTGATTCATATTCACTGCATCAGTGCCATTAACACCAGGTGCTACATCAGTAATCGTTTTATTGCCAGCATTTAAACCATTTTCAGAGATATATGTATTGCCACCAACTACTACTTTATCAGTATTTACTGTACCCGTAGTGATGGAGTCACCTGTAATCTTTGTAGAGCCTTCACCATTGGCATTATTTACTGTAATACCATCTTTATCGATGATTGTATTACCACCAATTGTCGCTTTTTCAGTAGTCAGCTCTTTGCCATTATTATTAATAGCTGTGTTAATTTTAGAAATATCGCCTGCAATATGTTCAGCTAAACCTTGTAATTGACCTTCTGTAGCCGCACGGTCAGCTTTAATAGTTTCAGGTTTATCTGGAGTCCAAGTTGTATTAGTTAAACCAGTGATTTCACCTTTACCATCTTTACCATCAATAGCTACTTGACCAACTTGTGCCTTCTCTTCAAGGCTTACTTTGGTTGAGCCATCAGCTTGCGCTTCTACTTTTACGCCAGTTTCAACATCGCCTACTACATTAAGTTTTGCATTGCCATTTTCATCAGTTTTAATAAATGTGTTTACATTTTGAATCGCTTTAGTAGCAGTTTCATCTAAGCCGATAGATACTTGAGCACCCTCTCCAGTAGAGGTTACGTCAACTTTTGTGAAAGAACCACCAACGAAGTTTACTTTTTTCGCGCCACTAATGGTAGCTTTATCATCACCACCACCTTGGATAGTCCAAGCTCCTGCTTGACTTAAGCTTGTAGGATCTACACCTAAAGTTTCAGCCAATTTAGTAGCATCAATACCGTAGGAAATCACATTACCTTCCCGTGTAATAGTTAATCCTTTATCAGCCTCTTTTACATCAAAGGTAATTTCTGGTGCTGTATCACCATCAAGAGCAATGGTTGCGCCTTCACTATCTGCAGTGCCACCTTTAATTTTAAAGCCTTGTGCTAATTTACTAGAAAGAGAATCACCAGCATTAGTTACATCTGATTTAGTAGCAATATTTTCGATAGTAAATGTTTCATTGTCATTGCGACTAATTGTCAATGTATTACCTTCAAGCTTAGCACCTGTAATGTATTTATCTTGCAAACCATCTATAGTTACCGTACCAGTTTCACCATTAGACTCTGTATTTAATGTAATCGTTCCGGTGCCATCAGTATTATATGTAGCGGTACCATTTTTTACTACTGTATCAATCGCATTAATCGTATATTTTGTATAACCAGCTGTCACATCAGTATCAATGGAGCTAATGTTAGTGCCTTTTACCATTTCTACTTTAACCGCTTTTAACTGCGCTACGTTCACCGCATCAGTGTCTAAGGAACCAGCTGCTACATTGGTAATTTGACGAGTATTCGCTGTTTTAGAGCTTGTGGCGGCTGTACCAACAGAAACGGCACCAAAAGTAGATTTCCAAGTTGCTGACTCATCAGTAGCATCAGCATTAGTCAATGGATTATAGCCTAGTTTTTCGCCTGCAGCGCGGTCAGTTACAGATTGAGCGCCAAGAGCTACACCGCTATCATGCTTAGCAACAGCACTTCTCCCTAGGGCTAAGCTATCAAAATTCTTAGCAGAACTAGAGCGACCAAGGGCTGTACTGTTCTGGAATAATGCTTTCGCACCATAACCAACAGCAGTGGCATTTGACCCTTGTGTGTTGGCCAAACCACCAATCACTACGCTACTATGCCCTGATTCTGGCTTTTCTGTATTAAGTTCGCCGGTATCCTTATAGACAGGGCCAACCTTACTTTCTGCCTTATAACCTATGGCCACAGTGCTTTGATTAGGCGCCTTAGCTAAATTACCAATGGCAATAGCAAATTGATCATTAGATGACGCTTCTTTACCCAATGCTATGGCACCTGTATTAGTCGCCGAAGCCTTTGGCCCAATAGCAATGGAATTAGAACCTGTAGCTCCATCATTAGCAATGTTGCTTCCTGTACCTTTTTCTGTGGAATTAACAGACATATATTTTACAGGTGTAATGGAGTCAATTTTTGCTTTAACCTCATTAGATAAGCCCACAATCATGCCATTAGCCGCTGCTGTAGTAGTCACATTGCCATCACCAGTAATGCTGAAGTTTTGAGTAGCTAAGTTCACTGTACCTGTGCCAACATTACCACTGAATTTTAAGTTAACATTACCAGCATTTTTAGCTAATGTAGCTACATTTTTTAACTGTGCTACGTTCACCGCATCCGTATCTTCAGTACCAGCTGCCACATTGATAATCTGACGAGTCAATGCTCCAGATTTACCAACAGAAACTGCACCACCAACAGATTTCCACGTTGGGGAGGTTAAGCTAGAATTTTGACCGGTCAATGGGTCATAGCCAACAGAGCCAGCAGCACGATCGGCCAAGGATTCCCAACCTAATGCCACAGAACTAGTAGCCGAAGCATTCGCCAATGGCCCTAATGCCATGGACACATCACCTGTAGTTGCTGCTTGATCGCCTAAAGCAACAGAGCTTCTAGCGTCAGCCTTTACATCACTACCAATAGCAATGGCTTGTGGCTTTTCAGCTTTTGCCTTAGTCCCAATAGCAACGCCTTTATTGAGCGATGCTGACGTATTATCCCCAATGGCCACTGCATAGCCATTAGCAAATGCATTTTGGCCAATCGCTACGCTTAATGAGCCATCAGATTTAGAGTTTGTACCAATGGCGATTGAATCATTCTCATCAGTATATGCATTGGTACCAATCGCAATAGCATTCATAGCATGTGCCTGTGCCGTACTACCAATAGCCACAGCAGCAATGCCTGCTACTTCTGATTTTTTACCAATAGCAATAGACTGATTATATAAAGCCTTAGCGTCTTCACCAATAGCGATAGAGTCCTCAGTATTAACTGACGCCCTTGAGCCTGTACCAAGAGCTACCCCTCTACCTGTACCAACTGTATTATCAGCAGCCCATACAGCCGTTGTGACACTGCCAGTTACAGCAGCTACTGCCAATGCTAAACCTAATTTTTTCATTTGTTTTAAATCTTGAGACACGTAAGTTCTCCTCCATTTTCACTTGAATTTTAAATTTCATTACATTAGAAGGATATAATTTTTCTTGTATTTCTTATGAATGTACCCTTCAACAACATAAGAGTTTTATTTTTGATTTTAAATTTTCATTCTATATGAAATACCATTAATCATTTATATTTTTTATAACTTAATGAAAATTTCATATGTATTGCACTAATATGTTAATTGATTTTATTCAATATAGTCAACTATAAAAATTGTGTCAAATCGATTCCAAGTCCACTGTATAAAAACATTTTTAATTTTTGATTTTTTATTTCAAATTAATATGCATAAATAAATAGTCTTCACTTTTTTCAATATATTTTCTCCAGTGTACATTCCCCCTCATTTACACGTATTGTTAAATTTTAAAATATAAAAAAGCAACCTTTATATTATAGTTTTATTTCCCTTAAATTCACTTAAATAACAGAATTTAAAGTAAAAACTATCTACAAAAGGTTGCTTTTAAACTTTTATTTATAGGTAATATTCATTTAAATGATATCATTCACAACAAATCTTACTTCCAAGAAAATTCCTACTGAGACTCCTACGCCATCTTTTTTAACGCGCACTGTCCCAAACTGTTCACTCAGTCCGTACAGCTTATATCATGCCTGCACAGCACGGTATGATTCTTTGATATTATGCGAATTACGCTTCAATTAAAGGAATAATACACTGTTTCTTTACATCAATTAAGCCTTTATCGGTTACTTTCACATAAGGACTTACTGGTAGACCTAAAGTACTTAAGGACATAATGACATTACTATGCTCATAGCCTAAGCCATGAAGGGCGTTCACCACGTTTTGAATATCAAGGGCTAAGTCAGTCATAGGGCCATTATATAAAATCCCTGCAATCTTAAGCGGGGCAAATGCTAGAATCTCTTCATTTTCTACTACAATATAACCACCTTGCTCAGCCACAACGGTATTTGCTGCTAAGGCCATATCAGCTTTAGTTTGCCCCAAAACGAGCAAATTATGATGATCATGAGCATAGGTAGTGGCTGCTGCACCACGCTTCAATGCATTGCCACCAACTAAAGCAAAGCCACGATTTCCATTTTTCCCATGACGCTCAATGACACAAGCTAACGCATAAGGCGTCTCTTCCCACTGAAGCTCATAATTGCGCACGGGAACCTCTACTGATTGTCGCTCAATGAAAGTAGTTCCATCCTGCACTTTCATAAGCACGCAATTAACAGTCCCCTCTTTAATAGGCGCTTTAACGGTAAAATCATCGGCACTTAGTTCCGGCACATGCACACTATTCATATATGGTGCATACAAGCTTTCGGTAGCCGCTTTGATAGACTCTACACTAGCTGAATCAGCTTCATACTTCATGGTCTTAGCATATTCTAATTTGCCTAAACGATATACGGAGTTAATGGCAAATGAGTCTAATGAATCTAGTACAATAAAGTCCGCTAACAAACCAGGCGCAATAGCACCACGATCATATAGGCGCATGCGCTTAGCTGGCGTATAAGTAGTTACATAAATCGCTTCTTCTGGTGTCAAACCAAGCCCCATAGCCTTGCGCACTAGCGCATCTAAATGACCTATATTTACAAAATCATGAGGCATAGTGTCATCCGTAACGATGGCAAAGTGCTCAAACAAATTATTAAACTTTAAATAATCTATATTTTCTTGACGCAAAGTCTTATTTTGAAGCTGTACAAACATGCCATTTTGAATACGTGCTTCCATGCGCTCTGGCGTTTGTTCTGTATGATCCGCGCCCACCCCTTGATATAAGATTTTTGCTAATTCTAAATCCATAAATGCAGGGCAATGTCCTTCAATAGGCAGTTCTGGGCGCAGTGTGCGGCAAAGAGATACTAAACGTCTAGTCTTTGACTGCTCATCATTAATTAAATCACGGCAATTCATGACTTCCCCAAAGCAAATGGTTTGTTCATGTTCTAATAATTCCCGAACCTCTGCTTCATCAATAATGCCACCAGTAGTTTCAAGCTCTTCACTAGTAGATGGCACAGAGCTAGGAATGGCTAATTTGACGTCTACACCACAATGCTCGCCATCCTTTAACATAGTTTTAATGCCTTCAACGCCATACACATTGGCAATTTCATGAGGCTCTGCAATCAAGGTAGTTACACCATGTTTCAATACTTCCTTAGCAAACCAAGTAGGCGTTGTCATGGAGCTTTCAATATGCATGTGACAATCTATAAGACCTGGCACAATATATTGTCCACTAACATCGAGGCATTCACCGTCGAAATCATGTTGACTGACATCGCCAATATAGAAAAATTTGCCGTCTACTATAACTACATCAGCTTCAATAAATTTTTTAAAATATGCATTGTAAACTTGCCCATGCTTTAAAATCAAATCACATTTCATCACAGATCTCCTTTATATTAGCCCCTTTATTTACAGGCTACTTATGCTGTCATCATATATCCATCTATTTTACACCGGCAATACTATAAAAATACACTAAGAATAAAATAGCCATTAAATAGTGACCCAAACGTAATTCAGCCATGCGATTTGACGCCAACTTAATTACAACATAGGTAATAAACGCAAGGGCAATACCATTCGCAATATTAAAGGTATACACTGTAAACGCAATACATATAAAAGCAGGCAAATATTCAGCCATATCTTCAAAGTCTAAATTGCGTAAACCGCGAAGCATACTAATCCCAACATATACTAAAATTGGCGCTGTAGCCGCTGCCGGAATCATAAGGGCGATTGGAGTAATCAATAAAGATAGAAGGAATAGCACGGCACTTGTAATGGCTGTCAAACCACTGCGACCACCAGCCTCTACACCAGAACCTGATTCGAGATACGTAATTAACACTGGAATGGTAAACAAGGATCCTAAAGTCGCCGCTACAGAGTCTACTAAAAATACTTTATGAAGACCTGGCAAATCACCATTTTCATCTAAAAAGCCTGCTTTACCACCAATCCCAATGGCTGTACCAAAACTAGAGAAGAAATCTGGCAAGAAGAAGGCAAAGAGGAATGGTAAATACTTAATATCCAAAGCTCCCATCAAATCAAAATGAAGTACTACATTGCTGATGCCATCAGGTAAGCTAAAGAATGTAGTAGGAACCTTGGTGACCCCCATAGGAATACCAATCAAAGTCGCTAGCACAATACTGTATAGTGCACCACCTTTTATATTGCGTGCTTGGAAAATAATAAGCAATAAAAAGCCAATGGCCGCTAATAATACGGTTGGCTGTGTTAAGTCCCCAAAAGCAAAGGCTGTTTTCTTCGCATTAGCAATAATGATGTGGGCATTGCGAAGTCCAATAACAGCTAAGAAAAGACCTACACCAGCGCTGATGGATATTTTAACGCCCTTAGGAATTACATTAACAATAGCATCGCGAATCCCCAGCACAGTAACTAAAATAAATAAAATACCGCTTAAAAATACAATAGCTGAGGCAATGCCTACACTTACATGCTGTAATTGAATAAGGGTAATGGAGAAAATCGCTACACTGCCCATACCTGGTGCCAATACAAATGGTCGATTCGTATACAGCCCCATAGCTACAGAGGTAAGGAAAATCATGAAGACCATGGCAGTTAAAATTTCACCAGCAGGAAGACCTGCTTCCCCCATCATCTTTGGCACAACCGCTAGCACATAGGCCATAGTCGTAAACGTTGTTATCCCTGCAATAATCTCGGTAGACACCGATGTGCCTAAGGCTGATAACTTAAATTGACGCTCTAAAAAACTTGTTGAATTAGGATTCGGTGATCCTGTTGGTTCTACTTGAACTCCCATACATAATGCCCCTTTCTTAATACATACTTACATACAATTACTCATATCTACTTACTTACACTAAGTCTTATAAACCAATACCTGGAACGTACTATCAGGAAAAGAGCCTTATACTATAGACTTATTAAGAACATTATAGACCTCGGTGAGAACGAGGGCAAGAAAAAGAACCCTTAGAAGGGTTCTTTTTGTTTTGTGAAATTAAAAGTTAAGATTAGACTTAGGTCCTATAAAATCCAACTGCTAATATGAGATAACATATTACTTATTCTCGATGTTAGACTTACCTAAATTTTCCTTAAGAATCTGAACAAATTTATCTACATCAGCATTTAATGCTACTTTAGCAGTAATTGAATCTTTAAACTTTTTCGTATTATGAATATCCGCTACCATCCGACCATCGCAAAGACCGCCGGAAATATCAATATCAACATTAGCATCTACAAGCTCTGTGATGACTGATGGATCCATTAAATACGCAATAGCCAAGGCATCATGGATTGGCGCCATATGATTATCATAGCGATATAAAAAACTATGAGCTACTGTTCAACTAAGTCATACATCTACATCAATCGCCCCTCCATCTGCCACTGCCCCACTTCTGCATAAGCGCTTAGCAACGCATTTTTCTCCTCTATTTGCAGTGTTACAACAGCTTGAGTGCCATCTTCTAATCCCATATTTGCAATAAAGAGTTTTTCTAATTTTTCTACAAAGACGCTCACAATAGTAGGGTTCCCATTAGCCCCCACTAGTTTCTTAATAACTAAATTATTGCGCTCTGCATAGTCTCTAGTCCAGCTTTCTACAATAAATTTGGCCTGATAACATTGCTCCAATTCTACAGGATCCCGTACCACTCCATATTCATTATACGAAAGGGCTTGTTCAAACATGTCCTTCTCTTTACTATCTAAGTCCTTTGCCCACTGTTCCGCCAGCTTAAATGCCCTAATATACAGTGTGCGAGAACTGTTATCCTGCCGACATAATGCCACATACTCACCAGTTGTACTTTGTAAGTAAATAGAACTAGACCCTTCTGTATCTATATCTCTAAGCAAGGTATTAAACTCAATATCTACGCTTAATAATTCCTTAACCTTTTCAACTAACAACCGCTCTATATTACTGCGATTCATTACAATTTTACTCATAATAACACTCCTTTAATGTCCTTATTTTTTAGATACAATTACAATTCATTAAACAGCATAATTAATCTGACTACCATCATACAGCTTCCGCAAAGCTTCTCGATACACTTCCATATGCACGGTCTTGCGACCTTCCTCCAAGTCAATGTGAAGCCAAGTATTGTCTACAAGTTCCACACTGGCATAGTAAGTTTCACCATAAGGGGTAACATACACATGGTCACGGCTATGAAGTACTGAATAATCTTGCGGATTCTCAAATTCTTCTATAGGTATGGCTTTCTTATACGTATAGCCTTGTTCATCTAAATAAGCTTTTACGATTTCTTCCAGCATTTTTGAAGTAGCTACACGTACATTGCCAAAGCGACCATTTAAAATTTCTAGCGCTTCATTATACTCTAGCTTTTCTCTAGCAATTTTATCTATTCTACAATCTAAACTATCTACCCGTTTAAAAATACTAACTAATACATTTTCTCTCCTAGTATCTTGATTGCAGGCGATAAAATAATCACCACTTTTAGAACGATAATGCATATCCCAAGATTCATCAGCATTGATTTTATTATATTCAATCTTGAGGATTTCTTCATCACCCAAATAGTCTCGAATTGCATTAGTAAATACAGTTTCAGTGTCCTTCGTCTTCATAATCAGACGCCGAACTGTATGAGTAAAAACAAATTCAATGGTCCGCTGATGCTCAAAAATTCGTTCTAGCACTCGTTCTATATGTAGTCTCCTCGACTCGCTAAAAGCCAATAATCGCTGCGGTGCATGCATCTCATAAAACTTAATGTCAAACTGCTGTTTAGTCCCTTCTTTGCCAACAGTCTCAGTCATTTCAAGAGTCTCTACATTAGGCATGCAACATAAAAATGCCTCGCCGAATACATCGGTGCCCACTAATTTAGACGCCAATGTATTATACCGACTGCTTACCGGCTCACCCCCAATCAAATGACTGCGTTCTAACTGGGCCACTTGATGGCGAAATGTAATAACATGAGTACCGCCACCGCTGACGCGATTCGCTGTAAAAAAGAGCATCTTAGTTGCACTCCAAAGCCCTTTACCAACAATAGCTAACATCTTGGTGCCAGTCTTCACAACAGGCTTTACGCCTTCAGAAAGCGTATCCATCCAAGAACGCTGTGCTTCGTATAGAGCTTGTTCTTGTGCTACAAGTTGAGGGTCCTTCCGATATACAATAACTAATTGCGCCTTACAAGTCGTATCTGCCTTAGCACTTCCTGTTATCTCAGTTTCCCGGTCTAACGCAACGGTTTCGCCTCTCTGTGCTACATTTACTTCACCCAGCTCTACATCTTTATCTTCCAAGGTTAGAGCCTTTATTCCCATTGCACCTTTAGGAAAATAATACTCTATATATTCAGTCATATTCTGTGGATCAAAATCTTCTACTGCTTCATTATAGACTTTATCGTGAATACCTAGCTTCATCACATAAAACTTAGGGCGAAGCGGACTTCCTGCTATGCCAGTAGAAAAACTATTTTGTTGTATCAATCTCTCATCATCTATCATATGCTTATCTTGCTTCATACTCTTTTTTCAACAATTCCTCATACACTTTCATATGAACAATCTTCTTTTTCACTTCTATATCAATGTGCATTTGCGTGTCATCAACTAACCATATACTAGCGTAATAATTATCCTTATAAGGCAAAATGCTCACATAATCATCTTTCCAATCAGGGTCCTCTGGATTTGCTTTTTTATACTCATAACCAGTGTCCTGAAGATATTGTTTTACTACGCCTTCTAGGGCCTTCCCCATGGCTACGCGTTTATTTACGAATCGGCCATTTAAAATCCCCAATGCTTCCATAAATTCCATTTTCTTCAAGGCTGCTTGATCAAAGGCTTGATGTAACACTTTAACCCGTCTAAACATAGTCACTTCTATATGATTGGACTTGGGTATATGAGTACATTCAATTAAGTACAAGCCTTTAGCACTGCGATAATAGATAACATGAGACTTGTCTTTATTTATAAAATCATGTTCCACATGTAAATCTACATCAGTTTGAGCTACTTGTTTTAAAATATTACAAAATACCCGATTCATGGAAGGACTACCTAACGCTAGCTTTCGCACTGTACGGCCTGTTGTGAAATCCAACTCCCGCTGTGGCTCAAAAGTTTGTATTAATTCCTTCACTAAATCATCTTTAATACTTTCAGGGATGCCCTGCAAAGTATACTCTTCATCGTTCTTCACTGCCAAGCAAATAAATGCTCTATCCGTAATAATAATCTCTGTTGGTGCGCTTTCTGAACTAGTATAAAAAGAAATAGCAGGCCCTATAATAGATTCTTTAATAGCCTCCCTATCAGAACCTATGGTAGAGACTCTATTAGAGCCCTTAGTAGGCTCTGAAGGCTCTTCTACACTACATGACTTATAGGCTGCGCTGATTTCTGCCAACTTAGTAGCCATAGGATTAATAGGGGCCTCATTATCCATATCATAGACAAGGACTAATTTAACCTCTCCCCCTTGTAACTCGCCAAGCTCATAAACACCTATATGATCGTCTGAAATATAATGATGGATGTATTCTCGAATATTATCCACTGGTACACCATCTACAGTTTCGATAATAATATCATGATATAGCCCCAGTTTCATTACATAGTACTGAGGCTGTATATCTCTATTCATTGTTAAGCGATGAAATGTTACTTTTTCATTGGCCATCGTACTCACACTTTCCTGGACTGCGCTAAAATTCACATACGTATCCTAATACTATACTATTCTCCATAGACCTATAAAAATCCCTCTTTCTTGGGCAGGTTTTATTATGATATTTTTGTATCCTATTCATGAAATACTTCCGACCATAAAAATATGTACGAAACTACATACACTACCGTCACATCACTTCACTATGCTTTACAGTTACAATCCCACCACTTCACCACAGTTCATACTCAACATCATATTTCATCTCCACAGCACTATGGCACTTCATCATCACCACCTGCCAAGTAAAATAAAGAAAACCGCTCGCGCCAAGTGCTTTAAAACTTTCTTACAAGAAGCTTCAAATTTTACACCTATGCGCCAGCGGCCATAAGAACTACTATTTAATTATTAATTTTTACTCAGCCATTCTTGCTTTAGACAAGTTAATGCTGTTGTCAGGATACATTCTGACGCCATTGATCTTGTTAGATGTAGCCCAAGTACTGAAATCATTTACCATTGGAATCATCGGTAAATCTTTCCAAACTAAATCTTGTGCTTTTGCATAAGCAGCCGCACGAGCTGCATCATCAGAAGTAGTAAGACCGGCGAGTAATAAAGCATCCATTTCAGGATTTTGGTAGTAAGCTAGATTATAGCTTTTTGGTGGAATGGAAGTAGAATCTAAGATTGGACGCATGCCCCAATCAGCATCACCAGTGGATGGAGACCACGCGGCCATGTATAGATCATACTCTGCATCTTTACCTTCGCCTTTAAAGCCTTGTACCTTTTGGTTTACAATAGCACTTTCCATACCATTAATTTCTACATCAATGCCGATATTGGCTAATTGTTGTTTATAAAATTGCGATTGTTTTTCATTAGTACTTGTATTGTACATGAATAATTTAAGTTTCAAGCCATCTTCATAGCCTGCTTCTTTAAGCAATGCTTTCGCCTTTTCTACATCATATGGAATTGGATCATTTGCTTTATAATATTGCACATCAGGACCAACTACTGATGTCGCTACCGATGCTAAACCATTGCGGACAACTTTAATATAGTCTTCCTTGTTAATTGCCATTGCAATAGCTTGACGGACACGCACATCGCTAAGAGCTGGTTTTTGCGTATTCATGAACAAGTAACGAACGCTAATCCCTTGTACTTTATCTACATGTACATTATCGCTTTGCGCTAAGGCATCATAACTTTCACTCGGCACATCAAAGGTCATTTGTGCATCCCCAGACTGAAGCATAGCAACGCGGCTAGAGCTTTCAGCTACAGGCTTAAATGTAATTGTCTTAAAGCCCGCATCAGCAGGAACTAACGCTTCTCCACCAGCAACATCTTTATTATAACCCCACCAGTTTTTATTCAAAGCCAATGTTACATGGTCACCTGGTACCCATTCAACAAATGTATATTGACCAGTCCCCACTGGATGTTTAGCCGCGGCATCTAAGCCTGCTTCTAATTGTTTAGGACTCATCATCACCATAGCAGGATGCGCCATATTATTTACGAACGCACCAAATGGCTTATTGAGGGTAAATTTGATGGTGTAATCATCAATTTTTTCTACTTTTTCAATAATGCCAGACACGAAGGATGTACGTTTTAAGCCTAAGCTTTTATCCATCCATTTATTCACATTAGCAATGGCTGCATCAGCATTCCAATCTGTGCCATCAGAGAATTTTACGCCTTTACGCAAAGTAAATGTGTACTCTGTTGCTTCTGGATTCGCTGTATAGCCAGTGGCTAACATAGGACGTAATTTCATATTATCATCAAAGCCATAGAGGCCATCCATAACGAGACGTTGAATCCCACCCGATAAATTATCACTCGTATCCATTGGATCCATAGTTGTAATATCTACAGCCACCGCAGCGACTACATCTTTTTGTTGCGATACAGACTTACCTTCTGGAATATCCACAAGGCCCGTAGTGCCTGAGCCACCGCCACAGCCTGCAAGCGCTAGCATAGCCATCATAGCTAAGCCAACTAAGCCTGTTAGCTTCATTTTTTTCATAGGTTCCTCCTCTTTCTCAATCATACACTTGCTATTTATTCTATATCGTTATTATACATAAAAAGCAAATGTAACATTCTATTCCTACTATTATAATAGTAATTCTTCCTCATATAAAATTAACATATATCCATCATAATTACAAGTTTTTTAATGAAATCTAAAAGCCCTTAGGACGTTTCCTAAGGGCTTTTCATTGTGCTTATTTATAAAAACTCATATCAACTAAAACAGACTACCAGTCTCGGTCAAACTTAGCATTCACAACTTGTACCAGCTATTAATTTAAATCTCATGTCATATAAGACAAGCTCACTAGTCTAGTACATCTTGTCGTAAGATATGACGCACCGTCTTCTCATCTAAAGCACCAATAACAGCGGCAGCTAAGTCAGATGCTGCTTCTAAATCACTCATAGCACAGTAATTATAATGAGAGTGTACATAGCGCGAAGGAACTCCAATGACAAGGGTAGGCACTGCTTTTTCGGTTAAGCTAATGACACCTGCATTCGTGCTACCACCACGGCGCACAGTTTCTTGAATAGGAATGCTCAATTCCTTAGCCACTGTTTCAGCTAACTCAACGAAGGCTGGATTAGAAATATAACTCTTATCAAAGAGACGAATCTGCGCCCCTTCCTTCATACGCCCTTGTGCTTGCGTAGCCGCTACAAAGAAATCATCCGATGGGGACCCTTCAAACACTATAGCTAAGTCAGGCTTTACAACTTGGGCCGTTACTTTAGCACCGCGCATGCCCACCTCTTCTTGTGCGGCAAAAGCGCCTACAATCGTCACCTTCGGTGCCTCATCTGCAGCAAAGACCTTATCCATAGTATCAATAATGCAAGCACAACCTGCTCTATTATCAAAGGCTTTACCAAAGCACACGCCAGTTTTCTCATTATAGTCAAATACTACCTCTGGCACTATAGGATCACCAGGAGCAATGCCAAAAACGCGTTCCGTTTCATCACGGTTCGTTGTGCCTACATCAACCTTTAAGTTTTCAATCGCAATGGCTTGTGAAGCTCGCTCTGCGTCCGTCATAAAGTGTACCGGCTTAGCAGCAATAATACCACGATGCAATTCGCCTTTTCTATTTCTTACTAACACCGTATGAGCTGGCAAATTCGTAGGATGAAAACCTCCTAAGGTGACGATTGATAAAGTGCCATCATCATTAACCGCCTGCACCATAAAGCCACATTCATCTAAATGGGCATCGAGCTGTACTACAAAGGGACAACCTTCATTCTTAGGCTTGCGAATGTATGTATTAAGCATAGCATCGTGAGCAATAGCATACTCTTTTGTATGTTTAGCTACAGCGCGTACTACATCTTCCTCAAACCCACTTGGGCCAAAGGCATTACTCAAATCACGGATTAGTTCAACCTTCATAGGACAACCTCCTCTGAGATTTCTCTCACTCATCATGTACTAAAGGGCTTATTTCATCTATTAAAAAACTTAATGCATCTATTAAAGAGCTTATTTCATCTATTAAAGGACTAAATTCGTTTATTAAAAATCTTAGTTCGTCTATTAAAGAGCTTAGTTCACCTATCAATAAACCACGAAGCTATGAGCTGTGGCAATATCTAGCCAATGGGGACTTTCAAGGCGAATAGTAAAGTCTCCTACCTGTTTCATACCCGGGTAAAATGACATTTTGTACGCTCTCTGCCAATCTTTAAAAGTCACTTCATACACAAAATTCTTTGGCATTGGTAGTTTCGGAGCATGTCGATAATTTTGAACGGCTAAAGCTATACCCTTTTGTATGCGCTCTTCCACAATGGCTGGTGCTTCACAATAAGTAGCACCACCAACACCATGCTTAGTTTCAGCTGTTACTATATGAGGCAAAAATTCTTTAGCCCCTTCACATATGGCGCGATCTCCCGAAATAAAGATAGGTGATACACCCATACTAAGAGCCGTATAAGAATTGAGCATGCATTCACTCATCACTTCGCCATTTAAGCGAATATATAAACTTTGCCCCGTGGAGGTATGACTACCACTAAAATTTACATCACCAGCCGCTGCATGATACCCAATATAGGCCACCGCATCAAAGCTTTCATCTAGACCTACCATCATATTATAGGGATGACCACTCTTACCGCGTATTAATGTTACATAAGAAGGCATCTCCAGTGGATCAATATTATTGGCGCCCCCATGGCCATCTTTCACTACAATTTCAGCAGCCCCTGCCTCATAGGCCGCCTCACAAGCTAAACGCACTTCACGTGTCATTTGGCGGCGCATATGGTCATAACCAAATTCACCTATATGACCTTCCTCGCGAAATGCCCAGCCTGCACAGCCCTCTATATCTGCGCTAATAAATAATTTCATATATATCGCTCCTTACCCACCGAGTATTATGACTCAGCAGCTTGTGCCTCCAATTTATCATCATATAAATGGCAATATACATAATGGTCAGGACTTGGCTCATAGCGCTGCGGTGCTACTGTTTCACAAATAGGCATGCGCTTTGGACAACGCGTATGGAATTTACAACCTGATGGTGGATTCGTAGCAGATGGAATGCTTCCCTCTAAAATAATACGCTTCCGCTTTACTGTCGGATCGGCAATTGGCACCGCCGACAATAATGCCTTTGTATACGGATGAAGAGGATTTTTATAAATCTTATTCTTATCCCCCGCTTCCACGAAATTACCTAAGTACATAACCCCAATACGGTCGCTAATATGCTCTACTACGCTGAGGTCATGAGCTATGAAGATATAAGTTAAATTTAAATCTTTTTTAAGTTCATTTAACAAATTCAACACCTGGGCCTGAATAGACACATCTAGAGCCGATACGGGCTCATCAGCAATGATAAGCTTAGGCTCTACTGCCAAAGCTCTAGCAATGCCAATACGCTGACGCTGACCACCGGAAAATTCATGAGGATAACGATTCGCATGATATGCATCAAGACCTACTCGACGCAACAAGTTGACAACGCGCTCCTCTAATTCCTTGTCATTTTTAGCTAAATTATGAATGCGAATAGGCTCTGCTATAATATCAAAAATGCTCATACGAGGATTTAATGAAGCATACGGATCCTGGAAAATCATCTGAATCGTCTTGCGAATAGGGCGCATTTGCTTGCGGTCAAACTTAGATATATCTTGCCCATCTAATACAACGCGGCCTTCTGTAATAGGGTCTAAGCGACATAAACCACGCCCCAAGGTCGACTTACCACAGCCAGACTCGCCTACAATACCAAAAACTTCGTTCTCTCGAATATCAAAGGTGACGCCATCCACAGCTTTCACAACGCCCCCTTTACCAAAGAAGGTTTCACTAGCCAAAGGATAGTATATTTTTAAATCTTCCACTTCTAAAATATTCTTTGCCATTATGCTTCACCTCCTTTAACTTCATTGTCTGGGGCATTTAACCAGCAACGGCTAAAATGTCCTTTGCCCACTTCATAAAAGCCCGGTTCTTCTTGCAAGCAGCGCTCAAAGGCATGTGGACAACGAGGAGCAAATTTACAACCTGCTGGCATACGTCGTGGATTTGGCACATTGCCAGGAATAACAGTTAATTCCTCTACCTTTTCGCCTAATTTAGGAATGGATGCCAATAAACCTTGTGTATAAGGATGGGCCGTATGACCAAACAAGGAATACACATCTGCCGTTTCTACTACGCGACCACAGTACATAACGGCTACTTGGTCACAAATCTCTGCCACCACACCTAGGTCATGGGTAATAAATAAAATGGACGTGCCAATTTTTTCTTTTAAGCGATTCATCAAGTCTAAAATCTGTGCCTGAATTGTCACATCCAGTGCCGTCGTAGGCTCATCGGCAATGAGCACTTCTGGTTCACAAATAAGCGCCATAGCAATCATAACGCGTTGCCGTTGACCACCGGATAATTGGAAGGGATATTCCTTCATCATCTTATCAACTCGTGGCACACCGGTCATTTCTAAAATATTGCGGGCTCTATCATAGGCTTCTTGCTTCGATAAACTTTCATGATTTTTAATGCATTCTATCAGCTGGTCTCCAATAGTCATAACAGGGTTTAAGCTCGTCATAGGCTCTTGGAAAATCATGGAAATGCGCCCACCGCGTAAATCGCGTTTCTTAGACTCGGGAATGTTAAGGATGTCATCACCATCGAGCAGAATTTCACCTTCTACAACCTTCCCTTTTGTACCCATGAGCAAATTCATAACAGACAAGGCTGTTACACTCTTACCACTCCCGGACTCACCTACAATACCTAACGTAGAGCCTTCCTCTAGCACTAAGGACACATCATCTACAGCTTTTACTACTACATCATCAGTAATAAAATGAGTATGCAGATGCTTTACTTCTAAAATTTTCTTCTTTTCTGCCATCTTGCATACCTCCTATTCTGTCAATTTAGGATCTAGTGCATCGCGAAGACCATCACCTAAAGTATTGAAACTTAACACGGTAAAGAAAATCGCAAGCCCAGGGAAAATTGTTGTGTAAATATTTGTGGCAATATATTGGCGTCCATTCGATAATAATAGCCCCCACTCTGGAGTTGGCGGCTGTGCCCCCATCCCCAAGAAACTAAGGCTTGATGCAGTTAAAATCGATGTACCAATAGACATAGTATACTGCACAATAATATCAGGAATCGCGCCTGGCAAAATATGTTTAAATAAAATTCGCGCATCTGAAGCACCTAGATTGATGGCTGCTTTTACGAACACAGACTCTTTAATAGCCATCGTGCGACTGCGCACAATACGGGCAAACGTGGGTGTTGAGAAAACGGCTACAGCAATAACAACATTGTATAGACCACTCCCTAAAATCGCTACAATGGCAATAGCCAAGATAATGCCAGGGAAGGCAAATAAAGTATCGCAAATGCGCATTACCACCGCATCAATCCAACCGCGATAGTAACCACTAAGCAAGCCTAATACAGTGCCAGTCACAGCACCAATGGTTACTGCCGATAAGCCTACAGCCAAAGAAATAGGTGTACCTAAAATAATACGGGAGAATAAATCGCGCCCAAATTCATCGGTACCAAACCAATGTGTACTACTCGGCCCTTGTAAAATAGCGGAATAATCATATTGATTTACATCAAAAGGAACTATCAGCGGTCCAATGAATGCGAGCACAACTAAAAACAAAATAAAGCCAAGCGCAATTACAGAGTTACGCTGTTTTAAAAAGCGCTGTGTCATCACCTTCATAGGTGTTTTTATTTCTTCATGCATATCCATAGCTGCACCAGGAGCCCCTGGCTGAATGGTTTGTAATTTTTCACTCATACGGAACCTCCTAGGACAATTTAATTTCAGGATTTAAAGTCGCATACAGCATATCAACTAAGGTATTAATAATGATAAACTGTGCTGAGAAAATTAAAATCAAGGACTGAATAGCCGGATAATCGCGGTAGTTTACTGATTGAATCAATAAAGAACCTAATCCAGGAAAGGCAAATACAGCTTCTACAATAACGGCACCACCCAATAAGAAACCAAATTGAAGCCCCACAACAGTTACTACAGACAACATAGAGTTTCTAAACGCATGCTTCCAAACTACTACATTTTCAGATAAGCCCTTCGCCCTCGCTGTGCGAATATAATCTTCCTTCAAGGTTTCCACTATAGAGGAACGAGTAAAGCGCGCAATAATAGCAGCAATACTTGTACCTAATGTAATGGCCGGCAAAATATAACTTTGAAAGCCTGCTGCGCCCGTCGTAGGTAACCAGTGTAATTTAACACTAAACACCATAATTAAAAGGAAGCCCATCCAGAATGAAGGCATGGAAATCCCTGATACGGCTGTAGCCATGCCGGTATAATCTTGCCATTTACCGCGATTGCGACCAGACCATACACCTAACACGACACCAGCCACTGTGCCCCAACCAAGACTTAGGAAGGTTAATTTTAATGTATTGCCATAGCGATAGCCTACTTCCTCTGCTACTGGTCGTTTAGTACGTAAAGAAGTTCCCAAATCGCCTTGTACCACGCCAGTAATGTATTTTAAATATTGTGTGGTCACTGGTTCGTCAAGACCTAATTGAGCCCTCACGGCTAGCACATCAGCTTCCGTAGCCTGTTCACCAGCTACTAATCGGGCAGGATCACCTGGTATTAAGCGCACAAAGAAAAATACGCAGGTCGTTACTAAAAATAAGGTCAATATCATGCCCAGCAAACGGCGTGACGTATATTTAAGCATAAGGACCTTCTCCTTTCAAACAATGAGTATCTAAAAATGAGTAGACCACCAGATGCACTGGTGGCCAGACTCTATTTATATTTTATCAAACATACTGCGGCTATTCCAGCCTAAAAACGCAAATTTCCACTATTGATGAACAATGTATGAAATCTTTGCTCTATTTGTAAAACTATCCCCAATTGCTTTACTTCCTTACTCAGCCATGCGCGCTTTAGACAAGTTAATACCATTGTCTGGGAATAAGCGTACATTCACAATCTTATTGGAGGTTGCCCAAGTAGCTGGTTCATTAGATACAGCTAACATTGGAATATCTTTCCAGAATAAATCCTGCGCTTTCGCATAGGCTTGCTTACGCGCTTCATTATCAGATGTAGTTAAAGCTGCTTGGATGTAAGAATCCATTTCTGGATTTTGATAGTAAGACAAGTTGTAATTAAGCGGTGGGATGGACTCGGACGCTAACATTGGGCGAATACCCCAGTCTGCATCACCAGTAGATGGGGACCAACCTGCAATATAAAGGTCATATTCCGCATCTTTACCTTCACCTCTAAAGCCTTGTACCTTTTGGTTAACAATAGCACTTTCCATGGAAATAATTTCCACATTAATACCTACTTCAGCTAATTGTTGTTTGTAGAATTCAGCTTGCTTTAAGCTTGAAGTTGTATTGAAAATCAATAATTTTAACGTTAAGCCATTTTCATAGCCCGCTTCTTTAAGAAGTGCTTTAGCCTTGTTCACGTCATAAGGAACTGGGTCATTACCTTTATAGAACTGTACATTAGGACCAATAACGGAAGTAGCTACTGTACCTAATCCATTGCGAACTACATTGAGGAAGGCTTGTTTATCAATACCATGAGCAATAGCTTGGCGCACGCGAATATCGCTAAGCGCTGGTTTTTGTGTATTCATGAACAAGTAGCGAACTACGATACTTTCAATTTGTTCTGCTTTAACATTAGGGTCTTCTTTTAGCGCTGAAAAACCTTCAGTTGGTACATCAAAGACCATTTGCGCATCGCCAGATTGAAGCATTGCTACACGGCTCGCACTTTCAATAACTGGTTTAAAGCTAATGGACTTAAAGCCCGCGTCAGAAGCTACGATAGGTTCACCACCAGAAACATCTTTGTTATAGCCCCACCATTCTTTATTAAGTTCTAATTTTACATGATCACCAGGTACCCATTCAACGAATTTATACTGACCAGTACCAACTGGTTGTTTCGCTGTTACATCAACGCCTTGTGCCAATTGTTTAGGGCTCATCATAACCATTGCTGGATGTGCCATGTTATTTACGAAGGCACCAAATGGTTTATTAAGAGTGAATTTAATTGTATAATCATCAATTTTTTCAACTTTTTGAATAACATCAGAGATAAAGTTAGTGCGTTTTAAGCCTAAACTCTTATCGGTCCATTTATTCACATTCGCAATCGCTGCATCGGCATTCCACTCTGTACCATCAGTGAATTTTACCCCTTTACGCAAAGTAAATGTATATTCTGTAGCTTCTGGGTTCGCTGTATAACCAGTTGCTAACATAGGCTTTAATTTCATATCATCATCAAAGCTGTATAGTCCGTCCATAATCAATCGTTGAATACCGCCCGATAAAGTATCGCTCGTATCCATTGGATCCATTGTAGTAATATCTACCGGAATGGCTGCTACCACATCTTTAGACTGTGATACAGATTTGCCCTCTGGAATCGTAACGGCTCCAGAATTGGAGTCCGAGCCGCAGCCAGCCAAGAAAATTGATGCTGCGAGGACTAGGCCACACAAGCTTTTCCACTTAGATTTCTTCATAACATTCCATCTCCTTTACCCACAACCTAATGATTCTCTCTATTGAGCCACTTCATCAACACATCTTTAAAGCTCACATAACCATGTCCATCTTTTGTTATAGCCCCTTCAGAGGCTATTAAAGAATTTAAAATTGCTTCATATGTCGCTTCTGCTACGCCTAGAAAGGCTGGATTTAAGGCATCCTCGCGGATAACTTGCTCCATTTGAAAATCTGGCCCCTCATGAGGCTTTCGGTTAGCCGTAGTAAAGCCAATCATCACTTCACCACTGCCATGCCCTACATAAGCGCCAGTGCGCATAATGCCTACGGCAGCATGCTTAATAATCCGCTTCAATTGCCGACTATTTACTGGTAAATCAGTAGCCACAATGACCATAATAGAGCCTTGATCACATTCACTATAATCAAACTGTGTAAGCCTTCTGGTAGAAGTCTCATCAGATGTATGTGCTTCCTCAGTTAGCTTACCATTCTGATCTAGCCACCATTGTCCCAAGGATTGGCCCTGCAAAACAAAATCTTCTGTAGCACCGAAATTGCTCTGTACTAGTACGCCTATCGCATATGACTGGTCATTCACTTCGATGAGTCTAGAAGCAGAACCGATGCCACCTTTAAAGCCAAAACACACGGTGCTGCGACCCGCGCCTACATCACCTTGTTCAAATCCTTTTGATGCCCTATCAAGGGCTACCTTCACTTCGTCACAATTAATAACGCGTTGGCTAATATCATTGAGTTTGCTATCATTACATTCTCCCACCACTGGGTTAATAGATTGAACTGTCACACCCTCTGCTTTACATCTATCAAGAATGTATTGATTTAATGCATCGCTCACCTTGCCTACATTCAAGGTATTCGTCAAGGCAATTGGTGTTTCTAAGCTGCCTAATTCATCAATCTGCATAAGCCCTACAGATTTGCCAAAGCCATTTTGCACATATGTAGCGGCCGTCAGTTTATTTGTGAACGGATTGTCTTCACAAGGTACAATCACTGTCACTCCAGTTCGCACCGCCTCTGCATTAACCGTACAATGCCCGACGCGAACACCTGCTATATCAGTAATTGAATTGTTAGCGCCAGTAGGCAATCGACCTAAAGATATAGGAAACTCCCTAATTCTAAGGTCCGACACAGAAACACCTCCCTCCACAACAAAAGGACATTTGTATTTCTATAAGATATCATAAAATCTATAGAATTACAATATATGAGAGTGGATAAAGGAACATGTATACATTATATTTTTGTCTAAAACATAAAAAGTCTGTGCATTAATGCACAGACTTAATTTCTCCCTCAGTAGTAAACTAATGAATGCATGTTATATAAAATACGCTACTATCGACTTCAACCAATGTATAATTTTATCCCACCACGGCAAAGTAGCATTATCTACTAGTGCAGAGTCACTTGTCTTATTAACTATAAAGTCTTTCACCATACTGGCAACTAAACTTTGATTTTGAGTGAATTCATGATCATAGCCCTGGAGCATATGAATCTCGCTACGGGCATACTCTTTGTCAAAACGCTGTGCATATCGAGCAGGTACTACCATATCGTCACTCCCTTGGATGATATCAACTGGCCCTGTATACTGCTTAGCAGTTTCATAAATAGGCAAGTCGTATGCAGTTTTAAAATAATTGCGCCCTACCTTCAAGCCACTTGGCAATTCCACTACCTCTGGCAATTCCTCCACATTGTATTGAATGCCAAAGAAGGAGCCACCAATCAATCCATCTTGAATATTACCAGCCGGTGCAAGTAACACTACACTTTTAATACTATCTTCGGCTTCTTCTTTCGCTAATTCACCGGCTAACATACTAGCAATGACGCCGCCTTGAGAGTGTCCTACAAGCGAAATAAACGAAATGGCACTTCTATTAGAAGCCTCGTCTTTCAGATAAGAATACACAGCTTTTGCATCAGCAATTTCATTGAGCACTGTCATATCTTGAAAACGACCGTCACTCTCGCCATGCCCATTAAAATCAAAGCGAATGGACGCAATGCCAACCTGTTCCAAATCATCAGCTATGAGCTGTAAAAGCTTAGCATCTTTTGAAGAAGAAAAACCATGCATAATAATTACCATAGGATAATTCGAAACCGCATCTGGCATTTGCATAATGGCAGCTAATTTACCATGGTCACCAGCAATACTAAGCTCCTCCGCCCTCCCTTGACTTGTATTAGGCCACACTAGCAATACTCCTAGAATACCTACTATGAGTCTATATTTTTGAAACTGTCTATGCATTGCCTTCACTTCTATCACCTCATTAATCGCACTACATAATTCAATACAACGTGCTTATAATTCAATATAGCATGCTATATAATTCGCTACCACATTCTACATACAATGTACGATTATATTAATCAGTCTATTTCAAATATCTTTAAAAAGAATCTCATCAGCTATTTATTGCCTACGATCTAACTATCTAACTATATGACTATAATGTGTCACATATCTATACCATATCATCTATTTATAGCATTTAACCTACTTATAAAATATTTTACCTATTTGCAACATAGCACTATTACCTATGTCTAGTGTATTGTATCACATTGAAGTCAACTTCAAGCAAGCTAATAATAAGATGTTTTCATCATTTATATTGCTAATAAAAAATGTCCTCAAGCGCTCCATTGCCTTAAGTCCCATCACAGAAAAAACTGTCACCTTTAGACTCTGTCGAATAGGCAACAGTTTGAACTTATATATTTTGTTTGAACTTAAGATACTTTATACAGTAATGATACCTGGCTTTACCTCTGTATCATGATTCGCTATTATCCCTTTGCAACCTTCTTGTTTATTCATATGAACCAACCATTGCAAAGAATATATCGCATCTTGGCGATTAATAACTACACCGGGCTCCCAAAGATTCTCAAGTGATGGTCTACCATAAGCCACATCAGAAGATAATACTACAAACTGGTCATTATTTCTTATAACTGTAGCCGCGAGTCCAGCACTATGCCCTTTAGCTAAAACAAATTGAATACGTCCATCACCAAACATATCATAAGAATAACCAAATGCCCCTAATTTACTTTCAGTAAAAGAAAATGTCTGCAAGTCTACACCTGCCCATTCATGAGATAAATAACGGATCTTATCACGACTAGCTGCTTTATATTCTAGAGCACTCACCAAAATACGTTTCGCCTCTTTTACATGACGCAATCCATCAGCGTGGTCACAGTGCAGATGACTAAGCATAACAAAATCTAAGTCTTTTGGCTTAATTCCCATCGCCCCTAATTGTTCGTGCACCGCTTGGCCTTCAGGCAAAACAGCTTTATTAGCAAAATATTGATGTCTTAAATTCTTAAATTGATGCTCCCGATTATCTGTATGCCAACCTGTATCTATGAGAACTAAACCATCTGGATGCTCAATCAAATAAACCGATACAGGAGCATCTACTAAATGTTTTTTACTTCGAAACAAACCAGTCCAAGCAAATGGGGAATCACCACTTCGATGATACGGTAAGGCCTCATCTATAATAACACGGCCTGTATGTAACACATGAATTTTAATATCACTCATATAAATCTCCTATTTATTTTAATTAAATCAAACTGGACTATTTACTTCGGCCCATTCAACAGCGCCTTCATTATATTTATCGCGACGAATCAAATCAGATAAGGCCAACTCTTTTAATGCAAATTTAGCATTTATCATGGCCTGCTTTATTTTTTTCTCACTCGATGCTACATAAGCTTCATCACTAAATAAATTTCTTGCTAAACGGGAATGAAATTGTTCAATCGTATCCTCTTCCACAGCTTCATATACATCATATAATGTAATTTCTTCAATAGAGCGTTTCAGCTGAAAACCGCCCTCTTTACTTGCCGTAGATATAATTAATTCATGCACAACCAATTTTCTTAAAATTTTCTTTAAGTACGAATCAGAAACATCTAACTTGGCACTCAATACATAACTTTTTACAGGTTTATGTTCTGCCTGCAAGGCTAAAATCAACAATACAAATACCGCTTGCTCTAAACTCTTACTTATTTTCATATTCCACCTCTTCTATGGATATTTTACATCTATAGATAAATTTTGTCAACAGTTTACCTGTAGTATAACAATCAACTGAAATTAGACTTCAATAATCAAAATGCTACTAAGGTTCTTTTAAAACGTCCTACTTAGTAACTTTAAACGAACTTTAACGCCATAAAAGACAAACCTTCTTTGCTCGAATGATTCTAACAAAGAAGGTTGCATTATAAATTATAAAATTTTAAACAGCAAATAATATATTCATACTACAGAAAATATTCGTCATCATCTTCTTCTGAATAATCACTATCATACGAATCGTAAGAATCTTCCTTATCTGGCACATCGTAATAAATCGTATCGCCATAGCGAATGTAAGTACTCCCATCTAAACCATACGTAGTGTCTCCGTAAGTCATATAACTTACACCATCACTACCATACACCGTATCACCATAACGAGTATACGACGTCCCCTCACTACTATAGATTGTATCACCATAACGAGTATACGTATTACCATTGCTATCATAAGCAGTATCGCCATAGGAAGTATATGTGTCTCCATTACTATTATAAGCAGTGTCACCATATATTGTAATTGTGCCAGAGGCCGCTTCTGCTATAGGAAAGATAAAGCCAATAATGCCAAATAGTAGTAAAAGAATACGAAATAAGAGTTTCATGCTGTACCTCCTGTTACTTACTATCCTACTTGCTATAAAAGATAAACTCCTTCTCTTTATTATCTTAATTATATCAAATAAAACCTAATTACTAATTATTTAAAATATTATAATTATCAACAATCCGTAAAAATCAGATAATATAAACGACAAAAATAAGCGACAAGAACGCAAAAAAGCAACCACGCTGATTTTCATAAATCTGAAAACCTGCATGGTTGCTTGCTTTTTTATGGTGATCCAGGAGAGATTCGAACTCCCGACCCACGGCTTAGAAGGCCGTTGCTCTATCCAACTGAGCTACTGGACCATATGCAATTGAAATTTTCACCGTATATATTATACACTACACAATACAATAAATGCAATTGTGTTTCTACTAAGTTTAACGATTCTAATACAGCACACACTCTCTAAAAGTCTACTGTAATAAAAAGTTCTGTATAAAAAAAATGGAGCGGGTGAAGGGAATCGAACCCTCGTAACCAGCTTGGAAGGCTGGGGCTCTACCATTGAGCTACACCCGCATAATAAAAATGGTCGGAGCAGCAGGATTCGAACCTGCGACCCCCTGGTCCCAAGCCAGGTGCGCTACCAAACTGCGCTATGCCCCGATATTAAAGTAAAACTATTCTTTTCGTTGTTTCACTTGTACTCTTTCGCAACAACAAAGTTATTTTATCATAAGTAAAAAATGTGCGCAAGTACTTTTTTACAAATTTTTAACATTTTTTACTTTCCCTAAATAAAAGGCTGCATTTGAAATAAAAACCCCTTTTATTTCAAATGTAGCCTCAAAGATTTATTTAAAGCATCCTATAAATATTGACTCAATTCTACTAAATTACCATCTGGATCTCGCAAATAGATACACTCCATTTTGCCTAATGCACCATGGCGAATTACAGGCCCTAATTCAACAGGATAGCCCTTAGACTCAATATGAGCTTTTACAGCCTCCATATTTCCATCAGCCATTATGATTAAGCATAGGTCCAAACTGCCACTAGTAGGATACTTAGCAGCAGGTAGAAATTCGGCTGGCTTCGTGTGAATATTAAACTTCTGATTGCCAAAACGCAGAGCATATCGCTGATTAGATGTATCTAATTCCATACCTAGAATCCGGACATAAAAATCTATACACTGCTCTACATCGGCTGTAGTAATAACCAAATGGTCTAAATTTTTAATCTTCATAGACTGATATGCCCCTTTCTTAGAAGTTTAAATTTATTATTATATTTTAGATTGCATCTATTAATTTTTATACATTGGCACTCAAGCCCATGTTTCAACTTTTAACGTATCTATACATTTTTACACTTTAGATTTTACCCACCCATGTGTAAGCAAGCCTATCCCCATGGCCAAAGTAATAGGGAACAAGTACTCTACAGAAAATCGAGATAGCTCCAGCATAAATACAGCAGAAGTAAGAGGCATCTTTTGCGCTAAGCCTAAAAACACAACAGCTCCTAAGAAAGCCACTGCGCCAAGAGATATAGGCCCAACTAAAGCAGTCCAAGCAACGCCCATCGCTAGAGCTAATGTACTCCCTAGCATCATAGAAGGTGTAATTTTACCACCATAGGCCCCTACTGCTAAGGCTAAAATAACGGCAATCCACTTAGTACCAAACATGCCTAAAGCATATTGCCAATTCACTAGTTCAGCAAAGGTCAATTGATTACCAGCCTTACCATTGCCTAAGATGGAAGGAAAATACATAGACATAATACCTACAAAGGTAAAAGCTAAGATAAACCAAATAATTAATTTAGGACTTTTACGATTAATTTTAGGCAAGGCTGCTTGCGCCTTATCAAAACCCACTACTACCACACCAATAACTAAGCCTAGAAGAACTGAAAAAATTGCTATATGGCCTTCTAACACAGGCTGAAGCATATCATATTGGATGGTATCACCTAGACCCAAACGAACTACAAAGGTAGCCACGCCACAGGCAATTAAAGCAGAAATTAAGGATTTGCTATTCCAAGTCAAAAGCAAAGTTTCTAATACAAACAAAGTCGCTGACAGAGGAGAATTATACACCGCCGCTAGACCAGCACCAGAAGCACAAGCTATTAACAAGCTCCGCTCATCTTTGGCGACCTTTACAAATTTCATCACCCACGTAATCAGCGCAGAGCTCGCTTCTCGTGGAGCCACTTCACGCCCTAGAGGAGAGCCCATCCCTACAGTAATAATCTGCAAGGTAGCATGAAATAATGTAGTCAAGGTAGGCATCGGCATATCGGGATTGGTCACGGCTTTTTTCACATCCACCAAGGAACTGCCGAAACGATGAATTAAATGCCAACCAATACCGCCTACAATACCACATAAAAGCAAGGCTATAACTCGATGCTCAGGCGATACATTTGCAACGCCCATGCCAAAACTAAAATGATCGGCAGCCGAATAGTTATATGTAGCATGTTGTATAAAATGCATTAAATTAGTAAAGGCAATCCCCACTAAGCCTGCCATGAGTCCAGTAAGAACAAGTAAAGCGAATATCCGTTTATTAATCATTTACGCTTCGCCCCCATTGGATATATTAGGGCATTGACAACAGTTACTTGCGAAATATGCACGCCCGCTTCACTGCGCACATCAATTTGCCACACATGATTGCGTTTCCCCTGTTTTAGTAATGCTCCGGCGGCAATAACTCGGCCTTCTGCTTTTATAGCATTTAAATGCTGACCTGTTACAGATTGACCTACAGCCACATAAGGGCCTTTAGCTAATTTTTCAATGTCAGCTACGGCATTACTATCTACAGCCTTTGCCTTTAAGCCTTCAAAGTCTACAGTCTTTACATCATTATCAGTGATACTCATAGATGCCTTCAAGGCTTCATACTCAGCTTCACCTAATTTATTAGACGCCATGCCCGCTATAATCTCACAGTATGCCAAAGTAGCCCCACCATTTAAAAATCCAAAGGGCTGTTTATGAAACTCGCCTAATGTCATGGCACTTTCAAAGCCTTGGCCTGTTATATTTACATATTCAATACTTAATTGATCAATTAAAGTCATATCCAATCCTTTCAACAACTCTCTCTTAACGATGTCATAATGAGGCATCCATTATGATTGTACCATAGGCTTGTAGTATGTCATAATTTACTTTTACTCCTAGCCCTGAGCCCCTCGGCACCGTCATATATCCTTGGTCAAATTGAATAGGCGGTATAATTAAATCCTCTTCAAAGTATCGCTTAGAATCTGACAAGTCTCCAGCCATCCACACTTGAGGCAAGGCCGCTAATTCTACATGAAGAATTTTTGAAATTCCACTTTCCACCATACTACCTATCCAAAATCCTAAGTTGTGGGCCTTACAATAGGCAATACAGCGCAAAGTTTCTCGAAGGCCTCCAAGCCGCCCTATTTTAACATTGAGTATAGGCTGCATCGCTATATCAACCACTAAAGCAGAAAAAACTCTATGTAGAGCCTTTAATTCTTCCAAGGATTGCACACTTTCATCAAAACTCAAGGGTGTCTGCCAGCCCTGCCAAAACTCAACAGGCAAATTACTATAAGTATGTGCTGCTGAGCCAACGACTTCGAAAGGTTCCTCTAAAGATTTAAGATTATACTCATCAAAGGCCTTTACCATAGCCCAGTCAGCACTAGAGAAACTGCGATTCGCATCAGCCGCTAATTCTAAATTAGGGAACTGTGCTCGCACAGCAGCTAAGCGCTCTAGTGCATCCTTTGGTGTCAGCTTAATTTTTACGCGCTTACATCCTTGTGCCACCGCATTTTCTATACTATCCAACAATCTTGAAATTGGCATATCACCAAATACTAGACCTAAAGGAATCATCTCATTCAAAGCGCATCTACTTGATCCAGTCCTCGGCAGTGTACCTGGAAGTGTCTCAAAAACATGCACTCCCTGAAGTGTCCCCCTAGCATGCTCTCCTTGAAGACTCTCCTCAGTACTTCCTCCTTGAAGATACTCCCTAGTGCGCCCTCCTTGAAGATTTTCCCAAGCATGTGCGTCTCGAACAGACCCTGAACACCTTATATTATCCATAGACTCTGGGCTTACTATAGGGTCAAGCGCTTCTAATGCCCCTAAAGACGATTCCACTAAACTTCCTATCATAAATTCATTGGCTTCTTCAAAGAATGCATGAAGCAACGCATTTTCGAGACCGGCCCAAGCCATAGGGAGACGCGCATGACGCAATAAATCTAAGGCCGTGTCTTTTGTGCAAACCTCATTTATAGCCCTAGTGTTCTCCTTACTCCCCATTTCACTTTGGCCTGTAATTTGCTTACACTCCCAAGTATAGCAATCCCATGGATTCTCCATAGTATAGCCAATAAAATAAGGAATGACCTTGCGTAGCCATTCCTCACTTGTATGAATTGTTTCTGCTGTATAAAAAGGAGTATCAAAGGCTACGACTTCGCCAAATCCACGAAAGCCACGGTCAGTCTCTACTTCTACAACTAAGGTGTGTCTCTCTCGAACTAAACCTTTTGCAGTGCGAAAATCAAATTTCATAGGCAACACAACGCGCCAAAGCCGTATGGATTTTACAAGCATGCCTTCCTCCTTTATCTCTAAACTAAAGCTCGACGCAAAATTTTACCAGAACTGTTTCTTGGTAATGCCCCTAGCTTATAAATTTCTTTAGGCTGTTTATACCGTCCTAAATGTTGCTTTAAATACGCTGCTACAGCAGTCTCTTCCGGCTCCCCTGCATAGTATAAAACAGGCACCTGCCCCCATTTAGAGTCTACCTTAGGAACTACAGCACATTCGGTTACGCCATCTAGCTTATATAATACATCTTCAATTTCTTTAGGATAAATATTTTCTCCACCAGAAATAATGATATCTTTGCGCCGATTTACAATATATAAAAAGCCATCTTCATCTACATAACCCATATCATCGGTGTTGAAAAATCCCTCAATTGGTGGCTGACCTAAATAGCCCTTCATGACCATCGGCGATTGAATCCAAACTTCACCAATAAGGGGCACTTGCTCATCATAGGCCTTGGGATTTACCGTTGCTTGCTCAACACGTACCTTAGAATATAATTCTGTTTGTGCCTCACATGCCTTAGAATTCACCGTTACTTGCTCAACACGTACCTTAGAATTTAATTCTGTTTGCGCCTCACATTCCTTAGAGTTTACCTCTGCTTGCTCAGCACGCACCTTCGAATTTAATTCTACTTGCCCTGCATCTAAATCCTTCATGCCTGATGCCTGAAGAGGGCGAATGTCTATAGTCACGCCCGGCAACGGCTGACCTACAGATTGCCATTTATTAGGATAGGCTGAAATATTAACAGTCGTGCTCTGCGCAAACGTCTCCGTCATACCATAGGTTTTAAAAATAGGTAGCCCTTTAGCTAAACAAGCCTCTACTAAAGCATTAGGGATAAACTCGCCACCTAAGAGAACCACTCGCAATTGATGCGCCTCTATTTTATGGACTAAACGCTGTAATACAGTAGGCACTAAGGACACCATATTAATTTTTCCAAGCTTAATAACATTAAGCACAGCCTCTTCATCAAAGCTACTATAAATCGTAGCGGCCGTGCCATTAAACAGGGTGCGCATCAAAATGGATAGGCCCGATACATGAAACATAGGAAGCACAATGAGCCAATTATCGCAATCCGTCACACCTAAAACTTGAGCGGATGCCCTTACGTGAGCCTCAATCTGCCCCCAGCGAAGTGGCACAGATTTTACTTTGCCCGTAGTGGCACTTGTCGTCATAATAGCCGCAATAGCATCGTCTTCAGAGCCTGACGTCTGAGGTAATAATTTTTCAAACAAATTCACTAAGCGCTTCGCAGTACGCTCATCCATAAGTGGCAATACAGGCATGGTTTGCCATTGCACTAGATGTTCGCCACCGTCTGCTTGCCAGCGAATTTGTGCCATAGCGGAGCTCACACAGCCGGCTAAAGAGCAAAACTTAGCCTTGCCCAACTCTAATTGCTTTTCATCAGACGCTGTTTGCTCGGCCACTACAGCACTTTGCACCTGCGGCGAGGTGAATATTAAATCCACCCCGAGATTCACCGCCTGTGACATGCGCTCTTCCACAGTTAACTGTGGGTTGATTAAGAAAACTTCTTTACCTGCTAACCAAAGCGAAAATAGTAAAACAGCCAATTTGACAGAATTTTCACTGCAAACACCAATACGCTTGCGATTCTGTATAAGGCCTTCTAAAAAACCTACTTCTAACACAGCTTGCTCATAAATTTGCTTATAGGAGTATCCATTTAGAAACGATTGATCAGGTCGCTTTTGTACCTGTTCACGCAACCATCTCATTGACTATCGACCTCCGATTAAGGGAATTTAGGGAATTGTTTGAAATTAGGTTTTCTCTTCTCTTTAAATGCATCGCGACCTTCTTTTGCCTCATCAGTTGTGTAGTACATAAGTGTCGCATCGCCACCAAATTGTTGTAACCCAGCCAGACCATCTGTATCAGCATTAAAGGATGCTTTTAAGAAACGAAGCGCCATTGGGGATAATTGTAAAATTTCTTCACACCATTTTACAGTTTCTTCTTCTAATTGTTCAAATGGTACTACTGTATTTACTAAGCCCATATCAAGTGCTTGTTGTGCTGTGTATTGACGGCAAAGGAACCAGATTTCACGCGCTTTTTTATGACCTACTAAACGCGCCAAATAACCTGCACCATAGCCTGCGTCAAAAGAACCTACCCGTGGACCAGTTTGACCAAATTTAGCATTTTCAGAGGCGATTGTTAGGTCGCACACAATGTGAAGTACATGGCCACCGCCAATAGCATAGCCATTAACCATAGCAATAACAGGCTTTGGCGTAATGCGAATTAAATGCTGTAAATCCAGCACATTAAGGCGTGGAATGCGGTCTTCCCCTACATAGCCACCATTACCGCGAACGCGTTGATCGCCGCCAGAGCAAAACGCTTCTTTATTTACATCGCCACCATGATTAGCACCAGTTAAAACGATAACGCCTACTTCCGCATCATCGCGAGCAATAGTAAATGCATCAATTAACTCTACTACAGTTTTAGGGCGAAATGCATTGCGCACTTCTGGACGATTAATCGTAATTTTAGCAATGCCATTATATGTTTCATAAATTACATCTTCATAGCCACGGTCTAATACTTGCCAATCAAATTTACTCATTGTAAACCTCCTTTTAAACCAATTTACATCTTGAAATATATGTTTAAATTTTAAAATACGATAGTATCAATATCAAAAGCTGTTCCATAGCCTAGTTAGCTTCCAAAGTATACATTAAAGCACTTCTATGACAAACTAGCTTATACTTTTATCATTAAAATCTGACAAAAACAGCTCTACTATATCATTAAATTCCCTCGGCTTTTCCACATGTACATTATGTCCAGCATGAGGCACTGACACAAAGGATACATTAGGACAATCTCCAAAGATATGCTGACCAAATTCCATATATTTAGCATCATATTCACCAGCAATATATAAAATCTCTAGGTCTAAATCGCCCACGCGGTCTCCTACATAAGGAGTTGTTCCTTGTCCAGTGCCGCGCAATGTATGGGCTAATACTTGTGGATCATTGCTAAGGCGACGTCGCTTTATGCTATTCTGTATAGTTTCAGGAAGAGTCTTCTGAGAGCTAAAAATTGGTAGCCCTGACCAAGTCTCCTCAAACCACTGAATGGAGTGTGATTCCACGGCTTTGGCAATTTTTTCATCATAAGAGGCACGCAATTTGCGCTCCACTAAATCCTTTATACCAGGACTTGCTGATTCTAAAATGAGGAAGGCTAAATACTCTGGCTCATACATGGCAGCATATTGTAATGCCATACGGCCACCCATAGAATAGCCTAATATACCAAAGTGTTCGTCACCTACTAAAGTATGAATCAATGTATACAAATGTCTTAAGGCCGTATTAAACTCATAAAGATCTGCCTTTTTAGGTCTATCGGAAAAACCATGGCCTAAAAAGTCTATGCAGTATAAGCGAAACCCCGGCAAATGTAAATCTTGCCAGGTATTACAAGCCTCGCTAAAACCATGCAAACAAATCAAGGGGAATCCTTCACCGCGAAGTAGCACATGATAAGACACATTGTCGATAGTAACAAATACATCTTCTGCATCATGTAAAATCGTATCTAGCTCCTGTCGCTCCCCCTGGTCATATACAGGTACTTCATCCATGTTTTCAATTTCATCATTCATAATTTCGCACCGTATACTTTCTATGTAATTGGCAGGAAGATTCTCTGCCAGTTTTTATTTCTAATATTTGAATCCCTGGCGTATTAAGGCTCTCCATAAGCAAAGTCTTAAACTGTTCATATGATGTTACTTCTTCATGGTCAATACCAAATAAAGTACTGAGTCCTGAAAAATCAACACCTTGAGGCGTCGCAAATAAATATTCAAAATAAGGCGTTCCTTTTTGAGGCAAGTATTCAAAAATACCGCCCCCATCGTTGTTAAATAGCACAATGGTTAAGGATATGCCCGCCTGACGCCCCATAATGAGACCATTCATATCATGAATAAAGGACAAGTCCCCTGTCACTAAGACTGTCGGTTGACCTACACTAGCCATACCGAGAGCTGTCGATTCCGTCCCATCGATACCATTCACGCCTCGATTACCAAAAAGACGCACCTCATTACAACCTTTGGACCAAAAATAATCAAAATCGCGAATGGCCATACTATTGGAAATGAAAATTTGACTCCCCTTAGGCATAAGAGCTTGCATTTCTTTCACTATACGCCCCTCAAACAGCGAAGGCTCCTCAAGAACAGTATCTAGCTGACGCCGCATAGATGCTTGTTCCTGTTGCCATAACGAAAGATAGGACGTATCTTCATTCACTACTGATATACTCTTGGCCAATTCAATTGGCGAGGAGGCTATTACACGCTGCGTTGTAACCATGCCATTGCGATATTCAAACGATGGATCCACTTGGATGGTAAGCACATCCTTGTGATATGTTAAGAATTGGTGGACTCGCTTTGACACCGGTAGTTGACCAAACATTAAAATATAGTCTGGTCGTAAATTCTCCTTCACTTCATTAGACACCAAAAAGGCATCATAACTATCTATAACATACTCATCTTCATAGCCCCGCAAAGGAGATAAAGGATCCGCTATCACAGGCGCTTGCAGACGCTGTGCTAAAGCAATAATGCTCGCTCCATACGCTTCATGATGTGCCTTTGTAGCAGAGTCTTCACCTTGTGGCGCATTATAAGGACCAGCAATAATAAGGCCTCGCTTACCGGCTAATTCTTCACCTGTATACGTGCTGCGCATCTCACCTTTTATATATTGAAATGCCTGTGTATTACGGCCCTTTTCAAAGTATTCATTATCGAGTTTAGGCACTAAAGGTTCTCGCAAAGGCACATTAATCTGTACTGGCCCGCTTACTTCACTGCCACTGCCCAATGCTTTGAGCACAGCGCGTTGTGCCACTTGGCGCGGATATACAAAGTCATCCGTCCGACCTTCTAACGTTTCAAAATGATTCACAAAATCCCCAAAGAGTCTCATTTGATCAATCGTCTGTGGCGCACCAACAAATTGAAGCTCACTAGGTCGATCAGCCGTGAGCATTACCAATGGAATCCGACTCGCCTTAGCCTCTGTTACAGCAGGGAAATAATGAGTCCCCGCTGATCCCGATGTACAAACAAGACCCACTGGACGGCCCGTGCGCTTAGCAATACCTAAGGCAAAAAACGCAGCCGACCGTTCATCTATATTCATATATGTTTTATATTTTCCAAAGCCCGTAAATAACATCGCCAAAGATGTAGATCGGGACCCTGCACTAAACACTACCTCTCTCATACCCAACGTATAAAGCTCATCAACGAGAGCCGCCAAGTATTCGTTCATTCTTACCTCTTTTATCTTATCTCTATGTCTTACATATCTATTAAATGCGTTCTTGCACTATAATACTTCTAAAATAGTGCCCAATTTTGTCTTGGTTTCCTCATATTCACTGGCACAATCAGAATCGCCTACAATGCCACAACCGGCATATGCATAGGCTGTATGTCCCTTCACCAAGGCGGAGCGAATCCCCACTACAATAGTGCCATCTACAACGCCACTAGAGTTCGTTTCTAAAAAACCTAAAGGCGCTGCATAAAGGCCGCGCTCATGAGGTTCTTTCTTCGCTAATAAATCAAGCGCTACCTCACGCGGTTGTCCGCCCATAGCTGGCGTTGGATGTAAGGCATGAATCCAGTTTAATATATGTGAATCCCCTCCATCAGCTCGAATTATGGTTCGCAAATGGAAGAGATTTTTAAGCTCCATTAAACCCATAGGTTCCGCCATTACCTGAGGACTCAACTGACTCATAGTAGACTTTATCATATCTACTACGATGCCATGTTCATGACAATTTTTAGCATCTCCTAACAAGGCTTGACCTGCCGCCTCATCTACAACGCCTCGTTTCTTAATAGTGCCGGCTAGGGCATAGCTTAACATCTGAGTGCCTTCTTTTTGAATTAAAATCTCCGGTGTTGCACCAATAAAGACAGCATCGCCTTTCGCATAGGCAAACACGAAACTGTTTACATTATAGGTCTGTAAACGACGCAACATATCCACAATATTGAAAGCTTTGTCACTTTGCAAAGTGACCGCTCTGGAAGCCACTATTTTTATAGCCTTACCGCTTTGAATCGTATCTTGAATCGCCTCAAAGAAAGTACACCAATCTCCATAATCTTCATCGCTCATGGTATATTGATGTGACTCACAGTTTAGCTTATCATTAGGTGCTATCTGAGTAGCATCAAAATGACTGTAATGCTGAGACACGCTGTTAGCAACATAGGTTGCTTGATCTTGTCTTGCTTTATCAACTATTGCATTATCATGTGCTGTATTATTAGCTGTTGTATCTATACGATGCTCTAATTCACTAGCTGTGCCAATTCCTTGCGACTCATCGATTAACCAATGATGTGTCTCCCCTTCTTTTATATAGTAATAAGAAAAAGCTACGACTTCATTGCCCATCCCATCCCACAAGGAAGTCTTTGTGGTAGGAAAAAATGTTTCACTAAGCCAAGTATAAGGAAATTCCTTAGCAAAGGCATCCACCTGCTCCGCCTTATCTTCAGCAGATGATACAGATATGGCATCAGCCCGTACAGCTGCAAAAATAGTTTGTTTACGCACAGGATTATACCAGTAGACTCGCTCTTCACCAGCAAAAGCATGCCAAAGATTGAGAGGCTCCTGCGCCTGTTCTATGGTTATATATTTCATACAAATCCCTTTATATCTAATAATTTCGTTAACACTTTATTATAAGCCTTTATGGCTCCATTTGTCTAATTCAAACACGGCCTTACTATTTCATGCAAAAAGCCCTTCATTTACAATTCCATAAGAAAATTTATATTTCAAACTAACTCATGACCTGTAAACAAAGGGCTTTTATTATATATGACTAACACTATTGATGTGACACGTGCTCAATGCCTTGCTTTAATAAGACTACCACATGCTCATCATTTAAACTATACCAAGCAGTTTTCCCTTCCTTGCGAAATGTAACTAATCGCGCCTGACGCAATACGCGCAATTGGTGAGAAATGGCTGACTGCCCCATCCCCATAGTATCAGCAATTTCTGATACGCACATTTCCTTATTCAATAAATGTCTAACGATGCGAATGCGCGTTGGGTCGCCCAATACTTTAAACAACTCCGCTAGTTGTTGCACATCCACTTGTTCATGACCTAAATCCATGCTACCTCTCCTATTGTTGTTCACGTTCTTCAGTTTCTTTTGTATCCACGGCCCTAGGTTCACCAATTTGAGACAATGGAGTTCTGCTATCTAATTCTTGTTGCTCCACACTTTCCGGCACAGCCGTTTCAATGGATACACCTTTTGAGTATACACCAGTTACAACACCATAACCATCCTTAATTTTCAAAGTGGCTAATAAAGTGCCCTTATAGGTAGTATAGAACTGTGGATCCACCTTATTTAAATCTAAGGTAACACGATTAAATAAAATTTGAAACTCTACGTCTGTTTTTTCTACCTTCGTCAAACGAGCTAATATATACTCGCCTGTAGCAGGCTTTTCATTAGAGGCCCCTTTGACTTCTAAAATGCCATTGGCTTTTGGTTCAACCCAAATATAAGCCTCTTGATTTACTACAGGCAGCCCTGTGCCTTGCCAATTAGTACGACTACCTAAGAACTTCACATCTAAATAGTCTGATGGAATCCAACTCGCTGTGCGACTCAAAGCCACTGGCCATTGATATTCCACGCCCCCTTGGCGTAAAGAAGTAGATCGTTGCTGAATATAAAATGGAGATAAAATAGTGAGAATCGCCATAATAACGAAGCAAATCCATTTAACAGGAAGCTTATTTTTCATTATGATCCTCCTCTCCATCTGCTATCCCCCAAGGTCTAAATCGTTCTTGTTTAGTATCCGAGGAAAATCTTTTAGTCCCTTGAGCCCCCGTATTGGTCCCTCGCAAGTCCTGTGATGTAGTATCCTCAACAGACACAGCGCTCTCTGAAGCTTTAGTACTGCTAGTATTGTTAGTACTACCACCAGACATACTAGAACCCTCGTCACTAGTTACAGCCTCAGATGCTGCGCCATCAGAATCAATTCCACCAGTTGCACCTAAAGAAGCACTAGAGGAAACAGTGCCTTTAGAGTTACTTGCTGTACTTCCCATAGATGCACTGCCTGTAGGAGCAACGTTAGGAGCGTTTCCAGTAGCATCTTTTCGTTGCAAACGGCGATTGGCTCGATTTACGGAAGAATTAATCGCATCTCGCTCTGCATGTTTTCGCCACATATAAAAGAGATTGACCATAAAAATAGCCAGTCCTGAAATAATGAAGGTTAAGCCTCGCTCCACAAAGGTGAAGGCAGGGTCAAAGAAGCGCGCTCCAATCATAGCTAAAAATGCAAATATACAGCCATTCACCAAAGCCACGCGATTTGTCATGCCTCCACGGAAGAACATAACAGCGGCTAACACAACTACATAGGCATTAAACAAAATAGATGTAGTCAAAGCAGTCACACCCATGTGAACAGTAATAATGAGCGCCCCAACTACTAATGGGCAGAGCGTAATTAAGATTTCCAAGCCCTGTTTTTCGCGCCACAGCGCTCGAATGGCTCCTGCCACGAGCACTAAAGCAGCTACAGCTAAGAGCAAAGTCCCTATGCCAGGCACAGTAGCCGCTTCTTCTTCCCAGGTTCCCAAGAAGGTGCCATCCACTACCACATAAATTAAGCCTAGCGCACCGATCCCTCTAAAAGGCAAAGTCCATAAACCTTGCTCTTTAGATACACTACCTAGAGCAAACGTAACGGCCGACAAACTAGCTACAAAGAACAATCCTAGTGATAATTGATAGGAGTTAATCGTAAAGAAAAAAGCACCAAATAGAGCTGCCACATAGGCCCAAGATAGCCATAAAGTAGATATGAGCCCTACACTGCGGGAGCGCCAGCGCTCTGCATAAAATGGTATGCCCAATGCGAGAAGCACCCAAAGCCACGCCGGCTCACCCCAAATAGTAATATCGTGAGGCGAAGTACTCCAAAGCAATGAAATCCCCAAAATGGCAATCATAGCTAACTGGCTTCCCAATAAATATACAGCCTGCATAGATAAGAGCATAATAATTAGGCAGTAAATACCTATGCCTGCCCCCGTATAATAGGTGTCAGCCATTAAAAAGGTCACCATAGTAAGTACCAAGACGAAAAAGAGCCCTATCCCTTCAGCTAGGAGCCCTCCTCGTGGCGCTTTCCATATGCCACCACCGAGAATAATGAGCGCAATCAATAATAACGCAATACACCAATCTAAACGACCTGCCGGGGAAAAACTATACCAGTAGCCTGCAAAGAGCAAGAAAACTCCTAAACCAACTAACAACAGCCCCAAAAACAAGGCTACGAGACGCATTAATGAAGGCGTCTTGCGCGGCCCTATTTCACCATAAAAGACTTTCATAGCCGCCGCTGCTTCTTTACTAACCCAGCCCTTAGATTCCCACTTTGGAAGCTCTTCATGTAGCCAAACAATTCGTTTTTTATCCATAGACCCTCCACTTTAAAAAAGAGGCTTTGCCCTATGGCGAGCAAAGCCTCACAATTTAAACTCTTATTTTACAACAAGAACTGGACATGTTGAATGACTTGTTACATAGCTGCTTACACTACCCATGAACAAGCCTTTCAATGGACCAAGTCCACGGCTCCCCATTACAATAAGATCAGCATCGAATTTCTTTGCCACAGCAAGAACTGCTGGGCCAGGAGATCCCACTTCAAATACATTTTTCACAGAAATATCTGCTGGCACATCTTTAGATACTTCTTCCAAGATTTTTTTGCCTGTTTCTTCCATGTCTTCTGCAATTTGCTCTGATACATAACCACCACTAATTGGAGTTTGATCAAAATTAGAAATTGCTGACACGATGTTAGCAACATGAACGATAATTAATTGTGCTTCATTGCGTTCGCAAATTGAAATGGCATGTTGTAAAGCTCGTTTCGAGTTTTCAGAACCATCTGCTGGCACAACGATTGTTTTGTATTCTACTTTCATGTGAATCCCTCCCAAAAGCGAATTTATTTCGCATTTCTTCTTCTATAAGTAGATATTCTCTACTGACCTCAAAAAATCCTCTTTTATTTCATAAAATATTTTACAAATTTTAAAATAAGTATACTCACTATTTTATATATTGCACTATTTTATGCACTGTGTATTTTTATAAGGCGTTTAAGTTTCTTTTATTATAAAGTAATTGCCCCCGATTGTACAAGTCCTTGATGTTGAATTCTAACACCTTCTACTAATTCGAGTAAGGCTTCATTGGTAATATCATAACTACTTGGTGCTAGTACACGTGCTACCACTACATCACCCTTGTCAGTTAAGGTAATATAAGCGCCAAACTTCGTACCTTCGCCCGCATTGCTATTGAGCATACCAGCTACGAGAGCACCTGTATTATGATTGTCAATCAAGGTGCGGTACACATCAATTTTCGCATCATAATTCTTTACTAGTTCTTCCACATAGTAGTCAGCCATTTGTTGCCGTGCTGTCATAGTTGGATAAGCAGCACCGCGCTCTAATGGAACTGTTTGCTTCATTGGGAAAATCCCCACTTCGATGCGCATGCGATCTTTTGTAAGCACCGCCCCTGTATTCATTTTAGTCACCACTTTGAAACCATCAGGTTTTACAAAGCTAATTTCAGAGTTAATTTCTAAATTTCCCTTTGACTTATATTTTCCTTTAATTAAATTAAAGGATGGAATCAATGTCTTTACAGTGCCTTCACGCATGAAGTTTTGATACTTACTAGGGTACATCATAGTTAATGTATAACGATGTGTAGGATCTTCTTTCATGATAAATTCCGCATCAAAGAAGGTAGACCCAGTAGAGCCTTCTCCATCTCGTGTAAACGCATCCCAACGAGCTGTAGTAGCCCCTTTAAAATCAAATAGATCACCATCTAAAGTATAACCATTGAGGTCAGGGCGATTAGTGCGCCACAAGCTTAGATATTCCTCCTTAGTCATATTAGTAATGGATTTGTTGTACCAGGTCGTATTCCACTGCTCCAAAGAAGCATTGCCTTCTACCGGATTATCCCTTTTAGTAAAGGAGATTAAAAATGGTTCTGCAATAGAGCTTTCTGCCACATTAAAATAATAGCCTGTCTCTTTAGTTCCATCTTCTTTTTCCTGTGTAGTATAACGGCCATTAGTTAACCGCCAAGGAATAACTAATGAGTAGCCTTCATGATTGTCGCGAATTTCAGTCTCCATGATGGTGGCATAACTTTTATATGCTGCTGGTAATGTATTATCTTCATTCATACCGCGCGCTTCAAATGTTTGCGATTCCACCGTTGCTGCCGTTGTATCATACGCTGGCAAGCTCCGCGCCTCACTATAGGACATAACACTTGTCAATGCTAAAGCTGCTACCGCCGCCACTTTTATCTTCCAAGATTGTGTCATTTCATCTCCTCCAATATCTATCAATACCAACTCATCGCTTTGCGCCTACTCTCTCTTAGTCCATTGAATCTAGATGGACCCTACCTCCATAGTTGGGTCATATACCAATGTTAGATATCAACATACTATTGCCACCTCAGCGCTTAGATTACCTCTGCTATTTTAAATATCAACATGCTAGTGCCAATTCAGCGCTTAGATTGCCACTGCTATTGTGCGAACGATACTATTACTGTACATACTGTAAATGCCGTACATACTGCAAATATTAAAACACTGTTAACATTAATGTTATTGTGAACACCACTGATATATCCATTAGTACCTATCACTCAATGCATTAATTATAAAAAAGAGCGCTTACTTATAAAAGCAATCGCTCTTCATAGGCTTTTATGAGTTGCACTGTCTTTCTCTTCCTATTATAGAATATTCTTACCATTATAGAAAGAGCCAAGTCCATGACTATATAGATAGAAAAATCTTGAACTAAAACAAGAATCAAAAATTTTACCCTTTGCGTAACTGCTTAAAAGCATATTTACATAATCACTGAAAACATTTTACCTAACTACTAAAAAGCATTTACATAACCACTAAAAAGCATTAATACAGTATACATCCTAAAGTTTCTAATTACTTACAGCATAAATTCCAAGGACGCTTTAACACAGCATAAATGCTAAAGAATCGAATTACAGCATAGACTCTAAGAATGCTTTAGTTCGTTCATTCTTAGGATTACCAAAGACTTCCTCTGGTGTGCCCTCTTCTTGAATAATGCCATCTGCCATGAAGATGATGCGGTCCGCCACTTCACGAGCGAAAGCCATTTCATGAGTTACTATAATCATAGTCATGCGCTCTTCTGCTAATTGCTTAATAGTGCGCAATACTTCCCCTGTCAGTTCAGGGTCAAGCGCCGATGTAGGCTCATCAAAGAGCATAATGCTAGGATTCATGGCCAACGCGCGGGCAATAGCTACACGCTGCTTTTGACCACCAGATAATTTAGCGGGATACACATTCCGCTTTTCCCAAAGGCCTACTTTCTTTAACAAGTTTTCAGCAATTGGAGCTATATCGGCAGCCTTCATATTTTTTACCATTTGCGGTGCAATTAAAATATTGTCCCACACAGTCATATGAGGGAATAAATTAAACTGTTGAAATACCATGCCCATTTGTAAGAGGAGATTATGCAAAGTCTTCTTGTCCGCATATTCAGCAGCTCCTTCGCCCACGGTCTTAGCCATAACAGTGCCATTCACCTCAATCGTACCGCGGTCAATAATCTCTAATTGCCCTAAACAACGAAGGAAGGTCGATTTACCAGAGCCGGACGGCCCAATAATGGCAACAACTTCACCTTTTTCCATATTCAAGGACACTTCTTTGAGAACTGGTAAGCCTTCAAAGCTTTTTTCGATTTTATCCATTTTAATAAAGCTCATAATAGCCTCCTATTCATCATAAACGGCATAGCGTTTTTCTAAGTAGTTGAAAATATTAGTTAATACAAAAGTCATGATTAAGTAGAAAATAGCCGCCACAATAAAAGCCGATGTATCAAAATCACGCTGCACAATACTACGTGTAATGCGAAGTACATCGTTCATAGCTAAAATATACACTAAGGATGTGTCTTTCAACAAGTTAATTGTTTCATTAGCCAATGGTGGTAACACGCGTTTAATCACTTGTGGCAAAATAATCTTGCGCATCGTTTGCACATAGGTAAAGCCCAATACTTTAGCACCTTCATATTGTCCTTTAGGAATTGATTGAATGCCGCCACGGAAAATTTCACATAAATACGCGGCATAGTTAAGCACAAAGGAAATCAATGCAGCCGTTGTATCATCTAATTGCACGCCAACATAAGGAATGAAAGGCAAACCATAATAAATAAATAAGATCTGTAGCATTAATGGTGTGCCGCGCATGATATATACATATAAGGCCATGATCTTGCGCACAATGCCCATCGGCGATAAGCGCAATAAGGCCGCTAATATGCCAAATGGCACAGATAGTACAAGTACTACTGTAAATAGCGATAATGTCACGCCTAGGCCCTGCGATATGACCGGTGTAATCTTCAACAAATAATCCATCATGGATTGTACTCCTTTCAAAACAAGAAAGGAGGCACTGCCTCCCTTCTGGAACTGCTCATATAGTATTAGCTGCTACTTATTTAAAAGCATCTTTATTTAACAAATTACCATTGCCAAACCATTTTTCAGCAATTTTATCAGCTGTACCATCATTAATGATTTCTTTTAGTACGCCATTAATTTTTTCTTGTAAGGCTTTATCTTCTAAACGGAACCCTACAGCCATTTTATCAGCACCGTAATCATCATTAGCTACGCGGAACTTGCCAGGTTTTTGAGTCATTGTATATTGACCTACAATGCCATCCACTACTAACGCATCAATACGACCTAATTCTAAATCCATGAAGGCATTAACAAAATCTCCATATTTTTTAACTTCTTTAATGCCACGTTCTTTAGCATCCTGTTCTAAAATTGGCTCTACATTACTGCCCTGCTGTGTACCTACCACTTTGCCAGTTAAATCTGCTTTCCCCTGAATTGCTGAATCATTACGAACTACAATAATTTGTTTATCCTGTACATATGGTGTGGAGAATAAAATATTTTTTTCGCGATCAGGTGTTACTGTTACACCATTCCATAAAGCATCAATACGTTTGCTTTTTAACTCAGCTTCTTTGCTGTCCCAGTCAATAGCTTTAAATTCTACTTCCATGCCAGCGCGTTTAGCTGCTTCTTTAGCTAAATCAATATCAAAGCCAACAATTTCACCTTTATCATCTCTAAAGCCCATTGGTGGGAAGTTATCATCCAAGCCAATCACGATCTTCTTAGGTAATTCTCCACCTGCTGCTTTATCTGAATTTGAACCACATCCAGCAGTAAATGCTACTACTGCTACTGTTGCTAAACTTACGGCTAACCACTTTTTAATATTCATGATATGTTCCTTTCTACTACTCAAACCCTTACGTAAACTCTTATAGTTATTTTACAATGTTCTCTCTATCAAGCTCATAGAAGTGTATTCCATGTTTAATATGTTTTATATTTTACTTTATCTTGCTAAAGTTGTAAAGAGAAAAATTAATTTTATTTTAATTTTCTATTAAGTGTACTCTATTAAGCACTCAACCTCTTTATTTAAATGCCTCTTTATTTAATTTAACCGTATCACCAAACCATTTTTCAGCAATTTTATCAGCTGTGCCATCAGCCATCATATCTTTTAAAATGCCATCAAACTTCTCTTTTAATGCTGTATCGCCTAAACGGAATCCTATGCCAGAAATATCGGCGCCATATGTGCCCTCAGTAACTTTAAATTTTCCAGGATTTTTTGTCATATTGTATTTACCCACATCATCAGCCACTACCAAGGCATCTACACGGCCTAATTCTAAGTCCATGAAAGCATTGATAAAATCACTATAAGTTTTTACATCCTTAAACCCATATGTCACTCTATCAGCTTCAACTAAAGGTTCTACGTGGCTGCCCTGCTGCGTCGCAACTACTTTTCCTTTTAAATCTTCCTTGGTTTTTATGTCGGAATCATTGCGCACAATAATAATCTGAGTTCCTTTTAAATACGGCTTAGAAAATAATATATTCTTTTCTCGCTCTGGTGTAATGGAAAGGCCATTCCACAACACATCAATGTGCTTGCTTCTGAGCTCCGCTTCCTTACTGCTCCAATCAATCGGTTTAAATTCAACTTCCATACCGGCACGCTTAGCCGCTTCTTTAGCTAGATCAATATCAAATCCCACTAAATTGCCTTGTTCATCTCGAAAACCCATAGGTGGAAAATTATCATCTAAACCAATGACAATCTTCTTAGGCAATTCCTGCGTGTTATTGTCAGCTGCATTACTAGATCCGCAACCTGTTAGTACGGCAGCTAGGCCAATGGTTGCTAAGCCAATACTCATAATTTGTTTCCATTTTTTCATATTCATTGTTCTCTCTCCTACTCTGTTGTATCAAAAATAGATTTTTAACCCCATTCCTATGATGATGGTCAACCATATGCCTCACCTGCCTTTACTATAAAAAAATAGGTCCATTTATTTCATGGACCTATTGTACTTTATCTCGCTAAAGTTGTAAAGCATTAAATTTACATTCATTTGTTTTATTTTGCAACTTTACTATGCTAAAATCACAAACACCCTATTCTCCTAGGATTCACTACCACCCATATGACTTCGATCATCTATAATAGTAAGGAGCTTCATCTTATCACTGTACTTCATAAATTGCAAATCAACTACTACAATCAATATGCCCCCTTGCTCAGATACAACATGAATTTCTTCCCAATTTGAAGTAAATCCCATAATCCGAGGATAGGGAATAAAGATATAATAATCATCACCATGCACTAACATATCAATGCGTTCCCAAAGATTTCCGGGACGACGGCGAATCACAAGTCCTCGTTCAGCTACATAGGCAAGGGGTCGTCGCTGCCGCGTCATGCGCCAAACGCAAAATATAATAATTATATAATCCATTGTTATGTGAGACCAAGAGCCGCCCCGCTGCGCATTCCACAAAGACCATGTAGCAAGGGCCCCGAAGAGCAACCACATAACCCAGGACACTACGATATAATCAGAAAAGGACGATTCCACTGTACCACAGGCAAATCGCTGCTCTACTTCTTCTTTATCCATAGTCTCCACCTCCTACACATTATGTAATGTCAATCTTCAAGGCCCACTATTTTCTCATATATGCATCTATTACAACTTAATCCCTGAAGTATATCCCCCAACATACTCTATATATGTATTCCATATAAGGGGCTCATACTCCTACTAAATTTTAACAGAAAGTTAAATTTTTAATATTTTTATCGCTATCGTTCAAAAATCTTTGCAATTAATCAGCTTTAAGTTTATTGATTTTTCAGCTGATTGGCTTCAAGCTCATCAACTTCTCAGCTGACTAACTATAGGCGTATTGCTTTTTAACTAACTGGCTTTTAACATATTGACTTTGTAACTTATTAGTCTATCTACGCCCTGTCATTAGATACTAAAATAGTTTATTTACGATGTAAACCCATAGCCAATTCTACTTTACGATACGTTTGGCTCGCTTTTTCACGCGCTTTAATTGCCCCTTCGTCTAAAATGCGATCAAGTTCAGGACTGTCAATTAATTCATTGTAGCGTTCGTGAATTGGTTTTAATGTATTTACCAATAATTCAGCTACATCTTTTTTGAAAGTACCATAGCCTTGACCTACATAACGGGCTTCAATTGTATCATAAGACTCTTTCGTAATGGCTGCATAAATGCCCATTAAATTAGAAATGCCAGGTTTGTTTTCTTTGTCATAATGAACAGAGTTTTCAGAGTCAGTTTGAGCGCGTTTTATCTTTTTAATGATACTTGCTTCATCATCCAACAAGCGGATAGTAGCCATCTGATTATCATCGGATTTACTCATTTTCTTGGTTGGCTCTTGTAAGCTCATAACGCGTGCACCGCCTACACCTAATTTAATCTCAGGAATAGTAAATACTTCTCCATACATGCGGTTAAAGCGCTGTGCTAAATCACGAGTTAATTCCATATGTTGCTTTTGGTCTTCCCCTACAGGCACAAAATTAGTCTGATAGAGTAAAATATCTGCTGCCATAAGTGGTGGATACGTCAATAACCCAGCTGGAATGGAATCTCCGCGTTTTTGAGATTTATCTTTATACTGCGTCATGCGCTCTAATTCACCTACATAGCTAAGGGTCGTCATAACCCAGCCGAGGCGCACATGTTCTGGCACTTCAGATTGCACAAATAGTGTTACTTTCTTAGGATCTAAACCAACAGCTAAGTAAAGGGCAGCCAATCGACGAGTATTAGCGTACAATTCTTTTGGATCTTGAGGCACTGTAATAGCATGTTGATTTACAATGCAATAATAACATTCATCAGTATCCTGGAAGTCTAAGAAATTGCGCAATGCGCCTAAATAATTGCCTAAGGTTAATTCACCACTTGGTTGAATCCCTGAAAAAATTACTGCCATAATAGTCCTCCTAAGTTCTACACTATTATTGTAAAAATTATATAAGAAATCTTTTATCTACCTATGATGTTGATAAGTTTAATCCGCGCGATAATTAGAATCAATTTATTTACATACATGACCTAATGAGATATAAAAAAGTGGCCGAGCGAGTCGGCCACTTTTTATATCGGCAGTCGAGCGCCGTATATTACCGCAAACTCTTATTCTACGGTTACAGATTTTGCTAAATTTCTTGGTTTATCTACGTCTGCACCACGAGTAATGGCTGCATAATAGGCCAATAATTGCAATGGAATAACGGCTAAGATAGGCGCTGTAAATTTATCAGCACGTGGTACAAAAATAGTGTGGTCCACATATTTTTCAAGCTCTGTATCGCCTGCTAAGCCAAGGCCGATAACTACAGCATCACGAGCTTTAACTTCTTTCACATTGCTCATCATTTTTTCGCGCACATCATCTTGTGTTGCGAGGGCAATCACTGGTACATCTTCTTCAATAAGAGCTAAGGTACCATGTTTCAATTCCCCACCAGCATAGGCTTCAGCGTGAATGTAAGAAATTTCTTTTAATTTTAAAGATCCTTCCATTGCTACTGCATAGTCAATGGAGCGACCTAAGAAGAATGCATCTTCACGGAAGCCATAATTGCGAGCAAAAGCTTTAATATCATCTACAGTTTCGAAAATTTCATTACATAAAGTTGGAAGTTCATGTAAATCAGTTAAGATTTTTTCAGCTAATGCAGGATCTAATTTACCATTTAATTGACCAAGATATACAGCTAATAAAAGAAGTGCTACGAGCTGTGTAGTATACGCTTTAGTAGAGGCTACTGCGATTTCTGGGCCTGCCCAAGTGTACACTACTTGATCTGCTTCACGAGAAATGGAAGAACCTACCACATTAGTAATAGCTAAAGAACGTGCGCCAAGGCGTTTTGCTTCTTTTAAGGCCGCTAAGGTATCACTCGTTTCACCAGATTGGCTAATTACGATAGCTAAAGTATTTTTATCTGTCAATGGATTGCGGTAGCGATATTCAGATGCAATATCTACTTCTACAGGAATGCGCGCTAATTGCTCAATATAGTATTTAGCTACCAAGCCTGCATGATATGCTGTACCACAAGCAGTGATTAAAATGCGGTCAATGGAAGCCACATCTGCTGGTTCCCAGCCAAGCTCTTCGTAAACCACTTCTTTATTATCTTTAGAAATACGACCAGTCAAAGTATCGCGAATAGCCTTTGGTTGTTCGTAAATTTCTTTTAACATGAAATGCTCAAAGCCGCCTTTTTCAGCCGCTTCTGCATTCCAAGTTACATGGAATACTTTTTTATTAATAGGATTGCCTGCACGATCGCTTACAGCAACAGAATCCTTAGTCACGATAGCTACTTCACCATCATTTAAGATGTATGTATCACGGGTGCGATTAATAATAGCTGGAATATCAGACGCGATAAAGTTTTCCCCTTTACCTAAACCGATTACCAACGGATTGTCCTGTTTAGTACAAATGATACGGCTAGGGTCTTCAGCACACATAATTACTAAAGAGTAGGACCCTTCGATGCGGTCAAGCATACGGCGCACAGTGCCTTCAAAGTCCCCATCATATAAATCAGCCAATAAATGAGCTACTACTTCTGTATCTGTTTCAGATTTAAATTCATAGCCTTTTTTGATTAACTCTTCTTTAATTGGCAAGTAGTTTTCTACAATGCCATTGTGAACTACAGCAAAAAGACCTTTAGCATCTGAATGAGGATGTGCATTCATATCAGATGGACGACCATGAGTTGCCCAGCGAGTGTGACCAATGCCAATATGACCTGGGTTTGCATCCGCTTTCACTACTGCCTCTAAATTAGCTAAGCGACCTACTTTTTTCTGAATTTTAATTACATTGTTTGCACCGATTACGGCAATACCTGCAGAGTCATAGCCGCGGTACTCAAGCTTTGATAAGCCCTCCAACATGAACGTCGAAGCGTCCTCAAAACCAATATATCCTACAATACCACACATGGTTGTATCCTCCTTAATTACGACAAGTTAGTTTGCTTTTTGCAAGCTCTTTGTTCCTCTGTCACCAAAAGACTTTGCTTCTTGCATAACGACTAAAGCAAGCCGAGAGGCATCCGCTGATTCTTCGATACTCCTCTTCCTCGTCTACTGTCTGGGCTGTCTCCCAGCAGTGCTTGCGCTATTCGCCTGTACGAATTTGGAAACTCTCCTTTATTTAGGTTTCGACAGTTCTTATATTTATATTATACCTTCCCACTAAGCCTTCCTATAAGACTTATTTTTTACCTGTAGAGGGCATAATATCAAACTATATTATAGCTGATATGGACATCAAATGTAAAGGCGGGGCCCAAAGGCCCCGCTTTGACTTCAGTTTTAATCTTCTGCTTTTCCTTGTTCGCGGTTAATTGTGTCCGCAATAGTCTGACATAGGCGCTCTAATTGCGCTTGTTCTGGACCTTCGGCCATAACGCGAATCAATGGTTCTGTACCAGATGGACGAACCAATACGCGACCATTATCGCCTAATTCACGAGCTGCTTCAGAAATTTCAGCTTGAATCAATGGATTTTCATCCCAACCTGTCTTAGTTGCTACCCGTACGTTCACTAATAACTGTGGGTATTTTACCATAATACTAGCTAGCTCTGATAATGTCTTACCAGACGCTTTCAATACACCTAGCAACTGAACTGCTGTTAACAAGCCATCACCAGTCGTATTGTAATCTAAGAAAATAACATGCCCCGACTGCTCGCCACCAATCGAGTAGTTTGCTTCGCGCATTTTCTCTAATACATAGCGATCACCTACAGATGTGGAGCAAGTTTTCATGCCCAATTCTTGTGCTGCTTTATGGAAGCCAATATTGCTCATCACGGTGCCAACAATCATGTCATCATTGAGCTTATTTTGCTCTTTCAAATGTTTTGCACAGAGTAACATGATTTGGTCACCATCTAAGGTATTCCCTTTTTCATCAATGAATAAGCAACGATCTGCATCACCATCATTGGCTACGCCTACATCAGCGCCATGGGCAAGCACGGCTTCACGAAGCCCTTCCATATGCGTAGAGCCAGCATTCTCATTAATATTAACTCCATCAGGCGTTACATTAATGGCAATTACCTTCGCCCCTAAGCCCTGTAATACTTCTGGGCCTACATTAGCGGCAGCCCCATTAGCGCCATCATACACTACAGTAAGACCTTCTAAGGATACATCAATAGTAGATTTAACAAAACCTACATATTCATGAGCCAAAGCCTGTGCCTGAACAATGCGACCAATATCTGCACCTACAGGGCGTGGTAATTCATTGTTACCGCTCTTACGGCATAAGTCTTCTAATTCATCTTCTACTGCATCTTGTAATTTATAACCTTGACCGTCGAAGAATTTAATTCCATTATCAGGAAATTTATTATGAGAGGCGGAAATAACAACCCCTGCATCCCAACCATGCTGGCGCACTAAGTAGGCTACAGCTGGCGTAGGAATAACGCCGGCTACGACTACATCACCACCAACAGAGCAAATACCTGCAGCCAATGCATTTTCTAACATAGCACCAGAAATACGAGTATCGCGGCCAATCAAAAATGTCGGTCTCTTTTTGGAACGGCTAAAATATGACGCTGCCGCCCGTCCTAAATGATACGCAAGTTCTGGCGTCAAAAATTCATTTACTACGCCGCGTACACCATCAGTTCCAAATAATCTAGCCATTATTTTTCTCCTTCCACAGCCTTAAAAGGCTTGTATTCAGCCATAATTCCAATGGCAGTTTCTGCGCCATCGAGGGCTGCACTCATAATACCACCTGCATAACCAGCGCCTTCGCCCATAGGGAATAAACCCTTGGTGCTCGGCGATTCACGCTCTTCATTGCGATTGATGCGAAGTGGTGAAGACGTACGAGTTTCAACGCCAGTCATGCAAACCTCAGGGGCGTCAAATCCTTTTATACGTCGTCCAAAATACGGAAGTGCGCGCTCCATTACATCGGTTACATATGTTGGTAAACAATCATGTAAATCAGCAGGCACCACGCCTGGGCGATAGGAATAAGCCACTTCATTTGGCATCGTCGGCGTTTCATGGTTCAAAAAGGCCCCTACTGTTTGAGCTGGTGCCTTATAATTACGACCACCTAAGTTAAAAGCCTTCGCTTCCCACTCTCGTTGAAACGCTATACCGGCCAATGGATGAGTGCCAAAATCATTTGGCCCTACAGTGACCACAATGGCGCTATTGGCACGACCACTATCGCGAGCATAGAGACTCATACCATTTGTTACTACGTGATTTTCTTCCGAGGCGGACGCTACTACCTCACCACCAGGGCACATGCAGAAGCTATAGGCCGTGCGATCCGTTTCTTTATCATGATATACCAAAGAATATTCGGCTGCCCCGAGCCCCACTTCTTTAGGGTCTACGCCATATTGTGATAAATCAATCACTGCCTGGTCATGTTCAATGCGCACGCCAATGGCAAAGGGCTTACTTTCCATCTCTATGCCCTTATGATACATCATTTCATAGGTATCACGAGCACTATGCCCCACCCCAGCAAGTACAATATGAGCTGGTATATGCTCTGAACCATTAATTTCTACGCCTACTACACGGCCATCTTCTAAATCTAGATTGGTCACCTTAGCACCAAATCGAACGGTGCCCCCCCAGGCAATAATTTGCTCTCGCATGGCTTTTACCATGCCGCGCAGCACATCAGTGCCTACATGAGGTTTATGCTTATATAAAATCTCTTCAGGCGCACCAAATTGCACAAAATACGTAGCAATCTCATGTAGCCTTGGATGGGTCACACGAGTCGTCAATTTGCCATCGGAGAATGTGCCAGCACCGCCTTCGCCGAATTGTACATTTGACTCAGGCTTAAATTCGCCACGATTCCAAAAAGCCTCTACATCTAATGTGCGTTGGTCTACATCTTGCCCACGCTCTAACACGATGGGACAATAGCCTTCACGAGCTAAATAAAAGGCCGCCAACATCCCTGCAGGGCCAAAGCCCACGACTACAGGGCGATGTGTTAACTCTTTCTTACCATATACGATGGGCTCCGGTAAAATCGGGTCCATCGTACTTATATTTTTATCGCGATGAAGCTTTTTCATAACCAAGGCTTCATCAGCCACCACTAAAAAGAGGGTATATACGAATGAAATATGCGGCTTTTTCCGTGCATCCACGGCGCGTCGCACCACATGAATCTTCTTGATTTGTCCTTTCAACACAGGATACTTATGAGTAAGTAGAGATTCCAAAGGTGCTTTTTCTTTTACATCGATACGAAAATTAATTAGTCTTAGCATCCGTAGTATCTCCTATAAATTTTTTCATAATTTCTACTGTTACATGAACTTTCCCAGGACTTGCATTGTACATATCGCTGGACAGAATATCAAAATCGCCATCAATCGTACTTGTCTGATTGCCGAGTGCGATTGGTATTGTTTTAATCTCTGTCATGGATTTAATGCTATTTTCCTTGCCGCTAATCAAAACTTGCTGCGGCTCAACTGTAACGCTTTTTATAATGTAGCCATCTGGCACTGAGCCAATAAAATTAGGACTAACCGTTAAATTTTTCTCAAAGCGAATCTGCTCCAAGGAGATTTGCGCCTGACCTTGTCGTGGCGTAATCATAACAGAATCAACTTCTTTACCTGCACTGTCAACGGCCACTAAATTGCCGGAAGCAGTAAAATTAGAACGACGATCAGCCATTCTCACCTTGAGCATAACATGAGCTACTCGATTTACCTGCTCCTTAGCGCCACTAATGGATACAACTTTCGGCACTGTAGCAATGCTTTTAATAGCTATATCATCAGGGACTTTTGCCACTTGTTGAACTTCAACTGGCATCTCGCGCACTGTATACTCATCGATGGTCACAAGTGCCGAATCAGGTGTAACTTCTACTAGATTCACCCCAGATGGCGGTACAACTTCAATCGGTAAATTAAGTTGCCCTGGCGTTACATCACTCATATCCACATGAGCTTTTAACGAACTTTGACTAACTGCCAAAATTGTATTGCGCGGTCCTTGCAAACGAACACGCACTTCTTTTGGTACATTTTGTACTACATACTCTGAACTTAGCCCCTGCACCTCAACTGGCACAGTATAGGTAATCTCTACAATTGGATTTTGCTCTTTCATAACAAAGAACCACAGCAAGATAGCACCTAAAAGTGAGAGTATTTTAGCCAACCAATGACCTTGAATGCCTTGTAAGAATCTCATCATTTGCTAAACCCCCATTTCCGTAAGAAGGATAATGCTGATTTAGGACGTTCCATAAATGCGCGCAAAGACTCTCGCAATTGTTCCTCTGGTAAATGGCGATAAATATGTCCTCCATAAGTATAGGAAATCTTACCTGTTTCTTCACTCACTACGAGAACAACTGCATCGGCTTGTTCACTAAGGCCAATAGCTGCACGGTGACGCGTACCCAATTCAGTACTCAAAGAACGGTCTTGTGTCAACGGTAACAAACAAGCAGCTGCCATAACGCGATTATTGCGAATTACTACGGCCCCATCATGAAGCGGCGTATTGGGAATGAATATGTTGTTCAATAATTCACGCGACACTTTGCCATCAATTTCAATGCCTGTATCGATAATTTCACCGAGCCCCACTTCTCGCTCAAATACGATGAGGGCACCGATGCGCTCCCGCGACATAACCTTAGCAGCAGCCATTACTTCGCCAACTAAATTGTCAATTTCAACTTCACTTACATCCTGTGATTTTGAAAATAATCGGCCTCGCCCCAATCGCTCTAAAGCACGCCGTAATTCCGGTTGAAATACCACTGGCAATGCCACCAAGAGGACGGTCATACCTTGTTGCAAGATCCAACTAATAACATGCAAGTCAAAAAAGCGGCTAGCCGCATTAATAATCCCTAATACAACTAAGCCCTTAAGCAAAGCCATAGCCCGTGTATCGCGAATTTGTTTATATAAATAATATATAAGTACCGCTACCGATAGGATGTCAACCACATCTCCGAAGCGGAATGTATCAATTAAGCCCTGAAGCTGTAATGCCATATACAACAACTCCTTGTGTTTTACAAAATAAATAAAGGTACTGTGCGATGCACATGTACCCTTATATTTTACCTTATTTTGCCATCACTGTAAAATTAACAGCACCATCTTTTCTGGCCCATAACTTCACAGACTGCATAATTCAGTGCTTATAGATTAAATATTTTGTGTCTCAATCCACACATCTAAATTGCCGCCACAAACCATGCCTTCTTTAACGGCTACATCATCATTTAAATCAACCATAATGCGACGATGTGCTTCTTTATTTGCTAACGCCTCTAAGGCTTGAAGGCGAATTTCATTCTCTGCTCGACCACCACCGATAGTGCCAAAAATACCTCCATCGGTATGCACAATCATAGTTGTGCCTGCTTTACGTGGTGTAGATCCTTGGGTTTGCAAAATTGTGGCAATAGCCAAAGTCTCTTTCTCATGGCCACGCAAATAATTTACAAACTCTCTCTTCATCGACTCTGTCCTCCTCGCGATAAAAATCCCCCAGTTTTTCCTCTTGTCACTGCTAAATACTCACTCACTATAGAGAGAGCAATCTCTTCTGGCGTTTCAGCCCCTAAAGACAAACCAATTGGCCCATATAGTACATCTAGCTCAGCCTGTGTCCAGCCCTCTTCTTTTAAAACTTCAAAGGCGTGGAAAATGCGCTTATGACTGCCCATCAGCCCCATGTATGTAGTGCCAACTAAATGGCGCAATTGATGAAGACAAATACTATCATATTCGTGAGCACGGGTCACAATAATAATCCCTTTATAGGTTGTTAAAGGCAACTCAGCAGCTAAATTCCGGAAATCCACACAGAGGCGCTTTACTCGCTCATCAAAGAAATCAGGGCGCACATATTCTGGGCGATCATCTACCACTGTTACATGGCAACCAATGAATAAAAGCATATCAGCAATGCAACGGCTTACATGTCCAGCACCTAAAACTAATACTTCAGGGTCTTTCTCTACGGGCTGAACAAAACATTCCATATTGCCAAGATTTAATATTTCATTTCGCTGTTTAGGCGTAATGCACAAACCATCAATACCATGTCCATAAACAACTTCGCCCTCTGGGCTATATAGAACCTTTTCCCCTTCCCGGTCACCAGATAAGATGGTCACCATTATAGACGGCTCTTCGCGCTCTAATCGCTGCTCAATAAGCTCATATAAATTCATACACACCTCGTAACATATCTTAAACTCTTCTTCTCTACGATTTTTTATTCTATATCTTTATTTTAGAATTCTATTTAAAATTCTAATCTATATTTTATTTTATAGTAGGATCACATTTGTAATTCCGTGTTCTTCTACCAGCAAATGGCTTAAATGGGCTCAGCTTCAAACTTTCTTCATACATAAACGCACTAACAGCCTCAAGAACACCGCCACCAACAGCTAATGATTTATCTGAAATAGAATAACAATGCTGTTCTTCGCAACGGGCATCAATATCGGCCAATTTAAAGCCCTTTGTAACCATAAGCCCAGTCTTCAACACACCGTGCAAAATACCTGGAATTTTTGCCACTACTGGCACATCATCAACAGAGCCAATTGTTTCACCAGCTTCTACAGTTTCACCAATATGACGACGTGCTGTAAACAATCCATCTGCCGGAGAGTGAATCACGCGTTCTTTTGTGAAGCCTCCTACATTACCTGGCTCACCCGTATTAGGAATAGCACTCCCTTCATATATACATCGTCCTAAGCTATGACCGCGCATCGTTTCGATCACTACATCTACGTCATAGCCTGCTGTAAACCCTGGGCCACAGCCAATCACTAATGGGGCATCATCATTTTTAGTACCTAAATTTTTCTTCGCTAAAATAGCATCTACTACAATGGCTGGTTCCACGGCTTCTAAAACAGCCTCATAGCTTTCAGTAACTACTGGAATTTCCGAACTGCCTACGTCAAACATCCGCAAGGCTTCCGTAAGGCTTACATGGCGTGCTACAAAACGCTCCAAAGCCATTTCACCTTGATGTACAGCATTGCCATAAGACACTTTACGGCGAATCATAGTGGGAATAGCTACTTCATTAACAATCACAGCATAACCTGCTCTACGCAAACGATAAATGCAGCCAGACGCAATGTCGCCTCCGCCGCGCACTAATACTATAGGTTTCATTTCGACCCCCACTTTTCATATAACAATGTATAGTCATCTGGTGTATCCACATCTACACCAGCCGGTATTTCAAAATCAATATATTTTACATATGTAGCGCCAGCACCTCGAAGTATGGCTCGTCCCCCTTGATCACCTTCAATAGCTTGTAAATACGGTAACCAATAGTCCCCAAAGAGAACTGGATTGCCGCGCTCTTTCTGCTTTCCATAACGAGGACAGAGAATCAATCGCTCCCTATCAGCACCCCCCTGTACCAAGTGGTCAAACGCATTACAAAGTTCTTTTACTACAACTTCACTGAGTAAAGGCTGATCTACGACAGCGCAAAATAGAGGTCTATTAGAATCTTTAGAAAGAGCCTTTAGGCCTATATGCAAAGACTCACTTTGACCTCTTTCTGGATGTTCATTTATATGCACTTCAAAGCCATGGCTCTCTACAGCTTCTTTATGCCCTACTAAAGGAGCACTTAAAACAGCAATTTTTTGCCCTTTCAAAAAGCTAAAAGGTCTACAAGCCTGCTCCAGTAAAATACTTCCCCCCCAAGGAAGTAAAGCCTTAGGTCGCCCCATGCGTGTAGAGCGACCAGCGGCCAATAAAATTACATTTACTTGACGGTCCTCTTTATTCATATGCTCCAGTAGAATAATACGTAAAATAATATACAAGTAATTTAAAAAATTTATTTGCGCACAATACTTCAAGTATTATCTGTTTTTCACATTTGCACGCAATATTTCCTGTATTACTTGCACTACATGTTAGCGCTGTATAACACTTTATTGCCAACGCAATACACGCGCAATTTCACAGCTCGCCTTATATCCATCGGCTAGCACAATCATGGATAAGCCACTATCCGTTAAACTATCTAAAAAGGCATCAATAATACGATGCTGCACTGTATCATAGCCAGTGCAAAACAGGATTCGCTCCCCTTTACTGTATTGGAAGAGCCCTCTTGGATGCAATACGAGGCGCGCCAACATACTCGATGTAACAACAGCCCCTTCTGGACGATTCATAATCGTTGCCACATCAGGTAAATTATACACATGCTTATCATCCATCGTAGTACCTAACATTTGCAAATTAATTACGCCAATTGTAGTTGTAGTCTTTGAAGGAATGACAGGCTCAGTTTCTTTTGGCGCTTTCAGCCATTTTTCTTTAGCCCCATCAGCTTCTACTAAAATCTGCCAATTAGGATGAACCATATGCATTTCATCGATTTCTTGCGCCTTAAGAGCGGTTACCTTAGTTCCATCCACACCGCTAAACCAAGAAGCACAGCGACCTCGTTGCATCGCTTTTTGGCAAGCCGCTTCTGCTTCATTAAAGTCATTTCCATAATAAGGATTCCACGCCGCCACTTGTGATTCGTAAAGCTTAGTTGTCGTCGTTACTAAGGTTGGTTGTCCTTCAAGACCTCCATACTCTACGAGTTTGGATAGAACTGTAGTCTTACCGCCAGCCCCTACAATGGCTGTAATCCCCGGGCGCACTAGTTTGCTCCAATGTTTCGCCTGCATCGTATAGCCTCCTTTTTATTTACGCATCTATACTCTATACTTATTCATTCGCCATCAAAGCGTGAAATACCTTTTCTGAAATCATAGGTAATGTAGTAAGATTTGCGCCACATGCATTAAGGATGGCTCCTTGCACGGCTGGACAAGACGTATTAATAACAACTTCGCCAATCGATTTGACCCCAAAGGCACCTGTTGGCTCATGAGATTCTACAAAGTCTACATGAATGCGCCCCGTATCCTGTCGCGTAGGAATTTTATAGGTCATAAAATTATTAGTTTCTAAATGTCCATTAGAAGAATATCTAACTTCCTCATATAAGGCCATGCCTAAGCCTTGTACAATGCCGCCTTCGGCTTGTACTTTTGCCAACGTAGGATTTACGATAGTCCCACAATCTACAACAGCATAGTAATCAAGTGGCGTCACTTGGCCTGTTTCAGTATCTACTGACACTTCTGCAATGCCCACCATAAATGGGGGCGGCGAAGTATGGCTGCCCCATGTCGCAAAACCCACTAATTGCTCTGGTTCAGGGCCTAAGCTAACTACTAATTTAGGCGCTAATTCAGCAGTTGTCATAGTCTTATTAGAGCCATCTAAAGTACGGGCTGTAAGGCCATCAAACTCAATATCTCTTTCAGCTACATCTAAATACTTAGCAAAAGTAGCTACGATTTTACTGCGCAATTCTTCTGCTGCCATTTTAGCCGCTGTCCCAGTTACATAAGTCGTACTCGATGCATAAGATCCTGGGTCAAAAGGCACTACATCAGTATCTGCTTCATAACAAGTCATATTTTCTAACGGACAGCCCAATACTTCACAAGCCATCTGCATAAGTACTGTATTAGAGCCTGTACCCATGTCAGTAGAACCAGTATACAAAGTATAATTGCCATCGTCTTGCAATTTGATTTCAACAGATGCTACGTCGAACTTAGCCACCCCAGAGCCTTGGAAGGCTAAGGCCACACCAAGACCACCACGGTGTGTTTCATCGATTTGCCAACTATGAGGTCGTTCATCCCAGCGCGCCATTTGCTTCGCTTTTTCAACAGCCTCTTTTAAAAGGCCCGACTCTAGCACTTCGCCAGGTTCATATACTAAGGAAGTTTCTCCTACATCGATGAGGTTTTTAAGGCGTAATTCAATTTCATCCATGCCCATTTTCTTTGCCAGCTTAGTGACCGCGCATTCTAAAGGCCATAACGCTTCCGTTGCACCATAGCCGCGGAAAGCGCCACCTGCCATGTGATTGGTGTACACGATCTTGGACTCATAGCGCACCGCCTTCCCTTTATTATATAGAGGAATTGACTTATGCTCGCCTGCTGTAAATGTGGTAAATGCATGAGTGCCATAGGCGCCCGCATCAGATAAGGCGACCATATCAATAACCTGAATGATGCCATCTTTGGTAGCACCTAAACGAATGTTCCATTCCCTGGCATGGCGACTTGTAGAGCAATTATTCGCCTCATGTCGCGTATAAATTAACACCGCTGGCTTTTTCAGTTTCCATGTAACAAAGGCGCAAAGCATTTCACTACAAGCCGTTTGCTTAGACCCAAAGCCACCACCAATACGCGGTTTTATAACACGAATTTTAGACGCTGGAATATCTAAGGCGCGCGCTAAATGGCGGCGCAAATGGAACGGAATTTGTGTTGAACTCGTGCAAACTAAGCGATCAAATTGGTCAATATAGCAAAATGTTCTAAAGGTTTCCATCGCCGATTGCACGGTGGCCTGGTCAAAGTAGGTGTCTTCTACTACATAGTCACAAGCCTTTAATTCTGCTTCAATATCGCCTACTACACGGCTATATGAACAAGCAATATTACGCTTTGGCTCACCGCCTACAGGCATATTGTAAATCAGATCATCTTCTGGATGGACTACTGTAGGATGGTCAATAGCGGTATGAATATCTAGCACTGGTTCCATCACTTCATACTGCACTTTAATGACATCACAAGCTTGTAGTGCTGTCTTTTCATCTTGTGCCACCACAATAGCTACAGCATCGCCTACATAGCGAACAATTTGATCCAATATTAAGCTATCATAAGCCGATACTTCAGGATATGTTTGCCCCGCCAAAGTAAAGCGTACTTGCGGCACATCTTTATAAGTAAATACAGCTTCTACACCTGGGATTTTCAAAGCTGCAGCATAATTAATGTCTAAAATCTTGGCCATCGCATGAGGACTTCGCAAAATTTTAATCACCAACGCATTAGCTGGTATCAAATCTTCAGTATAGGCAGCGCGACCACTTAAAATAGTTTTTGCATCCACTTTTTTATATGATTTACCTACATGTTTCATGGTGCCACCTCTTGAGATTTCATCACCTCTAAATATTTTACAATGCCTCTCATATGAGATTCATAGCCCGTACAACGACAGAGATTCCCCACTAAATAATCGCGAATCTCCTCTTCCGTTGGATTCTCATACTTGCGGCGCACCGCCATAGCGCTCATCATCATGCCTGTTGTGCAATACCCACATTGATCGGCCCCTTCTGAGGCAAGACAATCACCTAAGATAGCCGCTTCCTCAGCTAAACCTTCTAAGGTAGTAATTTCATGTCCAACGGCTCTAAAGGTAGGATAAGAACAAGATAAAATCGTATCGCCATCTATCCAAACTGTACATAGTCCACAGTTCATCGTATCACAGCCGCAGCGCACACTATAAAACCCTTCACGGCGAAGCGTCTTTATTAGCATCTCATCAGGCTCAATGGAAACCTTGGTAACTTTACCATTTATTTTTAATTGCACGTCCACTGTTCTACCTCCTGTACTAAACGTTTCACCATAACTTTGGCCATAGCTTGACGATATTCCGCCGAAGCATGCGAGTTAGTCTGAAAGCGTACTTCCTCTACTAAAGCGTCTAAACATAAAGCTAAGGCCTCTGTGCCTTGCGAAGTTAAAATCTGCCCCGCCTTCACTGCCTCTATCGCTCTAGCTGGACGTCCTCCCACATAAATATGGTAGCCTGTTTCATTTTTACAAATAGCGCCTGACAAATAAGGAAAATCCGATACAGACTTGCGAAACGCTAAGGCTGCCACGGACTGCTCTTTTTTAGGAATTATAATCTCCACCAACAAATCACGAGCAGTAAAGGATAAATACTCTAAAAGGCTCATTTCACCATTCTCTTGGAGTCTTACGCGCGCATCTAAAGCAAGTAAGCTAGGAATAATATCAGAGAAGCCAAATCGCGCTGCTACTGAACCACCCATAGTCGCCATATTACGAAATTGTACGCCTAAAATTGTATGAATCGCCTTAGGTAAAATCCCCTTGCCTAAAGTTTTAAATGCTTCATATTGCTCCACATCCCCTTGTGTCGCCATGGCCCCTACATGATAATCTGACTCGGTTTCTTTAATATAGCGAAGATTCAATCCCGATAAATCAATCACCGCAGGATATTTACGAGTCCCTAAACCAATCCAGCAACCACCAGCTAATAGAGGCGTCCACTTTTGCTTCTTCATCAACTCTACGGCTTCCTCCAAAGTGCTTGGTTGTAACACTTGACGGTACATTAGCATATTCTATCCTCCTAAACCCTATACACAATATATTAAAATTTATAACTATCACTTAAAATATAACTATTACAATCTATGGCAGCTTCAATGAATCACACTAAGTTATCGCTTATCGTTCAAGACCTGAGATAGTCAAAATAATTAAGTCAGTATATAATAAAATTATGATAACACGACAAACAATAGAAACAATAACAGCACAATTACATATTCCTACCTTTGGCATTGCACCCTGGCCTTTACCAGCCAATGCAACAGATTATATTCACACAGAAAATCCGTGCCCCTTTATTAATGGCACTTTAGAGGAACGCCTCACGGGCAATACGGAAATTTCTGCACAAAGCGCCATCGTATGCCTCTTCCCTTATTTTATGGGACGTCAAACCGCTAATCTGCCAAAATATGCTTGGGCTGATGACTACCACTTAGTCGTAAAAGACTATCTAACTAGGCTTGGTCAAGCATTACAAGAAGTAGATGAATCAGTGCAATTTGAAGTTCATTGCGACACCTCACCTCTCGCCGATCGCTATATGGCGTATTTAGCTGGACTCGGTGTATTCGGCCGCAATCGAGCACTCATCAACCCTCAGTGGGGCTCTTACACTTCCATAGGCACCTTGCTCACTACTATCCCACTAGAGCCCAATAAACCTATGGATGAAACCTGCCTAAGTTGCAATAGCTGTGTCAAAGCGTGCCCAGGTCAATCACTAGGTCACAAAGATTTTCGCTTTCAAACCTGTAAAAGCTATTTAACGCAGAAAAAGGGCGAGCTCACCGATGAAGAGGAAAAAATTATTCAAAAATCTGCCCTCATTTGGGGCTGTGATATTTGCCAAGATGTATGCCCTCACAATCGGCAAGTTCCCCTCACGCCCATTAAGGAATTCCAACATATAGAACCAGTCTTAAAAAAAGAAGACTTACAAGATTTATCCAACCGACAATTTAAGGAAGCTTTTGGCCATAGAGCCTTTGCTTGGCGCGGTAAAGCTACCTTACTGCGCAATTTTGATATTGTAGAACACAAGGAGTAATCCATGCACTGGATTGCTCCTTTCTCTTATTCTACAAAACTATTAGGCCCAACTAAGATGGGAACCCATATTAATTCACACTAATATATACTGGTATTAGTTCCCCCAAATATGTTGTAGGCACTAGTGAACCCCGTATATGTACTAGGTCTTAATGCTTCTCGCATATTTATTAAGTATTGATTGATCAAGTATACACTCTAGAACCACACTCTAAAGCCTAATATATATGCTACTATTTATACTAAAGAATAATTCAACTCATCTAAGGACTTCCCTAGAGAATCGATATATAAATCTAAAAATTGCTCTACTGCTGGCATATCAAAGCTGTGGAGCTTTTTTAATATGCTTTCATAAGCTTCATTAAATTCACCATTTCCAGCCTGCCGCTCTAGGGCGCATTTTATAAAGGCAGCCAATGTATCAGCAGCCTTCAACAATTTCGCTTCCTCCTCGCTCATTTGACCTAATAATACATCCTCGTAATAAGGTTGTAATTCCTCTGGTAAGGTATGTAATAATTTCTCCTGCGCCAAATGTTCCACTTCACCGTATAAACTTCGCAAGGTAGGATGAAAATATTTAATCGGTGTTGGCATATCGCCTGTAAAAATTTCACTCACATCATGATACATGGCGAGTACAGCTAGACGATTCACATCAACTTGCCCTCCCTGCAAATTATGCAGTAATCCTAGATTATGAGCAATAAATGCTACGTCTAGGCTATGTTCTTGATTATTTTCGACCTCTGTATTGCGCATTAACCCCCAACGGCGTATAAAACGCAAGCGTCTTAAAAATGCAAAAAAGGAAGATTGTTTCATTATAACCTCGTATATTCTGGCTTTTACTTATACATCAGCTTGCACGCTAGCTTTTATTTGTATGCTAATGTTCACTCTGCTTTTACTTATATGTCAGCTTTCACTCTAGCTTTTACTTATATGCCAGCTTTCACTTTAGCTTCTACTAATATATCAGCTTTCACTCTAGCTTTTACTTATATGCCGACTTTTACTTGTATGCTAGCCTTCATTCTAACCTTTACTTTTTAGTTTTTACCCTATCTATCAAGCTTCACTGGCTAGTAAGGCAAAGCCATAATCTAATAAAGCAGGCGCATCTGTCCATCGATCATCATCATTTAATAACACCACAATAAGGGTATGCCCATCTCGAGTAGCAGATGCAATTAAACAATCCCCTGCCGCTTCAGTATAACCGGTTTTCAGACCATTAGCACCATCATAATGGCTACGAATAAAATGATTGGTTGTGCGCACCGTAACAGGGGCGCGATTTTGATAGTTTACGCGATAATAATCAAAGCCCACCATATCTCTAAACATCGGGATATTCATACCATAAGAAGCAATACGGGCTAAATCTAAGGCCGTACTATAATGTCCCACCTGAGTCAATCCATGAGGATTTAAAAAGTGGCTATTAGTCGCCCCCGCCTCTTTGGCCACTTCATTCATAGCCAAGGAAAAACGATATACAGAACCGCTTACAGCTTCCGCTACTACTACGGCCGCATCATTTCCACTAGCTACCATCATACCTTCTGCTACACTTTGCAAAGGCAATTGATCGCCTAATTTCACGCCTAGATTCGATTCTTCCATAGAGGTAGCATACGGAGAAATTGTCGCCAACTCATCCAAGCGTGTGCCATAATCTTTTAAAGCCGTAAGCAAGGTTACCATCTTAGTTGTACTGGCAGGATGCATACGCTTATTTTCATTATGGGCCACTAAAATCCGGCCCGTCTCAGCCTCTATAAGTACTGCTGCTTCAGCACCAAAATTAGGCACCGTAGGCGCACTAGCACCTGCACGCCCTAAAGAAAAGAGCAGGCCTAGCAACACCACAAAGGCCCCTAATCTAGACCATTTAATCCAATTCACACAATCACCTTCTCAAACTCTCTTATTGTAACACTCTGTTATTTTACGTATTTACTCACATCACCTAAAGGGGATTTAGTTTCATCAATACCACCGCGAATAGATTCTACATGAACTACCCGTTGAGGATATGGAATATCAATGCCTTTTTCATCAAAGGCGTCTTTTACATCTGACATAGTATCATAGAAAACAGTTAAATAATCTGCATTTTTAACAATTGGATACGCTGCAATACGCACAGAGTTATCACCAAACTCGCTAATCCCAATTTCCACGGTCGTGCGATTTACAATGCGCTCATTATTTTCAAAAATTTCACGCAATACGGCAATAGCTTGATGGTGATCATTATTGTAGCCAATATCAAAAACAAATGGCACTATGCGAGTCTCATTATACGTACTATTTGTCACCTGCTGTGATGTAAGCATGGAATTTGGAATAAATACAGTGCGCAATTCTTTAGTAATAATTGTAGTATTCATAAATTGGATGCTTCGCACAGTCCCTGAAATGGTACCCACTGTAATAAAATCACCAGCGCGGAATGGTTTAAAGATTAAGATTAACAAACCTGAAGCAAAGTTCGATAGATTACTTTGTAAAGACAAGCCAATAGCCAAACCAAAGGCACCAAAAGCAGCTAATAAGGAGTTTGTCGGGAATCCAGCTGAGTTAAGCGCTGATAAAAGACCAATGGACATAACCCCATAATAGATAATCTGGCTTACAAAGGATATAACGGTATGATCATAGTTAGCACGTTGCATGACGCGGATAGAAAAATCGCGTATAAATCTTGCAATATACGTACCTATAATAAATATAACAATCCCCATGATAATACTTGGGCCATGGGCAATGAAAAAGTCTAAAATTTTATCTACATAAGTGGCACTATTAGCCACTTGTGTTTCCACCGCATTGGATACGGTGCCAGCGTCTACACTTGCTAATAACATAGTCTGTCTCCTTTACTCTTTCCAATACTTCTAGATGACAAAATAGAAAAAACAATTTATATTAAAAACATATACATCATTTTAGTATGAGTATATGTAACAAATACTCTTTTATAACTAATTATATATACATATACACAAGGAGCCTTTATGACAAAACGAAATTCCTTAAACCCTTATGCAGCACCTGACCAATTAATGGTCGGTGGCTATGTATCAACCACGCATTCAGCTTTAACAGTGGCCTTCGATGAAGTGCATTACAGTCTCAGCACTAGCCCACTAAATGGAGGCTTTCATCACACCCTCGCCTTGCGCAATCAACAGCTCAAATTTTATGTAGATAGCGAAAAGGAATTACCTGGTGGATCCGTAGCCAACTACTTAAGCCTCGAGTTTGAACAAGAAGATTATCCTATTAATTTTTGCACTGGCCTTATTACAAGTGCCTCTATGGACTGGCATGCATATGCCAAAGTGGAAGTGGACAATATCATAGTCGAAGCCATCGCTACAGCAGGCTACGACGAAACAGCTCATCGCGCAGGCGATGGCTATCATTATATTGAAACAGATGGCCACTTCGCACCATTACATACAATCAACCTCTTACTCTTTACCAATCAAGCCCTCACTGATGGTGCCATGACAAAAGCCCTCATAACAATTACAGAAGCGAAAACTGTGGCTTTAAGAAAAGCTCAAATTCGCAGCACCACCGGAGATCATATGGCTACTGGTACCGCTACAGATGGCGTCATCTTAACAATCGACACCAATGGACCTTTATTAACCGACACAGGTACGTTCTCCCAATTTGGCGACACCTTGGCCAAAGCAGTACGCCTCGCTATTAGCCGGGCCTTAGAAAATGGAGAACGTGCTAACTTAAGTACTAAAGCTTAAGTTAAAACACAAGTTGCCTCTCAGGACAAACCAATAGTGCAGCTTAAGCTATTAAAACACATAGTAAGCTAAGCCAATCATACGGCTTAAATCTTTCAAATCCTAAAAACTTAACATCTTAAAACGCAGCTTAATATGTATAAAAGAGTTCTTGCAATTCTTTTATATTATCAGTTTGACATAAGCCTAACATGAGTAAAATGCGCGCTTTTTGTGGCGTCAATGTGTCGCTCACTATAAATGGTGTCCCTAAGGACGACCCGGAGCTAACCATACCACTACCTGTGCGGGAGGCTCTCACAACAGGAATCTCTATATGACTTACTTTTTGATGAATCACTTCTGGTAAAATGCCATGGCCTAATCCGCCTAAGACCAATCCTTTAGGCTTTAGTGCTAACACACCATCCAATATCGCCGCCGGCATATCAGCATATAAAGTAAGACTTATGACTAATGGCAAATCACAAGCTTCATCAATAAGCTCATTCTCATGCCCTTTGCCCTCTTTTGCTACAGCAAATTGACTAGATGCGGTGTGCTTACGTAAGCTTTTATAATAAAATCTTGGTACACCTTCTTGAACAAAGCCCATGTGACCAAAGTAAGGACTCTCAAAAGTCTCTACCGCGGTTGTATGGGCTTTATGTACGTCACGAGCACAATCAATAGCACCATTAAGGACAACTAATACGCCTTGCTCCCAGGCCTCTTTAGATCGTGCAGTCTGTACGGCCTGTAATAAATTTAACGGCCCTTCTGCACTAATTGCGCTAGCCGGTCTCATGGAGCCCGTGCAAATAATTGGCTTATTGGTATGAACTGTAAGATGCAAGAAATACGCGGTCTCCTCCATCGTATCAGTGCCATGCGTAATCACTACACCATCCACATCAGGACGATCCACATAAGCCTGGACGAGCTGCGCCAAGCCCTGCCACCGCTTAACAGTCATATCGGAACTATCAATATTACAAAATTGTTTACTTTCAAAAGGACCATATTCAGCCAGTCCCGGAACGGATGTTACTAAGGACTCTACACTTAATTCGCCTGCATGATACCCAGTTAAATCATCTGCAGTGGCACTTTGCCCTGCAATAGTTCCACCAGTTCCTATAATAATTAATTTATTTGAATACATACAGCCTCCTCCTAACCTAAAAACTCTAATAAAATTATATCAAAGATGTATGTATTTTCACAAATCATAACAAATATGATAGTATAGAGACATGGAGTTTTTTACGTAAATTTTAAACGAGGTGTTAGTATGAGCAACAACAAAACGATTGCATACTTTGAACAAATGAATCAAATCCCACGTGGCTCTGGCAATGAACAAGCTGTCAGTGATTGGCTCGTCCAATTTGCCAAAGATCGTCAACTCGAAGTAGAGCAGGACGAAGCCTTAAATGTAATTATTCGCAAGCCAGCAACACCAGGTTATGAAAATAGACCTTCTGTTATTCTTCAAGGCCATATGGACATGGTTTGTGAAAAAAGTGATGCTTCTACACACGATTTCACAAAAGATCCTATTGAGCACATCATTGATGGCGATTGGCTTCACGCCAATGAAACTACCCTTGGTGCAGATAATGGCATTGCCGTAGCTATGGCACTGGCTATCTTAGATGACGAAACGGTGGCTCATGGTCCACTAGAATGTCTCTTCACAACATCTGAAGAAACTAGCATGGTAGGCGCTAATGCGATTAAAGAAGGTCAAGTAAAAGGCCAATATTTACTCAATATCGACACCGAAGAAGAAGGCGAATTCGTAGTCAGCTGTGCTGGTGGCTGTGGCGTAACTGTAGAGATTCCACGCCTTCGCGACAATCGCGATACACAATTCAACAAGGCATTAAAATTAAGCATTACAGGATTCTTAGGTGGTCACTCTGGTATTGAGATCAATAAAGAACGCGCTAATGGCAATCAAATCCTTGGACGCCTCCTCTACGAATTAGCCCTTCAATACAATTTCCAACTTGCTAATTTTGAAGGTGGCACGAAACACAATGCCATCCCTCGCGTAGGATCTGCTACGATTTTACTCAAAGAAGATGATGTAACAGCCGTAACCAATTGGATTAAAGCAAAAGTAAAACTATATCGCCACGAATATACACCGCAAGATGAAAATATTGACATTCTCATCAGTGATGCAGAACTATCTGACACAGTATATGGCGGTGATACTGCTGAATCCTTATTAACCTTCTTATACTTAGCACCTAATGGCGTATTCAGCATGAACCATTCGCTTGAAGGCTTAGTAGAAACAAGTAATAATATTGCCATCGTAAAAGAAACGGAACATACAATTAATGTATCTGTATCAATCCGCAGCTTATCCGATAGCTCTTTGGACTTCTTAGTGAAGAAATTCCAACTCTTAGCTAAAACATTAGGCCTGGCTGTAACTGTAGGGGAAGGCTATCCAGCTTGGGAATATGAACCAGGCAGCAAACTAGAAGAACAAGCCACTGCTATCTACGAACAAGTAACAGGGCAGAAACCACTCGTAACAGCAATTCACGCCGGTCTCGAATGCGGCCTTTTAAAATCTGTGATGCCAAATACAGAAATGATTAGCTTTGGCCCTAACATTACTCATGCTCATACACCACAAGAGCGTGTCAGCCTATCTTCTGTAGATCGCATCTATACCTATTTAGTGGCTTTACTAAAAGACTTAAAATAGAAATAGAAGTAGACCTACTCTTATATCCCTGCATGTACTGCAGTAATAAAGAGATATATACAGTAACTGAAGCGTATAATACAGTAACTGAAGCGTATAATAAATACAGTATGCGCTACAGGTCATTCAATCATAAATAAAGACCTAATATTATAAATTTACTAACATATTTACTAATACAAAAAGGCTATAACGAAGTGAAAATTAGTTCTCACTTGTTATAGCCTTTTTAATATTCTTTACTCTTTAACTAATACTTTTTGAATTTCACCTACATACATGTCGTGGAAGTCGCGTTCTGGATAAGTTTGTTCCATAATCTCTTTATCGATAAAGCCTTCCTCTACAATAGGAGCACGATAAATTTTTCGACAAATCAGAACTAAATCAGCTTCTTCAAAATAAGTGGTATCCATATCAAAACCTGGCGTTAATTCCATTTTGCCAACTTTATCTTCATCGCGACCAGAATGAGTACCAATATAAGCTAATTGACGCTTATATTCCTTGCCAAAGAAGGAAAGTGTAAAATACTCTTCACGGTCAACGAACTCTTTTGTATAACGCTGTGGGCGCACATACACAATAGCTGTTGGCAAGCCCTTATTATGAGCCCATAAAGCTCCTAAATGGCCCCAACTAGCGGTCATGGTATTAAAGCCACGCTCTTCATTGCCAGCTGTAATTAACAACCAATCATCAGAAATCATTGTCATAGGATTTAATTGCAATTCTTTTACTGAAATTTCTTTCATCATACTGTCCTTTCTCACTCAATCTAGTTTGCACCTTCTTTCAGGTGTGCGCATTTATTTTATAATTATATTGACTCTATCAAAATTGCCTCTAATTCTACTCTATACAAATAGAATATAATGGACACTATATTTGATAGGTATCCCGTCACATGCTATTATAAAATAGATACAATTAACTGAAAAGACGGCACATTTTTTTACTATAGGAACAAATTTGTTACAATTAAGCTCTATTGGGCCTTAAAGGGGGACATATATTTTGCGCAACTTATATCATCTCGCCATTGATGCAACACTTGAAATTTTAAGCGGTAAATGGAAGCTCTTAATTCTTTGCCATCTAGGAGACGGCACCTTACGAACAGGCGAACTAAAGCGACGCATGCCTGGCATATCACAACGCATGCTAACCCTACAATTACGCGATTTAGAAAAAGCAGGCATTATAAGTCGAACTGTTTACAATGAAGTACCACCACGGGTGGAGTATAGCTTAACAGAACGAGGTCTTAGTCTTCGCCACATTTTAGAAGACATGTCAGACTGGGGTGCCAATTTAATCGAAGCGCGCCGTGAAGCTGGTGAAACCATTGAAGTTATGGCCCCTTCAGATCACGGTCTAAGAGCTCATCCCAAAGAAAAGAAATAGCAGATAAAAATAGTCAGTCGCCCCTTATTTCTGATTTGCTTTCCAGTCCTCTACCAATTTAGCCGTAGCAGCATTACAGTCCTTATACACTATGTCGATTTTATAATCTAATACTTCCAAGCAAGCCTGAATTTCGGCTTGCTTTTCTAATAAGCTTTCCCTTGTTTCCACCAAAATCTCTCGCCGTGCAGCTTCAGTGCCAGTGCCTTGCAGCGCAAGCTTCACATATTCTACAATACCTTCTAAAGGTACACCTGCCTTTTTAAAGCAGAGGACAAATTCAATCCACTTGATGCTTACCTCATCAAAGTCACGAATCCCTGCAGCAGTACGCGGCACTTCAGGAATTAAGCCAATTCGCTCATAATAGCGCAAAGTATCAGTCGTAATATCAAATTTAGCAGCTACTTCTTTTATAGTCATATATATCCTCTTTCCTTTATTATGTGTTAAATATAGTCTATCTATTATACTCTTAGTATAAAGCTTTGAGTTAACTCTAAGTCAAGAGAACATAATAATAAAATACTACGCATAAATTTCAAGCGCCTATTGTCTATATAGCTACTATACAGTTGTATAATTACTATACAGCCTTTTAGTATTTCAATATATTACAATCTTTACTGTTTCTATGCAATTTTCTGTTCAGTTTTTATCATAACTTGTCCCGTAACTTTTACAGCGAGGTATATATGGAACATTTAATTTCAATCAGCGAAATGGCCAAACTTCACGGCATTTCAAGACAAACTTTAATCCATTATGATCGCATTGGCCTCTTTAAGCCCAATTACACGGATGAACGAGGCTACCGCTACTACAGCCGCAAACAAATTCCCTTCCTTCGAAAAATATGCTTTTTAAAAGCCATGGGAATTAGTCTAAAAGATATTACAGAGTACATCTATAAGAACAATATTGAAGATAGCTTAACACTTTTAAAAGCTCGTAAACGCGAAGTTATTAAGGAAATTGCAGCTCTCAATACTATGCGTGAACGACTGCAGCAGCAAATTAACTTATTTGAAGAAACCTTGGAAGTCAACGAAATGAATCTACACGATCCTTTTATTACCTATCGTGCAGAACGACAAATTATTTATGAACCCTATTTACAACCTATTAATAAGGAAAACCTTCACCTCACCTTGATGGCCTTATGGCGCGATATTTTTGCGCATCAACTCCTCCCTTCTGCCGGCTTTGGCTCCTATTTCCCAGAGGAAGCGGTTAAAGCTCATCGTCCCTTAGATAGTGCGTCTAGCTGTATTTTCGTGCCTGTAATGCCCGTTGAAGACTCTAATTCTACCATTTTACCAGCTGGAGAATATGCCTGCCTTTATAAATACGGCATGCCTTACGAAACTAAGTATATCGACCAATTATTACAGTGGATTGATGCCCAAGGATACGAACTTTGTGGTGATGTAATCGACACTTGCCTACTAGATACTACCTTTTACCAAAACGATGAAGATGTAGATTTTTGCCTCCTAGAAATGCCCATTAAGAAAAAATAATATATTCCTTACTACAACTCTAACTGACGCAAATTGCAATTTGCGTCAGTTTTTTTATCTATAAATTCATAAATAGCATAGCAAAAGCGCCTTGACTATATAGTAAGTATCGAGATTATGCTTAATTTGTGATCACAGGACTTCACTCTAGCTATTCTTACAGAGTTAGCCCTAGAGTATTTTATTGGTATAAGGAGGATTACTTATGAGTAATGAAGTTATCGACTTACGCTCTGCCTTAGAATTACTTAAGACATTGCCTAATCAATTAGTAGAAACCGATGTAGAAGTAGATCCATCAGCTGAACTAGCCTGTGTATATCGTCATGTAGGCGCTGCCGGTACTGTAGAAAGACCTACAAAACTTGGCCCTGCCATGATGTTTAATAATGTAAAAGGTCATCCTGATGCCAAAGTTGTCATTGGCGTCTTATCTGACCGTGCTCGCGTGGCTGCTTTACTTGGTACAACAGCAAATAAACTAGGCTTTTTACTTCGCGATTCCGTAAAAAATCCAATCCAACCAATTACGATTGATAATAGCCAGGCTAAATGCCAAGAAGTTGTCTATAAAGCTACTGACCCAGATTTTGATATTCGTAAAATTGTCCCAGCACCTACTAATACACCAGAAGATGCAGGCCCTTACATCACACTTGGCATGTGCTATGCATCTGATACAGAAACAGGTGAATCAGATGTAACAATTCACCGCCTCTGTTTACAATCTAAAGATGAAATCACCATGTTCTTCACCCCAGGTGCGCGTCATCTAGGTGCATTCCGTGAAAAGGCCGAAGCTCTTGGTAAACCACTGCCAATCTCCATCAGTATTGGCGTGGACCCAGCTATCGAAATTGGTGCATGTTTTGAACCACCAACTACGCCAATTGGCTACAATGAATTAGCTGTAGCTGGCGCTATTCGCGGCAAAGCCGTAGAACTAGCCCCTTGCCTTACAATTGACGAAAAATGTATTGCCAATGCAGAGTATGTTATTGAAGGCGAGCTCATTGTAGGCCAGCGCATGCGTGAAGATATTAACAGCAATACGGGCAAAGCTATGCCAGAATTCCCTGGCTATACTGGACCAGCTAATCCAGAAGTACCTATTATCAAAGTAAAATGTGTAACAACCCGTAAAAATCCAATTATGCAAACTTGCATAGGACCATCTGAAGAGCATGTTAATATGGCAGGTATTCCAACTGAAGCATCTATTATTGACATGGTTGAAAAAGCTATGCCAGGTCGCTTACTTAATGTATATGCAGCCCGTCCAGGTGGTGGTAAATTCTTAGCTATTATGCAATTTAAGAAAACCGTACCATCAGACGAAGGTCGTCAACGTCAAGCAGCCCTTCTTGCCTTCTCTGCCTTCTCAGAATTAAAACAAGTTATTTTAGTCGATGAAGATGTAGATATTTTTGATCTTAGTGATGTTATGTGGGCTATGATTACACGCATGCAAGGTGATATTGACATTATCAATATTCCAGGCGTTCGCTGTCATCCATTAGACCCTTCTAATGACCCAACTTGTAGCTATACAATTCGCGACCATGGTATTGCTTGTAAAACTATCTTCGATGCGACGGTTCCATTTAATCAGAAAGATCGCTTCCACCGTGCTAAATTTATGGAAGTGGACCCTACTAAATGGCTTCCTGATTTTAAGGCCTAAGCCAACCAAACAAGTTTCAACCTATACATACCAAATTGGTACAACAGTATACTCATAACTTTAAATTCTAGTACTGATTGCCCTTAGAGACTTCTTTAAGGGCAATCAACATACTCATGTAGATGAAACATGGGTACTAAAAATACATACTCTTAATAGCCACTTCGGCTAAGAAATTAACTATTAATCGAGGAGTGATTCCATGTCAAAACATAAACGACTCATCGGATTAATTACAGGTCTCTTATTAGGTCTCATTGTATATTTAATCCCTATTGCCGACCTCGCAGCCCCTGGCCATATTTGTCTCGCCTTATCGCTCATGACCGTTGTATTTTGGGCCTTTGGTGTAGCTCAACCAGGCTATGTATCCGGTCTTTACTTAGTTTTATTAGCTGTCTTAGATGTAGCCCCTAAAACACTCATTTTCTCCACCTGGAACACATCTATGATGTATCTCATCATCGGCGCCTATTTAATTGCCACCGCTGTAAAAGAATCAGGTCTAGGTGAACGCATTGCATATTGGTATATATCAAAATACGTAACTAATTTCAATAGCATTATTATTTCTATTTTCGTGCTCACCTTTATCCTATCACTCTTAATCCCACATCCATGGCCTCGTGCCTTTCTCATCATGTCAGTTATGGCCGTCGTAATAAAAAGTGCTAATATGCCCAAAGAAGATGCCATTAAAATTGGCTTCACCGTATTTACAGCGTCAATTCCTGTATCCATGATTTTCTTAACCGGTGATGCTTCAATCAATCCACTAGCAGCTCAATATGCGCAACCTGTAGAAGTAGGCTGGCTTATGTGGTTCGAAGTTATGGGCGTCCCTATGATTTTAACTAGCATTGTGACGATGCTTATGATTATGTTCATGTTCAAACCAACTCAACCGGTACAGATTAACCAAGCTGATATTACCCAAAAGCGTGCTGAAATTGGGCCTATGAAGGGTATAGAAAAACGTACAGCTTTTTGGGTGGTACTAGCCATCATTCTGTGGATGACAGACTCCATTCACGGCATTGATATTGGTTGGGTAACACTTTTTATTGCAGTCATGATGGCTATGCCTAAAATTGGTGATGTTCTTACACCTGCTAGTTGGAGTGCCGTCCCTGTACAAACCTTATTATTCTTAACTGCTGCTGTTGCTATTGGCCGCGTAGGGGCACAAACAGGAATGAATGCGTGGCTAGCACAAACCTTATTGCCGTCATTCGTACCAGAGAATATCTTCATTTTAGCTGCCTTTGTTACACTCATTGCCATTGTAATTCACTTGTGCTTTGGCAGTGTTATTGCCGTTATGGGTATTGTTATTCCTGCCATGTTAGCTTTTACCGAAGCCCTAGGCATCAATCCTATTATCCCTGTTATGGTTGCTTACACAGCCATCAACGCTCACTTTATCTTGCCATTCCACAATCTAGCTATCCTCGTTGGGGCGGGGGAAGAAAATGGCATGTATAGTGAAAAGGAATGTATCAAATTCGGTCTTCCTTATACACTTGTTCTCTTTATTATTACTTGCTTATTTGAAGTCCCTTGGTGGAAAGTTATCGGATTGTGGTAGTATAACCATACCCTTGATCTTAGATTGACATACTACTATTAGCGTTTGTCTAAAATAGCAGTTGCAAAGCTACTTATCTATTAATCATAGGTCTAAGTACTACTATCAAGCATAAACTAACTTTCTATTATTCAACTTAAAACAAAGGGCCCCATAAAGCATAAAAATGATTTCAAATCTATAATTTTGTATTTATTTTGGAGGTTATTATGCGTCTTATCGTTGGTATTTCCGGTGCTAGTGGTGTAATTTTAGGCTATCATATGCTCAAAGCATTAAAACTCATTCCCCACATAGAAACACATCTTATCATCACTGAAGGGGCGGCTCTTAATTTTTCTTGCGAAACAAATTTAACACTAGAAGACGTTAAAGCCGAAGCCGATGTAGTATATGCAAATAACAATTTAGGCGCCGCTATTTCTAGCGGTTCGTACAAAACTGATGGCATGGTCATCATCCCTTGCAGTATGAAAAGTCTATCTGGTATCGCCAATGGTTACGCTGATAATCTCCTCAATCGAGCTGCTGATGTTTGTTTAAAAGAAAATCGCAAAGTAGTTATCGTTCCACGAGAAATACCCTTAAGCCGTATTCATTTAAAAAACATGAGTACACTGGCTGAATATGGCGTCTCCATCGTGCCGCCATTGCTAACGTTTTACAACAATTCAAATTCTGTGGAAAAGCAAATCCAACATATTATTGGCAAAGTTCTTATGCAATTTGGAATAGACTATAAGGAATTCGTTCCTTGGGAAGGCATGTAATCTTATGAGCACAGTAAAGCAATTCTCAAATATCCAAGAACAAGTTTCAAGCCTATCAAAACAATCTGAGCTTACGCCTACGACTCCTACAACACCTTTAAAATCACTTATTACACAACACTTTAACTTTGGAGACGCCCCTTATCATATATATGGTACAGCCACTATTATAGGGGATGATCTAATCCTCGCTATAGGAGGCAGTGAGGGACCACACATCGGAGCCGTTGCGGTAGGAACACCTTGTACTAGCTGGACCCCAGGCAAAGAGCGCACAGCAACTGCCTCAATCATCTGTGTGCAAGGACATATGGATGATACCTTAGCACGTCAAGGCGCCTTGCAATTAGCAGCAGCTCTAAATACTACGGTTACAGTAACAACTGGCATCCATTTAGATGATGCTAGCCTTGAAGATATTAAAATCTTATCTAATAATTTTAACCAATTCATAGAGCAAGTTAAAACCTGGGCTCTAAGCCTCTCTCTATATCCGACTAAGAAAAAATTGCTCATTTAAACTAATTCATCCAGCGACCAAATTGCAGAAAAAATTTCTTAACTCATCTATATTTTAAAGATTCATTATTTTATATTTTTAAATTTCTAGCATTCTATATTTTTGTCCTTATTACACAACTCTTTAAAAATTTCCTATACAATATGTTTCCTATAAAGTTCCTATTACACTTTATTCCATTTAAAATTCCTATTACAATTTATTCCATTACAAAGCGAAACGGTAACCTATCCAACGACTAGGTTACCGTTTCTTACTATGTTAAGGAGAGTTTCGTATTAACTTAGAAAGTCTCTAGATTAATACCATCTATTAGTACCACCAATATTGTGGATAGGTATAAGGTGTTGTATGAGCTACGACCGTTTTATACGTGCTCCAAAGCTTGTGCCAAATCATCAATTAAATCCTCCACATTTTCAATCCCTACAGATACGCGAATCATATCTGGACTTACGCCAGCAGATTTCTGTTCTTCTTCATTTAGCTGTGCATGAGTTGTACTCGATGGATGAATTACTAAGGATTTAGCATCCCCCACATTGGCCAAATTAGAGAATATCTGTAATGCATCAACAAACTTAATGCCTTCTTCCTTACCGCCTTTTATGCCAAAAGTAAAGATAGAGCCAACGCCTTTTGGATAATATGTATCGGCTAAGGCTTTATATTTACTAGTTGCCAGCTCTGGATAATTAACCCAGGCTACTTTAGGATGATTTACTAAGAAATCAATAATTTTACGCGTATTTTCTACATGTCGTTCTACACGTAAGGACAAGGTCTCAATGCCTTGAAGAATCAACCAAGCAGCCAATGGAGTTAAGGCAGCTCCTGTATCGCGCAATAATTGAGCACGCACTTTCACAGTAAATGGAATTGGTAAATCGCCATATACTAAGCCATTATAATGTATATCTCCAGCAACAAAGTCAGGGTAGCGACCACTGGCTTTGTAATCAAATTGACCACTTTCCACAATAACACCTGCAATCGTAGTTCCATGACCACCTAAGAACTTAGTAGCGGAATGAACAACTACATCAGCACCATGTTCAAACGGACGAATCAAATATGGCGTGCCAAATGTATTATCAACAATAAGAATAATGCCATGCTTATGGGCAATATCAGCCACTGCTTTAATGTCGATTAAGTTAATATTGGGGTTGCCTATGGATTCAATGTAAATAGCCTTAGTCTTATCATCAATACCTGCTTCAAAAGCACTTAAATCATCAGGATCAACAAATTTAGTGGTAATACCAAAACGTGGTAAAGTAGCACTAAATAAATTATATGTACCACCATACAAAGTAGAGGCTGCCACAATATTATCACCTGTACCTGCTACATTTTGAATCGCATAAGTAATCGCCGCTGAGCCAGAGCCTACGGATAAGGCCCCAGCACCACCTTCAAGAGCGGCTACACGCTTTTCTAATACATCGTTTGTTGGGGTACCAAGACGAGAATAAATAGCCCCTGGATCGCGAAGTGCAAAACGGTCAGCAGCTTGCTGTGCATCTTTAAATACATAGCTAGTAGTTTGGTGAATTGGCACCGCACGTGCGCCTGTTTCGTCGATAACTTGACCTTCATGTAATTGAATTGTTTCGAATTTATACTGTTTGTTGTTGCTCATAATTAATCTCTCCTCTTTCTCAATAGGCTTCTCACACCTAATATCAATCTGTCTAGCCTCTCCGGATCTCTCAGGTCCCTCATTGAAGCATATATTTTTACCCTTTACTTCTCCCCCAACGTGTCCTTACGGATTACTACGATACTATGTAATTTGTGTCTTCATTTTTTGAATTTGTTCAATAATATATGGTGTTTCCTGATACACATAGTAATTTAACCAATTTGTAAATAATAAAGTACCTGTAGAGCGCCAGCGCACAATCGGCTCTTTAGTAGGATCGTCATCTGGATAATAATGTTCTGGTACATCAATCTCTAAGCCCAAGGCTACATCACGTTCATATTCTCGCTGCAAAGTGTCACGGTCATATTCAGAATGGCCAAATACAAAAATATGCTTATTGTCCAAGCTTCTCACCACTGAAGCTCCCGTCTGCTTAGAATCAGCTAAAATTTCTAAATTTTCATTAGCTCTAATTAACTCACTACTCACCGTTGTATGTCTTGAATGAGGCATATAGAAAACCTCATCCATCCCCCTAAGAATCATGGGCCGTGAATTATGTACCTCATTTTCAAAAACTCCAAAGAGTTTCTTTGGTAGCAATTCCTTATCAATACCAAAGTGATAATAAATACCAGCCTGCGCCCCCCAACAGATATATAAAGTAGAGTACACATTAGTTTTGCTCCACTCCATAATTTCTACGAGCTCTGGCCAATAGTTTACTTTCTCAAAAGGCATTAACTCTACAGGTGCCCCGGTTATAATCATGCCATCAAAAAACTCTGATTTTATATCCTCAAAGGTTCTGTAAAATGATGTCAAATGCTCCTCTGATGTATTAAGGGCTTTATGGCTTGCCATGTGCAGTAAGGTAATGTTTAATTGTAATGGCGTATTACTTAAGGCTCTTAATAATTGTGTTTCCGTCGTTTCCTTAGTAGGCATCAAATTGACTATTAAGATTTTTAAAGGCCGTATATCCTGTGACTCCGCTCTTACAGAGTCCATAACAAATATATTTTCCTTTGCCAGTTTTGCAATCGCCGGTAAATCCTTTACCACTGTAATAGGCATTCCATCACCTCCCAATTCCCTTATATATCACTACTCGTTCATCCCAAATCTCTTTTTTCTCAAGTTGTTTTTATAACTTTCAGTCTTTTTCTCCTGTCCTTTTGGTTTATTATTCTTCTCATACCTTTTTAATTTTCTATTGCTCAAATTCTTTTTTGAATTCTTCCTTTTTCTACTCTCCCTTTTTCTGCTCTCCCTTTTTTCTCAACCCCTATGGCCTCAATCTTCTACCTATCGCCTCCTAATTTGCTATATAAAAAAACGTCCTCACTCATCAGTATGAACAAGGACGCTGTATAAACGTGTTACCACCTTGATTTAAGTATATTTCACAATATACTCCTCAACCAGTACGACTTATGAATATAAATGACTCCATAAGTTTATACTGTGGCATTATAACGGTTGCATCCGCCGAGACTAAAGCTTGCGCATTCCACCTCGGTTACTCCAAGACCATTTTCATCGCATTCCCTTGCATCCCCTTTCACCTTACGGGACTCTCTGTAGCAGTTTCCTGCGAATACTTATCTCTTCATCGTCTTTACTGTATGCTATTATCAAACCATCACACTATGTGAGCTTTGCTTGAACTGCACTAGTTGATTTACTTGATGTAGTAACTATACCAATGTGACCTTCAAGTGTCAACACTCATTTTACTTCATTCCACTCACAAAAGACTTGAAAACTATCGTAAATAATATAGTACCATTTTTACAAAAGACTCTATTTTTAACTTAAAACACTGTATTAAAGGCATTCTTTCTTCAGTTGAATCTTGAAATACTCTTCATAGGTATAGGCATAAACTATAACAACTGATTAAGAACAACTATATTCATGTACTCTCACTAAGAACAAAACCTAATAAATTCACCAAGCACAAAATTCAATAAATTGGCAAAACAAAAAGGACTGCACAATGCAGTCCTTTCTTTATGTCCATTGACTTTTATAGTAAATTCACTACTAATAATTCGTCGTTCTCCCCATCACCTAAAGAGATCACAAGTTACAGACACGCCTATTAATCAACTAGCCTCCATAAAAAAGCTAATTAATTCAGTCGCTGTCTTATACTTTATGTTTTGCCTCAATACGCAAGAGAGCGCGTTCTAAAGCTAAGCGTGCGCGATCAAAGTCTACATCTTCATGATGACTTTTTAAACGCTCTTCCGCTCTTTCTTTAGCCCGTTCAGCACGATCTACATCAATTTCACTAGGCAGTTCACAATTTGGTGTAACAATGTTAATTTCATCTGGCTTTACATCCATAAAACCACCAAAATTAGCAAAGAACAATTGCTCCCCTTCTACAGTATCAATGCGAAGTAGGCCCATGTCTAAAGCAGCAACTAAATTGGCATGTCTTGGTAAAATCCCAAGCTCCCCATCTTTAGTGCGTACTACAACGAATTTAGCATCGCCAGAGAATATGGTGCTATCAGGAGTAATCACATTTAAATGGATTTTGCTTTCGCTACTCATGAATTATTCCCCCTTCTCCAACAATTCCTTTCCTTTAGCAACGGCTTCATCAATGGTACCAACCATGTAGAAAGCATTTTCAGGTAAATTATCATGTTTACCTTCAAGGATTTCTTTGAAACCACGTAAAGTTTCTTTTAATGGTACATACTTACCAGGGGAACCAGTAAATACTTCAGCTACGAAGAATGGTTGACTCAAGAAACGTTGAATTTTACGTGCACGAGCAACTGTTAATTTATCATCTTCAGATAATTCTTCCATACCAAGGATGGCGATGATGTCTTGTAAATCTTTGTATTTTTGAAGTACTTCTTGTACGCCACGAGCAATTTTGTAATGTTCTTCACCAAGTACTAATGGGTCAAGAATACGGCTTGTGGAGTCAAGTGGATCCACCGCTGGGTAAATACCGATTTCAGCGATTGAACGAGACAATACTGTAGTTGCATCCAAGTGAGCAAATGTTGCCGCTGGTGCTGGGTCAGTTAAGTCATCGGCAGGTACGTATACAGCTTGTACAGATGTAATGGAACCTTCTTTTGTAGAAGTAATACGCTCTTGCAATGCCCCTACGTCATTAGCCAAGGTTGGTTGATAACCTACGGCAGATGGCATACGGCCAAGCAAAGCGGATACTTCAGAACCAGCCTGAATGAAACGGAAAATATTATCTACGAATAACAACACGTCTTGCTTTTGAACATCACGGAAGTATTCCGCCATAGTAAGACCTGTTAAGGCTACACGCATACGAGCTCCTGGTGGCTCATTCATCTGACCATATACTAAGGCAGTCTTAGAAATAACGCCAGATTCCTTCATTTCGTTCCAAAGGTCATTACCTTCACGAGTACGTTCACCTACACCGGAGAATACGGAGTAACCACCATGTTCTGTAGCGATATTATGGATTAATTCCATGATCAATACCGTTTTACCTACGCCGGCACCACCGAACAAACCGATTTTACCACCTTTTACATAAGGGGCAATAAGGTCAACGACTTTAATCCCTGTTTCAAGGATAGTTGTTTCTGGTGCTAAATCGTCAAACTTAGGCGCTGGACGATGAATTGGCCATTGTTCATCTGCTTTTACAGGTGTGTCATCATGGTCAACAGTTTCACCAAGTACGTTGAAAATACGGCCAAGTACGCCATCACCTACTGGAACAGAAATAGCTGCGCCAGTATCAACAGCATCCATACCACGAGTAAGGCCATCAGTGGAGCTCATCGCTACGGCACGTACGGTATCATCACCTAAGTGCTGCATAACTTCAACTACAATGACTTCTTCCTTACCTTGGTCATCGACTTTTTTAATGTTAATTGCGTTGTAAATAGCTGGTAAGTTCCCCGCCGTGAAGAGAATATCAACTACCGGTCCAATAACCTGTACAACTTTACCAATATTATTACTCATTTAAGAGGTCTCTCCTCCTTTATAGTTCTACCTATTGCAAGGCATTCGCGCCGCCGACAATTTCAGAAATTTCATTCGTAATGCCAGCTTGACGTAATTTATTGTATTCCAAATTAAGGGTACTAATCAATTCACCTGCATTGTCCGTTGCGGAGGTCATTGCCGTCATTCGAGCACCAAGCTCACTAGCGGAGGCCTGCAACAATGCATTGTATACTGTAATCTCTAAATACTTAGGCAAGAGCTCACTATAAATAGCTTGTGCGCTAGGTTCATAATAATATAACTCTTGCATTTTTGAATCATCTTGCTCTGGGCTTGTAACTGGCAATAAGTCTACACTTTGCACTGTTTGTGTTAAGGAGTTAACAAAGTGAGTGTATACCATTACTACCTTATCTACTTTGCCTTCTAAGAAAAGCTTAGTAGCATCATTTACAATACGCTGTGCATGGCTATATTCTGGTTTATCAGAGAAGCCATAGTAGGACTCAGTAATCGGATATTTTTGATGAGTTAAATAATCCATTGGTTTACGGCCTACAGTAATAGCTTCGTAATTAGCTCGATCCTCAGATTCAACAAGTCGAGTAAAGTATTTAGTTAGGTTACTAGTATATGCACCGGCTAGGCCTTTATCAGCACCTATAATAATGTAAGCGGTGCGCTGTACTTCTCTTACTTCCATAAGAGGGTATGCAGCTAATTCAGCAGCATCCAAGCTACCTGCTACATTATTTAAGATTTGGCCTAACTTTTCTGCATAAGGCTCCGTAGATTTTGCTTTTGTCTGTGCACGGCGCAATCGGGCAGAGGCTACCATTTTCATGGCCTTAGTAATCTGCTGCGTATTTCGTATACTTTTTATACGCTTACGTAAATCCTGTGCACTGGCCATTAACTACGCCTCCTCTGAAATCAAGTGATGGGTATCCCCAAATGACTCGATACATTCCTTAATCGCTTGTTTTAATTTTTCTTCTGTTGCTTCTTCTAATTTCTTAGCAGTGGCAATATCAGTCAAAATATCACTATGATTGCTGTGAATATAGCGTAATAAAGCATCTTGGAATTCAGATACATCAGCTACTTCAATAGATGCTAAGTATCCATTAATACCTGCATATAAGCAAACAACTTGTTCTTCAACTTTTAAAGGAGAATATTGTGGCTGTTTTAACATTTCAGTTAAGCGTTCACCACGATCAAGTTGAGCTTTAGTGGATTTATCTAAGTCAGAACCGAATTGAGCGAATGCCGCCAATTCACGATACTGTGCAAGGTCAAGACGAAGTTTACCAGCAACTTGTTTCATCGCTTTAATCTGAGCACTACCACCTACACGAGATACGGAAAGACCTACGTCAACCGCTGGTCGAACACCAGAGTAGAACATATCTGTACCAAGGAAAATCTGGCCATCAGTGATGGAGATTACGTTCGTTGGAATATAAGCAGATACGTCACCAGCTTGTGTTTCGATGATAGGAAGTGCTGTAATAGAACCGCCACCCAATTCATCAGATAATTTAGCAGCGCGTTCAAGTAGACGGGAATGTAAGTAGAATACGTCCCCTGGATACGCTTCACGTCCTGGTGGACGACGAAGCAATAGACTCATCGCACGATAAGCAGCCGCTTGCTTAGTCAAATCATCATATACGCAAAGTACATGTTTACCTTGGTACATAAAATGTTCGCCCATAGCAACGCCAGAATATGGCGCTAAGTACTGCATTGGTGCACCTTCAGAAGCACCAGCAGATACGACGATGGTGTAATCCATAGCGCCTGCTTCTTCTAATTTTTGTACTACACGAGCTACGGTGGATTCTTTTTGACCAATAGCTACATAGATACAAATTACATCTTGCCCCTTTTGGTTCAAGATTGTATCGATAGCAATGGCAGATTTACCAGTACCGCGGTCACCGATGATAAGCTCACGTTGGCCACGACCAATTGGTACCATTGCGTCAATTGCTTTTAAACCTGTTTGTAATGGTTCAAATACAGATTTGCGGTCCGCAATACCTGGTGCAGGGAATTCCACTGGACGGTGGCCTTCAGGTTTAATATCACCTTTGCCATCGATAGGTTGTCCCAAGGCATTAACTACGCGACCAATAAGTTCATCACCTACTGGAACCTGCATGATACGACCTGTACGACGTACTTGGTCGCCTTCTTTAATTAAGAAGTCATTACCTAAAAGTACAGCACCAACATTGTCTAATTCAAGGTTGAGAACCATACCATATACGCCATGAGGTAATTCTAATAATTCGCCCGCCATGGCTTTTTCAAGACCGTAAATGTGTGCAATGCCGTCCCCTACTTCGAGAACTTTGCCCACATCATCAACGTTAAGTTCCACATTATAGTCCTGAATCTGCTGTTTAATTATGGCAGTAATTTCTTCAGGCTTCATTTTCATACTTAACCATTCACCCCAATCTCAGTTGCACCTGTTGTAAGCAAGTGTTTCTTCAAATCTTCTAAACGACGCGTTACACTAGCGTCAATACGAGTATCGCCAATTTGAAGAATAATGCCACCTACAATCGTAGGATCCACTTTAATATCAAAAATGTACTGTTTGCCTGTAACAGCTTTTAACTTGTCAGCTAAGCTACTATAAATTTCATCAGGCATTGGTTCGCTCACTATTACTGTAGCAGCGAAAATGCCGCGAGCTTCACGAGCTTTAATAATAAACTCTTTAATAGTAGACACAATATAGCGCATACGACCACGAGTGACCATGACCAACAAAAAGTTAAGAGCCAAGGCACTGATGGACTGACCAAAGATTTTAGTCAATACATCACATTTTGCTTGTGTTTCTAAGGCTGGGTACAATAAAAATTCGCCGAGTTCCGGCTGCGTATCCATAACATCCTTTACATAGGAAAGATCTTTTTCAATTTCTTCGAGAATGTTGCCTTCTTGTGCCAATTCAAAGATAGCGGTACTGTATTTATCTGTTACAATGTCTACACTCATACCATCACCCTATCGCTTTACTATCAAGCTTTTCAATTGCTTCTTTAATCAAATCCATATTAGCTTGACTATCAAGATTTTTGGCTACAATTTTACCAGCAACAGCTACGGAAAGAGTAATCATATCTTCGCGTATCTGTTGTAATGCTTTTGCTCGTTCCCGTTCAATATCGCGGCGAGCTTCTTCTTTTTCGCGTACTAATTGTTCTCTTAATTCATTAATTTGAGCCTGTGTATTAGCTTCTGCTTTTTTATTGGCTGCTTCTACAATAGCTTGCGCTTCTTTACGAGCATTACTTAACTGTTCTTCATACTCTTTTTTAGTCGCTTCAGCAGACTCTAAAGTCGCTTGTGCATTAGCCAATTCGCCTTCGATTTTGCTGCGGCGCGCTTCCATTACTTGTTGCAATGGTTTAAAAGCATATTTAGCTAAAATAGCCACTAAAATAAAGAAGTTAATAAATTGAACAATCAATGTACCGTTTACTTCTACCAACGGCGTTACCCCCTCTTAAAAATGGTTTATAACTTGCCCATCGCAATGTTCATTTTAAACAAGGGATTATAATTTACCTACTACAACGTCAGTGAATACAAGTACGATTGCAATAACGACAGCAATGATTGGAATAGATTCGATCAAACCGATGGAGATGAATAGATTAGTCATAAGTTTACCAGCCATTTCTGGTTGACGAGTCATACCTTCAAATGCTTTACGAACTGCAAGAGCATCACCAAATGCTGCTGCTAACGCTGCTAAACCAGCTACTAAACATGCACTGAATACACTTACTGACAATACAATTGCTTTTTCCATAATAAAATTCCTCCTAAAAATCTTTTTACATACAATTTAAACGGAATAAACTCTTTTGTTTGCTACATAGGATTAATGTTCATCAGCCACAGCCATGCCTAGATAAGCAGTGGTCAAAATTGTAAATACAAAGGCCTGAACAATACCAACAAAAAGGCTGAAAACGAGCCAAATAATCGGTGTTAAATAAGGGGCTAAGCTATTTAATAACTCCAATACGATTTCCCCGGCTATAATATTACCAAATAGACGGAAGCTAAGTGTTACTGGTTTTGAAATTTCTTCCATAAGGTGGAAGATAACGAAAACCACGAATGGTTGGAAAAAATGTTTCAGATAACCAACACCCTTAACACGTAAACCAATTAACCAAATACTTACTGAACTAGCTATCGCTAAGCCAAGCGTCGTATTCAAGTCACTAGTTGGAGATACTAGAATATGGGGACTTGGAATTAAGCCTAATTCGTTACTTATAAAAATAAAGAAAAAGAACGTAAATAACAATGAGCTAAACTTATTAAAATGTTCCCCTAAGGAGCCTTTTAATTGATCGCCAATAATCTCAAGCACCATTTCCACGCCATTTTGTAGGCCCGTAGGAACCATCTTGCGCTGTCTTGTAGCAAAGAACGCAATAATCAAAATAATTGCCATGGTAAGCCAAGTCATATACAATGTGTCCATGTTAAATGACAGCCCCCACATCTGAACGACATGATGAGTCCCTGCATGCATTTCCATAATATTCACCTCCTTCCGTCTATTGTTTTCTATCTGAAGGTAATAATATTCTTCTCATATTTCAAAAAAGATAGACCTTTTGTGATTAGCCTGCGCTTTAGCAAGACCCATCTTACTTTGAAATGTCAAACTGTTCGCTTCTTGGAGTAGGCCTGCACCAAAGCCTTAATAACTTAACCTTTAAGTACAGCATGTCGCTCTTCAAGAATGCGGGAGCGTATATGTTCATAGAAGGAAAATGGTTTCCAAATGAATATACCGCCCAAGTATGCAATATAATGAAATTCTATAAAAATTATATCTGCTAATACAGTAGCAATCGCCACAACACCAAATCGGATAAACATGCCAATTTTTGTTGAATTTGCTGCTGCAACTGGGTTCTTCTTGGCATCTTTAATGACTAATACCGCTAACACTACCATATAAATGATATTAGTTAAGCATCCCCAAATCCAGCCAAGAATATAATGTTCTAACTCTACAATCTCTAACAATAATGTTACTACCAATGCTGCTACCACTGTGTGCAGTAGCATCCTCTTAACAAACGTCAAAAATTGTACGAAGGCAATACTCCTCCTTAGTCACTTCACTACGCGCAGGTACAAAGAATAAAGACCTCCTATACCTCCTGTTAAGCTGCCTATGAGAGTGAACCAAGGTGATGTATCTAAGATACGATCAAGCCCCACACCAATCGCCAGACATCCTAATATAGACACGAGCAAGCTAAAGCCTGCTGACATGGCTACATTCAATGCCTTTAAAGTCGTCCGATCTATGGGTTTCATTAAGATCACCTGCTCTTTGATGAATTAAACAGACAACACAAGGTATAAAAAGTCAGTTCTTGTCACATATGAATGTCTTAAAATAGAGCCAAACCTACTGCTTTACTTTAACACTTATTAAATTATAGCATTTTTCGCACTTATATCACCAATGCAACTATAACATGTATACTTTTACCTTGAATTGTGTACATCAATTTAACAAATAATATTCAAAACCTTGAATATATGCATGTTTACATGACTTATAAAGTGATTATACAAAATTTTTTTGCACTTTACAACAGATTTTTGTCCTTTGTAAAAATACCCAACTATTCCAAAAAGTAATATATAAAATGAATTCTCATCACATTTTAGAATAACTTGACGTAAATGAATATAATCTCCGCCCTCTTTCCGTATAAGCTTAAAATATATCCAAAGTTAGCATATTTTCTATATTTTAAATATTTATGTAGTATTTCCGGAAAATTTCACAGCCTAGAAAAACAAATTACCCCCTGTAACTCTCATCAGGAGCTACAGGGGGCTTTTCTTCTCATTCAATTGTTATCAAATTGTTAATTATACTAGCTAAAGCAAACTAATAGCCAAAGCGGCTAGGCCTCTTGCCACTTTCTAAGAACTCGTATCGCAAGGCTTCAATAATGCGCTGTGAAGCGATACCATCGCCATAAGGATTTATGGAATTAGCCATCGCTTCATACGCATCAGCATCAGCTAACAAGCGGTAAGCTGTAGTATATACCGTCTCTTCATCAGTGCCTACTAACTTAACAGTACCTGCTGTGACTGCTTCTGGTCGCTCCGTTGTATTGCGAAGAACAAGCACAGGCTTACCTAAAGCTGGCGCCTCCTCCTGAATGCCGCCGGAGTCAGTAAGCAACAAATAAGACCGCGCCATCAAATTAGCAAAAGGTTCATATTCTAATGGATCAATTAAGTGAACTCGTTCAACTTCACCTAACTCTTCTTTTACAATTTGACGCACTTTAGGATTGCGATGCACTGGGAATACCACTTCAATATCATCAAAAGCGTCTACCAAACGACGAATCGCCTTATAGACTTGTCGCATTGGCTCGCCCAAGTTTTCGCGGCGATGTGTAGTAACAAGCACTACGCGACGACTTTCATAATCTAAATTATTTAGTAACTCTTCATCAAAATGATAGTCCTCTTTTACAGTAGTTTGCAACGCATCAATAACTGTATTGCCAGTCACATATAAATGAGCAGAACTAATATTTTCCTTCATTAGATTTTTTTCTGCACTGGAGGTCGGCGCAAAATGATAGGATGCTAAAGAACCAGTCAATTTGCGATTCATTTCTTCTGGGAATGGAGAGTAAATATTACCTGTACGCAAGCCCGCTTCCACGTGACCTACAGGAATTTCTTGATAAAAGGCTGCTAATGCACCAGCAAAGGTCGTAGTCGTATCGCCATGAACTAAGACCACATCAGGCTTAGCATCAGACAATACATCGCGAAGCCCTAGCAAGGACTTGCTCGTTACATCATATAAAGTTTGACCTTGACACATAATATTTAAATCATATTGTGGTGTAATATCAAATAAATTGAGCACTTGATCAAGCATCTCCCGATGCTGTGCTGTTACTGTAACGATAGCCTCCATATCTGGAGCTGCTTCTAGAGCTTTAACAACAGGTGCCATTTTAATGGCCTCTGGTCGCGTTCCAAAAATCGTCATTACCTTTAACATAGAATCCTCCCGCGCACACCTTCGCTCTGGCCAATTAACTCAATTGATTAATTTTGCCGATTAGAAGTGGCTGCCTTTTCTTTATTAATTGCCTCATCTTTGGCAATCATTCCTAATTTAGTTGCTATAAATACGCATACACATAGGATAGCTAATACTAGTGCTACCCCAATAAGCCAATTTACTTTTGCTAATAAAATTGCTACATAGCCTAAGGCTGCTGTCACCGCATACATTAAGAGCACCGCTTGCTTTTGAGACAAGCCTAATGCTAATAATCTATGGTGCACATGACCTTTATCTGGTTTAAATACAGGACGTCCATTAATTTTACGACGTATAATAGCAAAGGTCGTATCTAGAATAGGCAAGCCCAAAACAATAATAGGCACTACCAATGAAATAGTAGCTGCTGTTTTAACTGCGCCCATAACGGAAATAGCCGCCATTGTATATCCTAAAAGCATACTACCTGTATCGCCCATGAAAATCTTAGCAGGATTAAAATTATATTTCAAAAAGCCTCCCGCTGCGCCCGCTAAAGCTAGAGCAATGCAAGCTAAATCAACTTGCCCCATTTGCCATAATACAGTAAATATAGCCAAACAGGAAATAAATGAAATCCCTGCAGCGAGACCATCTAAGCCATCAATTAAATTAACAATATTTGTAAATCCTACAATCCAAAAAATTGTCAAGGGTATGCCAAAATAGCCCAAGTACAATAAATGTCCCCATGGATTAGTAATAAACTCCACTTGATTCCCAAACAGTACAATCATGCTAGCCGCTAAAATTTGACCACAAAGTTTAGTCTTAGGGCCTATCTGTTTTACATCATCCCAAATGCCAACGCCCACTAGAATAACGGATCCAATGATAAGACCCAAAATAGCCTTTACATCTTGTACTGTATATAACACGGATAAGATATAACCAATAAAAATGGCCAATCCCCCCATGCGAGGCATCATACCATGATGCACTTTGCGCGCATCGGGCTTATCAACTGCCCCGATTTGTATCGCCAACCGTTTAATTAGCGGTGTAATCGCAAACGTAATAACACAAGCTATTACAAATGCCCACACGTACACCGTCATTCTCGCACCTCCTCGTGCTAGCTCTTAGTTTGTTAGACTGCGTATTGGAGCAGGAATTCGCCCGCCCCGTTTAATAAACTCTTCAGCACTGAATGGACTGACTTCAATAATCGGGCAATAACCCAATAAACCACCGAACTCAACCATCTCACCAACAGTCTTACCAGGAACTGGAACCAACCGCACTGCTGTAGTCTTATTATTTATCATCCCAATAGCTGCTTCATCAGCAATAATCGCTGAAATAGTCGCTGCTGAAGTATCGCCTGGAACAGCAATCATGTCAAGGCCTACGGAGCAAACACAAGTCATTGCTTCCAGTTTATCTAAACTCAAACTGCCTACAGCAACTGCATCAATCATACCGCGGTCTTCACTTACAGGAATAAAAGCGCCACTTAAGCCACCCACATGGGATGAAGCCATAAGTCCACCTTTCTTTACAGCATCATTTAGCAAAGCTAAAGCTGCTGTAGTACCATGAGCACCACAAGACGTAATGCCCATTTCTTCTAATACATGCGCTACTGAATCGCCCACTGCTGGCGTTGGAGCCAAAGACAAATCAATAATGCCAAATTTCTTATTTAAGCGACGAGACGCTTCTTGTGCTACGAGCTGACCTACGCGAGTAATTTTAAAGGCAGTGCGTTTAATCGTCTCTGCCACTTCATCAAAAGATTTACCGCGTACAGCCTCCAAGGCATGTTTTACAACGCCTGGACCACTAACGCCTACACTAATAGTCGTATCGCCTTCTGTAACACCATGGAAGGCCCCAGCCATAAATGGATTGTCTTCCACAGGATTACAAAATATAACAAGCTTAGCACAGCCTAAGGCATCTTGATGTGCTGTTAATGCTGCTGTTTCTTTAACAATCTCGCCCATCTGTGCCACTGCATCCATGTTAATACCAGCTTTAGTAGAGCCTATCCCTACGGAACTACATACAATATCAGTAGTTGCTAGGGCTTCTGGTATAGATGCAATTAAACGGCGGTCACCTTCCGTATAGCCCTTGCTCACTAAAGCAGAAAAGCCACCAATAAAATTGACCCCTACAGTCTTTGCCGCTCTATCTAAGGCCTTGGCAACCGACACATAGTTAGTCAAATCACTGCCTGCAGCCACCAAAGAAATCGGTGTTACAGCGACGCGCTTATTTATAATAGGCACGCCAAATTCGCGTTCAATAGCTTCCCCTGTGGCTACTAAATGCTCGGCCTCCTTAGTAATATGGTCATAAATGCGATTGCAAAGAGTCTTGCCATCCACTGCTGTACAACCTAGTAAACTAATGCCCATTGTAATCGTTCGAACATCTAGTTTATTATCGTGAATCATGCGATTCGTTTCTAAAATATTATCAATACTTAGCATGAAAACACCTACCCTACGCGATGCATGCTAACAAAAATATCAGCATGTTGTGCTTGAATCTGTACGCCTAAGGATTCTCCTTCACCAGCTAATTCTTGTTGAACAAGAGCTAATGAATTCTTGTCATCGGTTTCGCACATCATAATCATATTAAACATACCATCTAATATGGTCTGGTTAATAGATACAATATTTACCTCATTTTTAGCTAACACAGCTGCTACGCGCGCAATAATCCCTACGCGGTCTACACCCACTACGGTTACTACAATTTTCATATACTTCACCTTTTCTCTCTTTGCCTACAAAACCGATAGGTGTTTTTATACCTACTGCTTAATTTAGAGATTCTTAAATAATAAAATATTATAGCATTTTTAGACCGCTACTGTATAGCATTTTTACGCTACACTGCACAGCTGTCCGCTTCATAATTGACCTTTAACAGGTTAGATTATTCCGCTTTAAACCTTAACAGTTTTACTAATCTGGCAAGCAATCATAGCTATATTAGCTAATCGCTTCATCCACTAATTTTTGCCCTTCCACAAGTAACTCCTCTACAGCAGCTTCACCATTAAAGCTTTCTGCATAGATTTTGTATAAGTCCTCAGTACCTGATGGACGGGCCACCAAGAAACTAGATTTTGTGCCTACACGGACACCACCAATCGGGTAATCATTGTATAAGGAGGTAGTACGAATCGATTCAATAGGCTCACCGCCCAATTCAGTAGCTTTCACATTAGATGCTTGTAGAGCACTCAACTTTTCCTTGCTTTCTTTAGAGCAAGCCGCATCAAAGCGCTTAAACACTGGTGCCCCATAGGTGCGTGTCAATTCTTCATAATGAGCTTCAGGGCTTTTTCCTGTAACCGCTAAAATTTCTAGTGCTAATAGAGCCATAACCATGCCATCTTTGTCAGTAGTCCAAACTGAACCATCTTTCATCAAGAATGATGCGCCTGCACTTTCTTCCCCACCAATGCCGATAGTTTCCTCAAATAAAAGGGAGGAGAAATATTTAAATCCTACTGGCACTTCATATACAGGAATCCCCTGGGCTTCACAGTAACGATTCACTAAATTAGTAACAACAGCTGTTTTCCCAAAGCCTTTTCCTTCCCAAGGACGAGTCTTAAATAGATACGCCCCTGCTACAGTTAAGAAATGATTTGGTGGAATAAGTCCATCAGCTGTAACGATGCCATAACGATCATAATCAGGATCATTGCCCACAGCCATATCATAGGAGCCAATTTGAGCAATCACATCCGCCATGGCATACGCAGAGGAGCAATCCATGCGAATCGCGCCATCATGGTCATAGGTCATAAAGCTAAAGGTTGGATCGTATTCACTATTTATAATAGTAAGCCCTAAATCATAGGTTTCACTAATAGCTTTCCAGTAATTAGCGCCGCTGCCTCCTAGAGCATTGACCAATACTTTTAACTTAGCTTTTTTAATGGCTTCAAAATTAATAACGCCATCTAATTCTTTAACATATTGTCCTTTAAAATCATAGGCCCAACGCAAATGCGGGTCAGCCTTAGCTTTACTGATTTTCTTAATCCCTTGACCTTCTTTAGCAATATATTCATTAGCCCGCGTTTCAATCCACTTAGTCACCGCTGTATCAGCAGGACCGCCATTTGTAGGATTATATTTGATGCCCCCCTGATCTGGAGGATTATGAGAAGGCGTAATGACAATGCCATCAGCATAGCCCTTATTACCTAAATGCCCTGCATATTGTACTGCATTATTCGCTTCTAATCCTTTAGCATCTTGCAATGTTTTATCAATAATTTGATTATACCGAATGATGGCTCTCGACACACTTGGTGTCGGTACAAAGTCCTCTCCTTCATCAACAGCAGCTACCACACCATTGCCTGCTAATACTTCAAGCACAGTATGCAGTGCTGGCGTAGATAATGCATGTGTATCATGACCTACAAAACATACACCAGTAGCTCCAAATTCTTTTCGGCCATCACAAATAGCCTGTGTAATAGCAGCCACATGCAATTCATTAAAACTACGTTCCAAGGATTTACCACGATGACCAGATGTACCAAAGGAAATGCGTTCCCCCTTCACCTCAGGGCGAGGCACTAAATTATAATACGCCTCAGTTAATGTAGCCACATGAATACAATCTTCAGGACGCACCTTTTTACCTGCTAACTCACTAATCATCAATGTTCCTCCTACTACTTAATATATTCTCTCTTCTGAAATAATTATTGCTTAGGTTTCCATCAGCGATTTGTCTGATTACGACGATTGCGTATTCGAGCAGACCGACTTGGACTTGTAGGTCTGTTACCAGCCATTTTATGTATCATAGTACGCGCCCCCACATCAGCCACAGTATGAACGCCTGCGTCAACTTGACCGCTTTCTGCTAAGGCAAGTGCTGTTGGCAGCGCCTGTGCCTGTGCATCTACTAAGTCAGCTTGCTCACGCGCTTCGCGCGCTTTATCAACTAAGGCTTTATCAGACTTAAATGTAAAGCCTTGCCCAATGACTTCTGCCACATCGCTAATCATAAGAAAAGCTGAAGGATCTTCTCTTTGAATGGCCTCTTTTAATTTACTCACCTGCATGAGCCCTACTACCACTAGAATAACTTGTTTCTGTTGATGTGTATAGGCACCTTCACCATTTAAAATAGTGGCGCCACGACCAATTTTATGTAAAATAAGATTACAAATTTTATCAGACTCACGCGACACAATAAAAATAGCTTTGCGCTGTGAAAATCCTACAATTACCTTATTGGTTAAAAATGCAGAAATATAACTACTAATCATAGTAATGGCGGCTGAGTCCACACTGATAATAAAGGCAGCTACTACTAAAATCATCATATTAATAGATAATAAAACACTGCCTATTTGCATACCATAATATTTGCGAATAATCAATGCAATTGGGTCTAAGCCCCCTGTATTGCCGCCAGCACGATATACGATACCAAGCCCTACGCCACTAAAAATACCACCTAAAATAGAACCTACTACAGGGTCTCCAGATAAATTATAGGCCGATAAAAAGTGAAGTTGGTCAATAAAATAGGATGACACAGCGGTCCCAAAGACAGTCATAAACACATGCCAACCGCCTAGCCAACGATAGGCAGCATATACTATAGGTATATTTAAAATTAAGTTCATAACCCCAATAGGAATACCCGTAATATAGTACTGAATCAAGGCAATCCCGCTAATACCGCCACTTACCAGTTTATGGGGCACTAAAAAAGCATCAATACCAATAGAGAACATGATAGTTCCCAATACAACCTTAATTAATGAGAAAATCTTAATCTTCCACTCTTCTGACGTCCATCGTAAAGTCATAGGGCCTCCTTTAATTGGCTCTTACAAACTAACTCAACACGCTCAATCTCTTCTGTCTTGCGAACTATCTCCCCGGTACTGCCAACTGCTCTAAATGTTTATATCCTTATAACCTAATAAGCTTCTAATAAGCGCCTCCTTAAACTGCAGAATTCTATTTTACTGTAACGGCGCTCCCAACGCTATTTCACTTCAATGGAGCGCTCCACTTCAATAGACTCCTCTACGGATTGACTTGTAATTTTAGGTTGGCTATTTAAATCAGCCTTTTCCAATATATCTTTTACTACTTCAGGGCGCACATTAGGGGCTACAGGCATAGTAAAACCTTGACCTATCACCTCAGCCGCATCAGTAATAATCATAAATGCATTAGGATCTTCTTTTTCTACATTATCCTTTAACTTAGCCACTTGCATAAGTCCTACGACAACCATGACAACCTGTCTCTGCTGATGTGTATAGGCCCCTTCGCCATGTAAAATAGTCGCCCCTCGCCCCATATTATTTATAATTAATTCGCAAATTTCATTGGGCTTACAAGAAATAATAAAGGCTGCTTTTCGTTGGTTAAATCCTACTACTACTTTGTTTGTTACCATGCCCATAGCATAAATACTAATCAAGGTAACAGCGGCTGATTCCACACTGACTACTATAGCGGCAGCAAATAAAATTAATACATTAATACCAAAAATAATACTGCCCATTTGTAGACCATAATATTTTCGTATGATTAACGCAATAGGGTCTAAACCACCTGTATTGCCACCAGCGCGATACACTACACCTAAACCAAGACCACAGAATATACCTCCTAATAGAGACCCTATAATAGGATCTGTAGTCAAATGATAGGACTCCATAAAAGTCAGAGCATTAATACACAGGGAAATTACAATAGTCCCAAATATCGTAATCCCCACATGCCAACGACCGAGCCAACGATAGGCGGCATATAAAATAGGGATATTCAATAGCAAGTTCAAAGTACCTACTTGAATACCAGTCAAATAATATAGCATCAACGCTACGCCGCTGAGACTACCACTTACTAATTTATGAGGCACAATAAATGCATCAATCCCTATGGCAAAAATTATGGAACCAATCGTTGTCATTATTAATGCATATATTGTTCGCTTCCACTGCATGGATAGGTCCTCCTAAAATTGAAATTTCTCTTCTAATAGCTTATAATTTTAAATAGCTTAAACTTGTTCGTATACAATATACAGATACTATATACGTCCATCTTAACCCAAGCGTTATATAATTTCAACTAGGAAAGCAAGTAAAACGAAAGCAGTTTATATAGTCCTAATAGATACACTCAATTACAACGATAAAGGAGACCCTTATGGAGCAATTAAGTTTCAGTAAAATCAACATCGGCCTCGCTATTTTAGACAAACGAGAAGATGGATATCATAATATTGATACTGTATTCCAATCCATCTATCTTGGTGATTCCATCTATTTTGCGAAACATCACTCTGTGGTATTCTCTGGCATGGCCCCTGACTTGCCACCATATATGCAAAATATGATTCCCTATGATGATACAAATTTAGCTATGAAAGCCTTGCGCGCAGTTCAAAAATATACTGGTTGTCAGTCCGGTGGCGCCATTCATCTCATGAAGCGCGTCCCTCCTGCTGCCGGCCTTGGCGGCGGCAGTGCTGATGCAGCAGCCATGTTATTAGGTCTAAATAAATTCTGGGATCTTCGCCTCACTGAAGCCGAACTTATGTCACTAGCTGATGAACTAGGCTCTGATGTGCCATTTTTAATGAAGGGCGGTACCGCTCGTGGTACGGGACGCGGCGAAATTCTTGAGTACTTACCAACTGGCGAGCCCCACTGGCTTCTCGTAGTAAAGCCAGAGCTCTCTGTTTCAACAGCCGATGCGTATGCACGCTTTAATGGCCAATCCAAGGTGACTAGCCATACCATTGATAAAGTAGTAGAAGCGGTAAAAGAGCATCGCATCCGCGAAGCTATGGAGATTAGCGGCAACACCTTTGAAGAACTTCTCTTCCCACTTCATCCAGAACTACAAGAATGCAAAGACTTTTTCATTCAACGAGGCTATACTACTATCATGACCGGTAGCGGCCCTTCAATGATTGTATATTTACCAACAGCCCGTGAAGCCTTGTCCCTTCAAGAAGAAATCAAAAACCAAGGGCATACATGGCTTTCACTTATCACCAAAACCCATGGTAAGGAGGCTTTAAAATAATGTCAAAAGATTTAGGTCGTTTACAACCCATTTCACTGACTTCGTATAAACCTTTACGCGAAGTCGTTTGTGAATCTTTGCGACAAGCTATTCGCGATGGCGTATTCAAACCAGGCGAACGGCTTATGGAAATCCCACTTGCAGAAGAACTTGGCGTAAGCCGCACACCAGTGCGCGAAGCCATTAGAAAATTAGAGCTTGAAGGTTTCGTCGTTATGATTCCTCATCGCGGCACCTATGTAGCTGACATCTCTTTAAAAGATATTGCCCAAGTATTTGAAATTCGCTCTGCCTTAGAAGAGCTTGCGGCGGTTCTTGCAGCAGAACGCATTACGCCAGATGAAATTGAATATTTAGAGCGGATGCTAGTAGAAATCGGCAATTACATGGAAGAAAAAGACATCGACAAAGTGGTAGAAGCCGATATTAACTTCCACGAAGTACTCTACAAGGCATCTCGCAATGAGCGCTTAGTAGAAATCATTCATAATCTGCGCGAACAAACCTTACGCTTCCGCACCATGTCTATGAACCAGCCAGGGCGACTTGCCAAAACTTGGGAAGAGCATCGTTTACTTGTAGAAGCTATTGCAGAGCGTAATGCAGAACAAGCCCGTGAAATTGCACGTATGCACATGGAGCATTCTGAGCAAGCATTATTAAAAGGTCTTCATATTGATCACAAAGCCTAATTTAGATTTAGATTTAGATTTGGATTTAGATTCATAATTCAGTTCGTAGTTAGATTCACAATTAAATACTCAAACAAAAACCATGTCTCTACATACGCCGTCTAATCTAGACGCCACTGAAGAGACATGGTTTTTTTTACCACTAAAGATAAGTTTTCCTTGAGAAAGATACTTTTCTGAAAGAGACATGTTGTTCTTTAGTGAGAACACTTTTTTAACTATAATTGAGCTTTACAACTAAGTTCCGTGCTCACTAATTTTATAACTGCCACCCCTTTTAACATAGCTGGCTCATAATCCCATTTATATTGCCCTGTATATTGCTCCATAATCAAATTTAAGGCATGTTCCTTTTCTACCATCTCCTCGACTAAGCTAGCTTTAGCTTCCCCAATGATACTAAAGAAAGTAGAGGAAAAATCACAAGCAATATCTGCTGGCATAAGTTTCTGACCTCCATCGAGCTCATAGGCAGCATAACCAGTGGCTTTAACTAAATCCACCTTGCGACCTACTGGTGCACCATGGCAATAAAATACATCTTCTCCATTCACTTCTTCATAAGCAAAGTGAAGTGGCACAATGTAAATGCGCTCTCCATCGCGAAGTCCAAGGCGAATGGCCTTACAACTCTTAATCAACTTTACAACTTCCTGTTTGTCTGTAACTGCTCGATCATGACGACGCATAGCAATTCCTCCTTCAAAACTTAGTACACCTAAACCCTAAATAGCCTAATCTCTAAGGCGCTATATTCACAAAAAGCATTTTATGCATATCTTCTAAGACCTAATGATATGCACAAAATGCTTTTGCATTTCTACCCGGTGGCAGATTACTATATGTATTTGTTTAGCTTTCTTAAAAAGCGACTTATGAAAACTTAGTCTTTGTGAGTTGTTAAAAACTCAGCTAATGCTGCTACTGCTTCTGCTTCATCAGCGCCTTCTGCAGAGATAAGCACTTCTGCACCTTTAGTAGCACCAAGAGTTAACACAGTTAAAATAGATTTAGCATCAGCTTTTTTCTCACCGATGGAAACTGTAATTTTAGAAGCAAACTTAGCCGCTAATTGCGTAAACAAAGTTGCTGGACGAGCATGTAAACCGGATTCGTTAGTAATAATAACCTTTTTTTCTGTCATAAGTCATTCCATCCTTCCGAAATATAAGAATATTTGTATATTCTGAGTATACTGTTTATTTTAGTATAGGTAACTAATTTTGGCAATAAATAGTTTTTTAAATTACAGGGTAATACCTTTTTCTTCCAATGTAGCACGGGCATAATCAGAGATTTCTTTTGCCGTACTCATTTGCAATGCTTTCGCTGCCATGAGCTTACATTCTTCTACCGTTACGCTCCGCACAATGTCTTTAATCACTGGAATCGAAGAGGCACTCATACTGAACTCATCAAGGCCTAAACCAATTAAAATCATAGTCGCCAATGGATCCGCAGCCATTTCACCACACATTCCTGTAATGTGATTTACTTTATGGCTTGCGTCAATGGTATTTTTTATAAGTCGCAATACAGCTGGATGAAGCGGTTGATACAAATGACCAATCTTTTCATTCATGCGGTCTACAGCCAGTGTGTATTGACATAAATCATTGGTACCAATACTAAAGAAATCTACATGAGGTGCAAACAAATCAGCTGCTACAGCCACAGAAGGAATTTCCACCATAATACCTACTTCTAAGTCCTCATTAAAGGCAATTCTTTCAGCGCGAAGTTCTGCTTTAGCCTCTTCTAATACAGCATTAGCGGCTTTAACTTCTTCAATAGAAGCAATCATAGGATACATAATTTGTACCCCGCCAAAGGCACTAGCACGAAGAATCGCTCGCAACTGAGTTTTAAAAATATCTGTCCGGTCAAGACTAATGCGAATCGCTCGATAACCTAAGAATGGATTGAGCTCATTTGGCAATTGCAAGCATTTTAATTCTTTATCGCCCCCAATATCCATGGTGCGAATAATTACTGGATTGCCATGTAAGCGTTCCGCCACTTTTTTATATACTTCAAATTGCTCATCTTCAGTAGGTAACGCATCATTTTTCATATATAAAAATTCAGTTCTAAATAAGCCAATCCCTTCAGCACCTAAATGACAAGCATGACTAGCATCTTCTGCTTTCCCTACATTGCCAAATAGTAAAATTTCCTTACCATCCTTAGTTACAGATGGTAAATCAGCAGATTGTTTTAATTCTTGTAAATGAGCTCGATAGGCCTTTGCTTCTTCCGCATATTTCGTAAACTCTTCCTCTGATGGGGCTAATAGCACTTCACCCTCAGTGCCACGCACAACTGCTTTAGTGCCATTTACGAAAGAGTCTATAGGCCCAACCCCCATAACAGCTGGAATCTCAAGGGTTCTCGCCATAATAGCAGCGTGACTCGTAGGACCACCACTAGAAGTTACAATCCCTTGCACCACTGTCTTATCTAAAGAGGCTGTATCAGATGGAGTTAAGTCATCGGCTACTAAAATAACTTCACCAGTAAGATGAGCTAAACCACGTGGACTCATGCCAAGTAAATTGCGAAGTAAGCGATCGCCAATATCCTTGATATCTGCGCCGCGCTCCCTCATATAAGGATCATCCATAGCTAAGAACATATCAGCAAATGTATTGATTTGTTGCTCTGTAGCTGCTGCGGCAGACACATGACCACTAGTAATTAAAGATTTTATTCCATCACTTAAGGACGGATCTTGCACAATTAATGTATGAGCTTCAAATATAGCCGCTTCTGCATCACCCATAGTAGTTCTTGCACGCTCTTTGATAGATTCTAATTGCTGAACAGTCGTTTCCACGGCTGCCTCTAATGCGGCTACTTCACGTTCGACTTCACTTTCCTCAATCGTTGTATTTGGCACAACAATTGCTTCTTGTTTGTATACATATACAACACCTGCACCAACGCCACGAGCGCCTGAAATTCCTGTGAGTTTTTCCTGTGTCATAAGCTACCTCCGCACCCTTCACGAGTGCTCAATAAAATCACCTAGTTATTACATTTACCAACTTCACTCAATCCTTAGTATCCTTAATCTTTACTTCTTATATTAACCCTTAATAGAGCTTGTAGCATAAAGTAGCGAAAGTATAGAACATTTCTAAAGGACCATCTCCTAATAAAAGATATATTCTAAAAGATCTCTATCAGACGCTTAATGCTAACTAACCTCTATTAACAGTTTAATGCTAAACACTCTTTATCAAACGCTTAGGCTTAATCCAAGCTAGTGCCTGTTAAAAGTCTAACTCTGTTTCAAATACTTCTGCTGCAGGCCCTGTCATAAATACAGTACCATCTGCTTCATAACGAATACGCAAAGTGCCAAGATATACGTCTACATCTACTTCGCGATTAGTCAAACCATTTTCATGCGCCATAATGACACTAGCACAGCAGCCAGTGCCACAAGCTAAGGTGGCTCCTGCGCCGCGTTCCCAAGTGCGCACTTTAATATGATTTTTATCTACGACTTCCACAAAATTCACATTAGTACCGCGAGGGAATAACTCATGTTTCTCAAGCTTTGGCCCTAAAGTAGTTAATGGAACAGCCGTTACATCATCCACAAATACTTCTGTATGCGGCACACCCATAAGAACAGAGCTTACTTCATATACTTGTTCTTCTACCTTTACAGACACATTTTGTACCTTTGGTAAGTCCACGTTCATTGGAATTTGAGCAGCTTCAAAAACAGGCTTACCCATATCAACTGTAACTAATGTTACCTTACCATCTTCCACCGTCAAACTAGGCTTCATAATGCCCGCTAAGGTTTCAATCGTAAAGGACTCTTTAGTAATAACGCCGCGTTCATAAACATATTTAGCAAAACAACGAATTCCATTACCACACATTTCAGCCTCGCTGCCATCTGCATTAATAATGCGCATGCGCGTATCCGCTATAGTGGATGGTACAACAACCATGATGCCATCAGCCCCAATACCTGTATGGCGATCACATAAACGCACTGCAAGGTCAGAAAAATCTTTATTGGCACCAGCTTCGTCAATAAATACGACAAAGTCATTGCCAAGACCATGCATTTTAGTGTATCTCATATATATTTCTCCTTTTTCTTATGCATTAAAACTTACTTTTTATTATATCACACTACATATATATTTTATAAGAAAGAGAATCCTCTGACACGGGACATAATACGTGCGGCCGTGTGTTTTCAAGTAGGTAAAAATACATTATTTACATTAACTACTATTTCTATCCAAAATGAGAGGCATCACATCACCATGATTTTACCTAATTTCGAAAAGGGTCTTTATGAGTCCCATGCATACTCATGCATCCAACTCATATAGATTACATTTACACATCAATATATTCATTTAACACATACATGACCTTAAGAGTCAAAATTCATTTTTTATATACTACCACACTATTCTGCCTCTATTTTTCGAGTTTTCAATTGATTATCATTATAACCCAAATGTTTAAAATACCGGTATTATGGGAAGTTTAAAGAAATTTCATGCATTCAATTATTCATTTAAGTTATAAATACCTGAGTAAAATTCACAAAAATCGATATTTGATACTAGACATTTAACATATTTATGTTACTATTGAATAAGAGATATCTAGAATGGTAATAATACCAGTTGAGTAAACTTTACAGAGCGCTTTTTTCTCTAAAGTCTACCACTCGTCACTAGTGCAAAATTAGACTATTTTTACTATTGCATATAGTGATAACTTTGACACATACTATCTTTGAAAGGGGGCTACAGCTAATCTAGCAATACAGCGTATTGCACGTAACTTTAATAAAGTCTCAACTGTTACTATTTAACTAGTAGTCCATATTTGTCCCGGTAACATTACCATTGAGAGTTTGAAAATGAAAGGATGATCTCATGATTACAACATTATTTGCCTTATTGCCACTGTTGTGGCTCATTGTGGCTTTGGCTATTCTAAAAGTCCCAGCCTGGAAAGCCTGTGGTATCGCGGCTATCGGTACCTACATTATCGCTATTTGGCACTTTGATAGAGCCCCTGGCGTAATGTTCTCTGGCGCCTTAGAAGGCGTGGCGCTCGCTATTTGGCCAATTCTTTTAGTTATTACAGCAGCTATCTTTACTTACAATTTAGTAGTTCATACTAAAGCTATGGATACGATTAAAACTTTGCTATCATCCGTTACTTCTGATATGCGTATCCTCGCTTTACTGCTTGCATGGGGCTTTGGTGCCTTCATGGAAGGTATGGCTGGCTTTGGTACAGCCGTAGCAATTCCAGCAGCTATGATGGTAGCTGTAGGTTTTAATCCATTAAAATCGATTCTTGCTTGCTTAGTAGCTAACTCTGTACCAACTACATTTGGTTCAATCGCTATTCCAACTACGACTTTGGCTTCTTTAACTGGCCTTGACCCTATTCATCTTGGCACATTTATTTCTGCTCAATTATTTATTTTAAATATTGTAGCTCCATTTTTCGTAGTAGGTATTATTGGCGGCGGCTTTAAAGCTCTTAAAGGCGTATTTACTATTACCTTATTAGCAGGTCTTGCACTTGCTATCCCAGAGCTTATCATCAATATGACAGCTGGCCCTGAACTCTCCGTAATGGTTCCTTCCATTATCATCATGGGCGTTATCATCCTAGGTGCTAAATTCTTACCAGTAGATGATCCTGATTACAAAGTAGAAACAACTACTGAAAAAATTACTGGCTCACAAGCTTTTGTGGCAGCTATGCCATTCTTATTAATCGTAGTTCTCTTGATTTTAACATCAAAACTTGTACCAGCTATTAATGCACCATTGGCTGCTATTAAAACAGCTGTGCCAATCTACACTGGCGAAGGAGCTAAACCATATACCTTTACGTGGATTGCCACTCCTGGTATTATGATTTTCATTGCTGCCTTCATCGGTGGCGCTGTTCAAAAAGCCGGTTTTGGCGAAATGTTCGGCGTGCTTGGCAAAACTATGAAGAATCTAAAATTCACTTATATTACGATTATCTCCGTAGTTGTAACAGCAAAATTAATGACCTATGCAGGTTTAACTTCTGAAATCGCAAGTACATTAGTTGCTGCAACCGGTTCCTTCTACCCAGCATTCGCACCACTAGTAGGGGCTCTAGGGGCCTTCATTACTGGTTCTGGTACTAATGCTAACGTATTATTTGGACCACTTCAATTAGCTGCGGCTCACGACTTAAACCCAAGCTTTACTGAGCTTCCACTTTGGTTAGCAGGGATTAACTCCGGTGCTGCCGGCATTGGTAAAATGTTCTCCCCTCAAAGTATCGCCATCGCTATCGGCGCTGTAGCACCAGCACTTGATTCCTTCATCGAAAGCAACAAAGTAGAAGAAGGCAAGGCTAGCGAACTTCGCGAGAGCATCAAAGCGAATGTAATTATGGTATCTGTATTAAAATACTTCCTAATCTTCATCGTAGCTGATGGACTTATCGCCTATTTCGGTATGTCCTTCATCAATGTAATTATGGGATTACTGGGAAAATAATGCCCCTATAAATCAGACCATATAAATCAAAGTAATTGTGGGTACTCAAATTTATGAGCACCCATATTCATAAATTTATAAGTAATCGATAAATACAATCAACTACTTATAAAATACTTTATATAACAACCTAGCAAAAAAGACCCGTTGAACTTATTTACGCGCAGTACACGCAAGCAATCGCTTGTCCCTACATGGCTGAAAAGTTACAATCGGGTCTTTTTTATTTTTTCTAAATACTCTTTAATACTCTTTAATCCCCTTTATACAAAAACCTAAAGCCTCATACCAAAGCCCTATACATATATCTCCACGCATTACTAATTTTAACCATAAGATGCTTATGGTTTTGTATCTAACACTTTACACTTATACCTTTATATCCCAATTTTCTAACTTTATACCAAAACCCTTATAGTTTTATATCTAACACACTATACATAAATCAGTATCTTAAGTCCTCTATATCGAGGACTTTTATTTTATGTTCCTTTAATAATATGGCAAAAATCCCTGAGCCTTTTATACGTTTCCCTGCAAAAGTACCATCATAAATTTCGTTAACCCCACAGGAAGGACTACGGGACTGAAGAATCGCCAACTCAACTCCTTCATCAAGAGCTATCTGAAGAGCAATTTTAGCGCCTAAACGAAACTCTTGATCTACAGATTGCCCCTCTCGATTGATTACAATACCATTTACTATTTCAGCCGGCACACGTGATGTGGGCAAACCACCTAATTCTTCTGGGCAAACTGGTATCACTTGAATCGAATCCTGGGGATGACTATGCTTTATCTGGTCAAGAAAATCTGCTAGTTTCTGGCTATAATTATGACCACCATTATATTTACAATGTTCACCTAATAAACAAGCACTACAAAGTATCTTCCTTTTCACAGCCTTCATATTACCTCCCTCTATCTAACAGGCAGTTACACCATTTTCTTCTTCACAGTTATACCGTTAGCGATTAATAATCCCATGATAATAATAAGCCCTCCAAGCCATTGCACCAAAGTTAAATGCTCGTCTAAAACAAACTCGGCCGTAATAAGCCCTACTACTGGCACTAATAGAGACAATGGCGCCACCTTATGTGCTGGATATTTGGCTAGTAGCATACTCCATAAGCCGTAGCCCATAATCGTCGCTAAAAATGCAAGATATAGTACCGAGAAAATAGCCGCGCCCGAAATACTCTCAAAAGCAAGTAAAGCTAACTGTTCCTTTTCTAAATAAAATGACCCTAACAGCATTGGAATGGGCGGAATTAAACTAGACCATACAATTAAGCTCAACATATTTAACGGCTTATTTTCCGCTATCGCATTCATAGATAGTTTACGTACTGCAATATTAGACAATCCCCAAAATGCAGCCCCTAGCAAAGTCAATAAAAATGCACTTAAAGGAATATGAGTACTACCAGCCAAACCGGTAATACCACTTATGCACACTAAACCTACAGCCGCTACTACTAAGCCTAATACTTGCCTCATCTTAATATGCTCTTTAAAAAGAATGGCCATAAATACTATAGTAAAAAATGCTTGCCCCTGTAACACTACCGAAGCCACGCCAGCTGGCATTCCTATGTGAATGGCATAAAATAAGCAAGAAAATTGTCCAACCCCAACAAATAAGCCATAGGCTAAAAACCAAGACAACTTAACATGAGGGCGTTTTACAAATAAAATAGCCGGAAATGCTGCAAATATATAGCGTAAAGCCACTAAAAGTAGAGGCGGAATCTCATTTACACCCCATTTAATAGCAGCAAAGTTAAATCCCCATACAAGAATAATGAGTAATGCTAGTATTATATCTCGTAATTTCATGAAAAATCAGATCCTCCCAAATTCATTGCCAGAGCTAATCTAAATTCTATTTATAAAGATGTCCCCCCAAATAATAACAAAAAATTAATAAAGACATTATATCATACCAAGCCCCACTAGATTTTATTATATACTAAAAATAGTGCGACTTGCGGATATTAGAATATCTACAAATCGCACTATTTTTTAGGATATATTTTATTATAAATATTTTATACACCCTATATTAAAATATAAACAATGTAAACCTTTAGTTAAGTTAAGTTAGATTAAGATAGTAGAATTATTTTAAAAGATATTAATGTAATCCTAATAAATAATAGGAGGACATTGTCTATATTTTTAACAGTTAATTAAAGCTCTCCTCATATAAGTATCGAGAATTACAGTATACAATCTGCCCCTGTTTAATAGTCATTTGTGGCTCTAGTACTTTATTTGATTTAAACTCAGTTCCTTTCCAATCTCTATAAGTTTGAGTAAAATCAATCCAATCAAAAATTGCTACATCAGCCATAGCATCAGGAGATAAACATCCTATTTCGCCTTCCATCTTCATTAATTTTGCAGGATTTTCTGTAGCCATCTTAACAACTTGCTCCATAGGTATTCCCATTGAAATATATCGTGACATAAGATTTGGTAAAGAAAATATAGGTCTACGATACATACTACCTAATACTAAATCAGTACTACACATGTCCGCTATAAATCCTTGCTTCATGGCACCTAACATAATATCATAATCCCCATGTTTGCGTCCTTCTGCAGTATCAAAGATGATTCCTCGTTTTCTAGCTTCTAAAACACAAGGATATAACTTGCCATTCTCATCTAAGATTGTATTTTTAACCCCTTGATAGACATGTTCAAATATATCTCCAGGTCTCAACATATCCAGTACCTCTTCTGTAGAAACCGGAATATTAGTACAATGAACCTCTACTGGGCAACCTACAGTTTCTGCAATTTCAATAGTCTTACGTAATGGTTCAATTCCTAATCCTTCAGCCAAATCTTCACTTTGCCGAATTTTTAACCCTAATAAATTGTCGCTATATTCTTTAAACATGCGTCGAATCTTTTCTGGGTTAAAATACTTAGGGTTAATATTTTCATGATGACTAGTAGTTACTAGCCCCGCAGATGCAACATATAAAAAACTTTTTATAGTAACTTGACTTCGTGAGATAACAGAATTTTTAAATAATTGATAATTAGCTACACCAGCAGAAAAATCAATAGCTGCAGTTACACCTGTAGGTAAATATGCCGTATCTGCAGGAATCCCAATCTCAGTTCCTTCAAAAAACATATGAGCATGCGCATCAATTAACCCAGGGAAAACTAACTTGCCAGTTGCATCAATAACATGTTTTGCAGCCTCTCCATCTTCATAAGGGACAATTCGGCCATTATAAATCGCAATATCTTTTATTTTATTAATCTTATTATATGGATCAATTACATGTCCATTCTTAATTAATAAATCAAGCATTGTACTACTCCTATCACTTTATGCTCTTACCTTTTTATAAATAAAAGCTTATTAGATTTAAAATACAAATATAGCTTAAATCGTTATTTAAAATAAACCTATTAACGCCCAGTAAGGAATACCAATAATAGCATAAATTAAGAGTGCAAACACAACCATAGAAGTTCCGACTTTCCAGAAATCACTTTGCGATACATAACCAGATGCAAATGCAATCAAGCCAGCCCCATTTCCATAGTGAGTCAGCATAGCTCCATAACTAGCAAATACTGCTAATAATAGGGCTACTACAGTTAAATTGGCTTGCGTAGTTGCGGCAATAGCAAATAATACTGGATAAAATGAAGCTACAAAAGCACTATTCGATACAAAGAAATAACGAACAGCAAGACTTACCAATAGAATAATTACCGTAACAATAGTCCCATCTACAGCAGAAATATTTAATACGTCTCCCAATACAGTAGCCAACCATTTGTAAAATCCAGCAGATGCTAAGGATGCTGCTACACCATAAAAAGCACCATACCACAAGAAAATGCTCCAAGCACCTTTTGCGCCAATTACATCATTCCAATTCAATATGCCTGTCAACAAAACTAATGCTAAGAATAAAAATCCTACAACTTGCATATTCAAATATACAAAATTTAAACTAGACCCAAACATCCACCCTAATACAGCTAAAACAAAGAGAACACATAGAACCTTTTCATTGCGACTCATAGGCCCCAATTCTTCAAGGCCTTTCTTAGCTAACGGTTTAATATCTGACAAAGACTTCAAAGTTGGAGGATATAATTTATAAATAACAAGCGGTGCCAAGAATAAGAACAGACCACCTGGTACAACTGTCGCCATAAACCATGTTCCCCACGATAAATGTATTCCTAGCATCTCATTAAGCAAAGATACCGTAATTGCATTGGTAGCCATCCCTGTTAAAAATAATGCTGACGTGCCTTGTGAACTTGCATACATCAAAGTAGTTAAATATCCACCAAGCTTTCTAGGATCTTTGTTAGGTTCAGAGCCTACACCTTCAGCAATACTTTGAAAAATTGGATAGATAATTGTAGTACGAGCTGCATTAGAACCTGTAGCAGGACTTAAAATTAAGTCTGTCAATACTAAAATATAGCCTAAGCCTAACGAACTACTCCCTGACTTTAATAGCATCTGATAAGCAACACGTTTACCTAACCCAGTTTTAACAAAAGCTGTACAAACGATAGTAACAATAGCAATAAACCAAGTCATGCTACTACCAAAGCCAGACAACAGCACATTCGTTTTAATGAATAAAGCCATAATCCCTAAAATAATTAGAGTTATGATTGGTTCGGCAAAGGGCTTTAATACAAGCCCTGCCAACAAACCTAAATATAGTGATACTAAATGCCACGTTTCAGGCTTTAAGCCTTCAGGCGTTGGAATATTCCAAAAAGCTACTATCACGATGGCAATAAATCCAAGTTTTAATAGTTTACTAACGTTCATACACACCTCTATATAGAATCACTTAAGCCTTAAAAATCAAACATACCTGCTGGTTTTGAGTCTGTTTTCTTAATATCGTCATAAGTCTTAGCTGTAGCATAGTCAATATCATTAATCGGCCAAGTAGGTTTCTTACCTTGAAACACTTCCACTACTCCCATAGCAGAGAAATAGGATGCTCGATGTGCTGCCTCTTGAGTATTACCACCAATATGAGGATAAATAATTACATTATCTAGTGTTAATAATGGGTTTTTAGGGTCAACAGGCTCTTGTCGAATCGCATCTAAGCCTGCACCAGCAATAACACCATTCTTACAAGCATTATATAAAGCTTCTTCATCAACGCAAGCACCGCGTGCTGTATTTATTAAGAATGCGGTTGGCTTCATCATCGCTAAAGTCTTTTCGTTTACCATATTCTTAGTAATCGGTGTATTAGGCGTGTGTAAAGATACGTAGTCACTTTCTTTGAAAATACGGTCTAAATCACGAACAACTTCTACGCCATCTGGAAAATCAGCTGCGGGTTTATATGGGTCATAAGCTAGAACATTCATTTCCATTCCTAAACAACGTTTTGCTAATCGACTACCAATATTGCCACAACCAATAAGACCTATTGTTTTTCCATTTAAAGTGTTTTTCTTAATTTTTAGTTTTGCTTTATAAAAATCATCAACCCAAGTCTTTCTTAAATTAATTACATTGCGACTACATTCTAAAATCAATAATAGGGCTGTTTCTGCAACTGACGTACTATTTGCAACTGGCGCATACAACGCTTGTACGTTATTATCATGGCAAGCTTTTACATCAAGCGCATCAAATCCTGCACCATGTCGAACAATTACTTTTAAATTAGGATTTGCTTCAATTACTTCACGAGTAATTGGAGTAATCCGAACAATCATTGCATCTGGTTTATGTTCAATCATATCAGCTAAAACATCTGCTGTTTCAAACCCTCGACCACGAATTAACTCTATACCAGAATCTATTAATAATTGGGTGCCTTCTTCCATAATTTCCTGTGGTAATAAAACTTTCCAAGCCATAATCGTTTCTCCTCTCATTTAAAAAAGTTAGGTAATATTATAATTAAGTAAAAAATCTATTTATAGCAAATTATCATTTATATCCTAAATATTGTTATTTTCTTAATTCAGGCCTATAAATCCAGCTATAATTACGCTTTATATACATCATCAATAACTTCAAAATTCTTTGCTTCTAGTGTCCGGTCAACCCAGCTGCGGTCGATTGTCCCATTTAGAGTTTTTTGTAGTTTTGCATCATCATTAGCATGATATTTTTTAGCTAATTCTAAAATAGTTGACGCATCATTTTTAGGAATCACAATAATTCCATCTGGGTCAGCTAGTACAATATCACCTGGGTTAATACTTACTCCACCACAGGCAATAGATACATTTACTTCACCAGGACCTTCTTTATATGGCCCCCCTGGAGTTGTCCCAGTACAATATACCGGAAAATCCCATTTTCCAATTTCATCGATATCCCGAATTGGACCATCAATAATAATGCCTGCTATTTTCTTTACTCGGTATAGATATGCCATCATAACTTCACCAATCAATGATCGCGTATCGTCTTCTTCATTGGATACTACAATTACATCACCTTCGGAGCAATAATTTAATGCTGCATGAAGAGCTAAATTATCTCCGGCTCTACATTTCACAGTAAATGCTGGGCCTGCCATAATCTGCGCCTTTGGAGAACTGACCAATTTAATCCGCGGATTCATAGCACAATTACGTTCCATACAATCCCCAACATTAGATGCTGGTAATAATTTAAATTCTTCAACCACGGCTTGTTCTGGAAGCTCACGTTTTAAATAAATTCTTTTTCCTAATGACATCTCTAACATTCCTTTCTCCAATAACTTTTTTACGCTCCAAACCATAACTATAACTCATAACAACGTTGCTTTTAATTTATGATGTTATTGTAGTATGTATGAGCAACAAAAACAAACATTGTATTTTATTAATTTCAACAAATTTATTTTGTTATCTATTCATGAAATGATACAATAATATAAAATACTATTAATCTTAGAGAAAATCAGTGTTATAAACTAGTTCAATACTTTATCATTTTATACAAGGAGGATTTATGAATCTAATATCCTATTACTACTTTATTGAAATAGCCAAAGATTTACATATTACTAGAACTGCCGAACGCCTATTTATTTCACAACAAAATCTAAGTAATCACCTAGCTAGATTAGAATCTCATTATGGAATAGAGCTGTTAACAAGACGTCCTAAGCTTCAGCTAACCTATGCTGGAGAAATAGTACTATCTTTTGCTAAAAACTTAGTTAATCGAGAAAAAGAATTGACATCAATAATTCAAGATATAAAAAAAGAAGCCGAAGGTACTTTGCGTGTTGGTGGAAGCCCTATCCGAATATCTCAATCCTTACCCGCTATATTGCCATTCTTCTCACAGAAATATCCTAAAGTATCTGTTTCCATTTTAGATAAGAACTCAAATTTTTTAGAAGATTTAATTTTAAAATTTGAACTTGATCTTGCCATTGTTATGGATCCTCAAGATTCACCTTTACTAGATAATACTCTACTAATAAAAGATCAAATCTATCTCTGCTGTGATGACACTCTTTTAAAAAAATATTATCCTAATAGTTTTGAAGATATAAAAAAACGCTCCATTAATGGAGCTCAAATAGAAGATTTTATTAAAATACCTTTCTCTATATTAAATAATAGATTAGGTCACGAAATAGATAATTGCTTTAGAGAAAAAAATTTGTCCCCTAATATTTATTCTACTAGCACCTATACTCAAGTAAGCACAAGCATTGCCGCACAAGGCAATGCAGCCGCATTTGCGTCCCACATAGGACTAATCGCCACATTTCCAACACTCCCTAAAAATTTAAATGTTTTCCCTTTATTCTATAAAAACAAACCACTAATAAAAGATATATGTTTAATACATCACAACGATAAATACCTGCCTTCATATGGACATTATTTCAAAACACTCTTATTAGAATATTTTCAAAAGTTAAAAACTGTTACATTAGCACAGTCTGCAAATGATATAAATAAATTTTAAAGATACTATTTATATTAATTACTCGCTCCATATAATAGCCACTTACAATAACTTTCTGCACTTTCTTTTTCATAGACTCTAATAAAAAAGTCCGTGTTAGTCTTTACTTGCTCTTTTTCTTTATAAGAAAAGCGCAAAAGCTAACACGGACTTTTATTTTATCTTATTCCCACTCAATAGTAGCTGGTGGTTTAGATGTAATATCGTATACGATACGATTAATATGTTGTACTTCATTTACGATACGAACCGAAATTTTATCGAGCACTTCATACGGAATGCGAGCCCAATCGGCTGTCATGAAGTCAGTTGTAGTTACACCGCGAAGTGCGAGCGTGTAATCATAGGTACGGAAGTCGCCCATAACACCGACTGTACGAGTGCTTGTAAGTACAGCAAAGTATTGATTAATGGAACGATCAAGTTTCGCTTTAGCAATTTCTTCACGGAAGATAGCATCTGCATCGCGAAGAATATCGAGTTTTTCACGAGTAATTTCACCCATAACACGAATAGCTAAGCCAGGACCTGGGAATGGTTGACGCCATACAAGATAGTCGGCTAAACCAAGTTCAGCACCCAATTCGCGCACTTCATCTTTAAATAAATTGCGAAGTGGTTCAATAAGACCTTTGAAATCAACAACGGCTGGTAAACCACCTACATTGTGATGACTCTTAATTACGGCTGCATCACCAGCACCAGATTCAATTACGTCAGGATAAATTGTACCTTGTGCTAAGAAATCAACAGACCCAATTTTGCGGCCTTCATCTTCAAACACACGGATAAATTCTTCACCAATAATTTTACGTTTTTGTTCAGGTTCTTCAACGCCTGCTAAACGGCCTAAGAAACGATCAGCCGCATCAACGCGGATAAAGTGCATCCCTGAATCTTTAAAGGCTGCTTCTACTTCGTCACCTTCATTTTTACGCATTAAACCATGGTCAACGAAGATACAAGTTAATTGTTCACCTACAGCTTTGGAGATAAGCGCTGCTGCTACAGAGCTATCTACACCGCCAGATAAAGCTAATAATACTTTGCCATCGCCCACTTTGTTGCGGATTTCTTCAATCGCTACTTTAGCATAGTTAGCCATTGTCCATTCGCCATGGCAACCACACACTTCAAATAAGAAGTTGTGAATCATTTCTTTACCATGCTCACTGTGAAGCACTTCTGGATGGTATTGCATAGCATATAATTTGCGTTCCACATCTTGCATCGCTGCTACTGGGCAATTATCAGTGTGACCAACCACTTCAAAACCTTCTGGTACAGCCGCTACATAGTCTACATGACTCATCCAAACAATTTCATTTTCACTTAAACCTTTGAAAAGTGGAGAGTTTGTATTTACTTTTACAGGTGTCTTACCAAACTCACGAGCCTCAGCAGACTCTACTTTACCGCCTAAAGTATGCGCCATAAGTTGCATACCATAGCAAAGGCCTAACACAGGAATTCCAAGTTCAAATACTTCTTTTTCAATGCGTGGAGAATTTTCTTCGTACACGCTATTAGGGCCACCAGTGAAAATAACCCCCATAGGGCGCAACTCTTTAATTTTTTCTACCGCTTTATTGTAAGGATAGACTTCACAATACACGTGATTTTCACGTACACGACGAGCAATTAACTGATTGTATTGCCCACCAAAATCCACTACAATGACAAGTTCCTTTTGATCCATTATGTCCTCCATGATTGCTGATGATTCATAAAAAGATTTATTACATATTTTTACACTCTATTATACCATAGAAACACAAGCTAAAAAAATAGGGCTATACAGCCCTATTCACTATGCTCTGAAATATTTGAGAAATATGTAACTAAATCGTCCATAGCTCGCTCTTTAGCAATAATACCATGCGCATTCCACACCAAGGGATCAACATTTAAAATATGTCCCTTGCGCACTGCGGGAATGAACTGCCATAAAGGATCTTCCTTTAGCTCTTCATAGCGCTTTTCTGCAGCCGCCGTATTGCCTGAACTACTCGGCCCATAGCCACTGCTTACAACTAAATACTCAGCCTTAAGCTCTGGTAACATTTCTAGAGAAATCACACTAGATTCAGTACCATTTTGAGAAACAGCTAAAGGATCTGGCTCTATATTTAATAATTCATACATAAATCGACTAATGTCATTTGATTGATATGGATAGAGCCGCACTTCTTTCTTCAAGATTCGTAGCAAAGCCACTGGTGAATCACCGATAGCAGTCTTAATAGCTAAACGAGATTGTTTTACATGCTCATAATAGGCCTTCAAGCGCGCCTCAGCCTGCGCTTCACGATGCAAAATGCGGCCTAGTGCCAATAAAGTGACTTCTGTTTTCTGCAAATTCAAAGCCCCTACAGGAGCGATTTTACTTAATGCATTATACGTGTTGCGATCAAAAGAGTCTCGCAGCAAAATAAGGTCTGGCTTCAATGCTTGAACTTGCTCTAAATTGATAGCTTTAATATCTTCATTAATACTAATTGTCGCTACACCTTGCGCCTCTAACTCATCATGGAGATAAAAGCTAGGCGTATTATAGGCTCCCACCATGGGAGCACCTAGGGCTATCATAGGGTCTTCCAATCGAATGACAACCACGCGCTGTGGGTTCTCTGGCAACACAGTAGTCCCGTACTTATGCTTTAATATAAGCTGTCCTTGGTCCTCTGTAAACAATTTCCCCATATCGTTTTTAATCATTGCATAGCGTGTGTCTAACTCCTTATCAATAGCTTCTGGCGTATCAGCACGCGCTACATTAACATCAAACAAAGGCTTCGCCGTAGCCGCCTTTTTAAGCGGCGACTTTACTTGCCAGTCCGGCATAGCACAACCACTAGTTAATACAGTCATTCCTGTAAGCATCATAACCGCTACACTCATCAAAGTCTTCTTAGACTGGCAACGCCCTGTTTCTCTTCTTATAAAAGTTTGGCACAGGCGGCACGTCGAGGTTACGCTAGTCCTAAGTATCTTCCACCGAGGGTTCATCATAGGTCGCCTCCCACATACTGTGGAATGCAAAATGGCAGACTTGTCATAGGGTCACGCATAATCATTGCCGTAATATTAAATACTTCCTGAAGCATTTCATTTGTAAATACTTCCTCGGAGGTCCCTTGAAAGCGCACGGTGCCCTCTTTCATAGCAATAATATGGTCTGCAAAACGCGCCGCTTGATTCAGTTCGTGAAGCACCATAATCACAGTCTTATTAAATTCGGTATTTAAATAATCTACCAATTGCAAAACTTCTAATTGATGAGCAATATCTAAGAAGCTCGTCGGCTCATCGAGGAATAATATATCTGTATCTTGCGCCACTGCCATGGCAATCCAGGCGCGCTGTCTTTGTCCATCGGAGAGGCGGTGAATGGGCCGTTCTGCCAATTCTTCTAAATGAGTAATCTTCATGGCCCAATTCACATAGTCTCGGTCTTCTTTGCTAGCTTTTGAAAATACACCATGTTTATATGGCGCCCTGCCATAGGAAATAAGCTCTCGCACCGTAAGTCCCTCTGGTGCGGTTGGATGTTGGGGCAAAATCGCTACCTTCTTAGCAAGTTCATGAGTAGGCACGGCATAAATAGACTGTCCATCTACGTATACATCACCAGCCATAGGCTTTATGATGCGACAAATAGTCTTTAACAAGGTTGATTTACCGCATCCATTGGAGCCTATAAGGGTGGTTATTTTACCGCGCGGGATAGCCAAGTTTAAATTATCTATAATCACTTTTTTATCATAGCCAGTGCGCAGATTTTCAATGATAATATCAGTTTTACTATGATCGCTCATATAACTACCCCCGTTTCCGCGCTAAAATAAATAAGAAATATGGAGCCCCCACTAGAGCCACAACAATGCCTACTAACATTTCACCAGGGGCCATCACAACTCGGCCAATCCAATCAGCAGTCACTAATAGCCAGCCACCAATCAACGCCGTCAAAGGCAATACATAAGTGCAATCAGCTCCCACTAAACGCCGTGCAATATGAGGCGCTACAAGCCCTATAAAACCAATGCTCCCACCTACCGCAACACAGGTGGCGGCGAGTACTACACCAGCGCCTAAAAAGAGTAATCGACTGCGATTAATACTAACGCCTAAACCGATAGCCGTTTCATCGCGCAAAGCTAATACATTCAAAGTAATCCGCTTTAAGTACACCACTGTAAATATAAGCCCTAGTACAATGAAAAGCACCATCACATGTGCCCAGCTTGATCCGGAAATGCTCCCAATAAGCCATGCATTAACTTGGCGAAATTGCTCCGCTGATAAGGCTACAATAAAAAGCATTTGCAATGCATGTATACCGGCAGTTAAAGTAATACCACTCAATACTAGTGAATAATTTCCTTCTGATGCCCCCTGAACCAATGACAAACCATAAATACTACCCGAAGCCAACAAGGCGCCCACAATAGCAACCAAAGGTAAGACCCAAATAGGTAAGCCCTGGTTATCTGGCAAGGCATAAATTAGCAGCATTACAGCTAAACCGGCACCAGCATTAACGCCCAATAAACCAGGCCCTGCCAATTCATTGCGGGTAATTTGCTGAAACAATGCACCTGCAATACCTAGGCCCATACCGATTAATACGGCCAGAACTGCGCGGACCAAACGAAAGTCAAAGACAATTACATTTTCGTCCGCACTGCCACCACCGAGTAATACAACAAATAAGCGACTATTAGAAAAATAAGTAAATCCCGTGCTAATATGCAGAAAAAAGAATGCCGATAAAAGCAATAAAAACAAAGCACTATAAAAAATAAATTTCTTTTTATGCGTACTCATCTGCGTCGCCCCTTTCTATTTGCTAAATACAAGAAGAAAGGTACGCCAATCATAGCTGTCACAGCCCCTAAAGGCGCTTCATGAGGCGGTGCAATAGAGCGCGCTACTAAGTCGGCAAGAACTACTAAAATAGCGCCCAGTAATGCTGTAATAGGAATTAACTTTCGATAATCAATGCCTACCATTTTACGCCCCATATGAGGTGTTATAAGCCCCACAAAACCAATGGGACCCGCCACAGCTACCGCAGAGCCACAAAGCAAGAGTACAGCCACACTGGCAAGCAAACGAGTGCGCATCATATGACCGCCCAAACCGATGGCCATTTCCTCGCCGAAATTGAGTAGTGTCACTGACTTTGACAAATAAATCGCCAATACTAAGCCCACTATAGTCCAAGGCCACAAAAGTAATACTTGCGACATGCGAACGCCACTAATGCCCCCTGCCGTCCAATAACTAAGCTCTTGCGCCACATCAAAATAGACTACCAAGGCTTGTGTTATGGCCAATAATACAGCGCTCACAGCTGTCCCCGCTAAGGCTAAGAACACTGGTGACATCTTAGCACCGCTGCGATTCGCCAATGCCATGATGATCAAAGTGGCCACAGCAGCACCTATAAAAGCAAATATAATGGTCATATTAAGGCTCGCCTCTGGCATTATAATCATAGACAAAGCTAAGCCTAAAGCGGCCCCAGAGTTAACTCCCATGATGGAAGGACTCGCCATGGGGTTATTTGTTACACCTTGCATTAAGCATCCTGCTACGGCAAAACTAATGCCACAAGCAATAGCTAGCAACAAACGGGGCCAACGCAAAGTTTGAACTAATAATTCTTCTATTTGTGTTGGGTCATAGGCTGTCAATGCTTTCCAAATAATAGGCCAACTAATGGAGCGGGCTCCTACACTAAGGGAGAAGCCCGACACAATGACTAAGATAACTAATAGCAAGAACCCTAACACCCCTGGCCGTCTATACCAATTCATGGAGTACTCCTATTAGAAATCAGCTGTTACAGAAAGTGCAAATGTACGGCCAGTGCCTAAGTATACGGCATTTTCAAGAGCACGCCATCTTACTGTATCTAATACATTGTACACATTGGCACGCACTGTCATCGGCGTATTATGCCAATTAAATTTGTAGCGCGCCCCTAAATCCCAACGAACCCAAGCTGGTGTGCCTAAAGTATTCGTCGCATTAATATACGCGGAGCCATTATAAGTTAATTTCGTAGTTAAGGTTAACCCTTCCACGCTCTTCAAATCATGCTCTAAACCTAGTACAGCACTATAGCGCGGCACAGCAGCTACACGATTGCCTTCATTAGTGCCACCTTCCGTAGTTGTATACTTAGCATCGATGAAAGTAAAACCGCCTAACCAGCGTGTGCCTTCTGTAGGCTCACCAAAGAAGCTGACTTCAATGCCGCGATTGCGTTGTTCCCCATCTACGCTATACGTATTAGTTACACTATTCTCAATCAAGCTTGGCTTAGTCAATTGGAAGGCACTAACTGTAGTAGCAAATTTACCAAAGTCAAATTTAGCCCCTACTTCATATTGCTTAGTTTTATATGGTGCAAATACTTCACCATAATTACTTGCATTTGTATCAGTTACTGTTTCACCAGCTGATAAACCTTGAATGTAGTTAGCATACACAGATGTCTTGTCATTTAGCTTATGAACAATAGCAAAACCTGGTGAGAACGCCGTTTCATCATAACTAGTAACACCAGTTAAGTTATTATTCTTATAGCTATAGGTATCTGTTTTTACACTTTGTAATCGACCGCCTACCATAAATTGCCATTTCTTATCCTTTGTGGAAATGACATCGCTAATGGCAATACTCTTTAGGCTATTTTTATCATTAAGTGGCAAATAAGAAATATCATCATCAATATAGGCATCAAAACTTGGACTATATACGCTAGTAACGCCAGTACCTACTAAATCAATATTGCGATTGTTCATGTATCGCTTATAGTCAATGCGGGACGCACCAATGCTAATTTCGTGATCTAAGGAATTAGTTTCTATCTTACCTTTCACACCTAATTCAGCCGTAATGCCCTTATTTAATTGTCCATTATGTTTGTACGCAATCTTAGAGCTACCAGTAGCATTGGATAAAGTAAAGGTATTATACAAATAATCCATAGATGTACTGCGCATGCCAAATGCTGCATAAGCAGTCCAATCGTCATTTAAATCGTATTCACCTTTCCACAAACCATACTTTTCAGTAATACGGCGATATGTACCAGGTGCACCAAATTTAGTATCCTCGCCTACATCAGGAAGGGCCGTTAATTTAGCCGCCACTTTTTCTGAAATGCTTACACGATATTGTGGATTTTCTATGTCATTGTACACATAACCTAAATCGAGCGAGGTGCGCCAACGTTCTCCTTTAGCATCTAAGCCTAAAGACACTGTGCTGGCACTATTGGACTCATCTTTATAAGTCGTTTCTTGCTTACCGCGATTTAAAACAGTTAAGCTTACGCCATATTTTCCATCATTAAAACGGCGCGCCATATCGAGTTGTTGTGAGAATTGATGGCCTGTGCCATAGCTCAAAGTCACTTGGTTAACTGGTGTATCACCAGCTCGTTTAGGCACAAAATTAATAACCCCACCAACTGTATCATTTGGTGCCATGCCGCTGAGCATAGCGCTTGGACCTTTCAAAATTTCTACGCGGTCAAGGCCTTCTACACCAGTATAGAATCGCGGTGCAATGCCATATACGCCATTAAATTGCACATCTTGTTGCGTAGTTTTAAAACCGCGAATATTCCATGCATTGGAGGCACCAGATAAAGTTTGATCACTAACGGAGGCATCATTAGAAGCAACATCAATAATATTAGTGGCTTGTTGATTCGCAATCGTTTCTGCCGTAATGCCAGTCACATTGAATGGAGTATCTAGGAAATCCTTCTTACCTAGCATCCCAATGGAGTTAACACGCGAAACTTGACCACCTGCATACGTCTCTTCTGTTGTAGCTGACTCAGCCGCAGGCTTTGGAGCCTCCACATTAGTTACGATAACTTCACCCAAGTCATACACTTCGCTATCAGCAGCTTGCACGCCAGGCCCCCAAGTAGCAACTGTCCACACACCACCTAATACTAATGCACACATAATTTGTGCTCTCAAGCGTTTACTACGCCACATGCTGTTGTTCATATTGTAATTCACAATACGTCTCCTCTCTTCACACAACAATTTGGTACTTATATTTACCTATTAGTTTTATAAAAAACACACGGCCCCTTAGAGCCGTGTGTTTCTTTGTAATACCTTCAATCAATTAATTTTTAATTCTACATCTTTCGGTTTTAGCTTTGAAACTGTAATCCATTAGAATTTATGCTCCACGCCCACCACATAATGGCGTTCCGGCATAGCATAGGATCCAATGGTTGTAGATGGCTCTACTTCATAATCTTCATTAGTTAAGTTAAATGCTTGCGCATAAATCTTAGTGGAATCATTGAGCTTATAGTTAACATTAAGATCCCATACTAAATAGGAGGAATCAGAATATTTTGCCTCAGAACGGCCGGTCACATATTGAAGAATATTATTTACAGACCAACGATTCTTGTCATATGAAACCTCTAAGCTATAGCGATTAGGATTGCGATTATCTGTATAATTCACATAACCGCTACCTGTATCTTGTTTAACTTGTAAGTAACTATAGGCCGCTTTTACACGCCATGCATCAGTTAACTTATAAGTGGCACTTAAATTAAGGCCTTGGCGTTTTTCTCGATTCACATTTTCATAATAGCCAGGAATATAACTATTATTCGGACCATCATAGCCGTTTACCCAAGATAGGGCATTTTTTAAACGGCTCTTAAATACGCTAGCAGATAGTGTTAATTTTTCATTTACATCACTATCAATACCTAGGGTTACAGTCTGAGATTTCTCCTGGTCTAAATCAGGATTACCACGCCAGAATTCAGTGGCTGCATAAAGCATTTTAAGGGTTGGGTTATTTACTGCTTGCCCCCAAGATACATAGGCATGAGTATGATCATTTAGCTTTTTATTTAAGCCAATATGGGAGGCAAAGTCGCCACCAAAGGTATCGTGATGTTCATAACGTGTACCAAAATTAGCTGTCCAGCCATTGCCTAATTCCCATTTGTCTTCCACATAAATGGCCTTGCTAATCATCGATTTATCAAAGGCTACGCCATTATTTTCTTCTTTAATATGCTCCTGATTGTAAGTCACACCACTGATTAGTGTATGATCACCTATATGCCAAGTTTTCTGACCTTCTAAGCCATCCATAGATAAGTCATGGCCATAGGAGCTAGCAGAGGCACCAGAGCCAAAGCAGCCTTACTCACATACTGACCCATATACTTATGAGACTTTTTCATCGAAACCTCCATAAAGGGGGCTAACCTACACCCACACGAAATAAACACACACAGAAAACAACACGATTTGGCAATACTTATTCCCTAAAAATCTATAAAATTAATCTAACATTAATTTCTAAATGTAATGCGCCCTTCTGATACCACTGGGGTACCATTTACAGTTTTTGGACTGTAAGCACTAGACCGTGCTCGCGCTGCTGCGGCCCGGTCGTAAGCGCTATCGCCGCTGGATTGCTCTACATAGGCTTCTACAGCACGTCCTGACTCATTCACCACAACATGAATAACTACGGTGCCAGAATACCCTCTTAGCGAACGATTTCCTAAAAATTCTAACGGCTCTACTACAGTTTGAGAACCACCTGTTCCCTCGCCACCGTCACCACTACCACCAGCTTCACTACCATCACCAGAGCCAGAGCCGCTACCTTCAGCGGAGCCTTCTGCACTACCACCAACTCCAGCACCACCGGAGTAAGCCGCATCTACACTGCTATTTAAAGCACTTGGCGTAGGCTGTACTGGCGTAGGCTGAGGTTTAGGTTGCTCAATCATATCTTTGATAGGCACACCATTTTGAATACTTTGTACTTCTTCCTGAGTTAATGGTGGTGGTGCCTGCACCGCGGATTTAGCCGGTGCAGCAATTTTAGGACCACCTGTATCAGGACCGTCACCTAAAATACTAATCTCTACTGGGGTCTTATCAATCTCAAGGTCAGGCTTTTGCGTAAATGACCAAATCAGCCCGCCTACTAATAGACAGTTAACCACCAAAGACGTAGTAATCGCCATTTTCCAGCGATTTTTATAAATGTGAGCAAATGGCGAAGTAACATGCTGGTCACGCACTGCTGTATCTTCCATTCACATCACCTACTTACTTTCTGTTGCCACTGCAATTTTCGTTAATTGCATTGTTTTTAATGTATCTAATACTTGTACAAAGGCACCATATTGAGCTTTTGTATCAGCACGTAAAATAATTGTAATGTCTTCACCTTTCGCTTTTTCGAGTTGAAGACGTTTTACCATGCCATTTAGGTCCATCTTGTCTTGTTCCACATAAATAGAACCATCTTCTGTAATAGTAATTGGAATTTTACGCTGAATATCTACGGCGCCTGCTGATGCTGTTGGCAAATTAACTGGCATAGACCGTTGTACTACCATGGAAAGCATGCTCATCATGAAGAACACTAATAGGAAGAATATAATGTCGATCATCGGGATGATCATGAGCTTAGGTTTATTTGTAGTTCGAAGACTTCTAAGTTGCATCTATAAGCCCTCTTATACTAAGTCAGCTGCAGAATTCATGTACACATTACTGATTTCTTCCATATCAGTAATCAATTTGTCTTGCTTTTGTACTAAGTACGCATGAATAACAAGGGCAATAATCGCCACGCAAAGGCCTGTGGCAGTCGCAATTAAGGCCTCGCCTACACCGCCGGTAATAGCAAAAGGCTGTCCATCAGATACAGATAGTACACTGAAAGAGCTAATCATACCTGTTACCGTACCAAGTAAGCCAAGCAATGGAGATAAAGTTACAATTGTTTCTAAGTAGTTTAAACGAGAGCGTAAACGACCTGCAATAGCACCTGCTGCGCCTTGTAAGGCAGCGCTTTTAGATTTTACTGTATCGCGGTAAATCGCAGCCGTTAACATTTCAGAGGCTACGCCACCATCTTCAGCGCAAAGCGCTTCAAGACCAGATTTGTCATTGTTAGCTGTTAAGCGCGGTACTTCTTGGCGAAGCTTGTCCATATTAGACTGTGCAGCACTGTATGTGCGAAGACGTTCCACTAAAATTGCAATAGAAATAATGGAGCAAAGTAATAAAGGATACATTACTAAGCCACCTTGATGAAATAATTCTAATAATTCCATATTCTTTTTCCTCTTTTCTTATACAAACTTATTCTTAGAATTTATGCTCCACACCGACTACATAGTGGCGACCTGGCATTGCATAGGCCCCAATTGGTGTGCTATATGGCTCTACTTCATAAGCTTCATCAGTTAAGTTAAAGCCTTGTGCATAGATCTTAGTCGAATCATTGAGTTTATAATTCATAGTTAGGTCCCAAGTGAAGTACTTAGAATCTGTGTAGTATGCTGTTGAACGGCCTGTTACATATTGAAGGGTGTTAATAATGCTCCAACGATTCTTTTCATAGGTAAGCTCTACACCATATGTATTAGGATGACGGTTCTTAGCATCATTTATCATGCCGCTACCGCTATCAACTTTTTGACGCAAGAAGTTATAAAAGCCTTTTACTTTCCAAGCATCGTCAATTTTATAAGTAGCACTTACATTTAAGCCTTGGCGTTTTTCTTTATTCACATTGTAGTAAACTGTGCGGCTAATCGCTGTATTCCATTCCCAATCGATGGCATCTTTTAAATGGCTTTCAAAGACGCTAGCAGACACATTCAAGCGGTCATTAACCTGGCTATCTACACCGAGAGTATAGGTATAGGAGCGTTCTTGTTTTAAATCAGGATTGCCAATCCAATATGGTGAATTAGCATACATCATCTTCAAGGTTGGATTATTTACAGCTTGTCCCCAAGATGCATACACATGGGTACGGTCATCAAGTTTTTTATTAATGCCTACATGAGAAGCCCAATCGCCACCAAAGTTATTATGATGTTCATAGCGAGTGCCTAAATTAGCTGTCCAACCATTGCCAAGCTCCCATTTATCTTCTAAGTAGGCCGCTTTAGAATTAGCATTTTTATTGAAGCTTACGCCATCGTTTTCTTCGTCAATACTTTCTCGATTATAAGTCACACCGCCGATTAATGTATGGTCATCTAAATGCCAAGTCTTTTGGCCTTCTACACCAAACATAGCTAAATCATGCGTATATGGTGTGCCTGCAAATGGAGCATTGGATTTTTCTGTATTGCGATATGTACGAATGAATGTATCATTGCCATCACCGAAATAATACGTCGCACCATAGCTTGCATCAATCGTCTTATTCTTCATGCCTGCACCATAAGGTACGCCATTAAGAGGATCACTCAAATAAATGCCAAAACCATCATTGCGATTGCTATAAGAGAAATCTAAGCTCAAATGATCTTCTGCATAATAATGATCATAACGTGCTGTAAAGGTATCGCGATCAATCGTCGTATCTGGGAATACATGGGAATTACCATTGGCATCTTTGTATTTATAACTCTTTTGCTTTTCTTTACTATACGTTACGAAGTACGCATTTTTCTCATCCCCACCTTGAGTGACAATACTTGCTTTTTGATGGCCCCAAGTACCTACTTCTCCACGTACCGTAGTTTGTTGCCCTTCAACACCTTGTTTCGTAATAATGTTAATTACGCCTGCTACTGCTTTTTCACCATATAGGGAAGAGTTAGGACCTTTTACCACTTCAATGCGTTCAATATTTTCCACTGGAATTTGGTCAATATCAATGGAGTTAGTAGCACCTGATACAACTAAATGGTCCCAAGTAATTTTTCGACCATTTACCATAACGAGCACACGTGTATCACCATTGAGCTCTGGATACGCAGCAAATCCTTTTTTCACTACAGGCACATTATTGGCTTTTAAGGCATCAGATACACTGGCATAATTGCCATCTTCAATTTGTTTTGAAGAAATAACAGCTGTATCCGCTGGCACATCAATTTTCTTCTCTGTTACGCGATTGGCCGTAACAAGCACTTCGCCTAGATCGTATACAACAGTATCATCTACATCAGCTGCGTAGGCCCAAGCAGTACCACTAGCAGTTAATACAAAGGCAGCCATTACAGCTTTTGTTAAACGTCCACGAACAACAATGCGATTCAAATTCATTTCGAATAGTCCTCCTCAATGCCTTGGGCTATCTTTTCCAAAGCATCCACAACACGACCATTGCCATTATTTACATCAGCAAAAGGCACGGCAATAATTCGCCCCTCCCTAATCGCTTTCATACTCGATAAATTAGGGTCGCTCTTAAGCTGCGCTATAGCCTCTTCATCAGTGAGAGTCTTAGCACCTTGGCTAACGGTTACATACACAATAATGTCAGGGTCAAAAGCCAACACACGCTCTGGCCCTACAACAGAAATTTGACGGCTTGTCATATTATGACCACCCGCTTTTTTTACAATGTCATCAATGAGGTAAATGGGACCATACAAACTATATGTACTATGTCCATGCGCTTGTAAAATAATAACATTAGGTCTATAATTGCGCGCATTTACTCGTTTGACTACAGAGTTCACTCGAAACTCAAGTTGTTGTTTATATGCACTTGCTATATGAGGAACATCAAATAAATGTCCCATATCATCAATAAAAGGATAAATCGTACTCTCCAAGGTAGGCTGATTCTTCCGAACCGTGGCAGGTACTATATATACACCAGTTCCTCGGTCATACCACTGCCTTACATCACCTAGTGTGGCCGGTGTAAAATGATGCGACCAACCGATGATAAGATCAGGTGTTTGAGCAAATACTTGCTCTCGACTCGGTACATACGCATTTGTCAGCAAAGGTAATTCACTATACGCTTTGGCATAGCGCGGCGGTTCTTCCCCATAAGGGGCTACCGTCCCCACAATACGATTTCCTAAGCCTAAATCAATGAGCAGTTCCGTCGCCCCAGGATATGTGCTAATTACACGCTTTGGCGATGTAGGATAGACAAATCGCAACGGATTACCATCACTATCCACATTTTGTATTTCAATGCCCGTTTGACTTTGTGAACCTTGTCCAATCACTTGCCAATGCCCATTAGTATAAGAAAACCACGCTAGCACAGCTAGGACTAAAATACTACCTACCCCGATAAACCTTCGGCTCCAGCGCTCCCAAATAGACATCATAGGCCTAAGCCTCCTACGCTTGTCTCAGGCTCTTGCTTAGCAACAGCACTGTCTAGATACTGCGCCGGTAAGGGCCTACCCGATTCTTGGTTCCCGGCATTCCCCTTAGTAAGTCCTACATGACGAAGTGGTTGACGGCCATAGGTCACTACAGGCGTTCCATCTCGGTGATACGTAACAGAGCTCCTCACGTCATACACCTGCTCAATGAGCTCTTCCGTTATAATCTCAGCCGGTGCGCCCTGTGTAACTAGGCGCCCTTTTTTCATGATAAAAATTTCATCACAGAACAAAGAGGCTAAGTTTAAATCATGAAGGGCTGCAATCACCCCAACGCCTAAGCCTTTAATGACTTCCAATAGTTCTAGCTGATACGTAATATCTAAGTGATTCGTAGGCTCATCTAAAATTAAATATTCTGGCTCCTGGCACAACACGCGGGCTAACATAACACGCTGTTGCTCTCCACCAGATAAGGAATTAAAACTCCGATTAGCGCGGTCCAACATACCTACTGTGCGCAACGCTTCACTTGCTAAATGCAAATCTTCTTCCGTATCATCGTCAAAGCCTTTTTTATACGGGGTGCGCCCCATCATGACAATTTGCCACACCGTAAAATCAAAATTCACGGCATGAAATTGCCCCATAACACCAATCTTTTGAGCTGCCTCGCGAAGGGGAATCTCTTGAATCGGCGTCTCATCAAATGTGATGCGCCCTTCTTGTAAGGCAATGACGCGATATAAATGCTTAAGTAAGGTTGATTTTCCGCATCCATTAGGCCCCATAAGACCTACAAATTTATTAGCTGGCACAGTCATAGATAAATCATTTAAAATCTCTGCTGAACCAATTTTATAACTTACATGTTCAATGCTAATTTTATCCATCTAATCGCCCTCTCTATGCACCAAAGTTTTTACTACTGCCAAACAACAATTTCATAAAGAGAGGCGCTCCTAATAGAGCCGTTAAAATGCCAATCGGCAAATCGCCAGCAGGCAAGAGCACGCGAGACAGTAAATCAGCTAGCACTAAGAAAATAGCACCACCTAAAATTACCACTGGCAACAAACGTTTATGACCTACGCCCACAAGATTGCGCGACATATGCGGTATAACAAGGCCCACAAAGCCGATAATGCCACATTGTGATACGAGTACGCCTGTTAACAAGGCCATACATGCCATGTAAATATAACGCTTGCGAGTCGCATTAATGCCCAGTGTTATGGCCATTTCTTCGCCTAATAATAAGGCATCTAATACTCTAACTTGCGACAAAAAATATAGGCTCATTCCAGCAACTACTAAAATTGGCCACAATAACATCGACCACTTAGCATCTGCCAATGACCCCATTGTCCAAAACGCTGCACTTTGCATACCTTCTGCATCGCCAGCCATATAAATAATAAAATTAGATAAGGCCGTACATAATGCACTCACTACAGCACCTGCGAGTACTAACTTTACTGTTGAAATCTTCTTTCCCATGCCCGCTAACATTAGCACGGCTAAGGTGGCTACAATGGCCCCACCAAAGGCCCAAAGGGGAACGCCTACATTGGCCGCTCCTAAAAGATATCCCAAGAGAATCGCCACGACAGCACCTACAGAGGCCCCTGAAGCAATCCCTAATATAAAGGGCTCTGCTAAAGGATTCTGCACCGAGGCTTGCATAATCGTGCCTGAAAGAGCGAGTCCTGCGCCTACTAAAGCAGCCAATATTACCCGTGGCACCCGAATATCCCACACAATATCGACTAAAGCTGGGGCAATCTGATGTATTTCTTGGCCACTGAACTTTGCCATCACAATGGCTAACACATCACTAGCTGGAATGACTACACTTCCTAGGGCAATGGCTGCCACTATGGCAAGCAACAAAAAGGCAGTCAGACCTGTTACAGCCCAACTGCCTACTATTTCAGTACGATGCGGCGTAACATTTGGTAAACTGCTCAGGCTCTTTCCATTAGTTTTCGTCGTCAAATCGACGCGCTTCATACAAAAATTCCTCATTTCGATCACTATACTACACATAGTTACTCTACATAAAATCTGGTTTCACCATATACTGATACAGTGCTTCTAAAGAAACTACAGCACTTACTCTATGGTCTAACTCACACTCTATGGAGTCACTTCAAACGAGGCCAACTTTTGGCTTTCCTGATATACAATTTTCCAGACGCTACTTAGCATCCATTCTATTTTTTCATTATCTATTTTACACTTTTTATTTGCTGAATTTATAACATAACTAACAAACAAAAATTATTATCAAACACATTGTATAGTAAATGATATCTCCTGTCAATTACCATAATGGATTATTTACCTTAAACTACTCCTCAACACCCTCTATTACGTTACTTAACTCAATTTCTTCATCCCACATTCAAACTAAATGGAGCTAAGATTTATTTTCAATAATCTCTATAGCACCTACAGGACAAATCTCGTAACAATCGCCACAACCAACACAATTATCTAAAATTTTGTAGCAGTTTTCAAGACGGTTATCCACGATACTTTCATATTCACATTCTAAAGCACAAGCACCACAATGCACACAGCAATCCGGCTTTATAGCAAATTTCATAGGCTTGCCTTTATGACTGACTCAATAGCTACTGCTACGCCCTCTTCTTCATTGGTAGGGGCTTCATAGGTAGCCGCTGCCTTAGCCGTCATTTCTCCATTCCCCATAGCAAATGACACAGGCGTATACTCAAGCATTGAAATATCATTATTGCTATCGCCAATACACATTACTTCTTCTGCTGTAATACCTAATGATGTTGCCAATGATGCCACTGCACGCCCCTTGCTAATACCAGGCTGAACAAATTCTAAATTGCCTTCACTAGACTCGATAATATTGAACTCGGTTTGGCCTTTAAAATGTTGTAGTATTGCCTGCTTTTTTTCCTCATTGCCATAGAAAATTTGAATTTTTTCCAACTCTATGCCAGTACTTTCAATATAATCGCGCAATCCATCAACCATGGTACGGCTGGCTTGCATAAGCGGTAATAAATGAGGATCTAATTGGCTAGCAAATTCTGTCATCTCTTCTCTATCACCATAAATTGCTTCACCACAATAAGCTTCAATATATACATCAAAAGGAAGTAATGCATCCATGAGCTCCAATGCAGCTGCATTACTAAAGGATTGGTGGAATACAGTCCTCGTACTATCCGCATCCACGCGTTCTAACACAACAGCCCCATTGCTACAAATATAATGTGTAATGCGAGGCAACTTGCGCTTTACCTCAGCCATTTCCCCCCATGCGCGGCCACTAGCAACGGCCACTGTAATCCCTTGATCCATAGCAGCTTGGACGGCCGCAATGGTGCGTTCCGTTACATATTTATCTCGATTCACTAGCGTACCATCTACATCAGAAACGATAAGCTTAATCGGCTTCTTCAAAGAAAGCTCCATCACATCAGTACGTGAATGGCTCGCTGACTCCACAGCAGAGCCCCCTTTATTTACATAATTCGGCTCAATTACTTCATTCGATTTCATTACTTCGTTTTGTTCCAGTTCATTAAATTTTGTCATCATAGCCTCCTTCACATAACTGTTTAATACTTTAAATTATACACTATATATAGGATTGTTCCTATCTTTGCCCCTAGACTCAAGCTACTGAATCCAACTACTACGCTTAAATAGCTAACCACAAGCGCTAAACCTAAAATGCCAAATATAATTATTAACTTAAACTACTAAATATAAGGTCTAAGCTTAAACTACTAAGTATAATGTCTAAGTTTAAATTACTACACATAATTTCTATGCTTGGACTTCTAGATCTAGTCCCGAAACTTAAACAATCTAAATGTAATATTTAATTTTCTACGTATATCTTATAAGCTTAATCATTTGCTCCTTTCGCGCTTAAAATTATACATGAATTAAATACAAAAAAGAGCCCTAATGACAGTTCACCAACTGACCATTAGAGCCCTTTAGACCATTTGTGATTTTAATATATTTAGTCAGACATGTAGGTACAGTCCCAAAGTATACACACTACAAATCTACATAAAATGATAAAGTGTCATGTATCCCTCCTACATAGAGTCCCCCCTTTATCCATATCTTCTTATATGACAATTCATATAACTTTTTACATTTTAATTCACATGCTTTTATTGCTTGTAATTTAACTAACACATAGCTAAGACTGCCTCTCCACTAAGAGTCACTTCTCGCCTATTAACTTACAATCAAAGATTGAACAAGTTCTTCAAGTTTTTGAATTCGTTCATTTTGACTTTCATTTTGTGCTTTCAGAGCATCAATTTCATTTGTTTGTTGCTCTACATACTCAATCAAGCGACCACGACTCATACCTGCATATGGATTAGACTCACCAAACTTCAAGCTAACACCGATATTCATCATATCTTCGCTATTACCTACAGCGCCACCAATGCTAAACATAGTTTCTTCATTAGGACGGTAGAATGCGCCAATAGCGACTGAGCTAGCACCATGATATGTGCCCACACCAGCTGTGAAATTCCACTTATTGTCTGGATCAAAGTCTAATGGATGAAGTGCTGCCAAGGCAGCGGCTCCTGCACCGGCTTTATTAATCTTAGAATCTAAGCGAGAGATTTGACGTGTATTATTTTGAACTACATTAGCTACGCCGCCAAGTTGTTCAGTTAATTGATCACGTACTTCTACGACTTGATTAACAGTCGCTGCATTGTTCGAGCCAGCTTCTAATTTAGCTTCACCTACATTAGTAATCACTTGATTATTAGCATTGATTCCATCTTTAGTGATGTACTCGTTACCAGCAACAGAAATACTATTTTCAACCTTCAAGTCTTTGTTCAAGGATAATGTATATTCATTCTTGTCCTCAGTCTTAACGGCCTTAATATTGCCATCGCCTTCTTTAATTGTAGTCCCGCCAGCAATACTACTGATATTATCTATAATATTTGTAATTTTACCATCTACTGCATGAAGCTGATCCTCGGTAGCTGCACGACCACTTTCATAAGTCTCGCCATCCCAAGTTGTATTAGTTAAACCAGTAATTGTATGACTAGCCGAAGCTCCATCCTCTGCCTTCGTACCATCAATCACAATACCACCCACTGTGATTTTTTCATCAAGACTTACTTGTACGCCCTTAGTCGCATCATTTGCATCAACAGGTGTTACTTTTACGCCGGTCGCTTCATCGCCTTCAACTTTAGTAACAATACCATTATTAGTAATAGTATTGACTTTTGTTTCTAAGTTTGTAACCTTACCACCGATAGTTGTAATGTCACCTTCTACCTTAGTTACACGAGTAGTTAAATTAGAAATATTAGCAGTATTATCTGTTACCTTTTTAACAAAAGCAGGATCTACACCAATTGTAATATCATTACCAGATTGTGTGACTTTAATCTCAGCACCATCTTTAAAGTTAATGATTGAATTCTTCTTAATCGAACGTTCACCTGCATCATTAACTTGAAGCTTCCAAGCACCAGCCTCACCTAATACTGTATCATCAATACCAAGTTTACCTTTCCAACTCGCTATATTCTCAACAGATAAGTTAGATGCATCAACTCTAGCACTACTATCAGCTACAGCTAGTAATTGCTTTTCAGTAGCTGCTCGATTTTCAACGATACCATTAGTGCCAGGATTCCAATCTATATTACTTAAGCCAGTAATATATAAACCTTCTTCAGCCTTATCCGGTGCGTCTTTACCGGCAACCTTCGGCGTAGGATTTTGCTTAGCAATATAGATACCGCCAGTTGGGTTCCCTTTTTCATCAGTAGTACCATCAATACGAACACTACCATCAGGTAAATTAATGTCTTTCCCTAATTTAACGCGTAAGCCAGTAATTTCACTAGTCTTAGGATCTACATCAGCAACTACGCCGATATTATTATCGCTTAAAGTATCAGCTGCAGCGCCACCCTTAATATCTAGCTGTTCATTAAGTTTCTTAGCTACATATTTAGTGTTGTCATCACCAGCAAATTTCATCCCATCATTGAGAGTAGCTACTTCTGTAACAATTGGGTTACCATTACCATCTTTTTCGCCAGTTTCATAAACGATACGAGTGATAGTTTCGCCGTCTTTTCCATCGACCCCTGGAGTGCCTTCTTTAACAGTAATTTCAGCTGTTGCATTCTTACCTGGTGTTCCATCGGCACCATCTTTACCTTTTTCGCCGACAATAGTAATGCTACCAGGCGTACCATCTTTGCCATCCTTACCCGGTGTACCAACAGTAATGTCGTTGCTTAATTTGAAGTCGTAAATCTTTTGACCATCAACCTCTTTAACCCCTACAGATAAGCCATTAGTATCTACATAAACACCATAGGCACCGTCAGCACCAGCTACTGGCGCTACATCGTTTACCTTAATGGCTGTATGTTTACCACCAATGGTATCAGATGTTTCGGAAATGAGAGCTGTTAACTGACCATAGTTAACAGCATCAGTATTCTCTGTACCAGCAGCTACATGAGTAATCCGTTGGTTACCATTATCTAGACCTGTAGCGGATAGTTTTACTGTTCCTACACTTGGTGCTTTCACTGGATCTAATGTTTCATTGCCTTTAGTGTAAGATTTAGTATTTTCATCATATACAGCATCAGTTAAATCTGTATACCAGTTACCGTTTTGACCTTTTACTAACTTGTTACCATCAGCATCAATTGCTGCTTCATCAAAGGCTACACTACCATCTGCAAGAGCTAAGTTCTTCGCTAATTTAACGCGTAAGCCAGTAATTTCACTAGTCTTAGGATCTACATCAGCAACTACGCCGATATTATTATCGCTTAAAGTATCAGCTGCAGCGCCACCCTTAATATCTAGCTGTTCATTAAGTTTCTTAGCTACATATTTAGTGTTGTCATCACCAGCAAATTTCATCCCATCATTGAGAGTAGCTACTTCTGTAACAATTGGGTTACCATTACCATCTTTTTCGCCAGTTTCATAAACGATACGAGTGATAGTTTCGCCGTCTTTTCCATCGACCCCTGGAGTGCCTTCTTTAACAGTAATTTCAGCTGTTGCATTCTTACCTGGCGTTCCATCAGCACCATCTTTACCTTTTTCACCAATAATCGTAATACTACCAGCTTCACCTGGTGTGCCTGGTTCGCCCGGCTTACCGTCCTTGCCTGGTGTACCAACAGTAATGTCTTTACTTAATTTGAAGTCATAAATCTTTTGCCCTTCAACATCTTTAACTGCTACAGCTAAGCCATTCGTATTTACATACTCACCATAGGCACCATCGGCACCAGCTACTGGGCCTACATCGTTTACTCTGATAGCTGTATGATTATTAGCTAACTTTTGTACCTGTTTCAACTGAGCTACATTAACTGCGTCTGTATCTTCGGTACCAGCTGCCACATGAGTAATCTGACGAGTATCAGATGCAGTACCTACTGAAATAGCGCCTAAGCCAGATACATATGGTGAAATAATAGCACTTCTAGCATTTTGACTAGCATAAGCAGCCTTTTCTAATGTATCTACTTCAGCTTTTAGTTGTTCATTATTAGGATCTTTTTCTAGTTCTGCATATTTAGCGTTATACGCTGCTACTTTTTCATTAAAGTCTTTTGTAGCCGCCTCATATTCTGCCGTTTTTCCTAAATATGAAGCTATATCTTCTGGTTTATTAAAGGTTACACCATCGACTGTATAACCAAGTTTACCTTTTTCTCTATCAGCTACCGAATATGCACCTAGAGCAACACCATTTTCAACATTACCTTCAGAGTAGTAGCCTAAAGCCATTGCTTTATCACTAAAAGCTTCCGTATAGCCACCTAAAGCAATAGTATTGGTTCCCTTAGTTTTTGCATTATAACCTATAGCTGTACCATAACTGCCTTCTGAGGTATTAGCCCATGGACCAATAGCAATAGAACGAGCTCCATCTGCAGTTGTTTTATAGCCTAAAGCCGTTGTCAACTCTCCATTAGCTACTGTACTTCTACCTACAGCTAGTGACCAGCCACCATTAGCTTTTGTTTGTGCGCCAACAGCAATACTGCCAGATTTTATAGCTTCTGCTTCCATGCCTAAAGCCATACTAAATGTATCTGTTGCTTTAGCCCGATTACCAAGAGCTACGGCAGCTGCAGCACTAGCCTCTGAAGTATCACCAATAGAAACAGTTCCGCGGCCAGTCGCCTTAGCTCCAGAGCCCATGGCATTGGATTGGAATGCAGCCTTAGCCCCTTGACCTACGGCTACGCCACCTTGACCTGTTGCTGCTGCACTAGAACCAATAGCTACAGAAAGTCCACTCGCATCACTTGTTGGGTCATTAATATCAAAGGCATTCGCACCATCACCGATGGCCACACTATACCCACGAGCTTTAGCATAGTTACCAATCGCCACATCAGACTGATTTGTATCGCCAGCTGTAGCATGAGTACCTATAGCAACACTGTGTTCTGATGTTGCAGCAGAATTTACACCAATAACAACCCCTTTGCCATCTGTAATATTACTACCTATTACAATAGCATTATTAATACCAGCTGTTACATTAGAACCTAGGGCTACCGTATTATTGGCACTAGCACTTGCATTAGGGCCAATAGCTACAGAGTCTGTGCCTGTTGCCCCTGTATTATCTTTATTACCCGTTTCAGTAGAATTAATCGATACATAAGAAATTTCATTCGCATCTACTTTATTGTTCAACGCTTTAAGCTGTGCTACGTTAACAGCATCTGTATCTTCGGTACCAGCTGCCACATGAGTAATCTGCCGAGTGGCATATTCATTACCTACTGAAACAGCTCCTAAACCTGATTTATAGGCAGCACTTAGTTTATTCCTCTCATCTATAATTGCAAAAAGCTCTTTTCTAGCCTGTACTGCAGCCTTAAGCAAAGTGCTATCCCCCGGATTTGCATCAGCAGCGGCTTTTTTCTCTAACATTTCTTTATTCTTTTCTATGGCCTGTGTCGTTAATGCATTATATTCATCAACTTTACCTAAATAGGTAATTAATTCACCTTCATTTGCAAATGCGCCAGCCTCAGGTGAATAACCAAATGTACCGGCCGCTCTATCAGCAACAGAATTCGAACCGATAGCAATAGATCGTTCCGCTTCAGCCGTGGCACTAGAGCCCATGGCCACACTACTGTCCCCTATTGCTTCGGTATTTGCACCTAATGCTGTAGCAAATTTACCACTCGAATTTGCAAAAAAGCCTAAAGCCGTACTTCTATCGCCAGAAGCAGTTGTTCTAAGCCCTATAGCAACCCCTGCATTACTTTCAGCCTTTGCTCTATCACCAATGGCAATAGAAGATTCCGTTTTATTTTCAGAGTTACTAACAGCCGAATTACCAATAGCAATGCCAGCCTTACCATTAGCGGTTACACTTGTACCAAGTGCAACTGAAGATTCTCCTAACGCCTGACTATTTTGACCATAGGCCACACTATAGTCACCAGTAGCTTTAGACTTCCAACCTACTGCTGTATTTCTAGCACTACCGGATGCATCTGCTTCTACACCAATAGCAATACTATGGTCTGTAGTTGCTACCGAACTCACACCTACTATAATCCCCTTGCCATCAGTAATATCCCTACCAATAACGATAGCATCTGCAATGCTAGCTTTTACATTGGAGCCTAGAGCTACACTATTTTTACCAATAGATTGTGCATTAGGCCCAATAGCTACAGAGTCAGTGCCTGTTGCACCTAAATTATCTTTGTTACCTGTTTCTTTGGATTTAATAGATACATAAGAAAGTTTATTAGTATCTACCTTTTGATTCAATGACTTAAGCTGTGCTACATTCACTGCATCAGTATCTTTAAAGCCAGCAGCTACATTAGTAATTTGACGGGTATTAGCCGCCATTTTTCGACCACTCGCAGTCGTGTATTCTCCGTAGCCCACTGATACGGCTCCTAATTTAGATTTCCAAACTGGTGACTCTAAATCTTTTTTAACATCGCGATTGGGATCATATCCGACTACCTGAGAGTTGACAGTTGCTTTGGAATTGCTACCTATTGCTACTCCATTAAGTACTTCACTTATAGCATTCATCCCTATAGCTAGACCTTGATCTTGCTTCACTGTAGCATTAGATCCAATAGCAATACCATTCCCAGATGTAGTACCTATTCGATAGTAAAGATTATTTTCTGGCTTGCTATTACTATTCTTAGGTGACGGTTTATAATTTGCTTTTTGCTTGTCATTCTTATCCTGGAATGTCTCTTCATTTATAGGATCTTTAGCATCAGCATATACTACAGCATTACTACCAATAGCAATAGACCCTTTACTATAAACGGCCGCATTAGAGCCAGTGGCTACTGAATTATCCGTATAAGCACCAGTATTATATCCTAATGCAGTTGACTGATCACTATGCGCTACCGCATCTTCACCAATAGCAACACCACTAACTTCTGCTACAGTCCAATTCCCTATAGCTATACTGCCTTGACTATTCGCTTTACTATTTACCCCTATACCAACAGCGGTTGAACTATTACTATAAGCAAGATTTCCAATGGCAATCCCTTTATCAGCTTTAGCTTCTACACCTATAGCTAAAGACTCTGCTCTATTTGCTGTTGCACCAAATCCTATAGCAATTTGACCACCACTTATTTTTCCTTCTGTACCATCATATGCAACCGTGGCTCTATTCCCCAAAGCAATACTTTCATATCCATTAGTTGTAGCCCCTGAACCTATGGCAATGGCACCTGGTTTCTCTGCACCATGATTGTCTTTATTGATAATTTCATCCGCATCTCTATCAGGATTAATAGATACATATTCAACAGAACTACCATTTATATTATTCATTTTATTGGCAATTCGCGTGTCTACATCTGTACTCAATGCTTTGAGTTGTTTCACGTTAACTGCATCGTATTCATCAGCACCACCAGCTACACCAGTAATCCGGCGATGATTGATTGGAAATTTAGTGTCGCCTAAGGTTAATTCAAAATTATTACCTATGGCTACCACACCATTATCAGCACTAAAGTCTTCATTACTTAAATACGACTTAGCTGCTACATTACCCGTGTAAGCATATGAATTATGCCCTAATGCTACAGAATTTTGGCTTGCAGCAAAGCTCGTAAATCCAATAGCTACACCATTATCGGCTAATGCATGAGCTCCCGCACCAATAGCGACGCCACTACCTTGAGTACTTGAAAAACTACCAATAGCTACTGAGTCATAACTTGGATTGACTTTATAGCCAATGCCAACCATATACCCATGCTTATTAGGTGTATCAGTTGTTCCTATATCTTCCCCTATTAAAATAGAACGTACACCATTACTATGTATACTATGACCAATACCGATGAAGTTTGTACTTCCATTACTATTTTCGTCTGTTAATGTTACATTGGTCCCAATGGCGACAGCTCCTCCAGTCATCGATTGGGCTCCACTACCTATAGCTACAGTACTACCACCTAAGGCTTGAGCAGCAGAACCTATCGCTACATTAGCATACTCTTCTTCACTCGCGTTCGCCCCATTGCCAATGGCAACAGCTGATTCACTTTTCGCTATAGAGTCTTTACCTAATGCCACACCTTTGCCTGTACCAGGCGTAGGCATAGCATTACTCTTAATATATAAATCTCTTGTCCAACCTTGTAACTCTGTAATCTGTGAACCAAACTTAGCTACTACAGCATCATATACCGCTTGTTGATCAACAGTTAAATCCGCAGCATATCCATATCCCCCTGGATATATTAACGAACCTGTAATTATTGACGCAACCAAAAGCGCCTTAGACCGTTTGTTCATATAAACATGCCCCTTTCATGTTAAATAAATCACACTACGCTCCTAACACCTGCCATATTAAGTTGTCTCCCAGCTATCCTTTCACTAGCCTAAAAAATTACCAGTAATTTTTCCTTTTTAAAATCTTTTAACTAATCCCAATGCAGTGTTTATGCGAAATTATAATTCCACCTATTCTACATATTCATTGATTACACTTATAATTGCATATTTAACAAAATAAATCAAATATTATATTGTTATTTTTATTTTATTTAAAAATCATTACCTTAATTTATTTTACACTTATTTCATCTCATTTTCTTTATTTTTCATTTTTTCTTCATATTTTATATTGTATTTTAATCTCCTTATTTTTATTAATTATATAAATTAATTAATAATTATGTTTAATTATTAATTTTATTCAACAAAATCTTTATACAATCTCTTCATATTTTTATAATAAAAAATTTAAAAAACTCACTAGTTACACGGATGGTGAAGATTTCACCATCTGTGAAACTAATGAGTTTCTTTTCTTTACTAACTAAGTCTATCGATATATATCTATATTACAACCTATTCGATTTATAACTAAATCGAATCTAACAATTAAAATTTTTTCCTCATCTCAAAAATAAATGTCCATCCTATTCTAAGCTAACATTTTTAGCTCCTCTTTTTTGAGCTATTTAGAAATAAACAGGCCACTTCCCCTTAATACAAAAGGACTTAAACAAAAAAAAGTTTCTACAAGAAATCCTCTTCGCGCTTAACGAGAGGTTTCCAGTAGAAACTATTTTTATTAATATCCTCAGTACTTTAGAGGCTCTATTTTATTTTATGCAACCCAAGAGTAGCTAAAACGCTTATTTAGACAACACATCTGCACAACGATCACACAATGTCGGATGTTCTTTGTCTTGTCCAACTGTATCGCGATGAATCCAGCAGCGTTCGCATTTTTCATATTCGCTAGGTTTTACTACTACGCTTAAATGACCTTCTTCAGTCGCAACTGCTTCAGCTGGTGCATTAGCACGGCCTTCAACAAGCGCCGCTTCACTTACAATGAGAAGAGCCGCTAAATTGTTAACTTGAGCTAATGTTTCATATGCTGCACCATCTGCATATACAGTGATACTTGCATCTAAGGAGTGACCAATTACTTTTTCTTGACGTGCTGTTTCAAGAGCTTTTGTAAGTTCGCCACGAAGAGCTAAGATATGGCTCCATTTTTCAGCTAAGGCTGCATCATAGTGAGCGGCATTGCCAGTTGGCCAATCTTCAAGCATTACACTGATGCCCATACCGTCTTCTTTTGGCATATATTGCCATACTTCTTCTGCCGTAAAGGAAAGCACTGGTGCCACCATGCGCACAAGCGTAGTAACAATTTCATAAATAGCTGTTTGCGCACTGCGACGAGCAACTGCAGTCGCTTCTTCTGCATACATAGTGTCTTTCAATACATCGAGATAGAAAGAGCTTAAATCAACTGTACAGAAATTGTGGATTGTATGATATAAAATATGGAATTCATAATTTTCATACGCTTCCGTAACTTTTTGACGCACTTCTTCTAAGCGAAGTAAAGCCCATTTATCAATTTCAGATAATTGTTCATATGGCACTTTATCTGTATTAGGATTGAAATCATCTAAGTTACCAAGTAAAAAGCGGAATGTATTGCGGATTTTACGATATACTTCAGACAATTGTTTTACGATGTCTTTAGACAAACGTACATCACCTTGGTAATCTGCAGAAGATACCCAAAGACGCATTACATCAGCACCATATACATCAATGATATCGGAAGGTGCTACCGTATTGCCTACAGATTTAGACATTTTACGGCCTTCCCCATCCACTACGAAGCCATGAGTCAATACAGAATTGTATGGCGCTTTACCTGTAGTAGCTACACCAGTCAACAAGGAGGAGTTGAACCAACCGCGATGTTGGTCAGATCCTTCAAGATACATAGCGCAAGGTACATCAAGGCCTTCATTTTCAAGAACGCCAGCCCAAGAAGAACCACTATCGAACCATACGTCCATAATGTCCGTTTCTTTATGGAATTCACCATGGCCACAATGAGGGCAAGTAAAGCCTTCTGGCAATAATTCTTTTGCACTGTGATTCCACCACGCATCAGACCCTTCTTTAGCCACCCAAGATTGAACGGATTTGATAGTGTCATCATTGATTACATAATCACCGCAGGAATCGCAATAGAATACAGGAATTGGCACACCCCATACGCGTTGACGAGATACACACCAGTCCCCACGGTCAGCAATCATATTGTAAATGCGGTCATGGCCCCATTTAGGAATCCATTGTACTTGATTATCGATAACTTCAAGAGCTTGTTTACGATATCCATCAACAGAAGAGAACCATTGCTCTGTAGCGCGATAGATTACAGGGTTTTTACAACGCCAGCAATGTGCATATTGGTGACGAAGAGAACCTTTGCGAAGAAGTGCACCATTGTGCGCTAACACTTTTAGAATTGGCACTTCCGCATCATGAATTTCTTTACCAGCGAGCACTTCTTCAGTATCTCCATAACGGCCATTATCTACGGCTTTTACATATTCCCCAGTAGGACCTACGAAGGACGTGATTTCAAAATCAACTTTGCCTGCTTTTTTATACGCTTGGTATACATAAAAGTCTTCTTCACCATGAGCTGGTGCTGTATGAACGCAGCCTGTACCAGCGTCAAGAGTTACATGTTCGCCTAAGAATACAGGCACTACACGCTCGATAAATGGATGTTTAAATGTAGCTAACTCAAGCTCTTCACCGGAGAAAGTATTAAGTACTGTATACTCTTCAACTTGTGCATCTTTAAGCGCTGTAGCCACTAAGTCAGTAGCCATTAAATAGTATTCGTCGCCCACTTGTACCCAAGAGTATTCAAGTTTTGGATTTACAGAAATTGCTTGAGATGCTGGCAATGTCCAAGGTGTTGTAGTCCAAATAACAGCATATGCCTTAGTTGTATCTAAGCCTTCTGGCAACGTACGTTTTAATTCATTTACATAGGCATATTTAACATAAATGGAGAATGATTTCTTTTCTTTATATTCGATTTCAGCTTCTGCAAGCGCGGTTTCACAATGTGTACACCAGTAAACAGTTTTAAGACCTTTATAGATGTGACCGCGTTTAGCCATTTCACCAAAGATACCAATTTGTTTTACTTCAAACGCAGGTTTTAAAGTTAAATATGGATCTTCCCAACGGCCAAGCACACCGAAACGGATAAAGTCTTTCTTCTGTTCTTCCACGCATTCTAACGCATACTCTTTACATTTAGCGCGCAAATCAAGCGGTGACATTTCATGACGGTTTAAACCAGTATTTTTAATAACCGCATGCTCGATTGGCAAACCATGTGTATCCCAACCAGGAATGTATGGTGTGTAATAGCCCTGCATGGTTTTGTATTTCATAATAATATCTTTTAAAGTTTTATTTAGCGCATGGCCAATATGCAATTTACCATTTGCATATGGAGGGCCATCATGAAGCACGAAAGGCTCGTTGCCTTTACGTTTTTCAAGGCGTTTTTCATATACTTTATTATCGTCCCAAAATTTCAAAAATTCTGGTTCCCGTTTTGGCAAATTGCCACGCATAGGGAATTCAGTTTCTGGCAAATGTAATGTTTTACCGTAATCCATTCCTAGTTCTCCTCTCAATAAAAAAAGCGCCCGTCCCCGAAGGGACGAACGCAAATATCCGTGGTACCACCCTACTGACTTATACAAATAAGCCACTCACGCATATAACGGTGCTCACCGACAAATCAATAGTTGGTTAAACTTCAATTTGTATGCTCCCAAGTGATTCGCTAACTCTTCATCCGCTGAACTCGCACCATACTTCAGCTCGCTGAGGACTACCCGACTTAGCCGTCTTAGTCATTGCATCTATTATGGACATACAAAACATTCTGTCTAGTGGACATGTGTATTGCACTGTCACTATCTTTAGTTATAGATAGAGTATAGAGAAGGTACTTATTTTTGTCAAGAGGGATTTTATAAAATCACCTCACCATAACGCAACCACTCTATGGCCACAGGATTTCCAAGTGCGGCAGCAGCTACATAATACTCTTTTGCCTTTACCGCATCTTTTGGAACTCCATAGCCATGTTCATATAAGCCGGCCAAACCAACGAGACCATCTGAGCCGATAATCGTATCATTAGTAGCTGCTTTTTCAAACCATATTAACGCTTCACCATAATCCTTAATAGTCCCTGTACCGTCTACATACATTTGCCCTACATGGGCTTGGCTAGTAATATCTCCCGCTTTGGCCCCTTCTAAGAAATAATGAAAAGCTTTAGTTTGATCTTTCTTTACACCAAGACCTTGTTCATACATATAGCCTAAGTACCGATAGGACTTCATATCCCCTAGTGCGACAGCTTTATTAAATGCAGCTTCTGCTTTTTTATACTCACCAGCGTCTTTATAAGCAATGCCTTCCTCTAAAGCTTTACGACCACTTTCACGATATGCTTGTTTCTTAGCTGTCTCTACCATAGCTTTGCCTGACGCCGTTTCGCTAACTGGTTTACCAGACCGTGTTTGACTAAAGAGCCAATCACGAATGCCTTCTATCGTATAAGCTACCGACCAAGTGTACATATGATTGCCACCTTTAAATACAGTGTAGTTAATCGGTGCTTGCTGTGCTTCTGTAGCTTTTACAAGAGTATCAAATTCACTGGCCGTGGAATAACTATCCCACATATCACTGCGTGCCACTTTTGTACCTAAGGCTTCCCATTCACTAGTAGCGGCATTCATACCAGGATACGCTTTATCATCGCCTTCAGATACAATAATCCACAGTTTCTTATCCTTGAGAGCTTTCATTTCTTCTACATTCCATTGACAAGCTACCAGCCATTGAGCTGCAAATAAATCAGGGTATTTATCACTAATCGCAATATTGGTCATACCGCCTTGAGATTGCCCCACTCCGTATATACGTTCTTTATCTACAGCATAGGTGTCAATAACATGATAAAGTAAATCAGTCACTAAAGTGAGTCCTTCAGTCCACTCATTTTGGTCAGTTGTGAGCATACCTAATTGATCAACTAAGCTTTGCGTATATTGTGGCGCCACAATGATAGTTTCATGTTTTCGTTGCTCTTCTTCTGATGCAAAAATCGTCGCCCCATTACCTTGGTATAAAGGCGTCGTAATATCACTATTATTAGCAGATGCATCAGCAACAAAGAAGTATAAAGGATAGCTCTTGGTTCCATCATAACCAGCTGGTAAATATACATTGTAAGGAATGGTGTAACCTGTAGCCGGATCTGTATAATATACAGTTTTGAATGAATCAATGATATCTGTTGTACGAGCTGTTGGCTTTAATTGTACTCGATTAGTTAAATATACTGTACCATCCAATGATTTCAACGTCCCTGTTTGTTCTACTGACACATCTAAAGATGGCATAACACGATTACTTCTCATAAGTCCCATGCCTGGTTCTTCATCGGGCCCCTTAGCAGTATTTTGGGTGTTTTGGGCATTTTGAGTATTTGAAGTGTTTGGTGTGTTTGGTGTGTTTGAGGTATTTAAAGCATTTGAAATATTTGGAGCGCTTTGTGTGCTTTGATTGTTGTCACCACCTTGACTATTGGGGCTATCCATATTGCCTTTATCATCTTTTTTCCCTTGTTCAAAAGGAACTGTATTTTCTTGTTTTAATTCAACAATTACATAGCGACCTACTTCGCCCTTATCCTTCCAAGAGGTAGTAGGGTGATAATTAGTATAAACGCGACTGATTTCACGCCCTTCCACAGCAAAATCATCGGTGCTTAATGTAGTCGTATCAATCGCTTTTGGATACGCTAGGGCTACAGCACTCACTTTTTCACCATCTCCAAAGACCTTTGGAATTACCACTACGGCCTCTACTGCTGAAGCACCTTGCTTTTTCATCCCCTCTGCTGGCAACGTTGTACTGCGATTATCTACAATTGGCAAGGTTGTACGATTAACAGCCTCTGAAGTTGTCCTAGCCGCATTATCCACATTCGCCACTACAGGATTAGTGTTTGTCATATTGCTTATATTGACGCTATTTACAGAAGACATTGCTATATCTCCTGTACCTACACCAGCTTTTTCCAACACGCCCTGTGGCATATCCATACTCCCTACTTCACTGGCTGCCCAAGAATTACCATATACAGGTAAAGCTAATGCACTGGCTACTAAACTCCATAGCAAAACTTTCTTCATGTTAATACCCTCCTAAATTATGCATATAAAATACGACCACCTAGGCTCTTCCTACAGAATACGACCAGCCAATCACTACTTAGAAACTATGCAATCAGCAAGCGCTATGTAAAGCCCCTCATAGTCTTACACATATTATTTCATATTTAGCATACCTAAGAATAATGAAGAAATCGAGAAATTTTCTTAAAATTTTAATTTTATAGGTAATCGTCTCCCCCTTTTTCCTTAGTTCTTACAAGTATGTTACAATAAAAAAGAGAAAATTTTATTATATATTTACAATTCAATTTCTAAAGGAGGATATTTATGCCCGCTTGGCAACGAACTGTCTACGTCTGTTTATTCGGCGCCTTTCTTTCCGCTACGGGAATGAGCCAAATCGCTCCCATATTACCTCTATATCTACATGATTTAGGCCTATCAGATAGTGCTGAAGTGGCCTATTGGTCCGGCCTTGCCATGGGCATTACATATATTGTCGTCGCCCTGGTGTCGCCTTTCTGGGGGCGCTTAGCCGATAGAAAAGGGCGCAAACTCATCTTGCTGCGCGCAAGTTTTGGCATGATGCTTTGCAATCTATTAATTGGCTTTGTCCACACCCCTTTACAACTTGTTCTAGTTCGCATGGCTCAGGGCCTTGTTTCAGGTTTTTTCTCTGGATCTATTACCTTAGTAGCCTCCGAAACGCCAGAAAATCGCACAGGTTGGGCACTCGGCTTGCTGGCCTCTTCCAATCTAGCAGGTTCTCTCTTAGGCCCTCTTATTGGCGGTTATTTAGCTGGTATCTTTGGCATACGCATTACCTTTTTTATTACCGCTACGTGCTTAGGCCTGGCCTTTTTACTCGTCCTCTTCTTTGTGCATGAGCATTATAAACCACAGCCAAAGGAATTGCCAAAGGGATTCAAGGAATTAAAGAAACAATTGCCTTATTTCAAAGAGCTTACCATCATCGCTGTATCAACCTTTATTTACGCCATGTCCATGATGAGCTTACAACCTATTATCACTGTGTATCTTCACGATATTATGCCTGCTAATACACCTCATTTAGCCCTCATAGCCGGCTTTGTCTTCTCCTCAACAGGGATTGCACAAATGCTTAGCAGCTCCTTCTGTGGAAAATTAATCGATCGTATCGGGCCTCGCAAAATATTGATAGCCTCTTTATTATTCACGGCTTTAATTACCATTCCCCAAGCCTATGTAACTAGTGCTTGGCAGCTAGCTGTGCTACGTTTCCTCATGGGCTTTGGCCTAGCAGGGTTATTACCAGCACTTAATACATACATTTCCACTCACACGCCAAAATCTTTATCAGGGCAAGTGTTCTCTTATAATCAATCAACTCAATTCTTAGGCTATTTCTTAGGCTCCGTTGGCGGTGCTACCTTTATGGGCCTATTCGGGTTTACCGCCCTCTTCTGGGCCACAGCATGCCTCTTCTTCTTAAATAGTATTTGGGTCTATGCTAAACTAAGATAATTACTCATAGTATAGAGCTTTTGCCAATAGGTAGTGTCTAACTCATTTTCTCCTATACCCTACCTAACTAATTAAAAATAAGCAAAACAAAAACAGCTATATTTCGCCTACTAAGCGAGATATAGCTGTTTTATTTGTATTAGATTATTAGATTGTAAAAACTCATACTTTACAAACAAATCGGTACATATAAAGCATGACAAATCATAAAATGCTATAAAGCATAATCAGTCATAAAAACACTATAAAGTATAATTGATTCCAATACCGTATGAAATCTGATGATTCATAAAATGCTATAAAGCTGACATCTCACTAAGAGCTATAAACTCTCGCCTAGATGCTCAACTAAAGTCTTAATTGTCGCTTCATTGCGACGATAATAAGTCCACTTGCCAATTCGTACAGATTCCAATAAGCCGGCTCGTTGCATCATGTCTAAATAATGAGAAACAGCTGATTGGGAAATGCCTAATTTATCTTGGATACTCCCCACACAGACGCCTCCTTTAAACACGTCTTCCTCAGCGCTATGAGTGCTCTGGGGCGGAAAATAGGCCTTAGGGTCCTTAAGCCACTGCAGAATTTTCAAGCGACTTTCATTAGATAAAGCTTTAAAAATGTCTAGTAATTGTTGATTTTCCATACTTTAATTATATCTCTTTTCCTAGATATGTCAATATGCTTTATCGTATTTTATCGATATGAAAAGATGTGCTAAAAACTTCTGCACAACAATTCTCTACCACATCTTCGAGCTATGACTCTATACCATAACTTTGTCCCATATCTCTGTACTATAACTCTGTACCACCGTTTTGTGCTATAGCACTGTACCACATCTTTGAACTATAATTCTTTCCTACATCTTTGTACTGTATCGCTATATATATGACCCTATGTTGTATAATAAAAGTATACATATCGTATGTTTCTATCAGCAGCGTTTGTTTAGTATATGCCAACTATAAAGGAGCGTCTCTATGAAATCTTCACAACCTACTAAGCCCATAGTGTCTACTCAACCTGTAAAATTTACGAAATTTACAAACTCTATGAGCCCTACAAAATCCACAAGATCTTCAACACCTATGAAAAGTTTACTTTTAATGAGCCTTCTCTCCTTGTCGGTTCTTTCGTATGCTAGTGTGAGTGCTGACAGTACTAACCACCACTCTGTTCCTCCTACCCTAGTAATTGCTCAAGAAACTACGCCTGCGCAAATGGCAACTCCTGGTCCCTTTATAACAGCCAACCATAATACGAACGAAATAATCCCTTCCGCTGTGCAACGAGAAAAACATCCTATGCAAGTTTTATTCGATGCCAAGAAAAATAATCGCCAAATCATACCTACGCCGTTCCGTGTACTGTATACTCAAACATTACCTGAATCTTGGCACAAAATAACCAAGGACTTAAATGCAAATGAAACACCAGAAGATTTGACTAAAAACAAATCTCTAAATCATGTGCTAGTAAAACTTGAATACAATCGTGCCTTTACATCCCTACCTGTAAATGATGTAGCCGATTACGCTCCATTCCCTAGTTTCCCTGTTAAAATTCCAAGTTTCGCTAAGAATGTAAGCTTCCAAGCCAGTTCTTACAAAGGTGGCCTTACACAATATGTACAGCTCTCCTTTCAGGCGTCACCAGAAGAGTCACAAAGCCTAATTGATGAAACGCGAGAAACAGCTCAAATCATTACGACGCCACGGGAAGCTAAACAATTTAAAGTCATACTATCTGGCGAACATGACAAAAGACAAATCTACACAGTGCCTGACGCCAATCATCCAACTATTTCACTGGACCAACTCATTCCTACCTATTGGGTTAGCACCACCTCAGAATTAAAGGATTTAAATGATGTATCCTATACCTACTGGCATCCTGAAGTAGTGAGTCAACGACTTAAAACAGAGCAAGCACATGTGAAAGAAATACGGAAGGCACGAGCGCATCATGCTCCACCCATTGTATTACAACAAATACATGCCAAATGGAGAGACGTACTCAGCCGCATACAAAATGAACGACCAGCTGATGTACGTCCTATGACAGTTGCTGAAAATAAGGCAGCCCAAATGAAATATTTAGGACATCTTTCCTATGAAACATTTACCCATAATATTCCTGATACTTACACCGTTTATATCTATGCCTATGGCGGTACGAATGACCCCAATGGTCAAATTGAATGGTATGCCGATGGCCTCGCTGTAAGCCCTGATAAAACACATCTTATTTTTTATAATATAGACACATATAATGAATCACTATTAGTTGAATAAATTTTGATTAAACTAAAAAGGCTACTTAGCAATATACGTCCTGTTCATTGCTAAGTAGCCTCTATATTTTTCTCTATCTTATATTTTACTTTATAAGTTCAAATTTATTTTTCCTGACTTTATTATATTTATTTTTGCCTATAGTTTTATAAGCTTTATATGTATTGTCAACGTCTTCATTCCATCAAAAGTACTCATAAACAATACATATTGCACTATGAAATGCAAGATGAGCTTTTAACGATTTATTTTCCTTTTTCTCGAGCCAAAATAAATATAGTAATCAAAATTAAAATAAAGCCTACATAATCAGATGGCAAGAAATGATTCCCCAAAAGCGCCCAACCTAAAATAGCTGCTGAAATCGGCTCAATCGAGGACAGCACTGTACCCTGAACGGCACCAATGCGGCGAACGCCTTCTAAATAGGCATTAAAGCTTACTACTGTACCTAAAATAACAATGGCAAAATACGCCAAATACGTATACATGTCCCAAGTTCCAGGAATCGACGTAGGCCACCATAAAAACCAAGCTACAATACCGCCACCCAACATAGCCCAACCTAAAATAGGCAAGGTTCCATAGGTGCGTAACAAAGATACCGGCTGCATACTATAAATGGCTACAGCCACCGCCGACAACAAGCCCCAGAATAATACGACTTCATCAATAGCAGAAAAATTCCAAGTTCCTTGCAATGCAATAATAAATGTACCTACCGTAGCTAGCACAACGCTGAGCATTTCTCCTTTAGAGGGCAACTTTCGATAGCGTATAAACATGTACACTACAATCATTGCCGGTGCTAAATATTGTAGTACAGTGGCAATACCAGCCCCAGCATAAAATATAGACCTAAAATAAGAGTATTGACATAGAGCTACTCCGAAGATCCCGAATATCATCATCTTAACAATATCTCTCGGCTGGGAGAATACAGCTAAAGATTGTTTTTTATATTTTAAATAGGCCCATAGAATAGTGATAATCCCTGCAATGATAAGTCGCGACACCAGTAGCCACTCCGGCGTTACGCCTCGGGCTTGCTGTATAAATTGGGCACTGGTCCCCGAGAGGCCCCAAAGTGCACCACCTAACAACGTCAATGCGATACCCACCAATTTATAGGAATCCATGAAAAACAACCTTTCTACTATGTAATCTCTTACCTCTAGTCAAAATACAAAAACATCTATAGAAAAACGACCGGCTAAACACCGGTCGTTCGTTAGCTATTCTATTTTAACAAATCTACGCACACCTTTACAACCACTTTACGGATTGGTTGCGGTATGTCGTCTACAGCGATTAGAGGCCGATGTAAGTCATCGGGGAAAAATATGGCATAATTACCTGAATTCGAGGTGATAATACCGGCATCAGCTAATGATGGGTCATAAAAGTATAGATCTCGTTCACTATATTCTTCTGTAGGTGGTATCTCATTCACCTTAGGTAAAAATCCAATTTTCTCAGTGCCTCGCACCATAAACTGTATATCAATATACCGTTTATGCGACTCAGGCTTTGTGTCTACGAACTGGCGGGTCATCACATCATCTACATTGGCGTATATAGCATCGCCCTCAATCTCATGCCGCCCAGCCGATAGTTTTGTTAAATCTGTATTTTTTAGCCAATCCAAGGCCTTCACTAATACAGGTGCATATGCGTGAGTATCATACGGCACATTAATATGTCCAAAAATCATGTAAAACTCCTAAACAACAGTGTCACTACACTTGCTTAAGCAAGCGAGTATTTAAAAAGTACCAAAGTAAGTGTTTGTTTCTATTTATATTGTACTCTTTTTCCAGTTTTTAGTCTACATATAAAACACATTTGTCCCTTACAAGCGAATCTACATAAGATTATTCTTCAGTATCATCTACATAAGCGGCAATAATGGCTTCAGCAGTCTTATGAGGCACTTCTTCATAAGTACTAAATTCCATATTAAATACCCCTTGACCTTGAGTCATAGAGCGAAGAACTGTTACATAATCAAGCATTTCTTCAAATGGCACCTGCGCTTTAATCACAGTCACGCCAGCACGCTCTGCCTGCTCCATACCTAAAACGCGACCACGGCGACTTGTTAAATCACCCATAATATCGCCTGTAAATGCATCTGGAACGAAAATATTAACATCATATACTGGCTCTAAAAGAACTGGTTTTGCATCAGGCACACCTTTTTTAAGTGCCTGTGCAGCCGCTACTTTAAACGCCAATTCAGAAGAGTCTACAGAGTGATACGAACCATCTAACAAGGTCACTTTCACGCCAATCATAGGATAGCCAGCAATGAGGCCATGCTCTAGTGTTTCACGCACACCTTTTTCAACAGCTGGAATATATTGACGAGGTACAGCACCACCAAAGATTTCGTCTACAAATTCAAAATCGCCTTCATATAGTGGCTCAACCTTAATTTTTACATGACCATATTGACCATGACCACCACTTTGTTTCTTATGCTTACCTTCAACTTCCACAGTGCCACGTACAGTTTCACGGTATGGAATGTATAATTTTTCTAACTTAGCTTTGGCGCCATATTTGCGTTCCATCTTAGTTAAAATATGTTCTAAATGAACTTCGCCCATACAACGCACTTGCATCTGACGACCTTCTACGTCTTTAGTCACAATGCAAGTAGGGTCTTCCTCTGCAATTCGAGCTAGTGCAGAGGCTAATTTTTCTTCTTCACCCTTCTTCTCTGCAATCATAGCCACTGTATGAAGTGGTTGAGGGAAGCGAATTGGATCATAAGTCACTTTAAATGCTGCCGTACTAAATGTATCGCCCGTCTTAGCATTAGGTAATTTTGGAATTACCACAATATCCCCAGCCCCTGCTTCAGACACTGGCACTTGTTGCTTACCAATGAGCGTATACATTTTACCCCATTTTTCTTCTACATCTTGAGAAGAATTGTACAGCTTGTCGCCTTCTTTAAGTTCTCCCGAGAAAATACGGATAAAGCTTTGCTTACCAGCAAATGGGTCCAACACAGTTTTAAATACAAAACCAGTAAATGGCTTATCTACATGAACAATCTTTTGTTCACCATTGTCTGCATCCTTCGCTGTCATAACGCGTTTCGCCGCATCAGGCATGTAGCGAATCATGCGGTCTAACACTTGGTCCATGCCAATATTATTAATCGCACTACCGCACATAACCGCACATACACGACCAGTTAACATACCTTCGCGCAAACCTTGACGAATCTCTTCTAAGGACAATTCATGACCATCTAGATATTTTTCTAGTAATTCATCATTACCTTCTGCTGCAGCCTCTACAGTGAGCTCGCGAATTTCCTCTACTTTAGCAGATAATTCTTCTGGCACTGGCACTTCTGTCATCTTGCCATTTTCATATACATAGGCTGTGCGCTTCGCCACGTCTACTACGCCTTTAAAATCAGGACCTTCACCGATTGGAATCTGTAATGGCATAATGGCCTTGCCAAATAGTTCATGCATTTTTTCTAAGGTGCCAAAGAAGTCAGCCCCTTCTACGTCCATCTTATTGATAAAGGCCATGCGCGGCATTTGAAGCTCTACACCATAGTCCCAAGCGCGAATCGTATCAATTTCCACGCCTGAGGTTGCAGATAATACCATCAACATACCATCGGCAGCACGCAAGGCAGCACGTACTTCCCCGTGGAACTCTGAATAGCCTGGTGTATCAATAAAATTAACTTTATGCCCTTTCCATTCACAAGGTGCAATCCCTAGCTGAATTGTTACATTACGTTTAATTTCTTCAGGCTCAAAGTCCATAATATGTTTATTGTCTTGGCCTTTTCCGACCGCATCAACGGCACCACAAGCGAGTAATAACGCTTCTACCAGCGCTGTCTTCCCCGCTCCGTCATGGGAAACAATAGCCACATTACGAATCAAATCACTAGCATACTCTTTCATTATGAACCGCCTCCTTTAAAGCGTAAAACGCAATTTACTCTATGTATTCGCTATAGGTATTCAAAATTCCTTTATATTTTTTCATAGAATGTATGCAAATCTTGCAAGGCATGAAAATACACAAATATGCTTTCATTTCCACCTTCTTTTCAGCTTGCCTCATCATACACTAAATAATATGGCGTGTACCCTTTATAGGGAAATCCGTACTCATTTTCAACATCCCTCACCATACATCAAATAATATTTCCATAAATTATATATTTTTTTCAAAATTATGATTAAAATACTGATAAATATATTGCCAAAAAGATATATATACTCTATCATTAGACATTATATACTTATACCTGTAGCAGCGTTATACACTTAGGATAGTAGTGCTATATGTATAAAAAGCAATTATTTTTTATTTATGTGTAGGTTGTGCATTAATTTTAATGCACAAAGGGGAGACAACGCTTATGAGTGAACACAACACTGAAACCAATCAGTCCTCAAAGCATATGAAGCGCGGACTTAAAAATCGTCATATGCAGATGATTGCCCTCGGTGCCTCTGTCGGCACGGGCTTATTCTATGGATCAGCACCAACAATTAAATTAGTAGGCCCTGGTATTATCGCCTCTTATTTATTAGCTGGTCTCTTTATTTTCTTTGTAATGCGCATGCTCGGTGAAATGGCAGTACGTGAACCTGTATCAGGGTCATTCAGTCACTTTGCCAATAAATACTGGAACGGCTTTATGGGCTATCTAGCAGGCTGGAATTATTGGACCTTATTTATGCTCGCCGGCATGGCAGAACTAGCAGCTATTGCTGTGTATCTAGGCTATTGGTTCCCTGACATACCACATTGGCTAACTACTTTAGTCTGCTTAGTTATTATTACAGCCATTAATCTGGTCAATGTAAAAGCCTATGGAGAAGTGGAGTTCTGGGCCTCCTTCATTAAAATTGGGGCCATCGTGAGCATGATTCTCTTCGGTTTTTATATCTTATTTACCACTATGGGATCCTTCCCTCACAACTTCCATAATCTCTGGGATAATGGCGGTTTCTTCCCTAATGGCTCTTGGGGCTTCCTCTGCTCCTTAGCCGTGGTTATGTTCTCTTTCGGTGGCGTCGATTTAATCGGCATCACTGCAGGCGAAGCAGAAGATCCAGAAAAAAGCTTACCAACAGCGATTAATGAATTATTACTTCGTATCTTAATTTTCTACATCGGCACAATGGTGGTTCTCATGTCCCTTGCGCCATGGGATAAAGTAGGTCTTGAAGCCAGTCCATTCGTTCAAATCTTCGAAGAAATTGGTATTCCTGCTGCATCTAACATTTTAAACTTAGTCGTGCTCGTAGCAGCCCTTTCTGTATTTAACAGTATTTTATACAGTAATTCCCGCATGCTCTTTGGCTTAGCTCAAGCAGGTAATGCACCTAAAATCTTCCAAAATCTGTCCAGCCATGGTGTGCCTCTTATTGCCACACTTTTCTCTGCCGGCTTAGCATTAATCATCGTATTGACTACTTATCTCTACCCTCAAGCTGGGGAGGTATTCATGCACTTACTAGCCCTCGTAGTAGCAGGTCTTGTAATTAGTTGGTTTATCATCATTGGCACACATTTAAAATTCCGTTCCCTATTCATCAAAGAAAATCGTCTAGACGAACTGAAATTTAAATCGCCATTTTATCCTATCATCAACTACCTCTGTATTTTATTCCTAGCCGTAGTCGTAGTAGTTATGTATCAAATGGATAGCTTTAGACCTTCAGTTATTGCCATTCCAATCTGGATTGCTTTCTTATATGCAACCTATAAATTAAAAGGGAAAAAATAAGATAGTACTTGGCAATAAAAATAAGAAAATAAAAAACAAAAAACGAGCGTGGAAATCTCAAATGATATCCACGCTCGTTTTATTTTACTTAGGAAACACTTTGTCTCTCAGCAAAGCTCCACTCTATATTAGTTCTCTCCTCTAAAGGGTTCTCAAGCCCAAATAAGCTACATATTATGCGCTCATTTAAGAATGTTTGCGCTTTAAACGCACAAGCTTATTTATAGTAGTCTGACTGTCTCCTAGTCAATAATGGCTAATTGGCTCCCCAGCCCCTTTAAAGTATCTCACGCTTCAAAAGTTTATTAGCTGTTGTCTATTATAATTAATTTTTATTTCTGTGACTAATATATAAGAAAAAAGGTTTGTTATAGTTTAAAACTATAACAAACCCAATCTTTATATACTTTTATTATGGCTATATAAGGCGTACCAATTTTCCCTGCTTACCAACAATAGCCTATATAAGCCGATTACAGAGAGTATCTTATTTTTGAATTCTAATAGCTAACCATTTAGATTTGATCACTAGTATTACGCTTTAATGCATCAATATATAATTGACAATACTTGCCTGGCGCTACTTTATTGTGAAGAATATAGCCAATCTCCATATGGTCTTCCACATCTAAAGGAATGGCTAAAATATTAGGACCATTTAACTTTTCACTGATTACACCACTACATAAAGTATAACCATTTAAACCAATTAATAAGTTAAACAACGTCGCCCGGTCACACACTACAATATCCTTAGGTCGATCAATGGTGCTCAATACTTCTTCTGAAAAATAGAAGGAATTATGCGAACCCTGTTCATAAGATAAACGTGGGTACGGATCTAAATCTTCTAATTTCACCACATCCTGCTTCGCCAAAGGACTAGAGGAACTGACAAATACATGGGGCTTCGCTAGAAATAAACGATGGAAAGTCAAATCATAATGCTTAAATTCTTTGCGCAGAATCGTTTCATTGTATTCATTTAAATATAAAATACCAATTTCACTGCGCAACTTAGCTACGTCTTCAATAATTTCATATGTCTGAGTCTCGCGAATACGAAAATCGTATTCATTGCCCCCATAAGACTTCAATACATCTACGAACGCTTCTACAGCAAAGGAATAATGCTGTGTAGATACACAGAACTGATGCTTTACCGATGGTTGTCCAAAATATTTTTCCTCTATTAAGGTAGTCTGTTCCATAACTTGGCGCGCATAGCCTAAAAACTCTTCACCATCAGCAGATAATACTACCCCTTTATTAGTGCGCGAAAAAATAGTAATGCCTAATTCCTGTTCTAATTCTTTTATGGCCGCAGTCAAACTAGGTTGCGCAATAAAAAGCTCTTTAGCGGCTTTATTCATGGACCCACAGTTCGCCACTGCCACTACATATTTCAACTGTAATAAAGTCATATAATCTCCCTACTATAACATAAACTGTTATCTCTTTTCTCAAAATATTTTACTATATCAAGTGAGCCTTTAAGTAAGTCTTTTTTGCTATACCGTCTAGTCTATCATTACATTACCTAATAATTACCTAGTAATTACCAAAGTATCCTCATAGTTATAACATCATCTCTACAAACTCTACTTGCCATAATACATTCAAATTGCAATACGCTTATGATATCACAAGCGTATACAAAAAGACTGTAACTACTTCATTATACCACAGTAGTTACAGTCTATATGCTTTATATTATATTTTTTAACCCTTACGAATTTCAGCCATCTTAGGAATGATGTTGAACACAATTTGATACCCAATATATCCCATTACAATGGCGATAGTACCGCCAATAATAGGGCCTTCACCAGCTGCATAAATTGCATATACAGAGTAAAGTAAGGCGAAGAAGCTCAAGCCAGCAATACTGCGGCGAATGAACAAGGACGCATTTTCCTCTTTAAGCAAAGTATTAACTGAAATGCAGCAAAGAATATAAGGGAATACATTCGTTACAACTGCTAAATTTACAAGATTCTCAAACTGATGGCTTAAGTTTTCGTTTGTAGTCATCAAAGCAAGTGCTGTTTGCACTAATAACAAGATAATTAAGCCACGCACTGGTGCATCTGCTTTGTTTACACGAGAGAATACTTTAGGGAAAAAGCCTTCTTCTGCAGCACTTTTAAATACACGAGATAAAGTGAACTGCCAGCAAAGAATGGCGCCACAGCAAGCAATAATCATAGAAGCCATTACTAGATGCCCTACAGTTTCATTAAACATATGAGCAAATACAAGGCCAAATGGCGCTGTGGAGTGTAATAAATCTAAATTAGGCACGATGCCTGCCATAATATTAGTAGACAATACATAAATCACCGCTACTGCAAGAGTGCCAAAAAACGTTGCAATTGGTACATTTTTCTTTGGATTTTCAACAGCATCCATATTCGCTGCTGCCGATTCAAATCCTAAAAAGGCCCATAGAGTCAGTGTAATCGATTCACTTACTGCACTGAAGAAAGGCATTTGATTAGGATTCCAAACAGTTTTATATAATTCTGGATCAAACCAGAACCAACCGAAAGTACTAACAAATAATACAGGGATAATAGAGCCCCATACAGTAATATTACTAATTTTGCCAGTTCGTGCATTGCCCCCAAAGTTTAATAAGGCTGCGAGCCACAATAAAGCAATGGTTGCTAAACTGAGTTGCACTGGGCTTAAAGACCAGTTAAATAAAACCGCTGTGTACCCTACTGCGGAAATCGCAATAGCTACATTAGCAATTACAAGTGAGATGGCATAAGAGTAGTTTGCCATAAAATGTCCGGTTCTGCCAAAAGCATATTCAGAATATCCGCCCATTCCACCTGAGCGTGTAGTAAACATGCCACATTGAGCAAAAATGTGAGCTAAAATCAACGCCCCTACAGCCGTAATTAGCCATGACAAAACGGAAATAGTTCCTACTTCTGCAAGTTTAGTAGGTAACATAATAATCCCAGCGCCTAACATATTGGCTGCTACGAGTGTAGTTAGCTGGAATACAGACATTTTTTTAGCGGTGCTTTTCATGTATCATTCCTCCCTCATATCAATACGTAGTGTTTGTGTAACCAACCACATTGCTACTTATACTTGACCGCTGTCAATACCAGTCCGTGCGGGATGTGCGTGGATGTAGTATTCGACATAAACTATTTAGTTGTTAAATGCAGAACGCTCTGCATCAATAGAACTTAGAATTTACTTAGATAGTAAAGCATTTCTCTACTTCTTTTTTCGCATTCATCATAACATGTTGTACCCCATATTCAAAGCCTTTTTTATCATCAGAATATATCATCAAATTTACAAAAAAATTAAAATAATTCCATATTTCATTAGTCAAAAACTATAAACAAAGTTATAACGGCGCTCTTCAAACTTTAACTCATTAAAGAGTAAAAATTTCCATGCTTTTTTATTACACGATTTGAATAAATTCGAACGAACTCTTATGAAGTCATGTATTATATATATGAACACAGGTGAAGACAAGGAGTTTTCCCGAATAGTTCTATAGAATCATTAACAAATATATAAATTTATATGAAGTCTTAAAGAAGGTATCAACAAAATCTATAAGTTTGTCGCCTATATTTCAGCTTAAAATTTGCTCTCCTCTATTTTATGTGCCCTCAAGCTACAGCTTCCCCCAGGTATCTATAAAACTATTCATCAATCCTTCTACAAAACGATTTTTATACTATCCCCCTTATGCCTAAATAAAAAATACCTACTAAAGAAGCAGTGTATCTCAACTAGAACAATCTAACAAAATACACACGCCTCTTTAATAGGCATCCTAGTATATTAATTTATTGATGCGCTTCACACTGCGCTACAATTTCATCTTCATTGGCCTGCATAGCAGCTAATGTTTTATTCAACAACTCATCTAGCTCCCAGCCTAATAATTCTGCGCCAGATCGAATGACATCACGGGAACAACCAGCTGCAAATTTTTTGTCTTTAAACTTCTTCTTAAGACTTTTGAGCTCCATATCCTTCGTAGACTTAGATGGTCTCATTAATGCAGCCGCACCGATTAAACCTGTTAACTCATCGGAGGCATAAAGCACTTTTTCCATCAATTCTTTTGGTTCCCAGTCAATGCATAGACCGTAGCCATGACAGCAAATAGAGTAGATCATATCCTCTCCAGCGCCAGCTTCTTTAAGTAATTCTTGAGCCTTCACACAATGCTCTTCAGGATACATTTCAAAATCTAAATCGTGAAGAAGACCGACAGTGCCCCAATATTCGCTTTCAGCTTCAAAGCCTAATTCCTTAGCAAACCATTTCATCACGGCTTCTACAGTGAAGGCATGTTGCAAATGAAAAGGCTCCTTATTATATTCCTTTAATAATGCTACCGCTTGTTCACGGCTCAATTTCGACTCATGCATACTAATCCCTCCTACATCTCAAAATGACTTATTGCACTCATTGTAGCACATATGCTTTGAAATGCAATATATAGCGAATCACGCATTCTCGAACATGCACCGCCTCTGCTCGCCTACGGAATAGCCTGATAATGTGCTCAAAGTATACCGAGATTATCCCCAACGCAAACTAACACGGCCGGTCTACCTCACTACATTTTAAAAAGCTTACTACGCTTTATAAGGAGTCAACAGCAAATGCAATAGTATGCCAGGTTTCAATTTGTTTCTCTTCCTCAGCAATTATAGTCTTAGCTACTTGCTGTTGACGAGCTACACATTCAGGCGCTGTGCCACTGTAGTTTTTACGCCCCTTTATGCACGCTTCAATAGTAATGGCCTCTAATATATCATCTTCAAACACCGGGGAGATTTTCTTAAAATCCTCCACTGTTAAATCTAGCAATACACACCGATTTTGAATGCAATGCTGCACGGCAGCACCTACGATAGCATGAGCTTCTCTAAAAGGAACGCCCTTTTTAGCCAAATAATCCGCCATATCCGTTGCATTAGAAAAATCACTAGCTAATACAGCATGCATGCGCGCCCCTTTTACCGTCATTTTACGAAGCATGGCCGCTGTAATGGATAAAGCAAAATGAAGCGTATCAATCGTATCAAAAATACCTTCTTTATCTTCCTGCATATCCTTATTATAGGTTAAAGGCAAACCCTTCATAGTAGTTAACAGCCCCTGTAAATGACCATAAATACGCCCTGTTTTCCCTCTCACCAATTCGCATACATCAGGATTCTTTTTCTGCGGCATAATGCTAGAGCCTGTACAATGGGCATCATCAAGTTCAATAAAACCGAATTCAGTACTAGACCACAAGATAAGCTCTTCGCTCATACGGCTCAAATGCATCATCACTGTGGCGCCAAAATGTAAAAACTCTAAAATATAATCGCGATCACTCACGGCATCCATGCTATTCTCGTAAATTTTACTAAATCCTAATAACTCTTGCGTATAACTTTGATCAATAGGATACGTGGTCCCTGCCAAAGCCCCGGCCCCTAAAGGCATAACATCAGCATGCTTAAAAATAAGGCCTAAATGGTCAAAATCACGTTGAAACATGGAACAATAGGCCATCATATGATGACCAAAGAGAACTGGCTGCGCTCGTTGCAAATGTGTATAACCAGGCATAATTATATCTTTATATTTTTCGGCTACTTCCACCAAAGCTTTTTGAATATCTACTAAAAGCTCGCCCATGTGCACTACAGATTTACGCACATACATGTGAAGGTCCACAGCGCACTGGTCGTTGCGACTGCGCCCTGTATGAAGACGTCCACCGGCCTCGCCAATGGCATCCGTCAAGCGCTTTTCAACATTCATATGAATATCTTCTAAGCCAATAGAAAATTCAAACTCACCAGCTTCAATCTGTTGTTTAATGGTCGTCAATCCTTCTACAATAGCATTGCAATCATCATCCGAAATAATGCCTTGCTTCGCTAGCATCTTTGCATGAGCCTTACTGCCTGCAATATCTTCCGGATACATACGGGCGTCAAAAGCGATAGAAGACGTGAAGTCTTCTACCGCTTTGTCAGTCCCCTTTGTAAAACGGCCACCCCAAAGTTTAGCCATTTATTTACCTACCTTTTCTTTCATCAATGCATTAATCTTAAGTGGCAAACCAAATAAGTTAATGAAACCTTCTGCATCTTTTTGATTATATACTTCATCTTCTTCAAAGGTTACGAATTCTTGATTATATAAGGAATATGGCGAGGTAGCACCAGCGCTCATAATATTACCTTTATATAATTTTAAGTTTACTGTACCAGTCACAGTTTTTTGTGTTTCATCTACAAATGCCTGAAGTGCTGCCATCAAAGGAGAGAACCACATACCATCGTACACGAGCTCTGCATATTTATTAGCAACCATTTCTTTGTAATGATAGGTAGCCCGGTCTAAGCAAAGGTATTCTAGTTCACGATGAGCGTACATAATAATGGCTCCACCAGGATTTTCGTAAATACCACGAGACTTCATACCTACCAAGCGGTTCTCCACAATATCTACAATGCCTACACCATTAGCTGCACCTAATTCATTGAGCTTTTCTAAAAGAGCCAATGGAGTTCCTGCTTCACCATTTACCTTTACAGGTACACCATTTTCAAAATCAATGCTCACTTCAGCGACCGCATCAGGCGCCTGTTCTGGAGACTTACTTACTAAATATACATCATCTTTAGGCGCATTAGCAGGATCTTCTAAATCCCCGCCTTCGTGAGATAAATGCCATACATTTTGGTCCATGCTATATGGATGGGTTTTAGTAGCCACCACTGGAATATCATGTTTAGCTGCATATTCCATGCAGTCTTCACGAGACTTAAGCTCCCATTCACGCCATGGAGCAATAATCTTCGTATTTGGCGCTAGCGCTTTAATTGTCAATTCAAAGCGAACTTGGTCATTCCCCTTACCAGTCGCACCATGAGCAATGGCGTCAGCCCCTTCAGCTTTCGCTACTTCAACCAATTTTTTCGCAATCAATGGGCGAGCAAAGGACGTACCTAATAAATATTTACCTTCATATACAGCGCCTGCTTTTACAGTTGGCCAAATATATTCAGCAACAAATTCTTCTTTTACATCTAAAATGTACGCCTTGGAAGCGCCAGATTTAATGGCTTTCTTTTCTACCGCTTCATAATCTTCAGGCTGCCCTAAATTACAACATACAGCAATAACCTCACAACCATAGTTTTCTTTTAACCAAGGAATAATAACCGATGTATCTAAACCACCAGAATATGCTAATACAACTTTTTTTAATTCACTCATGTGTCTGCACCTCTTTAATCTCATCATTTGCACTCCCCTATATATGGCTCGTGCCTTGCGTTTTAAATTTATGAACATATTATACACATCTATGAATATTAATGCAAGCTTTTTTGTAAATTTATACTGAACTTTTTATCAAAATTTACCGAAACATAAAAAGCCTATCCAATTAATACATAACCCAAAATATATTAGCATTAATTGGATAGGTTTAAAATTAATTATTTTATTTGCCCTAATAGCAAATCATTCATTAAATGAGTTATTTGTTCTCCTCGCCTTGTAATTTCTTCTGCACTCCATAAATTTATTGCCTGAGAATCTTTTATATATAAATACTTATTAATATTATCAATTAATGATTTATGAGAACCACTAGCTACGGACGTCTGAACTTCTTTAACTAATGTTGAAGTAATATTAAATTCTGACTCTTCATAATATGATTTTTTATCATTAAAAGTCTTATTACCGGCTGATGAGTTTGCATTTTTTAGTAATAGAGTTAAATTCCCAATACGATTTAAAAAATTAATTCGATTCTCTTCTGAATCATACCCGTATATTTCATAATCAGATTCATATGGCATAATATGTTCTAATTCAGTATTATTCTTTCCAGGTAGCATCATAGACCTATTATTACAAAAATATAATTCAATAAATTTTAAAAGCTGTACTGCTTTTGAGGAATTACGTTTATCTCTACTAGCTAAGTCTTTTGTAGGTAATAAATGATTCATATCCTTAACATATACTTTTAGTTTATTTCCTACTTCTTGTTCAAGAATTCGAATTTTATCTTCATCAGTATTAGCTTCTATTATTTTTTTAATTATTCCAGGTAACTCTTTTTCAATATTATTTGTCTGCGTAAATGAAAATATTACTGCTGCTGCATATTTGGCACAAATACTAGCCGCTTTCATTTTAATTTTATCATCATACTTATAAAAGTTCATTAAAATAGGATGTAATTGGGTTACCTTAAGCAACTTAAAGATACCAAATAATGCTTTATCATCTTCTAAGAACTCATTTTGTAAGGGATCTTTTTCAATACTTACATAAATCTGACTCATTATTTCTAAATCTTTAGCCAAAGATAGTATAAAGTTAATACGCTCCCCTACTACTATATAATTTGAACATGCCTTTTTAAAATAATCCAATAAATTATTCTTTTTAATATTTTCTCCATACTTGGCTAAAACAAAATGCTTCATAAAGGTTGATGTAGAAATCTTTTTCTTGCTCGCCTTTAAGTTTTTCAAAAATTTATTCCACATGCAAATAAATTCATCTACCTTACTCGCACTTACATTATTGGATAATTCTTTTAAAAAATGATTTTTTAACAAATCCATTGGTTCCAAAGTCTGTCCTCTATCATTTAACACTTCAAATAATTGAAATGCTCGGTCTATAGATGGAGCTGTTGTTACAATCAGTTTTACCCTATTAGTTAAATATTCTTTAAAGTTTATTAATAACTCCGGATCATCATTGCCTAATTTATCAAGATTATCTTCTATAGCATTATATACTTCTATAATATTGTTTGAACTTTGATTGTCCTCTTCTCTATAACGCCCTTCTTTTATAATATTTTGGTAAGTTGTCTTAAATTCAAGGCTATCATTATGTAATATTTTTACACTCTCAAAGTTAAAATCTCTATCAAGAATCGAATAATAATTAACCAAAGGTAGCGCATGTTTTTCCCATCTAACTTCACCAGTCTCAGCTCTAAAGCTAAAGAACTTATGATATAAAGCGCAAAAGAGTAAAGTTAAAGTAGTAAGCCTCTGTTGCCCATCAATGACTTCAAATTGTGTTATATCCGTTTCATTTTGAATAAGAACAATATTTCCCAGCAAATAGCCAGGTAAATTATTCAACTCTTTTCTAGAACACATAAACCCATTAGTGTCTTCATAAAAGTCATTAAAAAGTATATTTACTTCATCTGCCCCCCAAACAAAGCTTCGTTGAAAGTCTGGAATAATAAATGTATTCTCATTATCTAAAATGTCATTTAAAGTCTTTAATTCTGATGTTATTTCTGCCATAATATATTTTCTCCCCAAATAAAATTATATATATTTATTAGATCATATATTATTATTTTAAACAAGATCTATCCCCTATATAATAAATGCAAAATATTAAAAGGAACTCCTCTAATTCTTTACCTATATTATTTTCTTACTTAATGATATGATAGAGCCATGAGAAAAATATTTTCTTGGTTTATAAAGCTTTTGATTCTCTTTGTTATTCTGGGGGCTGGCCTATATTGCTTTGCCGGCTACACACCAGAAACAACGACATCGGAGCGTGGACCACAAACAACTAAAGAGCAACAACTGGAGTCTTCAGAAGACCAGTTGACACGTACAGATCGTATATATCGACTTTTCCATTTTGAAGACGCTGTAGAAACAGCTATGGATCAACGTGTGCCACAAAGCCAGCGTGTAAAAGGAGACGCTATTAGTAAAGACTTAAAAACAGCTTTAGTGGCTACGGAGGATAAGCGATTTTACGAACATGGCGCCATTGATGCTTTTGGCATTGCCCGCGCCTTTTACACCAATTTGACAGCTGGTGAAACCTTAGAAGGAGGTAGCACCATTACTCAGCAATTGGTAAAAAATCTATTTCTATCCTCCAAACGCATCATGTCGCGTAAAGTGGAAGAAGTGATTCTAGCCTATTTAATGGAATATTATTATACAAAGGATGAAATCTTAGCTATGTATTTAAATACTATCTACTATGGCAATGATTATTATGGCATCAAACAAGCTAGCGAAGGCTACTTTAATACAGCCCCAAGCGATTTAACTTTGGGACAATCTGCCCTCCTAGCGGGTATGCCGCAAGCACCGTCCTATTATAATCCATTTGCTAATTACAAAGCGGCCAAAGCCCGCCAACGAACGGTCTTAAACCTCATGGCCCAGCAGGGCATCTTAACATCGGCAGAAGCTGATAAAGCGTACTATAGTGACCTTCATCTATCAAAACCTTTGACCGATAAAGATATTGAAGAAAAAGAACGCCAAGATATAGATTCATAATCTCCACATATAGATTCATAAACTCCACGAGCTATGAACTCTATTAGTTTATTAAACCTTCAATAGCCAACTATATACGCATAAATTCCACGAATTATGGAATCTATTAGTTTAATAAGCGATTCACTAATAAACTAAGTCCGTTTTTATTCAGCAAACAAACATGTACTCATACAAAAAAGCAGTAACTGCAAGACTTTATAAGTCTCCGGTTACTGCTTTTTATTTAGCATATATTTATATAGTCATATAACCATATGCCTATATTTTATATATAATCATAATCTTACATTTTTATATAGGCATTAGTGTTTACATATACCTTTATTAGCTTGTAGCATTTTTACTTGCATACTTTTATTTACACGCTTTTATTGGCACACTTTTATTTGCACACTGGTATATTTATCTTTTCGCAGATTTGCCGCTTCTTATCGTATGCATATAGCCCTGAATGAGAGATATGTGCCTTTTTAAACAGTTCTAACACTTCGACTAAACTAGGGCTTAAAGTGCCGTCAGTTTCCGATTCACCACTACAAGTCAATAAAATACAAAGTCCACAAGTATTTTGCAACGCCAACGGCGTAGGAATCAATGAATGCGCAATTGATTTCTCTAACAATAAGGACTCTGCTTTTGTGGCAAAGTAATAATCAGTAAACAAAATTAAAGTATTTAAAGTATTCATTAAAATATACTCTTTTCACATACTCTATTACAAGGTAACCATTGGCTCTGTCATCATTGCATCTGTAATGGCATATAGATTCGTAATACTACCAACTGCTACCTGTTCCTTCAAACCATAAAAGTCTAAGCAAATACCGCAAGCTGCTATTTCAACGCCTGCTTCCGCCAATGCTTTTAAATGTTCTACATGCGGAGAATCCTGCGCCACCATTTTTACGCCGCTATTAATAAAAAAGATTTTACTTGGCTTAACATCAGCTTCTGCTACACAATACCAAAAGGTTTTCATCAATGTTTGACCTAACTCTTCACTACCTTCGCCTAAATAATTCTTTGTTACTAGCAAGGTCTTTCCCTGCCATTGTAAAGTAGCTGGTAAACCAGAAGAGTCCTTCGTATTCGGCCCTATAATAAGTCGCCCTTTGTCGCCATCCACCGGACCTGATACAGCACTGGTAGCCGGATCATCAATTAGACCTGTGTCAGCACCAGACAAACGCATAGTCACATCTTTCCGTATTAGATTACCAGGCTCAATAGCAATACTTTCCCTTGGCAATACTCCTTGCAAGTGAATAGCTGCTGCCGCTGAGCCAAAGGGAGATGTCACATCATTATCTGACTGAGCGCTCTTTAAAGTAATATAGAAATCGTGATTTTCAGCTAATACTTCTACCTCTCGTTGACGAGAATGGCCAAATTTTACTACATTGTCGCGACTCACTTCATTGTCTACAATCGTCGTAATTTGTGCCTCAGGATGTGCATCTAGAGCCACTTTAGTTTCAATTACAGGGATAGGACACAAACTACCTCGCACATCAACGAGCACAGTACCATCACCTAATAATTGGAATACATGATTTTTATCAGCCTTGTTATTCGACATATACAAAGGCATCTCCTTTCTCTCTTACAGTCCCAATAATAGCAGCCGCTTCAACACCAGCCTCATGAAGAGCCGTCAAACAAGCTTCACCTTCTACGTCTGGCAATGCCAAAAGCAAACCGCCTGAAGTTTGTGGGTCAAAGCAAATATCTGCCCACACTTCATCTAATTCAGGACTTATTACAATATTGGTTAACGCTTTCTTATTTCCATAAGTAGCCGCTGGTACAAGCCCCATAGAAGCGGCTTCTTTCACTTGGCTGAACAAAGGCAATCTATCAACCCTTATATGAAGGCTACAATGACTCCCTACAGCCATCTCTAAGCCATGCCCTAGAAGACTAAATCCAGTCACATCTGTACAACTATGAATCGTAAAATGACTAGCCATCTGTGCAGCCCTTTTATTTGAAGTGCACATACTCTGGATTGCTTCTTCAACACCCTCTTGAAAAAGTCCACCCTTTAAAGCTGTAGTCATAATCCCCGTGCCCAAAGGCTTCGTTAAAATTAATATATCTCCAGGCTGAGCGCCCTGATTACGCCAGATTGAGTCCAATTTTACAGTCCCTGTCACAGCTAAACCAAAAATTGGGGCTTCATTTTCAATACTATGGCCACCGACTACAGCTACGCCGGCCTCAGCTAAGGCTTCATTGGCGCCCTCTAAAACTAGTTTTAAAGCACCAGCCTCCACTAATGGCACTGGAAAGGCCACTAAGTTCATGGCTGTTCGAGGTGTACCACCCATAGCATATACATCACTGATACTATTAATAGCAGCAATTTTACCAAATAAATACGGATCATCCACAACAGGCATAAAAAAATCAGTCGTTTGCACTAACCCAAGGGTGTCGGTAATTTTATATATACCTGCATCGTCTGACCCCTTCATATCCACTACAACCTGTTCATTAGTAGGAAATTGAACGCCTTTGAGAGCTTGTTCAAGTAAATGTGGCCCTAATTTACAAGCACAACCGCCTTTACTTGCATATTGAGTTAATCGTATTTCTCCATTGTTGCTCATGCTTAAACCTCGCAAACCCATTTCCAGCTATCTATTTACTCTTTATTCGCAGTAGTATCCATATTTTCAGGCAAACGAGATACGAGTTTTTTTACAGCTTTTTCAAACTTTGGTCGTGCAATCATAACCTGATGACCACAACCATTACAAACAATACTAAAATCAACGCCAATACGACGTACTTCCCACTCATCACTTCCACAAGGATGAGCTTTTTTCATTTTTACAACATCCCCTACATAATATCTTACAAATGCCATACAGCGCTCCTCTCTACAATGATTATGTACTAATAAATTCTTAATTCATTATACCATTTATAAACTATTACTATCTGTATTTTAATATATTATCTTTTAAACTACTATGTATGCACTATAAATACTCTGAACCTACCACATGTAGTACTAAATAGGATTCATTCAATTAATTCTCATTATGCTTTACTTGCTAATGACTTCCATTCTCATTTAAACTCAGATGCCCTCGCACTCCACCGCTCGCCCCAAAAAGTCCAAGAATCACCGAAAATAGGGCATTGATAAGAATTATCAAATAGAATTTTTTTGAACTTTTTTTATTTTCACCCTTGATTTTCTCATTTTCATGTCTTATAATGTAATCAACAATGATTATTCATTAGTTTGAATTGTTGTTACTTACATAAGTTTAGTTTAAGCTATTTTAAAAGTTTATATCTACAATTTGAATGAAAGTTCATCAAATTGCAAATGCCCTGGTGGGCCAAAGAAAAGGAGTGCGATTTCAATGTCAGAATTAAAAGGATCAAAAACAGAACAAAATTTACAAGCTGCATTTGCTGGCGAATCTCAAGCTAACCGCAAATATACTTATTATGCAGCAGCTGCTCGTAAAGCTGGTTTGAACAAAATTGCTGATTACTTCGAAGAAACAGCAATCAACGAAAGCGCTCATGCTAAAGTTTGGTTCAAATTATTACATGGTGGCGATGTAAATGCCGACGTAGTTGTCAACCTTAAAGATGCTGCAGCAGGCGAAAACTACGAACACACTGAAATGTATCCAGAATTTGCTAAAGTAGCAAAAGAAGAAGGCTTCACAAAAATTGCTTACTTATTCGAACAAGTTGGTAAAATCGAAGCTCGTCATGAAGAACGTTATTTAGATCTTGTAAACTTCGTAACTGAAGGTCGCGTATTCAAACGCGAACAACCAGTAGCTTGGATCTGTGCAAACTGTGGTTATATTCATGTAGGTACTGAAGCTCCACAACTTTGCCCAGTATGTGCTCATCCACAAGCATTCTTCTCCCAATTCCAAGAAACTAACTTATAATTTAACAGCCTAAGTAAGGCGAGACCAAGTGCGTCTCATATTCTAGCAAGTGCATATTTTATCTCATCCAAGTGGATATATAAGATTACAAGTGTAACTACACCGCATCAAGAGATGCTCAATTCAACTGTAATTTAATATGTAATAACTAGAAAATCCAAATCAAACTAAAAGTTTAGTCCCTGAATAATCAAAACAAGTGTTAGTTTAAAAAATTGCATAGTGCAATGGTACTTTCGCCAAGTGGCGTTTCACAATAGAAACCAGGTGGTTTCAAGAAAAGAAGTACAAAAAAGCCCAGTAGATTCGTCTACTGGGCTTTTTCAGTATAATACATGCCTTTAATTACTAATCTAAACATAAAACGGTCCACAGCTTACTAGCTGCGGACCGTCCACTTATAATATAAATATCAATAATCCCATCCTACCATAGAAAATAGAGCATCTTTAATTTGCTCTTCTTCTGACATTGGTTCAATTGGGAAAAAAGCATTCGTTTTACCTTGAATATCTTTTAAGCTCCCCCTATAAATTAAGTTGCCATGCACATCATAATAATGAAAATATTGATACATAAGTACATTAGACTTAAATGAAGCGGCCTCAGTACTTACAGAATAGGTAATCGTATCAGGCTTCACCTCTCTGCTATTAATCCCCAACCACTGTGAACCCACAGGAGTATATTTTCTCATTATATGCGCTTTTACTATGCGATCTTGAGCTACACCACTCGATGTAATACTTCTACGATCAACATAAGTTGTATAGTTCTGATTGGAATATACTTCAATCCAGCGTTCACCCTTTTTCGAAACACTAGAGCCTGCATCATAGCTTCTTGAAGATGTAGAAGAAGTTCCTAGTTTATCTAATGTCTTACTAAGCCAACTAGCATCTACAGAATTATATGACACCAATAAAAAAGCCGGAATTAAAAATACAACCAATAAACGCAATAATCGTTTCATATTTTGCCACACTCCTTTAAGTAAAACCCCATTTTCACTTCATATTCATATTACATTACTTTCAGTATAATAAATTTTTATAAACTTCTCAATAAAATTTTTAATACACTTAAAATATATCTTAATCTGTTAGAAGCTGTCCTTCTGCACAAGTCCACCAGGCTTGTCCCACTGCTTTTGCTTCTTCCTTATCATGAGTCACCCAAAGGCAAGGAATGTCCCATTCCCGGATAATCTCAACTAAATTTTCACGCACCTGTTCTCTTAAATCCCAATCAAGGGAGGATAAGGGTTCATCTAAGAGGAGTATGACTGGCTTAGCATATAAAGCTCGCCCCAAAGCTACACGCTGCTGTTCACCACCAGATAAGGCACCCGCTTTACTTTCTACATGCTGACTTAATTGTAAACGGGAAAGAATTCGCTCTAATAGTTCTTCATCGCCACGTTTACTATAAGTTATATTCTGATATACAGTCATATGCGGAAATATTATATTCCCTTGTGGCATATAACCAACAAAGCGCTTTTGAGGACTTATACATACTCCTTGCGAACTATCAAACCAAGTACTGTCACCAAATTTAATGCACCCTGATGCAGGCTTAAGCAAACCAGCTAAACTTTTAATAATCGTTGATTTACCACTACCAGAGGCACCTGTAAGGGCTGTAATGCCTCTAGATAATTGCCCCTGACCTCTAACTATTATATTGGATCTCTCCACAGTTATATCAAACTCTAACATGTATTTACTCCTCTGCACTTTATATTTAAATCGCAGTTCATTTTTGTCCCAATTAAATTGCCACTAAATTTATAATTTTAGGGCTTAGTACTATTAAATAAATTGCCTTTTGTAATAAAATGAACAAACCACAAAAGACCTAATGTTAATGCACAAATATATCCAACTAGCTCAAAAGCTCCACCATAATCACCAAATTCAACCAAAGAGTAAATAGCTAATGGCATCGTACGAGTTAATCCTGGAATATTTCCAGCAATTAGTATGGTAGCACCAAATTCACCAAGCGCACGGCAAAAAGCCAATATGGCCCCTGTTACAATACCTTTCCAAGCCAAAGGAATCGAAATAGTAAAAAATATCCGAATTTCAGACGCCCCTAAAGTGCGGGCCACATCTTCAATAGTAGAATCTACCGAGCCCAAGGCAGCACGTACAGTCTGATAAAATAAGGGGAACCCGATAATAGACGATGCAAAAACAGCCCCGGCCTTTGTAAAAACAACGCTTAACCCATGAGCTTCTAACCAAGCACCTAGGGCATTACCTGGTGAAAATATAAGTAATAAGACAAAACCTATTACAACTGGAGGCAAAACTAATGGCAAAGTTACTAAAGAATCGATTAAGGCTTTACCTCGAAAGGAGTAACGCTTTAACATATAACAGAGCCATAATCCGACACCTACAATGCCGATTAAAGCAATACTTGCTACCTCAAGAGATAGCCATAAGGGACTCATGTATAAAAAACCTCCTACTCCAATTAGTTTCTGCATAAGACTTACGTAAAATATTATAAACTTACGCATACAATGCTCAATGAATAAGACAGTAAGCAAAATTTTGCCCATTCTATAAGACAAAATATGCCTTATTTTTATAAATTAATTAATTTCCACCCTCAGGTCTTGTAAAACCATATGTTTGTAGTACTTGTTGGGCTTGCTCACTAGTTAAATACTTATAAAACTCCTGTGCCAATGTATTGTCATATTTAGTGACAATACCAATGGGATACAAAATAGCTGTATGACTATCTGCTGGCGCAGTATCAACGATTTGCACTTTATTCTTTAAATCTAACGCATCTGTCTTATACACGAAACCTGCATCAGCTGATCCTTCTGCCACATAAGCAGCTACGGCTTTAACATCTTTAGCATACACCACATGTGATTCTACTTGCTCCCAAAAATTTAAACTCTTTAACGTTTCCTGCGCGTATTTTCCCGCTGGCACGGTTTCAATTGTGCCTAAGGCAAGGCGATTTACACTAGGCAATTGGTCAATTTCAATCGCTGCCTTACCTTTCTGTGTAATAAGCATTAAAGAGTTAGCCGTTAATGGCTTAACTTGAGATACCAAACTCTTATCTTGCAACATTTTCATATTCTTTTCGTCTGCTGACACGAAAATACTAGCTGGTGCTCCACTTTCAATTTGTTGACGCAAAGTACCTGAACCACCAAAATTAATAGCAATTTGATCCTCTTTTAAATTATGAGACTTAATAAAATTAGCCTTTAGCTCTGTCATAGCTGCTTGCAAACTAGCCGCCGCTGATACAGTAATCTTTTGATTTTGCAAGCCTGTTTCTTCTCCATTAGAATTAGCCGTTCTTCCACAACCAATTAATAACATAGCACTCAAGGCTATAGTAAGTGCTAATATATAGGAAGTCTTCCATTTCATAATATTGTTCATCTCCTCAATATTATTACATGCAATCTTAACATGTCATCTTTTTATAAATTTATTTCTAAACTTACTTATAATCTTATTTCTAAATTAATTTCTTATTTTATATGTATCTACACTTACATATAATTTTGTATATACTCATCTATATATTGCCACAATTATAGCTACCTACAAAAAGTCTCTATTGTCTTATTATAGCGAATGTATTTATAAATTGTAAGTTAAATCATCTTACACATAGCACTTCTCCTAATATAAGTTTGTCATAAATTTTATTGTCAACTCATTGAGAATTCGGTATAGTTATATATATAACACTATTTTTTGTCATTTTCACAAATTTCTTACTATAAATACTAAGTATATACTTCTATAACTTAGCCAAAGGGGGCTATTCCATTGACTCTATTTCTGCATATTTTTTGGACCAGCGTTATTCCTATTCTGGCCCTAGTTGTAGTAGGCTTTTTCTTAGACAAAAAATTTAATTTAGACTTGCGCTCTTTAAGTAAGCTTAATTTTTTTATCTTATTACCTGCCTATGTATTTCGCTCACTCTATACGGCTCATTTAAATCATGAAAGTATAGAAATTGCCATCGCCGCCTTTGTCATTCTTTGTTCTAATGGCATCATGGCTTGGGGAGCCTCAAAATTCATGGGCTATGATCAAAAGAAAACACAAATTATAAAAAATGCTACCATGTTTAATAATGGCGGCAATATAGGCATTGCCATTGCCACCTTTGTATTTTCGAATATGCCTTATATTGTAGATGGAAAAACACCTTATCTAGATATTGGTATCGTGGCCGTAATAGGGACTTTTATTATTCAAACTATCTTTTGCAATACCCTTGGATTCTATCAAGCAGGCAGTGGCCTCTTAACACGCCATGATGCGTTACAGCTAGTCTTCCATATGCCAGTGCTATATGTAGCACCATTAGCACTTTTGCTTCGCTTGTTGCCATATGACTTAACAACATTTGTTCTCTGGTCACCAGTAAACATTTTCGCTAGTGCCTTCGTGGGCATGGCTATGATTACCTTAGGCGTGCAAATTAGCCGTACACCATACAATTTTTTCAAAAAGGATGTTATGGTGGCTACTACCTTGCGCCTAGTAGGAGGCCCATTGCTCAGTGCCTTTATTATGTTTTTATTTATCATCGGCTATGGCCCTGTTCATCCTGTAGCTGCTCAAGCTATTATCATTACCTACAGTGTACCGTCCGCAGTTAATACAGCCCTCATAGCTTTTGAAATGAGAAATAACCCAGAGCTAGCAACCCAAATCGTAATGGCCACTACAGTCTTATCGGCTATTACCCTTCCTCTAGCCATCATGTTTGCTTACTATATTTATCCTGTCTTTTAAAAAATACTAGTTATGTATTCAAAAATAAAAACAGCTCACCTACTTAAGTAGATGAGCTGTTTTTCAATCTTAAATTTTCGATAATTCCATGCTAAATTCAAATTACTCTCAAACTAACTTTAAATAATCCCCTAACTAAACTTAAATAACTCCCTAACTAAATTTAAATAATCCCCCAACTTAAAGAGGTCATACTCAAACTCCCCCACACATAATCATGAGTATATAAGGCATAGGGCGTCAAAGCGAGGGCCTCTATACTGCCAGGACCGAGTACAGCGCCCAAGCAGTAAAATAATGGTGCTAAATGATCGGGATGCTCCGCTGCTACCTTAGCTCCAGGGATAGCTTCCCAATGTAAGGCACCTAATAAATCATTGTCCTTAGTAGGATCTAATTTACGCAATAAAGACTCCTCAAATGCTTCTGCAGGAGGTAATGCTGTAGTACCCAAACTAGGGTTAATTAAGCGCAAATTATGGACAATATCGCCACTGCCTATAATTAGTACGCCTTCTTCACGCAGAGGACTTAGTAATTGCCCTAAAGCAAACCACTGCCGCGCATTAAGCTTATAATTAACGGACAATTGCACAACAGGAATCTGCGCTTCTGGATACATTTTTAATAAAGGCGCATATGCACCATGGTCATACCCTCGATTGTCTTGTAATACGACTTTATCTCCTAATAAATCTTTAACCCGATGAATGAGTGCTTTTGATGTAGGTGCACCATATTCTAATTCATAAATTGGATCTGGAAAGCCATACATATCATATATCATACTTGGCTCTTCATCACTTTGAAGTAACGTTTTATCAGTATACCAGTGGGCAGAAATCATTAAAATCGCCTTAGGCGTTGGAATCTTTTGAGCCATATCCTCCCAAGTTTTTGTCCACGGATTTTCTTCAATTAAATTCATTGGCGACCCATGCCCAATAAATACAACTGGCATTTTTTCCTTTGTTGACATACACAACACACCTCTTTTGTAATTAAATCAAAGTTATTCTATTGGCTTTACCATTATGTATCAATCAATTCATTGGCAAATATATTTAGCCTTTTAAATTTTACGATGTTAATTTTCAGGCCTTTAAATTTTTAATTTTATGTTTTTAGCTTTAATCTTTTATAATTTTCTAGTCTTTTAAATTTAAGTTATAAGCCTTTTATCTTATACACTAAGTTTTATTATTTTCTTCTTATTTTCAAATTATATCTTGTAACCCTCTTCTTGTAATATTTAAACTTACAAGTAAATCGTAACATAAAATTTACTAGAACGCAAGGCTGTGTGTCTATGAATCCTTGACGAATCATATCAAATTCGCTAGAATAACAAAGTAGACATGCTGGTATAGCTCAGTTGGTAGAGCAACGCATTCGTAATGCGTGGGTCGTAGGTTCAAATCCTATTATCAGCTCCATCGAAAACACTAGGTTTTATGGGTCTTTTCAAGGCTTATAGGCCTTTTTTATATCTAAAAATAACCGCTAGCATATGCCGATGGCATATATTTTTAAGCAAAATATGCCATTTTTATGCCATCGATTATGCCATCGTTAGAATTCTTTACTCAATCACAAAGTAATATAGCTATTTATTATCTTGTACTTTAATTCTTAAATGACCTATAAAGTATGGAGATAATTTATAAATTTATAAAAAGCAGTAGAAGTACTTTACTTCTACTGCTTTTCTCATTCTATTAAATTTTACTTACTGATTAATATTTCGGCTTTTTAGCAAATTGACGTGCTGTATAGAACAACTGGCTCACTTGTTTACCAGTATCATATTCTAGGGAATATTTGTGATTATATTTATCTACATACATTTCAACAGAATTGCCTCTGTGCCACAGAGAAACGTCCTTATATTCCCAACTAGTGCCATACACGAATTTTGCCTTAAAACGAATTGTACCGTCACGGTTCTGAATTACACTATCATCAATAATATAAATGTCAGCATTCGCTACATGAGCGCCCCATACATCTGTAGCACTAGCCTCTTGAGCACCAGCAACTAACAATAGGGCGGCCAAAGTCGCTCCTACGAAGAATTTTTTCATAAGAAAATCTCCCTTCTTACACATAGTTTGACTACTATAAAATAAAAACTCAACAAACTATGTAAAACGATTTACATAGTGTTTCAATTTATATTATGACATAGTAAATCAAATTATGTTTGCTAAATACGGCGCATATTGGTATGTATAAGAAACTTTATACTAAACCAAAGTAAAAAAGCCCCAGACTTATTTCTCTAAGTCTGAGGGCTTTAAATATGCAGCGAAGCACGCCAATATCTCAATAAAATATCGAAACACGACTAGCATACAATTATATTATTAAAACGCAACTAGAGTGTAAATATAGCATTATAAAGAAATCAGTAATGCATCTAATATTCAAAACTAGCTAATGTATAATGTAATATAAAACTTATACACAAATCACACATGCCTAGCAAAAAATCTTACAAATATAATTGCCAATTAATTAGCCTGCGCTTTTTCTACCATTTCACGCAATACATTTTCAAATTCTTCCACAGGCAAGGCACCTGGTAAGGCCACTTGATCATTGACTACAAAGAATGGCACTGCCTGAATACCGTAACGCGCTGCCAAGGCTTCTTCTGCTCGCACGTCTTCACCATAGGCCTCACCAGCTAACACAGACTTTACTTCCTCTTCCGGTATCCCTACTGCAACAGCAGCCTGTACTAGCACATCTGCATCAGACAATGATTTACTTTCTGTAAAATATGCCTTATATAAAATATCGCTCAAAGCCTCTGCTGTTTCAGGCGATTTTGATTGAGCTAATTTAGTTATGCGATGAGCATCGAAAGTATTACATTTTTTAGCTTTGTCATAATGGAAATCAAGGCCAATAGCCTGCCCCATTAAATTAATACCATTAATCTTGTCTTCCGCTGCTTCGCGTGAAATGCCATATTTCTCAGCAAAGAAATCAACCACAGCTACATCCATCACTTTAGGCGCTGTAGGATCTAATTCAAAAGCTTTCATAGTAACAGTAAAATCTGCCACACCTTTTAATTTTTGAATGGCCGCTTCTAAATGATTACGTCCAATATAACAAAATGGACAAGCATAATCTGACCAATAAATAATTTCCATATATAACTCCTTTCAAGATAATAACCTGAGGGGCTTTTCACGAACTAATCCTCCAGATTATTTCTCACATACTAATCCCCTGGGTTACCTCTTACGAAATAATCTCTCAGGTGACGTCTTACATACTAATCCCCTAACCTAAACGCTCATACCTTTGGCATAATTATTATACAATTCTCTATAATAGCCATCCTTGCTCAATAGTTCATCATGGGTCCCTTGTTCCACAATTCGACCATCATTGACTACAAGCAAGAAGTCCGCATCACGTATAGTAGACAATCGATGGGCAATTACAATGCCTGTGCGCCCCTTCAAGAGACTACTCATAGCCTTTTGCACTTCCACCTCTGTCCGCGTATCCACACTAGCCGTAGCTTCATCTAAAATAAGCACACTAGGATTCATCAAAAAAGCTCTCGCAATTGTAATCAATTGTCTTTGCCCTTGCGATAAATCATCGGCTCCATTTTTTAGTACTGTATCATAGCCCTGTGGTAAGGTACGAATAAAATGATCCGCCATTGCAAGCTTTGCAACCGCCACAATCTCTTCGCGACTAGCGTCTGGTTTGCCATAGGCAATATTATCCGCAATGGTACCCGTAAAAATCCAAGTATCTTGCAATACCATGCCCACCGTTTGATGCAAAGTCTTCCGACTTAAGGCTCGTATATCTACACCATCAATAGTAATCTTACCATGAGATATTTCATAAAATCTCATAATCAAGTTTACTAATGTGGTCTTACCTGCCCCTGTAGGGCCTACAATGGCCACTAAACTGCCAATCGGAATCGTAAAGTTTACCTTATCTAATAAAAGGCGATCTGGCGTATAGCCAAAGGACACATCTTCAAATGAAATAGCTCCTTTAGCGGCTTCACTCCATTCATGAGTGCCTCCATCCTCTTCTTCCTTCGTATCTAATATTTCATAAATACGTCCTAAAGCAGCTTGCGTTTCTTGGAACTTTGTTAAAATATACGAACTTCGCGAAATAGGATCACTCACTTGTGTTACATAGAGGAAGAACGCTTGAATATCCCCTAGTGAGATTTGCCCACGTAAAACTAATAAGCCCCCTTGGATCGCTACCAATACATAACCAATCTGATTCATAAAGCTTACTAAAGGCATGATAATTTGCCCCATGAAACCAGCTTTGCGCTCATAAGTAAAGAGCGTCTCATTAAGACCTGTTAGTTGTTTTGTCATGACAGACTCTAAACTAAATGCCTCTATAATTTGTTTGCCTGAAATAACTTCTTCTATACCACCATTAAATGCACCTAATGCTTCTTGATTTCGTAAATAAATGGTACGCGCTATACGAGATGTCAACCCGAGGCTAATAACCCCCACAACAATAATACCTACAATAATAGCCGCTAATTGTGGGCTAATTAGAACCATCATAGTGAGCGCCCCTATAATGCCTATAAAGGACGATATTAAGCCTGGAATCCCCTCGCGCAAAGTCTCTGCAATAGCATCTGCATCACTAGTGAGACGGCTCAACAAATCGCCTCGATTCTGACGATTCACATAAGACATAGGCAGATGATATAAATGCGTACTCACCCGTTGGCGTAAATTAAATACCATCGTTTCCGCCACATCAGCCATAATATATTCACCAATATAAGTGCATATTGCATGAGCTCCGTATAGAGCAATAAGCCCCAATATGAGGATATCCGCTTGGTCTATAATCGTACTAATATGAAAGCCTTCCTGCAAACCTTGCACAATAGCATCCATAAATAAGCCCAATAATCTTGGCGCCGTCATTTCAAATAAAGCAGCCCCAATAAGTACAATCACTAATACGATTAGCAAGCCCCATTGGCTGCGCGATTCATATAAAAATCGTTTAAATATACTCATAAGGACACCTCCTGTGAGGCCACGATTTGGCCATATACTTCACAAGTATGAAGCAATTCCTCATGGGTGCCATAGCCTACAGCACGGCCTTGATTGATAACTAGGATTCGATCAGCTTTTTGTGCAGCACTCACTTTTTGTTCAATGGAAATAAAGGCTCGCTCAGGATGTGCTGCTAACTCTTTTCCTATGGCTTGACGCACTTTTTGCTCTGTAGTGCCATCAAGGGCAGAAAAACTATCATCAAATACTAAAATATCCGGCTCTCGAACAAGCGCACGGGCCATGGCTAAACGCTGCCTTTGACCGCCAGACAAATTCGTCCCCCCTTGGGATAGGAGATGATTATATTGATCAGGTAATTTTAAAATAAACTCCTTAGCTCCAGCCAATTCGCAGGCATAATCTAAAGCCTCTAAACTAGCAGTCTTAGCTGTTGCTCCATAACCAATATTCTCAGCAATCGTGCCAGTAAATAGATACGCCTTTTGTGGTACATAGCCTACATGCTGACGAACAACTTCCAAATCTTGTTCATAAAGATTTTTATGAAATAGTTCGATTCGTCCTGACTCAATAGGAAATAAACCAATGATTAATTTGGCAATAGTGCTTTTCCCTGAACCAATATCGCCCATAATAGCCAGATGTTCTCCCTTAGAAAGGGTAAAGGACACCTGACTTAAGGCGGCCTCTTCTGCTTGATCATAACGGAAGGTTACAGCCTTAAATGCCAAGATGACATCTTCTGAAACACCGCCTTGCTTATATACTGCCCCATCACCTGCCATAGTATCTTGATTCACGCCTACACTACCTGTATGCGTCTCCTGCTTAAGTGATAAATGATTATGCTGAAGAATTTCTTGTATGCGGCGGTAACAAATCACTGCTTCTGGCACATCAAGCAACACAAATACAGCCATAAGAAGATTTAACAAAATAAGGGTTGCATACTCGATAACAGCCATGATATCACCCATTTGCAAGGAGCCAGCGCTAACATTATAGCCCCCAGCCCAAAGGATGACCACTGTACTCAAGTTAAAAATAATCAAAATACTTGGTAAGCCAATGGCATACGTACGATTGAGGCGTACATTGGCGTCCGCCATTCCAGCAAAAGCTGTATGCTCTCGATTGTTTTCATCTGTACTGCGATTAAATGCCCTTATAACAGACATACCTAGCATATGATCTCGCACTAAATCAGTAATATAGTCTAATTGTAATTGTACCCGTCGTACAATGGGCAACGCACGATTTTGAATCAGCGCCATAATACTTACCATAGTAATCATTATAACTAGAATGACAAAGCCTAATTCCGTGCTTTTATAGAAAGTTAGCCCTAGGCCTCCTACAATCATGATAGGCATAGGTAAAATAAGATTTATACCTTCAGCTAAAACAGATCGTATTTTCTCTACATCTCGCGTAGTGCGCATTAATAAGGTACCCGTACCAAATTGCGCATAGTCTGACAGCGAAAAGGTTTGCAATAACTGTACTAAATCCTGGCGCAAAGCAAAGCAAACACGCGATGCAATATGAGCACTCATATAAACCGCTAACAAAGATCCTATTACAGTCACTAAAGAGGCTAAGAGCATCTGTGTACTCAAACGTCCAATACTGTCTACATCACCTTGCAATACACCTTCATTAATAATATTAGCCGTTAAGGTAGGTACCACTAAGGCACTGGCCACATGAATTAAAGAGAGCAGCCCCACTAAACATATACTCCCCAATAGCGGCTTTATATACTTATACATAATATCCCTCAATATGTCCTTTCTGTTTTACATATATTTATAACTCAATATTGAATTTTATCTATGTACTTACTGTACTATCTTACCTTATAGAGGCACCTTTTACAACTTTCTTATTTTATAAGCATTTAATCCCCATTTCTTTTTAACCTGTTTTTACATACGCCATTCTTTTTATAATTCTATTTTTAATTATCTATTTCTCTTAATACCTCTTTTTCATGCGCATTTCTTTTGCTTTTTTACATAGGCATTTCTTTTTAAGCTTCATTACATATATAGTTTTTATGCTATATTGCCAACTGTCATAGTAAAAAAACAAAAAAGCTGAAGCCCTCTGCTGAGAACTTCAACTTTTTTGCATTTCATTAAACTAAGCAAGGATTATATATTACTCAAGCACATTCTGCTCATACAGACTTACAAACAAATGTAATCTTTTAATACAAACAAGATACTATGCTAGGTAATTCAATTAAAGTAATTGTTTAACTGCATTCGCTTTTACAGCTAGCACACGAGTTAAGAAAGGAAATTCTGTTTTCATTTCTTCAAAAACAGCGCCCCCTGTAATAAAAGAGGCTGTCCCTTCAATGCGGAACCCCGTGCCTTGGTAGCCATTGAAGCCTTCTACTTCACGAGCGCCTAGAGTAATAATAATGCGTTCGTTAACCTTTAAATCTGCCTCCGTACTGGTCATTCCTGCTGCAGGCAATAAAATAGTATCATCTTTTATCTTTAAATACGAATTCCATGTATTAGTTACATGCGCTTCATTATGACTCCAGGTAGTAAGAGAAACAACACCTTCATGAGAAATTACATCAAAAAACTTTTGTGGGAACATATTCATATCTCCTTATACATACTAGTAGTACCTTAATAAACGATACATACATTCTAAACATATGTTTACATTATACCACAGTTTAATGAGTAATAATATCAAAATTAGTATTCCTAAATTAACATGCCTAACTTAACGCGCCAGCTCATAAAAAAGTTTCGTATGATGAATGACGCGCTCATCTTTTACTGGTGCTTGATAATGACTTGGTGAACCACCTAGAGCGCTAGTAATACGCGTTTCATCTAAACCAGATGAGCTCAAAGAAAAATAAACTGGTATATAGTGCATTTGACCTGACCAAAATCCTAAATCTAGATCGGCTGTCTTATAGTCTTTATCAAAAAAGCCTAAATTCAAAATCCATACACCATTATATTCTCGTCGCTCTGGCGTCACTGTAATCACATCTTTATACTTTGCATCATACAAATAATGAGCCCCTCCAAAAACTTGTTCTTGGCGATGAATTACTAATGCGTAAAAACCATCAGAATTAGCTTTTTCAATACTGATTTTACCTAAAGGCCCTGTATACTTCTGCAAAATATCTGTAAGGAATTCATTTTTCTCTTTATCGTAAAAATCGAGCCAATTAGTTTTATGACGACCATTAATGCGCATCTTATCCCAATCAATGGAATCCCCACGCTTATTCACCGGCAATTCAATATCATCATTCTTGTAAACAGCTTTTACAATGGGGCCTCGCTCTGTATGTCCAGCAGCCCATTTAATCTCCTCTGGTTTTATTTCTATATTATCGTTTTCAATAGAGAAGATTTTATTGACTAGTGTTTCACCGGTATATTCTTCATATACCTCTGGCACCAATGAATTTTTCGCAATAGAGATTTGTTTATTACTTTCATGCGTGCGGTACCCCCAAAAGCCAGCTATACAGGCAATAATTACACTCATCACAATAATGGCAATTGGCCAAACTTTATTCTGTTTCATCAGAGCCCCTCCTTAATTCCGAATTAATCCAACGGATAAATTGCGCCGTTTTATATCAGCCATTAGGGAGTTAGCTTGATTCACTACTAGATTGGCCATGCGAATCGTAGCTGGATCACTGAGTTCTTGGTTATACTCTGGTGGTGATGTTATAGCTGTCGTTTTCATATCTTTAGCCTGAGCTACTCCATTCGCTACAGTATACGCAGTCTTAATCGTAATATAATCACCAATTGCTGAAGGCCGTATATATGCCCTATCTTTATTGTCATTTAAAGGATAATGCATATTACCCAAAGGGAATCGCAAGGAAAAAATGAGCTCATAATCACCAGCAGTAGGTGCTGTAAGGCGTACAAAATCTGATTTAAAATTGGTCAAATTACCATGCACAAAAGTCCAAGCTTTAGTAGGTCTATCAATAACAATGAGTCGAGAATATGCATAATCAGTAGATCGTGCTAACACAACTACACCATCTTCAGAAATATCAGATGTAGCCAATACGCGATAGCCACTGCCGCGCTCATCGAGTAGCTGCTGTGCTGCCACTACATTGTTTACCATTTGCGTAGGCGTCACTACGCCTTTGCCTTCACTCATAGGAACTACTTTCATATTAGGCGCCGTAACTGCATTGTCACCCATTTTAGCATAAGCAAAGCTAGCGATTAAGGAAACCACTACGATAGCTCCACCTATAATACTAGCTAAAGTTACAGCTTTTTTATTAGAACCACCACTAGGCGCGCCAGAGTTCATAGGTGACATATTAGGATTCATGGATTGTCCATTATCTTGTAAACTCATCATATTCCCCCTTTATTCGAAAAGAAACCTAGGCAAGTATATCACCTAGGTTTTTGATTTTATATTACCCTTACATGTATTCAAACAAATTGCTATTTATAAAAATCTATCTAAGCTTGAGGTGGTTGTACTACACGGTCCGGACCAAATTCATTAGGCCCTACCATGCCTGGTAAAACAAGAAGAACTAATTCGGCTAAGTATATAACACCAAGTGCAATTGTGAAGAATGTATCGGCACGGCTATCAAAGAGTGTTTCTAAGCCTACATTAGCAGAACAAGCTATAATCAAAATCATCAACGCCAACACACCAGTAATAGGCAATGCCGCCTTGCGAAGATCTTTTATATCTAGTAAACGTCTAAAACTTAAACATAAGAAAGAGGCCCCATACGCCATAGTGACTAAGAAGAATACAATTTGTCCACCGGTATCAAGATAGCCAAAGAATGGGTCTCCAAATAACTCTCGTACTAATAATTCAACAACCAAGTAAATAATTTCTATAATTAAGAGCCGCTTAAAATAACGCAACCGATTTAAGCGTCCTTTAAAGGAAAAGAAATTTTCTACAATCCCTACATCATTCATAGTTGGGCTATAAAACTGCATATTTTGAATATACTGATTCACAGCCTGCATACCTTCCTGTGCTAATTTTTGCCCATCTTGCACTAGCTTTTCACCGCTTTGCTGCAAATTGTTTAGTGTATCTTGTGCGCCCCCATTACTTTGAGTCCCCTGGTTATTTGCTGCACTGACATCAACGGGCGTGCCACAATTATTACAGAACTTACTCCCTGGTTCTAAGGCATTGCCACAATTAGAGCAAAACTTACTCATATTCATCCCCACCTTACCTACTAATAACTAACTATTTTGTTTTATCATACTTCAATCGAGCTCATTAGGATGTAAAAATGCACTCACTTCCACTTGAAGTGCTTCAGCTATATCAAGCAATAAATCTACCGATAAGCTCTGCCAATACTGGCCTCGTTCTATGCGACTCAATGTGCCACTACTTATGCCTATGCGCTCAGCTAACTCACTTTGTGTTAGCCCCCTCACTGATCGACAATAGGCAATTTTTGCCCCAATTAATCGATGAGCAGTCCCATGTTTAGCTTCCAATCAAACTCACCTCAAAAAATATACAATCATTTAGTAATATTATTACAGAAATTTGTATATCCAACCTAGGCGCAGTCTGCCGCAAACTAAACACATAGAGATTAGTTTCAGGCTCATTAAGTTCAGTCCATTACACTTGCCCTATCTTTTCATCCCCATACGGGGCTTTTCATTAAATATTTTAATGAAAACACCTATTTCAATACAGTATTGTCAACAACCACTGTATGTCCATTGGTATGAATATTACTATTCGTACGATCTTCATTGGCAAGTTTAGTTACATAGGAGTCAGCCGTTACATTCCAAGTTGAACCCTTTCCTATATATAGTTCTACAGACTTGGCTTCATTTCCTGCATTAATAGCGCCAGTTAATGTAGAGTTCTCTAATTTTACTTCAACCTTACTAGTACGATCCGCTACAATATGACCCGTTAAGTTTTCGCCCACAGCCTTCAAAACGAGTGCACTATTTCGCTTACTGTCCCATTGGCCTTGACTAACACTCACTAGAGTTTGACTCTTTGGCATAGCTATATCCACACCGGATAAATTCACTTGCGCCTTCGTGTTTTGCACCGTAATAAGAGCGCCTGTTCCCTTCATTACAAGCGAGCCACCATCTATAGTGAGTTTACTAGTTCCTGATTTAGCTAAACCTAAATCACTTTGATAGAGAACCACACCAGATTCACCTTGAAAACGACTGTTTTTAAGCTGTACTTCACTAGCCCCCTCGAGCATGAGTATTTCACTTTGGGATTGTCCCACTACATCAATTAAGTTCATTTCATCAGTGCTATATAGTAAAGGCGATACAGCCCCTGTAGTCACTAAATTCATTTGACTTATCTTAAGTGTGCCTTCCTCTCGGTCAATTGCTAAGGCCGGGGAGTATTTGCCAGCCGTCTGAATAGATCCACCCTTCATGGTCACCGCCCCTTTATAGGCCACGTTAATGCCACGAGAATACATGCCATCAGTCTTAATTTGAACTGATTCACCTTTTATCTGAGCTTCCTTCCCACTAGCAACAAGGCCACTAGCCCCAGTACCAGATGTAGTTATACTGGTGTTCTTTAATTCAGCCTTACTATAAGGAGCTACTAAGACGGCCGCATTCTGACCTCGCCCTAAGCTTTTCTCCAAAGAAGAAGCTTCACCAGTTTTTACAATCGTTGCGCCTTTTAGCGTAGCTTTCCCTTTTTTCTGGACCAATACTACATTTTTATCTGAATCAGAATTTGTCAGCCTTTTCTTTAAAGTTTGGCTTCCATTCACTACTTTAGTGGCTTTAAATTTATAATTAGAGTCCACCTTCTTACCATTTTTTACATCCTTATCTGAATCCTTTACAAGGCCTAAAATTTTGCCAGCCATTTTTAATGGATTTAGACTAATGGAAGGTAAAGATGGCACTGGTAATACTTTAGCAACCACAATCTCGCTCAGGCCATATGCTTGAATCGATGTAGTGAATACAGAGCTACTTCCCAATAAAGCAAGCAAAATACCACTTACCAACACGCGTTGTCTTAATTTTTTATTTAATCTCATAGGATACCTCTCATCATGAATCAATATCCCCTATTTTATCAAGAAACGCCTCTTAGGAATAGTCAAGTTATACAAATTTAATAATAAATCAAGTTTTATTATGTCATAATTGCTTTTTTACCATGCGCCTAAATACAGTCAATTTTGTCATACATAAAACCAAAATTTGCACAAATGGTATTTCTACTCCCTAGCATTTTATTACAGTCTATATTTCTACTTTTTAGCAATATAGATTGACGCGATTATTAGCCAAAACACAAGCTAACACAAAAAGCTCTTCTCGAAGTCATCCTTCGAAAAGAGCTTTAATAGTAAGATATTATAAATAAATATTACCGCCAGGTCCTAATGGTAAATCAAATAGCATCCATACAACAATCATAATGAGCCAAACTATGGTAAAACAGAAAGAATATGGCATCATATTAGCTATAATTGTCCCCATGCCTGCATCTTTTTCATATTTTCTCACAAAGCCTAGTACTAATGGGAAATAATAGAACAATGGAGACAGTGGATTCGTAATAGAGTCACCAATGCGATACGCCACTTGTGTCAACGCTGGGTCATAACCTAGCATCATCATCATAGGTACCATAATAGGTGCTAGAATAGCCCATTTAGCAGAGGCAGAGCCAATGAAAATATTAACAACACAAGATACTAAAATTAAACCTATAATAAGAGGAATTCCAGTGAAATCCCAAGCTTGCAAAGTTTCTGCCCCTTTAACCGCTAGCACAGCACCTAAATTAGACCAGTTAAAATAACTCGTAAATTGTGCACAGAAGAAGCATAGCAAAATATAGGATGAAATATCTTTAAACGCCAAGGATATATCAGCAAACATATCTTTATCATTCTTATATTTCCCTGATGCAAAACCGAAAACACAGCCTGGCACAAAAAGAATCAATGTTACGAGTATGATAATCCCCTGCATGAATGGTGATTTGCCATCCATAATAGAACCTGTTTCAGGGTCCCCTAAAATTGGTTTATCGCCAATACAAAGTAATACAATAACTGCTAATGTAATAAATAAAGCCCAAAGTGCTTTTGTAACAGCCTTACTTTTTTCTGGTGTTAATTCAAAAGCTTCATGATCCAACTCATAGTTCTCTAAATTATCATTTGAAAAACGAGGGGCCATAATTTTTTCTGTTACAAAAGTCCCCGTAATACTTAAGAAAATACAAGAAGCAAAGAGGAAATAATAATTTATTGCCGGCGAAGCCATATAATTAGGGTCTACAATATGAGCCGCCGCTTCTGTAAAGCCATAGGCTAAAGAATCTGACATGCCCAATAATATATTGGCACAAAAACCTGCTGCCACACTGGCAAAGGCGGTAAATACACCTAATAATGGATTTCGTCCCATGCCCAAGAAAATAGCACCAGCCACTGGTGGCAATACGACAAAGGCTGCATCGCCAGCCACATTACCATTAATACCAATGAAAATAATAACAAATGTAACCATCGCCTTTGAGGCATCACCTAACATTTTTTGCATAAAGGCCGATAGAAAACCACTTTTCTCAGCCAAGCCAGCACCGATTACAGCCACTAGCACCATGGCTAAAGGAGCAAAGGTGGAAAAATTACTTACAGCTTTTGACCAGATTTCGCGGAAGCCATCTACCGATAAAAGATTTACAACTTTAATCGTTTTATGTGTCCCTGGATGAACAACTTCAACTCCTAAATTCGCCATAATAGCAGAAATAACAATGGTCACTAAGGCAAGAATAATAAATAAAGATACAGGATCTGGTAATTTATTCCCCACCGTTTCTACACCACTTAAAAATAACTCCATAATCGTTTTTTTATTTTTTACTTCAGATTTTGCCATACTTCTCCCTCCTCGTGCTTTTACAGACTATATATCTGATATATCGCCAAATAAATCATTATATGTCTACAAAAAATAAGGAATCTAATCAAACTACTGTACTTCTATACAATTGGTACCTTTTTTGATTAGATTCCTCATTGAATCAATATTATTTTTTAATAAGTATTTATACATATTTCTATAGAATACATATTAACATTCTTTTCAAGTCTATGTCAAGAAAACATTTGTATATAAAAATAAAAAGCAGGTAGTGGCATAACTACCTGCTTTAATACTAAGAAAGGAAATTACTTATAGCTCCTTATATAAACAACTAATTGTAATTAACCTTCCCATAGTTATATATTGTTTCATTATCTCCATTATTAAGAGAATAAATCGCTGAAAAAGTCTCCTAGTGCATCACCCGCATCACTCACTGCATCGCTAGCATCACTAACTAAGTCTCCATCTAAACTTTCTTCAGCCAAATCATCTAGAGCTTCAAATGCGCCATCAGATACATCAGCTAGGTCATCCACTAGATCATTAACCTCTAATCCTACATCAGCCACGATATCATCAGCGGCAACCGCCATGTCGTTCAATGCTTCAAAGGGAGTCGCAACCAATCCATCTAAAGTCTCTGATGCATTATCAGCCATAGCACTTAACTCAGCTGTTGCCTCATCCAAAGTATCTTCTAAAGAAGCAAGCGGTGCCGAATTATCATCACGCAACATATCTCTAACTACACCGCTCGTCACGCCACCAACAACACCAGCTACAGCAGCTTGTCCCCAATTAGAACCAGTTCCAGTTGCCCCCGTATTAGCCGCTGCATGGCCTACTGTACCAGGTACACCATTAGTGCCTGTAGGCATAGAGACACCACCTAACTTACCAGTGCCACCAAAGGAGTTAATAGCTCCACTATGATGGGCGCTACTTCCTTCTACTTGCTTAAGCGCTTGCTGTAATTGATCAATTGATTCATATAAATGAGCCAATGATAACAGTAAAGACGCCTTTGCTCCTGGATTCGCCACTTGCTGTAAAGAAGCCATGGCCTGTTTATAATCTGGCATAGCTACATTGTTAAGTAATATTTCCTCTGCTCTCGCCAGTTCATTGGAAGCCACTGTTGTTGGATTACGCTTTAATTGAGCTGGCTGTCCAACTTGATTTGATGATATATTACCACCTGGTAAGGTAGCTCCTGCCAATTGAACATCTTGTAATGGTGTAGTACCCATCGCATCTGGTGCTGGCTGTGCGCCTTGCTCTGCCAAAGGCCTCGTAGCGCTTGGCCCTGTAACACGCGCTGCAGGACTTACTTGGGCGCCACCTTGCCCAGCTCCTACTACTTGACCGCCCTGTACAGATTGGCTAGCTACTCCTTGAGGCCCAGTTTGTACATTGACATTGGCTGCAGCAACACGTTTCCCACAACCGGTACAAAATACAGAGCCTACCTTTATAGCCGTTCCACAAGAAGTACAAAACTTCGGTGTCCTATTCATTTCATCACCCTAATCCTTTCCATGCAATCGACCTAACTAAACATATACTTTATTTTAAATTCATTTTATCTTTATATTTTAATTGTAATAGAGATTTAAATATTTTTCTACACATAACACGTATATTATTGACACAAATAGGCCTACTTTTTTCTCAACTCATCATATAGACGATATAGTCATTTTCATTTATACTATTATTAACAAGTATTTCTTCATCTATTTTTTATTTTCAAAGATTGTTTCTTTCATCTATGTACCAAACAATCTAACTGCGAAAGAAGGGATTTTATGTTCTCATTGACTCAATTGCAACATCAAAGAAAATGGCGTATGCTCCTTTGTGTAACGCTCCTTTTACTCATGACGGCCCTCATTGCCGGCTGTGGCAATGATAAATATGTAGATATCGTCAGAGAAGGAAATTTTTATAGCCACCCTAATATAAAAATTGGTAAAGCCTTTGACCAGTTCTTTGAGGATAGCAAGTGGAAATCCTTTACTAGCGATGATGGCCGTAAAGTTGTTGAGTTTACAGGCAAATGTCTCGTACTCAATCAAAAGTCTAAAGTAAAAATTCAATTTATTGTTAAAAAAGACGAAACCTTCGAAGTAAACTATGCCGACATCAACGGAGAGCCTATGTTAGAAATCGTATATAGCGCCCTCATTGATAAAGTTATGGATAACTACGAAAAATAAATATCTAAAACAAAAAGCCACTGAATTTTCCAGTGGCTTTTTCTCTATGTGAATCTAGGTGATACGCTCATATGCGCCACAACTCATCTGCTCCCCACGTCACTACACCAGGAGCCTGAATAATAGATGCTTTTACCATAGCATCTGCCACAACCTCCGTAGGCATAGGCTTGAATTTCGTAAATATACCAAACTCACTGAGCTTATTTAACAGTTTAACTGATAGCCCTTCGCTCCATCTTTTTTCCTTTGCCTTCCGGATTAAAGACGGTGGCTGTACAATAGTTGTCTTTGTAAAATTCAATTGCTTAATGGCCTCTTCTAATTGCCCTTTCATGCGTAAATAAAAGAAGGATGAGCCTGAATCAGCACCTACCGATGATACTAAAATATAATGGGTAACGCCCTGCTGCTTAGCCATTTGTGCTACTTGAAACTGATAGGCATAATCGACCTTCCATTGTAATTCTTTGCTGCCGGCCGCTTTACGTGTTGTGCCTAAACAAGAAAATAACACATCGCCAGTTAATAAATGCCCCCATTCACTGATACGATCAAAATTTACCAAATGAGTCACTAACTTCTTATGGCTAATGCCTAGACTTTTTCTCACAAATATAACCACTTCTTCATAGCGGTCATCTTGTAATAGCAAATTAAGTACATCACGCCCAGTTGCACCACTAGCACCTAAAATAAGCGCCTTCATATCATACACCTCTCTTTAAAATCAATTTATTTCTATTAGCATACATTACAATAATTCGATATAGGGGAGCAAAACTCCTACATAAAGAGAATTTTCCCCTAATAACTTTTCTTTTATCTCCGACAAACCTGTCTTCAAATACAACAAAATTTAACAGCACTGACTCTATTAGGCGACTCAATGAGCATCAGCTTTAAACTAATTGCCCTCTACCTAGCAAAACAAGCGACAAAACAAGCAGCAAAAACTAAATAATAAAAACAAGCTACTTTTCAAAACACTGAAAAGTAGCTTATATACATGGCGGAGAGGGTGGGATTCGAACCCACGGCCCCTTGCGGAGTCACTGGTTTTCAAGACCAGCTCCTTAAACCACTCGGACACCTCTCCATATTAAATTGTACTATAATATAATACTCTTTTTTTTCTAACAAATCAAGATGTATTCCTAAATTTTGCATACACTATCTCTGCCTAATTTAGCCTATACTATCTTTTCCTCATCTTACCTATGCTATCTCCACCTGATTTTGCATATACTATTTCTATCTCATATTATATATTACTATCTCCATTCATTTTCCTCATGTAATATTCATAATCACCTTCCCCTAAGCAAATCCTTTATGTTATGATTTTACTATATAGTTAATTCTTTTTATCAGTTTTGAGGAGGTCATTTATAATGAAACGCTTTTTTATATTATGTATCCTAGGAACCTTTTTATTTTCAGCCCTCCCAGTCCCCAGTGAAGCCGCTTCATTTTCACAAATTGTAGTAAAAAAACTATTCAATGCCTTTACCAATGAATACAAGGAAAATACAAAAAAGACAAATGACACCACTAAAACCGATAAAGCACGCAGTTCCTCCAGTCAAACAGACTCAGATGTACATGATTCAACCCAATGGGTCTCTATAGATTCAACGAACTCATACTTAAAAGACTGGTATATCAGTACAGGAGATATTAAAGAACATAATGATCCAAATGCTATGCCCGTACGCGTCAAAAACATTGATAATAAAAAGGGAACCTATAGCATTAAATATATATTAGCCTTTAAAGACGCTGATTATCTTCGGGTTGAAAAAACAGAAACCTATAATTTAAAATCTGGTCAACTATTAACTACCTCTCCGGCCTATACAGACCGTCTAAATTCGTTCAATGGACCACTCGTAAAAAAAGTATTTGAATTGCAAGAAATCGCTGCACAAGAAGTAGAAGCTGCTGAAAAAGAAGCACAAGAAGCTAAAGAAAATTCCATTATCTATACCTCGATTATAGGCGCTACTCTATCCCTTATCATTGGCGGTGTAGTAGGTGCATTCATAGGCCGGCGCAAAGCTAAAAAATCAGTATTACCACTTTTCATTTTATTCTTGCTAGCCAATCCTATTGTACATGCCGAAGAGTGGGTGAAAGTCCCTACCTATGAAAGCCATATCAATATGTACATTGATGCCGATGATATAAGAAAATCCTCTAACAACAAGGCTATTGAAGCGGCTGTTAAAATTGAGTATCCGAAAACTCCAGGCCGTTTCTATATGCAAAATGTGCTCTTTTTGCCAAATAATCTCTATTTAGGCGTAAATAATACAACCTCTACCAATACAATCACTAATGAAACGAAAAAGCTTTATAAAGCAGGTGGTTTTGATGGAAATAAAGAATTTATCTACGCTGATCTTCATAAAGAGGCGTGGCGCATTCGCCATGAAATAGATATGGCTAAAGCAGAAGAAGCAGCCGAGGAAAGACAAGCAGAAATACAAAAAAATATCTATCGTCTTCTCGGAATCAGTCTTGTATCCTTACTTATTGGTGGCGGAATCGGCTATAGCATAACAAGTCGCCGTAAAAAAGTACAACAATAAACACCAAAAATCAAATGGCACTATACTCTAGATACAGGAGTATAGTGCCATTTTTTTACTAATGCCTAAATTAATATCTAAATACAGTCAATTATAAATTAATTTCGTAATTTAACCATTCTGTATTTTCTTCAGCGCCAATGCCTTTGTAGAACTTCTTACCTGCTTCATTCCAATCAGCCACAGTCCATTTAATTTGTGTACAGCCTTGCGCCTTAGCTTCCTCTTTAAGGGCCGCCATTAGTTTTGTCCCTAAAGACTGGCCGCGATACGCTTCATCTACATAAAGTTCTTTCATATAAATAGCTGGTTTGTTTTGTGCCGTATACATCAAATAATAATACACCAACATGCCAGCTATTTTACCATCCACTTCAGCAACTAAACAGTAAAATAGAGGCTCATCTGTGTCTAATCCTTTTTCTAACACAATCTCTGGAGTAATATTAAAGCTGTTAATGTATTTCTCAAATACAGCCAAGCCCTTCATTAACTCATATACTTCTGCCACATCTTCTTTTCTTGCTTTTCTAATAATAGCCATCATATTACCTCATTTCTTAATATATTTATATTTCAAAAAAATATACAAATCTATAACTCAATAGCAGGTTCAGCTTGAGTTACTATATATTTATTTACCTTAGCCTGTAAAGTAGTGCTAGCTTTTTCTACAATAAAATCAAGTGCCTCCTGCAAAGCAGCTTCACGACTCGGATCGACAAGCTCAATCACCAAGAATGCATTTTTTGTATTTGGCGTAATCATAGTACGAGCCCCATCGCGCCAATTGAAGCAGCGACATACCGCACCGGCGTCATCCTTATAGCACAACTCATTCGGCAATGTTGGATTATTTTCTTCTTCCCCAATTAGGTAAAATTCATCGCCCCCTTCAGTGATTGTCAATCGTAAATCACCTACAAAGGTATCCATATCTTCTGCCCCACAAGGAAGCGCATAGCGTAAGCTAGCTGCATTGTAAATATCTACTAAAGGATTAATGCTGCCTACGGCCTTCTCCCCCTGGGAGCGTTTCAATAAGTTTTCAATGCTAGAGCGCACACCTTTTTTAGTCTTAAACTTTTTATACGCATCGCGATACACCTTAATGACCGCATTATCGCTGAATACAGGTTCAGTTAAATAGGCCGCGGCCATCTCATTACTTTCTTTTAATAAGCTTTCAAACTCTGGCAATTGCTCCTGAATATTGTTAAAATCTTTCAAGGTAACAACGCCGATTTTTGCATCAGGAAATAATTCCCAAAATGATGGATCAACAATAAATTGGCTCATAATAACACCTCCACAATCACTCGTGCAATATGCATTCCTACGAATAGTATTAACTATTCAATAGACTACTACCACACACTATGTTAGGTTACCAATGTCCTCACTAGTTATATAATCCTCTAGCCATCTACTAGGTCTCCTTTTACAAAAAAAGCACACCTTACATATCTTCTAAGACCTAATGATATGCATGGCATGCTTTCGCACACTACCCGGTGGCAGTATTTCATATTAGATTGTACAAATAAAATACACTTTGTAAATTATCAAACATAAATTAATACAACATGAAGTACATACTCAATAACTCAGCTTTATACTCAATTAACGATGACTACATATTCTATTAGCTTATAAGAAATCATTTTTCCATAATAATATACTTGCAATGCAAGTAACTAACACAGCTATGCCAATGACAATCTCAAAGCCACCGCCTCCAGTCCAATCTTGGAATGGCACCGGTACATTGACCCCCCATAAACTAAATATTACAGTAGGTACAGCTAAAATAATCGTCATAGAAGCCAACAATTTCATAACCATATTTAAGTTATTAGAAATGATGGAAGTAAAGGCATTCATCATATTCATTAAAATATTGGAATACATTTCAACCATTTCAATGGCCTGCTTATTTTCAATGATTACATCTTCTAGCAAATCTTCGTCTTCATCGTACATCTTGAGCAAATGACGCACATCTTCATGGCGGCGAATACGCAAAATACGCTCCATCACCGTTCCATTAGTTTTAAGTGCAGATGTAAAATACGTCATAGACTTCTGCAATTCTAACAATTGGAAGAAATCCTTATTTTTAGTAGTATGACGCAATTGAATTTCAATATCATCACTACGGCGATTGATTTGTTGCAAATAACGTAAAAACAAAGTGGCTGTGCGATACATAATTTGAAATAAGAAACGAGTTTTCTTATATGTATAAAATGTGGCCACTTGATTATTTAAAAATGGATATAAAATTTCAGTTTCTTCTAAGCATACAGTAATAAAGAAATCGGGTGATAAGAAAATCCCCAATGGAACTGTATCATAGCTATCGCTGCCACGCAAAGCTGGAATATTGATTACTACAAAAATATAGTTTTCTTCAATTTCCACGTGAGAACGTTCTTCCGTATCCAGGGCTGTTTTGAGCACATCCGTAGGGATTTCCGTCATAATATTGACAAGTGCTAGCTCATCGGGGTCAGGATTCACCAAGTTAATCCACGAGCCCTTTGTTGCATCCGCTACTGTTGTATCTGATAAAAGCTCGCCGTCTTCATGTTTGTATACCGTGAGCATACGCCACCTCCCATTCAATTTATCTTATACTTCATCATAAACAACAATGATAAGGTTCGTCAAGAGTTGAAACTAGGGATTTTTCAAAAAGAAAATATCCTGCTCTTATGTAATTTACTCCGTGTAAATTTGTCATATAGAGCAGGACTTTTTCTCAAAATTTATACTATTTTATAGAATCTTAATTTAGTTTTATTTTAATCTATATTTATATTAATCTATTTTTACAAAATTCACATTATTTTTTATACAAAATGCGAATGGCATTTAAAATACAGATAATGGATACACCAGTATCAGCAAATACAGCTAACCACATATTAGCATAGCCAAGAATACCGATAATCATGACCAAGATTTTTACACCAAGGGCGATAATTACATTTTGCCACGCTATACTTAAAGTGCTCTTAGCAATGCTTAAGGATCTAACAACAGACTCCATACTTGGACTCATATACACTACATCCGCCGCTTCAATAGCCGCATCAGCACCGCTACCCATGGCACCCCCTACATCGGCCCCTGCTAATACAGGGGCATCATTGATGCCGTCACCTACAAACATAGTAGGCCCATAGGCTGTACGCAATTCTTGCATAACTGCTAACTTATCTACAGGCAAAAGATCGGCTCGTACATCATCAATACCTGCTTCAGAAGCCATGTATAAAGCACCTGCTTTTCCATCGCCAGTGAGCATTACTGTTTTTAATCCTCTATTCTTTAAAGCAGTAACAGCAGTTTTAGTATCCTCTTTTAGACTATCAGAAATTAAGATAGTGCCCACATATTCTGCGTCAATAGCTACTAATACTTCGCTGCCATAAGAAGGTGCTTCAGGCAACGCCCCCTGCACACCAAGTTCAGACATTAAGCGACGATTCCCTACAGCCACAGATTTTCCAGCTACTACACCAGTCATACCACGACCAGATAGCTCCTTTAAGTCCATAGCTTTTTCAAAATTTAATCCCCGTCGACTTGCTTCATTGACGATACTAACCGCTACAGGATGAGTTGATTGCGACTCTAGACTTGCAGCCATTTTCAATACATAATTGTCTGCTCCTTCAAGGCTATCCTCTAGGTCTTTTACTTGGTCCGCCAATTTCACTTCACGAACTGCAAATACCCCTGTAGTCAATGTGCCCGTCTTATCCATAGCAATCGCCTTAATATGACTCATAGCCTCTATGGACAAACCACCTTTAAATAAAATGCCATGACGCGAGCCCTTACCAATCCCTGCAAAGAAAGCAAGTGGTACGCTCAATACTAATGCACAAGGGCAACTGATTACAAGAAAGGTTAAGGCTGTATAAATCCAATGATTCCAGTCCCCTGTGATTAAGGACGGAACGATAGCCACCAAGACAGCCGCTGCCACTACGATAGGCGTATAAATACGAGCAAAGCGCGTAATGAAGCGATCCAATTTAGGTTTAGTAGCCGCCGCATTTTCTACTGCTTCTAAAATCCGCGTTACCATGGAGTCTTTCAAGGCTTTGTCGACCCGCATCACTAAACGGCCACTTTCATTAATACAACCAGATAATACTTCATCACCTGGCTTTACTTGAATTGGTACTGGCTCGCCAGTTACCGGTGCTGTATCAATTCGAGTAGTTCCTTCTAATACTGTGCCATCTAGAGGAATACGCTCCCCTGCCAACACTTCCATAGACTGTCCTACTGCCACTTCTTTCGGATCCACTAAAGTTACATTTCCATCAGCATTGACTAAGCGCACTTGTTCTGGTCTCATATCAATGGCTTCCATAATCGCAGAGCGACTGCGCGCCGTTGCTTTCTCTTCAAAAAATTCGCCAATTCTAAAGAAGAGCATAACCCCTACAGCTTCTGGCGCTTCACCAATAATCAAGGCCCCTAATGTGGCCACACTCATGAGGAAGTTTTCGTCAAATACTTGGCCAGACCCGATATTCTTAATGGCACTCCATAATACATGCCAGCCTAAATATAAGTAAGTAATAACAAGCATAGCTAACTCAATATGAGACGGAATACCATCCACTAAAACATCAATGAGCATAACAATGGCACCAATAAGGATAGCTATAATATCGTTACGACTACTTTCATGATGATGGTGGTGGGACTCACCTTTATTGGGCCGTTCATACATCTCTACAGCCACACCATCTTCAATGGAGTCGCAAATCGCTTGAATATCTTTGATAAGCACTGCATTATCCATTTGTGATGACGTAATCCTGAGCTGCTGCGTCCCAATCGAAAACGACGCGGCTTTCACCGTATCCATTGTTTTTATTTTATCTTCAATTTTTGCTGCGCAATTGGCACAAGTCAAATTCTTTAATAGAAGCACCCGTTCCATATTATAGTCCCTTCTTTACAATATACTATATACAAATCCTCATAACTTCGCTTCTCTAATGCGCACTTGCACACTTTCATTTACTCTTTGTTAAACTACTATCACTAATCTACATATTGCTACTTAGCAAATATACTACACATTCATCGGAATAACATATGAACAACTGTTCATATGTTTCTTTATATATATTATAAAATGACTGGAAAGATAAAGTCAATATGGGGGTAGGGGAATAAAAAAGGAACTGTAATAGATTAAATGTATCTATTACAGTTCACTTCATAAAATTAATATTTAGCAATAATTTAGCAGTACTATGCTCTCATCTTTTTTATATTATTTATATATCTATAAATAGTCGGTTCAGAAACCCCTAACTTAGATGCAGTTGCACTAATGCCACCTTTTAAAAGGAATAACCCATTATCATATAATTGAGTCACAACTTCCATACGTTCTACTTGAGATAATCTATTGGCTTCAACATTATATGGCAATAATTGCTTTTCAATAATGTTTTCAATCAAATCGTCTGCTGTATGGAAGAAGCTTTCAGAGATATCTGACAAAGAAATATGCTCATCGTTAGTTTCTTCTACTTCCTCAGCAGCATTAGTAGCATTACTGATTCCTTGTTTCAGTACATCTGTAATTTCTGGTATATTAACAGGTCCCTTTACAGGTAATTCCAAATCCTTCATAGCCGCATTAATAAAAAACAATTTATCAATAGTCTCACGTGCTTCAATATATGGACTCAAATCATAATTAATACATAAAACTCCAATAGGCTTTTTTTCACTATCATGTATAAAAAATGAGGAGCAACGTAATTTATGACCCTTATAGCTTTTCGCCATATAATTAGTAATATAATTAACTTTCTTTTCACTGCGCAGTTGCATCAATTTTAAGACAAAATCTGTTGCAGGACCACCAATATGTCTTCCACTAATCTCACTATTTGCAATAGCAATAATAGAGTTTTCTAGATTTGTTATATCATGCAATACTATTTCACAATTTTTCCCCAACACTTCGCCTAAAAAAGGTACTAGTAACTCATATTTTTTTAAAATACTCATAATTCTACTCTTTCTATAAAGGCATAACGCCTTTAATTTAATTGCTCTCAAACAACACACTTCATACACATTATATGTGTTTCTCATTTTCCTTAATTTTAGCCAACATAACTGATGCTATAAATAATACAATTCCTGATCCCAAAACAACTGGTGACAAGAATTCATCAAATATAACAAATCCCCAAAACGCATGAAAAAACACTGATATATACTGCATAAATTGTGCAACAACAGCATTAGTTACAATAAATGCACCAGTCATAAAGAACTGTGCAACTACTGAAATTAGACCTATGATTATGATATAAAGCCATTGTGTCTCATTTGGTACGACAAAATCATTTATCATAAACGCCGCCCCAACTATTGTACTTGTAATCAAAAAATACGCCATAATCTCATATGTACTATGCTTATTGTTTAAACTAATTTTTCTAATCGTTGTATAAGCTGCTGCCGAAAAAGCCGCCCCACCTATTGCAAATAATGCATATATAGAAAAAGAAGAATATGTCCATGGATTTACCATAAAAATTACAGCTACTAATATTACAAACAGCCATTTTGCCGAGCCTTTAGGTAACTTCTCTTTCAATACAAGCGTACTAAATATGAATACAAAAATCCCCGATAATTGAAATAATATAGAGGCATCAGCTAACTTCATTTTAGCCAAAGCCAGAAAATTACATAAAGTACCTAGACCACCTAAGACGCCTCGTACAAAAAGTAGCCCTTTATCTTCACTCGAGAATGATATATTCTTTATCCCCATATAGATTAATACAGATACAGTGCCTATTAATCCTCTAAAAAAATTTATCTCTGCTGAAGGCATTCCTTGTCCTAAAAGCTTTACGAATACATTCATTATACTAAAACATAACGCAGAACTCATAGAAAATATAAAAGCCTGCTTCATACATCTCACCCTTTTACACTTCACATCCAAAAGAAAAAGTAAATTAAAACATTTTTAATTGTTTCAATTTACTTTTATAGACTTCTATTAATAGCTTCTATTAAATTATAAGAGTTTATCACTTGTTTGGCAACATTCATAAAAATTTTTTAAGTCAATAATGCTATGATATTTTCTCTTTAGAAGTCTTCCAAATTGAAACCATTATTACTAAAGCTGTACAAAATAGTTTTACGATAATCTCATGACCAGCTATAAACTCTTTAATAAGATTATCTTCTACAATCATACCACCAGCTACCCATCCCAGTAAGGACCCACCTAAAGTCAAAATTATTGGATATTTGCCAATAATTTTTGCAAAAAATGCAGAGCTATAGACTATAATAGGTACTGTAATCAAAATCCCTGCCACAACTAATGTATAATTGCCATTTGCAGTGGCAACAACAGCAATTACATTATCAATACTCATCATGGCATCTGCTAAAATAATTGTTATAATCGCCTCTTTAAGCGAACTCTTCGCTTCAACCTCAGTATCCTCATCATTTGCTAATACTAATTTTAGAGCAATCCACAGCAGTACAACACCTGCAATAAGATGTAAAGCAGGAATAATATGAAGTGCTTCAACTAAAAAGAATGCCATTATAAGCCGAAGTAAAATAGCTCCAGCTGTTCCAAACATAATAACCTTTTTTTGCGAGTCAGCTTCTAATTTACTTGCTGCCATACCAATAACTACAGCATTATCTCCAGCTAATATAATATCTACCATAATTATCTGCAAAATAATTATCCAAGTATTTAATTCCCCAAAATTTATCTCCATATACCAAAATCCTCATTCTTACTTATTTATATAATTATATGCATACATAGTATATAATAATGATCCTTGAATAAAAACAGACTCATCAATATTAAATCGCCCAGTATGATGATTGTGATGGGTCTCTGGATTTTTACTTCTAGCGCCTAAAAAAGCAAATACTCCCGGTACTCCAGACTCATGAAGATAATAAGCGAAATCTTCACTTCCAGTCTTTTTCCCAGTTTTATCAATTCTCAATCCTTCATCTACTTTAGCAATTGTATCATAAAATATATCTGTACTGTGCCAACTATTAATTAATGGCGGCGTAGATGCTTTATAGGTAAATTCAACTTCACCTCTATACATTTTAGCAATACACTTTGCATAGCGTTCCAAAGCAGCTTGAATAAACGTTCTACATTCATCATTAAATGTCCTTACAGTACCTGTAATTCTAGCCACATCAGAAATAATATTTCGCGCCTCTCCAGCATTAAACGTACCAAAAGTAACAACAGCTGAATCGATAGGACTAATCTCGCGAGAAATGATTGACTGTGCATTCATTACAAAAGCACTTCCCATTAAGACTGAATCAATGCCTTCATTAGGTCTTGCACCATGGCCTTTTTGCCCACGAAACTCAATATCTATAGAATCACTTGCTGCCATCATTTCACCTGGTGGACAATATATAACGCCTTTAGGGACAGCACTATTAATATGAAGCCCCATAACACTATCTACGGCATCTAGCACACCTGCATCAATCATTTTTAGTGCCCCTTCACCAGTTTCCTCTCCCGGTTGAAAGACAAATCTAACAGATCCATTTAACTGATCCTTAATACTCCATAAGGCTTTACAAGCACCGAGTAACATCGCTGCATGTGCATCATGGCCACAAGCATGCATTACACCATCATTTTTTGATTTATACGAAATATTATTCTCCTCTTGAATGGGTAGTGCATCAATGTCGGCACGCAGTAGCACTTTAGGCCCCTTTTTTGAAGCATTAATATCAGCAATAATTCCAATATTATCAATAATTTTATATGGTATACCAATCGCATTTAATTCACTGGCTATTCTCTTTGTTGTTTCAAACTCCTTCATTGATAATTCTGGATTCTCATGAATAATCCGCCTTATAGCTATGATATTACATTCTTCTTTTTTTAATAAATTTTTTACATGCAATACTATCTCATCCATTTAGTTCCCCTTATATAAAAAGTAATCCACAGTTAAAGCTTTAATTATTTGGACGTGGACCAAATATTACATCATAAAACTTTTCACTGTGGATTCTTTAAATTTGTAATTATTAGAATGGTCCAATTTGAACAATTGCAGCTATAGCTACTAATATAGCAGCCCAAATACTATTTGTAATAAAAATTCGACCGGCAAACTTTAAGTACACACGATAATCAATATCTGCGATAGCAATCGCGCCTGATGTTAGTGGAGATGTTGGCATAATCATATTGCCTAAAGCACCACCAAGTACTACTGCAGCACAAACCGTCTGTTGTGTAATACCTGCTAAATCACCTATTGGAGATAAAATTGGCACTAAAACCGTTGCAGCCCCTGCATCAGAAATAATGAAGAAATTCGTAATATGTCCGATTAAATACATAAGCTCAGCAGTTAAAATCCCTGGAGCTCCATCAACAATTTGTACGGACCAATGAACGATTGTATCGACAATGCCTGCACTATCAAGAATTAAAGCAATCGCTTTAGCAAAACCTACAACAAGTACGCCACCAACTACACCTTGAGTCCCTTTAACAAACTGGCGGAAAATTTCGTTTGGCGAGTATCTCATGATAGCACCAACAACAAACAACATAATTAAGAATACGGCTGGAATTCCATTTTTAAAATCCCCACCAGACAATGCTGTATAAATTACATAACTCATACCAATTAATACAGTTAACAAAATCAGCTTTCTTCTACCATCAAATTCAGGCATTTCAATATGAGCATCAGCAGCTTTTTTCTCAGCGCGTAACTCTACATCTCGAATCCAACTATTTTCAGGGTTTTGTCTTAATTTTAAGGCATATTTTATTGTCCAAAATGATACCGATGCATTAAAACCTATAAAAGCTAATATACGTAACCACATACCAGAGAATACTGGCAAACCAACAAGCCCTTGAGCAACACCAACATTAAATGGATTGGTAATCCCACTCGCTAAACCTGCACCACCAGCACATACTGTGATAGCTATACCTACAATAGCATCTAACTTCATTGATCGAGCAATCATAACACCTAATGGTACAAAAGCTAGATATGCTTCTAAAGTCCCCATTAATGTAGGTACGATAGAGAATAAGAAAATAATAACAACCAAGAAATAAATATCTTTACCTTTACTTTTTCTAATTAAAGCATTTAGACCCGCTTGAATTGCCCCTGTGTTACTGATAACGCTATAAGCACCACCAACAATTAAAATCAAGAAACAAATCCATGCTGTTGAAATAAAGCCCTTAGGAACAGATCTAAATATATCCATAAACGTTGCTGGTTTGGAAGCTACAAATCTAAAGGAGTCTGGATCAACAACTGTTCTCCCACCAACTTTGAGCATTGTATATTCGCCACCAGGAATTATATACGTTAATGCTGCTGCTATAAGAATAAGAGCACTAATAATTACCAGGCCACTCGGAAACTCTCTTGCTTCGGCCTTTGCTTCTACTGCTTGACCTTTCTTTAAATCCATACTAGCCACCTGCCTATCTTGGTTAACGATTAACAGCACTTCTTACTGCATGTAAGTTTTCTTTAGATGTTTTAGGATCACAAACACAGCCCGGTCCTATAATTAAACCTTTTCCATCAACACTATCAATAGCCTCGTGAACATGCTTAATTACTTCTTCAGGTGTTCGAGTTCCTAAGAAACTTTCATAAACTAATCCATTTTCAGTAATATGAGGAACTTCCATAATCCCGCCTAATAATGTTTTATTAGTAATCTCACGAGCCTCTTTCAAACTCGGCTTAGTATCACGATCATGCCAGTTTAAGCAATTACATGGATAATTCTTCACCACATCAAACATAATATTTGATCCATGAATATGCATTACATTAAACCATGTCTTGTCTTTATACGCTTGAATTACTCTGTGATCATAAATTTTACAGAACTCTGCAAACATAACATCATCCATTAAATCATAAGAAGCAGTTTGAGTTGCAAAGAAGAAACCACTTACACCTTTTTCAATATTTGCTTCAACAAAGTTTATAGTTGTTTCAGTAATTGCATCTAATGCTTTATGAACTTTCTCAGGATGTTCCTTCATATCTTGGAATACACGAGCTCCACCTAATTTTCTTAAAGTCGTAGATGGACTAAATATTGTCTGTAAGAATGGCGTATGGCTATCAACGAGTCTCGCCACATGATCTACAATTGCAAGAGTCTTTCCCCATGTACCATGAGTAGCTCCCAAACAATTAATACGGTCATAATCATCTATGCATTGAATGGCAGGTCGTACAACGATTGGTTCTTTATAAGGTGTGCAATAAAATTCTATTTTTGCACCCCAGTCTTGAGTTGAATATGCGCCAAAAGGCATAAGTTTAATAAAATCATAATCAAATTCTTTATTAAACTCTACTAATGCTTCAGCTAAACTCACTGGATCTTGGTCGACCTTTGACATATGCATCCATACGCTACAAGGAATTCGGTCCGGTTCTTTTCCATCTAAAACCGCTTTAATCCGTTCATCTTTATACATTGTACTACCTCCCTTAACCCTAAACAAAAAACCTAAGCCCTAATCATTTCATTAAGAATAACGATATCTGTTTCTTTCATGCCCTCTTTAGCTACAATCCCTATTCTCCGAATTGTGTCATCAACATTTGTTGCTACTAATCCATCTCCTTCCTTATAGCTATTATTGCTCTTCGCTTGACGATATCCCATAAAAGCTCCATCTAAACCAATAGCAATTTTCCCTGCACATGAAGGTTTCGCACCATCACACACAATTCCCGACAGACTAGCCAACCCATTAACTATAGTCTGTGCAATGATTTCCTTATCTTCACCCTTTAAAAAGGCTACACCAGAAACTCCTGCTACTGAAGCACTGATAGCACCGCAATAAGCAGATAATTTACCTATTCCCGCTTTTTGGTATAAGCCTATTAAATTAGCAAAAATTAATGCTCTATATAATTCATCCTTTGATGATTTTAAATATTCTGCAAAAGTTATTACCGGTAAAGATACAGTTATTCCCTGGTTCCCACTGCCAGAATTAATATAAACTGGTAATGCGCAACCACTCATTCGTGCATCAGAACCTGCTGCTGCTCTGGCCTTACAAAGCGCCTCTATATTATCTATACCATTAGCATCTAATATTAATTTACCAATATTTGCTCCGTAATTATTTTTTAATCCTTCATCAGATATTTTTTGATTATACTCTATCTCTTTATCTAAAATATCTTTAAGCTCTGTATAATCAGCATTCTTTGCAAAATCATATATCTCATCAAAACACATCTGATCTTGTACCATCTCTTCAGTTAATACCGGAGGTTTTTCTAATAATACCTGATTATTTTTTTCTATATACGTAATATTAGTATGTGCATCCTCTAATCGCACTTTTACATATTCATCTTTATAAGTAGCTAATATCTCTACATATAAATTAGCTACGCCTTCAGCTAAACTTACTTTACAAAAATCTCCTTCCCCAAGGCGATTCATTAATTCACGATCTTCATCTGTAGCTGACTCAAGAATTTCTAACTTCTTATCCGGCTTCCCTATAATCGCCCCTAATACAATGGCATATACTAACCCCTTTTTGCCTCCTGAATTAGGAATTACTACGCTTTTAACGTTCTTAATAATATTGCCACTACATTTAGCCTCAATTTTTTCAGGAAAATTACCTAAATTAGCAACGGCTTCAGCCGCCACATAAGATAATGCAATTGGCTCCGTACACCCAAAAGCTGGAATAATCTCTTTCTTAAAAAGCCCCACATAATCCATACCTAAATCCCTCCGTGAATAAACTTAAAAGTATAATTTATAGTGAATTTATTAAAACTTTCAGGATTCCATGCATATCTTACTTCTTTATAATAATTTTTAACCGAAATAATAAATTATTATTATTTTTATAATTAAACTTTATCACGCTTTCTATTGAAAGTCAACAAATTTCTTTTCATTATAGACAAAAAAGCACTAGGTGACTCCAACTCAATCAGTAGAGCCACCTAGTGCTTATATACAATTAACAATATACTAATTAAATTTCGGCGATTACTTCAATTTCACATAAGAAATTAGCAGGTAATTCTTTTACAGCTACACAGCTACGGGCAGGTTTGCTAATAAACGCTTCACCATAAATTGCATTAAATGCAGCAAAATCACTCATTTCATGCAAGAAACAAGTTGTTTTAACAACATTTTCAAAACCAATACCAGCTTCTGTTAAAATAGCTTTAATATTAGCAATTGCTTGCTTTGTTTGTGCTTCAATACCTTCAACTAATTTACCAGTTGCTGGATCAATGCCACCTTGACCAGAAATAAATAGTAAATTCCCTGTTACCATTGCTTGAGAGTAAGGACCAAGTGCCTTAGGTGCATTTTCAGAAAATACTGTCTTCATTATAAAACTCCTTTAAATTAATCTAAAAATAAATATCCCGAATTTAACCTATATATATTATACATCTTTATCATTATCATTTCAATAATTTTTTATTATTTTAGTTGCGACTCGATAATTTTTTATCACTTAGAGCTAAAAATAAAAAGGATGCAATTAACCTCCGAAATTAATTGCATCCTTTTTTATGTACATTATTATTGAATAACAATCCCCGCCATTAAGTTGAGCTAACTTTATAACGCGTTAATAGCAAGTTTCATCATCCAAGAGGTATATATATTTAGTCTTGACGATATGGTTCTTGACCAATTTCATAGTAGTTATTGCCTTCACTATCGATAACTACGATAGCAGGAAAATCAACTACAGTTAATTCAGCTAAAGCTTCTGGGCCTAAATCTTCATAAGCAAGTACTTTATAGTCTTTAATGGATTTAGAGATTAAAGACGCTGCACCACCTACTGCAGCAAAGTATGTTACGCCATTTTTCTTCATGGACTCAATAACATCTTTAGAGCGAGAGCCTTTACCGATCATGCCCTTAATGCCTTGATCTAACATAGTAGGAGTATATGCGTCCATACGACCAGAAGTAGTAGGACCTGCTGCACCAATTGGATCGCCAGGTTTAGCAGGAGAAGGTCCTAAATAGTAAACGATTTGATTAGTCCAATCAATTGGAAGCTCTTCACCGCGTGCTAAAGCCTCAGTCATTACTTTATGCGCCGCATCACGGGCACTATAAATTTTACCAGTAATCAATACGCTATCACCAGCGCGAAGGCTTCTAGATACTTCCTCAGTTAAAGGTGTCGTAATGTGTTTAGTTTCAGCCATTTTTATTTCCTCCCCTATTAAATAACTTCTTCAGCATGACGGCTTGCATGGCAGCAAATTGTCACAGCTACAGGAAGGCCAGCAATATGAGTAGCAGCCCATTCAATATTTACTGCTAAGGCTGTAGTTGTACCACCAAGTTGTGGTCCAATGCCAGTTTTATTAATCATTTCAAATAATTCTGTTTCAAGTTTTGCGTAATCTGGATGTTCATTGCGCACTTTTGTATTGCGAAGTAATGCTTTTTTAGAAAGGAATGCAGCATAATCCATAGTGCCACCAATACCGATACCAACTACCATTGGAGGGCATGGATTTGGGCCTGCTTTTTTAATGATATCCATAACGGCGTTCTTAACGCCTTCAACACCATCAGCTGGAACCAACATTTTAAGACCTGATTTATTTTCACTACCAAAGCCTTTTAGCTCCATATCAATCTTAACCTTATCACCAGGTACAATGCGTGTATAAATAATAGCAGGTGTATTATTGCCAGTATTTTTACGATTAAATAGTGGCTCAGCTACTACAGATTTACGTAAGTAACCTTCTGTATAGCCTTTAGCTACACCAGCTTGGATAGCATCTTCTAAAGCGCCACCTTCAAAATGTACATCTTGACCTACTTCAAGAAATACAAGTGTATAGCCAGTATCTTGGCAAATTGGACGATCTTCTTCTTTGGCAATTTCAGCATTTTTAATAATTTGATCTAATACAACACAACCCACTGGGGATTGTTCAGTTTCACGACCAGCTTTTAATGCATCATATACATCTTCAGGCAAATAATATGCCGCGTTCTTGCACATCTGTGCAACTACATTTGTTATTGTTTCCACGTTAATGGTACGCATAACAAAACCTCCTCACTACTAAATGAGCTTACCTAATGACCTAATGATACCATACATTATGGAGGCTTTCAAATTATTTTAATGCATAATTTGCAAGTAAATATGTTTATTGAGATGCTTTCGCAAAATTCTAAAATGTTAGGTATTTTCTGTATTTTATATGCATAAATAGAAAGTGGACATTAAAATTCAGCAGGATTATTTTATCGTATAAACGAATAATTATGCAACCAATTTTATTATACTTTTATAACACCTATTAATAATCTCCATATTTGCATTGCTATAACACCATTTCCATAAATGGACAATTGTCTATACCGTATAGATACAAATAAATCCTTCATACATTATAAATCTAATCAAAAGTATACTAAAAAAAGGGAGTTTTTCTAATTTATAGAAGAACTCCCTTTTTATAACGATATATTTCAACTAAAATGCCATTGATATTCTATAAATACATCATCTCTAAAATAAATCGACCTCTTAATTGAAATATATTATCAACAACTTTCTTTGTATTTATAGAAATTTACTTTATTAGATTTATCTTGGAAACTATATAATCTGCCTGTATATTACACTTAAATATACAGTTATATGAGATTTGCACTATAATCCCTATACATACAATCCTAATAGGCTATATCATTATACATTAAACGCAATAGATTATCGTTTCCTATATACAATAGCACTGCGCCATATATATACAAAAGGAATGCTTAAGCAATGAACTAAGCGAGAAAATGGAAATAAAATAGCCACTATCATCCAGGAGATCATATGCACTTTAAAAATTAGGGGAATATGAATCATCAATTCTGGATGGGGCTGCATCATCAATAATCCACGGAACCAAGGGCCAATATACAGTCGATAATTAAAGGCTCCATCTGCATTCATCATAGTGCCCATAAATCCAGTTAAAATAGTAAGCCCTAAAAATAGGAAGATCCACACATCCATAGTGGACGTATTAACTTTTAAATATGAAGACGTACTGCGTCGCCACATTAACAGTATAAAACCTAACACTAATAATATCCCAGCCAATCCACCAATATATAAGGCACCTTGATGATAAAGATGTTCCGTAATTCCAAAGAACTCTGTCACTTCCTGCGGCACTAACACCCCGCCTACATGCCCTAAAAATACAAGCAATAAAGAGAAGTGAAATAAAGGTCCTGCAATTCGCAATTTCTTCTTTTCTAAAAATTGACTCGATTTTGTTGTCCAAGTCTCTTCAGAAACAATAAATCTCACAGCTGAGCCAATCACTAAAAAAGTAAATGCAATATAGGGCAAGGCTACCCATAAAAATTCATTCATCGTGATTTCGCTCCTCTCGCTCAATATATTGTAATACTGTATCAATAATGAATACTTGAATATGTCGCCCTTTTGCCAATTCGTCACGCAATGTTTGCAAACCGCTCTTCATATGTTTCAAAATAGGCCAAGCATCTGCCTCACTTAAATAAGTACATAGCTCCAACAAAGCCGGCACATAATCGGGCAATTCCTTTTGCACTTCATAGCCATGACGCAAAAAGAAATCTTTATACACTAATAATTTAGCGGCTTGTTCTTCTGCATTAGTACTATCATAAGAAGACAAATACATATTGGTTTGACTGCTAAAGTCAAAGAGGCGCACATATTCGTCTTCATAGTCGCCTTCAGGCTGCTCCTCTATATAGGCAATAACATCAACTAAGCTATCTAACTCAGGCAAGGTTCCTACCTGAGTTTTTATTTCTTTTAAGGCATGCCACCAAGCGGAGCTAGGATAGGTCAATAAAAAGGCACAATAAGCCAATATATCTGAACCTGTAGTATCCTTAGATTCACTATAATCTAAAGATTCTGTACTCGAAGGATTGGCATACGCTGAACTAGCTATTTTAATTTGGCTCTTATCTAGCATCCTATGCCCCTCCTTTACAACTAGAGCAACTACTGCTTGATGATCTCTCAGAAAAACCTGTTGTTTCACCCTTCACAGATTGATCAATGCTACTAGTGCCAGAACAGCCGCCTACAGGACAGCTTCCCATATCGCCTAGTACATGGTCGGTAAAACCATTTACACCTTGACGAAGTCGTTGTTCTTCTTGTGCTACTGACACGCCGGAAGGAATAATAAAGCGATCTCGATACTTAGCAATGCCGAGGAGTCGATACATTTCATACAATACATGCTCCCCATACACTGCGTCATAGGCCTCTGTAGATTGCCCACGAGTTCGTTGTTGCATATAATGGCGTAAATCTAACAAGGTCTTGAGTACCTGGCGAATGATATCCTCATTACCAGCAGAGAATAATTGAGCCAAATAAGCCACAGGAATACGCATGGTATCACTATCAGGAAAATGTGTATGACTAGCATCCTTATGTAATATAGGACTCATCGGTGGCACATACCAAACCATAGGCACAGTGCGATATTCTGGATGAAGCGGCAAAGCAATGCGCCATTCTTTTACTAACTTATACACTGGCGACTTTTTCGCTGCTTGTAGCCAATTTTCTGGAATTCCCTGCTCTTTAGCAACGCGGCTAACGTCCTCATCGTGAGGATCTAAAAGAACCTCAGTCATAGCCTCATAAATATCTTGTGGGTTCGTTGTAGCCGCCACGTCAGCCACCTTATCCATATCGTAAAGCAATACCCCTACATAGCGCATGCGCCCTACACAAGTGTCGGCACAGATTTGTGGCAAGCCATTTTCTAAGCGAGGATAACAGAACACGCATTTTTCAGCTTTATTAGTTTTCCAATTATAGTAAATTTTCTTATACGGACAAGACGGCACACAATGGCGCCAACCACGGCATACATCTTGTGATATAAGCACCACTCCATCTTCATCACGCTTGTAAATAGCGCCTGATGGACAGGCTGCCACACAAGCAGGATTTAAGCAATGATTACAAAGGCGAGGCAAATATTTCATAAAAATATCGTGGAAGTCTAGAGCAATATCTTGTCCTGTGCGCTTCAAATTAATATCCGCACGAGCTGTATTGCCGCCAGCTAAATCATCTTCCCAATTCGGCCCCCACTCAATTTCCATCTTTTCCTTTGTCACAAGAGAACGTGGACGCGCTACTGGCTGATTATTCTTTCGTTTTGAGTGAATCAAGGTTTCATAGTCATAGGTCCAAGGTTCAAAATAATCCTTTAACTCTGGCTGTTCTGGATGGAAAAAGAGCTTCATTAAGCGATTACCCTTAGCGCCCGTAGCAAGCTGCAACTTGCCATCTTTTAAAATCCAGCCACCCTTCCACTTATCTTGGTCTTCCCAATGACGTGGATAGCCAATACCCGGCTTAGTCTCTACATTATTAAAATACATATATTCAGCGCCATCGCGATTTGTCCACGTATTTTTACAAGTAATGGAGCAAGTATGACAGCCGATACATTTATCTAAATTCATGACCATAGAGATCTGTGCTTTAATCTTCAAGCCAGTTCACCTCCTTCATCTTCCGTACTACAACTAGCACATCACGTTGATTGCCCGTTGGTCCATAATAGTTAAATCCATAACTAAGTTGTCCATAGCCACCAATCATATGAGTTGGTTTCATATGCAAACGTGTTGGCGTATTATGAGTGCCTCCACGACCACCAGTTAAGGATGTACCTGGCACATTAATATGGCGGTCCTGTGCATGATGCATATAAGCCACACCGCGCGGAATACGTGGTGTTACTACAGCTCGAGACGCCACTACACCATTGCTATTGTATAGTTCAATCCAATCATTATCAGCTACACCGATTTCATTAGCATCATCTTCATTGAGCCATACAGATTGACCACCGCGGAATAAGGTTAACATTTGCGGCGTATCAAAATACATACTGTGAATACTCCACTTATTATGAGGTGTTAAGTATTTTAAAGTAATTTCAGGTGTCCCATCAGCCGGTAACGCTTCGCGCATAGGCGCATAGGCTAGAATCGGCTTAAATGTAGCCATCTGTTCACCCCATTCACCCATTAGTTCATGATCCAAGAAAAATGACTGACGCCCTGTTACGGTGCGGAATGGCATAAGTAACTCAATATTATTGGTAAATGGTGTATACCGTCGATTATCTTTCCCATTGCCAGTGAAAATAGGAGTCGGTATAACTAATCGTGGCTGTGCCACAATATCTTCAAAAGTAATCTTTTCACCTGCCCGACCACTGGTCATGTCTTTCAGATTGGTAAGCCCCGTTAACTCTTCCGCCTTACTCCAACTCTTATGAGCCACGGCTCCATTCGTAGCAGAACTCATGGTTAACACCGCTTGGCATGCATCATAACAATCTTCAATGCTTGGGCAACCAGCACCTACTCCAGGTTCTGTAATCACACCATTGCGCAACTTAAGGCTTTCATATTCTTCACCAATCGATACGGCAATACCATGAGCACCTACAGAGCCATTAGCTAAATTAGGCCCTAAGGCTCTTTGTTTATTATAAATTTGCGTATAATCCCGTTCGATTTCAATTAATTGCGGCATAGTTTTCCCTGGAATAGGGTCGCACTCGCCGCGACTCCAATCGCGAATCTTGCCCAATGGCTGCGCCGTTTCTGCTTCAGAATCATGTTGCAAGGGCACCGCTACTATATCGCGATACACCAGCAAGTTAGCCTCTTTAGCCAATTTAGAAACCGCTTTACCCAAGGTTAAGAAAATATCCCAATCTGTTTTAGCTTCCCAACCCGGATTTACAGCCGGTTGGAAGGGATGTACAAATGGATGCATATCCGTAGAGGATAAGTCTGTTTTTTCATACCAAGTGGCTGTAGGTAATACAATGTCAGAGTACAGCGCGGACCCGGCCATGCGGAAATCTAAGTCTACTAATAAATCTAATTTCCCCTCTCCAGCTTGTTCACGCCATTTAATTTCACTAGGCTTACTTGGCGAATCATTAGCCTCTAACAAACCATCCTTTGTGCCAAGCAAATATTTCATAAAATATTCGTGACCTTTTGAAGAAGATGTAATTAAATTAGCGCGCCATACGATGAGATTTCGTGGGAAATTCTCTGATGCATCTGGGTCTTCAACGGCAAACTGAAGTTCTTTAGCCTTCAATTGGTCCGCCACATATTGTTTTACCTCATCAAAGGCTTCATGTCCTGCCGCCTTTGCATCAGCAAAAATCTGTTCACTCCCTTTATTAAAAGTAGGATATGATGGTAACCAGCCAAGGCGAGCAGCCAATACATTATAATCCCCAGCATGGCGATATTTAGGAGATTTTAAAGGAGAGGTTAACTCCTTCGTATCCATTTCATCAGTACGCCATTGATCAGTTGAAAAATAAAAGAAAGATGTACTATTTTGTAAACGCGGCGCCGCTTGCCAATCTTTTGCCGACATAATGGCCCCCCAGCCTTCAGCAGGGCGCAATTTTTCCTGCCCTACATAATGCGCCCAGCCGCCGCCATTCTTGCCTTCACAGCCACAGAATAATACGAGATTAAGTACAGCGCGATAAATTACATCGGCATGAAACCAATGATTAATGCCCCCGCCCATAATAATCATGGAACGGCCATCTGTAGCAATGGCATTATCTGCAAATTCTTTCGCTGTATGAATGACCATTTGAGGATCTATACCAGTGTATTTTTCCTGCCAAGCCGGAGTAAATGGCGTATCAATTTCGTAAGAGCTTCCCACTTCACCGCCAAGGCCACGATCTACACCATAATTAGCTAAAATTAAGTCAAAAACAGTTGTTACTAAACGTTCGCCTGCAGCCGTTTGAAGCTTACGCACTGGCACGGCACGCTCTACCACTTGCTTTTCATCTAAATGACCAAACATAGGTAACGCAATAAGACGTACTGCATCATCCTCTTTTGCCTTGCTAACTACATATTCATTGTAGTCTTTGCCCACAGCTTGAAAACTATCTGCACGTACAGTTTCAACAGCATCTTTATGTACAGCTTGAATATCACTTTCATATGTAGCCTTAGATGCTCCTTTATACGCATCTAAGATAGATAAATCAACCGCTAACTCTTCACCAGTCTCGCTATTTTCTTGACGAAGATTCCATTTCTCTTTCGCCGTCCATCGATGCCCCATAACACCATTTGGAATAGCTAACTCTTTAGTCTTAGCGTCTATGACATAATATTTAAATTCGCTTTTTTCACTGCCATCGCCCATATCCTTCGCCGTAAGAAAACGATCTGGCACAAGCTTGCCCTCTTCTTCAGTGAGCATTACAAGAAATGGGAAATCTGTATAATGTTTGGCATAGTCCTCAAACATTGGCACAGTTTGTTTAACATAATATTCATTTAAAATTACATGTCCCATAGCCATAGCCAAGGCGCCATCAGAGCCAGCCTTTACATTTAACCAAGTATCAGCCGGCCGTCGTGCTCTCCGCATAATCTGGGGATACGGAAATAACCTTCGTTCCTTTATAGCGCACCTCAGTTAAAAAGTGTGCATCTGGTGTACGCGTTTGAGGCACATTAGAGCCCCAAGTCATAATATAACCAGCATTATACCAATCGCTGCTTTCAGGCACATCAGTTTGATCGCCCCATACTTGAGGACTTGCTGGCGGTAAATCAGCATACCAGTCATAGAAGCTTAAGCAAGCACCGCCCATGAGGTTCATAAAACGAGCACCGCCGGCATAGCTGAGCATAGACATGGCAGGAATTGGAGAGAATCCAAAATTTCGGTCAGGCCCATATGTCTTAGCTGTATACAACATGGACGCTGCCGTAATCTCCGATGCCTCTTCCCAAGTCGAGCGCACAAAGCCCCCCATACCGCGGGCCGATTTATATAATTTAGTTTTTGCCGGGTCTGTCACAATGGACTCCCAAGCTTCAATCCCATTTGTATGCTCTTTTTTAGCCGCGCGCCATAAATCAGCTAGTTCACCGCGAATATATGGATATTTTACACGCAATGGACTATACATATACCAGGAAAATGAAGCCCCACGTGGACATCCTCGTGGTTCAAAATCTGGCATATCCGGACTCGTCTCTGGATAGTCGTGATTTTGATTTTCCCAAGTAACGATGCCATTCTTTACGAAAACATTCCAACTACAAGAACCAGTGCAGTTTACACCATGTGTGGAACGCACTACTTTATCATAGGACCAACGATTGCGATATAAGTCTTCCCATTCGCGTCCCCCTTGATACACCGCTTGGTGACCACTTGTACTTTTTTCTACAGGTGACACATAGGAAAATTTTTTAAAGAATGATTTCATGCTTAGTCCCTCCTTATCTTAGTATTAGAATAGCAAAGGGACTTGTTCTGTTCTGTGATTAATGTCACATGGTAGAAAAAATAGCCCAAAAGGACAAACAAAAAGGACCCCTCACGGAGTCCTAACAGTTATAAGTATAAGTTCACATATAAGTTCAAGTCCGACACTGTACAACACAATCACTCATGTACTGGCGCCAACACTTTAAAATGATTTTTTTCAAATGCAATGAGTCCATCATCTTGCATACGACTCAATTCTCTCGTCAATGCACTGCGATCCACACATAAATATTCACTTAAGGCTACGCGCCCTAAAGGTAAATCAAATTCCAGCGAATTATATACCTTCGCCATAAATGATAAGTAGGTCATAAGCTTTTCTCGCAAAGTTCGCTTCGACACAATTTCTAACTTTTGAACAAAGCGCACATTCTTATCAGCTAGCAAGGTCATGGTATTCTGCCATAATTGTTGAGCCACTCCACTGAGTTCAGAGCCTTTAGCTACTTCTTTAAGTAAGGATTCATAAGGAATATAGATAGACTCAACTTCCGATGCCGCATAAAAATTGACTAATGATACCTGATTAGAGCTACAAGCAAAAGACTCACCAAATAAATCACCGCGATTCATAAAGACAATGATCGTGCGATTCCCCCACATATCTTCGCTCACCATATGTACAATGCCACTAATAATGACACTCACACAAGGCACTTCATCTTCAGACAATGCAATATATGCACCTTTTTTAAATTTTTTGCTAAACATGCCAACAGACTTATATAATGCCAAAAAGTCATCCTTACTTACATCTTTAAAAGCCCGTAAATCCCGCACTCGCTCATATGTATTCTTCATCGGACGCCACCTTATTCACACCGCATATAATATACTCTTTAGAGCATCCTTTCCCTTAACTTTATATATATCATTATAGCATAGAAGTAGCTCTTAGTGATAAATGTCACATACAGCGCTTCAAATATTTTCTATACTCCAAAGAGACAACGCCTCATGCATAGGCTTATAGTATGTTATTCAAAAGGAGTGTGCTAGTATATGTCAGCAGTTCAGTTAGGGCCTAATCCTAGCCGTCAAGAAATCTTAAAGCAATGGAATCCTGAAAATGAAGTTTTTTGGGAGCAATATGGACAAAAAATTGCCAGGCAAAATTTAATCGTATCTACTATTGCCCTTACCTTGTCCTTCTGCGTTTGGACACTATGGTCTACTATTGCTGTAAAGTTAAATAGTATTGGTTTTAGCTTCACAGATGAGCAGCTTTTTACCTTGGCAGCAATTCCAGGCTTAATTGGCGCTACAGGAAGATTGCTATATACGTATATGCCCGGATTAGTGGGTGGCCGCAACTGGACTTTTTTCTCTACAGCCCTACTACTTATCCCTCTTTGGGGTCTTGCTACAGCCTTGCAAGATCCAACTACAACATACGAAACCTTCTTCATTTACGTTGCCTTTCTCGGCATTGCTGGGGCTAATTTTTCATCCTCCATGGCCAATATTGGACATTTCTTTCCCCGAGCACGCCGTGGCACAGCCCTTGGCATTAATGCAGGTATCGGCAATCTAGGCGTTTCCATCATATTCTTACTCGCTCCTGTTGTTATGGGCATAGGCCTAGGCAATACCTTCTTAGGTGGCCCTCAAGTAATGAATGATGGCAGCTTAATTTATTTGCAAAACACTTGCTATGTAGGTATTGTACAAATTCTATTCACCTTAGGATTAATAATAAAATACATGGACAATCTACCACTGCCTAAACAGAAGCCGTCTGCCATGGTAAGTATTTTTACTAATAAGCATACTTGGCTGATGACCTGGATTTATACTTGTGGCTTTGGTTCTTTTATTGGCTTTTCTGTGGCTTTAAGTTTATTAGTAGGTAAAGAGTTCCCTGAAATCCCCTTTGCATACGGCGCCTTCTTAGGCCCTTTCATCGGCGCTGGCGTGCGCCCTATTGGTGGTTGGCTAGCCGATAAAATCAATAGCGGCTCTAAAGTGACTTTACTCTCCCTAATCGGTATGTGTATTGCCGGTGTTTTAGTCATCATTGGCCTAAAAAGTCATAACTTTATTCTATTCTTCATTGCATTCCTAGGCCTATTCTTTATGACTGGCTTCGAAACAGGCGCCTCCTTCCGCATGATTCCGTATATCTTTACCAATGGCATGGAAAGTTCATTAGTTACTGGCTTTACAGCAGCTATCGGAGCTTATGGGGCCTTCTTCATCCCCAAGATCTTCGGTTGGTCCTATGCTACCTTTGGCATTGTGCTCCCAGCCTTATATATTATATTAGCCTTCACGATTCTAACCGTTATCATTACATATTGGTTCTATGTGCGCCGTGGCGCTCATATGAATTGCTAACTTACAACACTTAACAATACATTTATTTTATCTATTACTTTATCTATTATTTTATCTGTCAATTTATACACTAATCCAATACACCAAAAGACCTGTCACAAAAGTGACAGGTCTTTTTTATATTAGAGGGTTTGGATTTGTTGCTTAGTATAAATTATTCACTTTTTAGGCTTATGCTAAAGTAGAACGCAAGAACCAAAGTTGTTTTGTATAGTATTCCAAATGGTCTTCCATTAACGCTACTAGGGCAAAGTTATCTTCTTCATCAACACCGCTACGAATTTCTTTTGCTAACTCGCTCATTAAATTAAAATCAGCTTGAAGAATTTCATATGCTTCTTTTACAGGGAATGGGCGACCATCTACTTCTTCAAGAGATGCAATTTTTAAGTACTCATTTAAGCGAACTACTGGCTCTTGACCTTGCATCTTAATCAATTCTGCCACCGCATCATAGTATTCAAATGCATTGTCATATACACTTTCAAGATATTCATGAGCTGGCACAAATTGAGAGCCCACTACATTAAAATGTAAATTATGTAATTTTACATTCCAAATCGCTAAGTTTGCTAAATATTTGTTTACTAATTCTAAATTTTTCATAATGTAATTTCCTCCTTAGGACTATAAATCTTATTCTAAATTTTATCTTATTTTCAATTAAGAGTTACGAATCTATTATATTACCAATCTTACAAACTAAGATTATTGCTACATAGTTTCGCTAATTAAACGCTAACAATTAGCTAACTTTTATAATTTATAATCATTATCCGTTTCTCTATGTCTGTATTGTAACATAGAGGTTTATCGATGTCAATATAATTAATAATAATTTTCCATTAAAAATTTATATCCATAATAAAAGGTGAAATCAATTACAAAAAACATACGTAACACGCAGCTTCTTTTCTCTGAAAGCTACAATCTAAACTGCACTTTTGAACTAACTAAATAAAATCAATACAAATAATTGTCATCATCTGAAATCTAGGATCTAAAATAATTTGCCAGAAGAATAAATTAATTGCAAAGCTAATAAGCCTATCCCCGAAGAGAACAAGAGTAAAATGCTTCGTGCCCGTAAGCGCTTAGAAATAGCCGCCCCAATCTGTGCGCCCATAACTACGCCAATAATACAAAAAATAGCTACAGCCCACTCAATATGACCTAAATATTGATGCGTCACTACACCGCTAACTGTAGATAAAGCTAAAATAAAATGACTCGTCGCTGTCGCTACATGCGTTGGAAAGCTAAGTAGATATACGAGCGCTGCTACATGTATTAATCCGCCACCAATGCCAAAAACGCTAGATATAAAACCTACACCAACACTGATGACACAGCCAATCCATTTACTGTATTCAATCTCTGTTAATTGCAAAGACTCTTGCTTACGTTCACCCTTTTTATAATTCTTATAACCAATAAAAGTAGACATAGTGAGCAGAAATAAACCAAACCAGAACTTAAATCCTAGTACATCAAAATAATCTGATGCTATAGCACCTAAATAGGAGCCTGGAATTGACGACAAAGTAAACCATATAGCAGCACTATATAATACTTTCTTCTGACGGACATAGGCAATAGATCCAGAAATCGCATTAAACATAACAATCGCTAACGAAGTCCCTACAATCATGCCAGGTGTCCAATCTGTGAAAACATATAAAAATACTGGTACAAAAATAAAGCCACCACCAGCTCCAATAATTGTGCCAAAGGCGCCAACAAAAATGCCTAATAAAATAAATTCAATGGCTCCATACACTGATAAAATTAAACTCTCCATAATATACTCCCTCAAAATAATTACATTACCTATTTCTAGTATCTAATAAGAAAAATAGATTAAACTTATGAAACTTAGTATACTTCATTTAAAAATAAAAAAATACCTCTTTTACCAAATATGAATAAAAGGGGTATTTTTATAAAGTGAGTTAACTTTCACGCATAAGATTTTCAAAAAGATATTAAAGTATTTCCGACATAAAAGATACAATCGGTGCAATAATAGTGGTAAATATGCCCATAATTATCATAGTTAAAGAAGCAATAGCACCTGTTTTAGGGCCATCTTCATAAGCTTTAGCAGTTCCTGTACCATGAGCAGAAATACCATAAAGCATGCCTTTTAATAAACGATTATGGATATGAGCACGTTTCACTAACATAGTGGTCATAATCATGCCAATAAGGCCTGTAGCTATAACAAGAATCGCTGTAATCGTAGGATCTCCTCCCATAGTGTGAGACGCTGCAATAGCCAATGGCGTTGTTACAGACCGGGGTGCTATACTATGGACAAGTTCAGGGCTAAGTCCAAATAATTCGGCAATGCCCATAGAACCTAGAAAAGCTACTGAACAGCCCATGCCAATAACAACTACAAGGGGCGTAGCATATTCTTTAACAACATGGCGGAATTTATATAATGGCACTGCAAAAGCCACTGTAGCGGGTTGCAACATCATGGAAATATATTGACTGCCCTCTTGGTATGTACTATATGGAATATGCATGGTAACCAAAAACAAGCCAATAACGAGAGGCACTGCCAATAAAGGATTTAAATATAACTTCTTGCCAGAACGCTCATATAATTTTTTACATAAAAAGTATACCAAAACAGTACCTACCAATGATTCGATGATATGAATACTAATTAATTGGAATATTGTGTAGTTTACCATAATCGATACCCCTTTCTACGTAATTTCATAATGCTTAATGTAATAACTAAAACAGAGGCCAATAGTGTAATCACACTCGTCACAATAACACCTAATAACATAGCACCAGTTGTTCCGAATAATTGTGTATATTGAATTACACCGATGGCAGATGGAATGAAAAACAAAAGCAATTCCCCGATTAATACAGCCGCCCCTTGCTCAACCCATTCAAGTTTTACTCCCCCAGTCATCAATAAGACAAATAGTAATAACATGCCTACTAAAGTACCTGGTAGAGGCAAATTAAGCCACTGTTGCAAGTAATTACCGGCTACCCCAATCAGAGCCAGAACCAATACTTGCGCAATAATAATTGCAAATCGTTTCATCGTCTTCACTCCCTCTATACTCTATACAATTCATCTTCATTCATTTAATGAATACAACAATCTTAACTTTTGAAGCCCTATCTTTTGCTAGAACATATTGTAGACCATAATCTAGAAAAATAAAAATATTTTTTCCCTATACTCTATTATTCTTTTTGGCTATAATATAGATAAGTATATTTTCACCCATGACCGGAGGTTTCTATGGATATCACACATTTAAAATATTTTGTAGAAGTAGCTCGTCAAAAGAGTTTTACCAAAGCTGCCCAAACCTTACATGTAAGCCAGCCCTCTCTCAGTAAAGCTGTGCGTCTCTTAGAAGGCGAATGGAATAAACAGCTATTCCGTCGTCGCGGTCATCGCATCGAACTCACCGAAGAAGCTTGTGCCGTATTGCCCCAAATCGAAGCCCTCGTGCGCCAATTTGAAGTACTAGAGCATCAAATGAGTCACACTAATGATTTGGAATCAGGTGAAATTAGCCTTGGCATACCACCTATGATTGGCACCTCTTTCCTATCACCCATTATTCGCGACTTCATGCACAAGTATCCGCGCATCTCTTTAAAAGTAAGTGAGTACGGGTCCCCTCAAATCGCTCAACTTGTACAAGATGGTCAATTGCAAGTCGGTTTCGTTACCCTACCTGTGCCAGACTTTACCAATAAGGATACGAAAACTTATATTTTCAACCATCAACCACTGCAATATGTAGTAACCACGGACTCTCCATTTGCGCAAAGAGAAGTTATTACCTTGCAAGATATAAAAAAAGAACCACTCGTATTTTTCCATCATTCCTTCTCTTTATATGACATCATATTAGGTCGATTCCAAGAAATTGGTGTTGTACCACCAATTGTAGCACAGAGTAATAATTGGGACTTTATCGCAGAATTAGTAAAAAGTGGCCTAGGTGCGGCTATCTTGCCTCAATCAATTTGTTCGCGCCTTCACGAGGATAGCCTCGTCTCCATCCCGATTACACCACGCATTGACTGGGTGCTAGGCATGATTTGGAATGAACGCTCCCTTATCATCCCATCTATCAGACTTTGGGTGAATTACTTCCACAATCGCGTCCCAGAAACCTTATCTATCCGTTAATATCAATAAAATAAACATTACAAAAAGCTTATAAGCAAAAAGACCTATCATAGGCGCCCATAGTAGCAGTATAGGGCCTTGCTGTTTAGATATAATCCAACAGCAAGGCTCATTCCATGTACTAAGGCCTATGATAGGTCTTATTATTTTTTATATACCTTAAATACTTTTATAACTCCATTACTTATTGCTTCATCACCAATCACTTAATCAGCAACTTTATATGGTCCACCAGTATACCCTAAGCGCTCTAAAATTCGTCGACGCTTCTTGCAATTAAGGTTCACCGGATCGCAGCGTTTACTACAGCATTCGCAACGGCCGCGTTCATCAACCAAAACAGGTTTAAGTTTATCTCTTCTAATTTTAGTGGGCATAAATTTACGAGGTTTTCGTGATACACTCGATGTATTTGCACTGCATGACGTACTAGACTTGTTCTCACTACTTAATTTTTTTAATGTGTTCATATCACTTGGTTCCTGAAAGGGCTCTGTATCCATCCTGTTAATACCGATTACATCAGCCTGCTGCAATACATCATCTAAAGCGGAACGCAATTCACCTTCTATATTAGCCCCCACTTGACCCACAAGATCTGCGGCTATATGGCCAACCTTGGCTATATCTAATGCACCGAATAAAGATAAACCAAGGTCTACTACTTTTTTATAGGATTAGTATCTCCCTCTACCTGAACTGTTTCACTGACTCTAGCTTTTGACGTATTCTGTTTAGAGGATTCTTTAACTTTCCCTTGGGAAGACTTAGCTTCGTCTTTTGCTTGTTTATTAGAACTAGGATTTACCCCTTCTGCAATATTGTTATAATCAGACTCTTCAGGTTCACTCTTTATGTGCTCTTTACAGCGCTCTTTCTTATTTCCCTTTTTTTCAGCTTTCTTTTTACTCTTTTTAGCTGCTCGTTTTGCCTCTTTACGGGCTTTCTTCAAGGATTTCTTAGCCGCTTTAGCTAACTTTTTGAACTCTTTCCATTCTGTATTGCGCACCAATTCTTCAAGGCTAACCGTCGGCGTTTCCACTTTACCAATCAATTCCAATACATCTTTAAGGAATAGCTCACCCTTACTATCGCCACTATTATCACTCGCAGCAAAATTAAAAGAATCCGCTTCATCTGTAGCATCACGCTCAGAAGCTACAGGCTCTTTTTTATCCTTCTTAGTTTTTTCTGCTACAGCCTTATCAAAAGCAGCTACTTCATCATCCAAAGACTTTGCAGTATCTTGATTCTGCAAATGTACAGATGAATCAGAACTAGTTGCCAAACTGCCATCCTGCTTATTCTGCGACTGCAAATCACCTACTTCAATAGGCATATTACGAAGAATATCAATACTCTGTAACGGGCGAATAGCTAATGAAGCATCCCCACGGCCTACTACTGCTCCTTGCTGTCGTGCAATCATAGCCCCTTGTGCACGCTCTAACATAGAGCCTGTGGCACGCGCGGCCATAGCTTTTGTGACCGCTTCAGCATAGGAGTCATTAGATGAAGAGATAGACTCTTCACTTTGCTGCGCATCACTCATATCTACATCTTCTAGCTCTACATTATGAATTGGCAAGTCCTCATGCTCCAATCGCCCTTTGGCAGAACTATATTCTTCCTCCAAAGAATCGTATACATGAAGTTGATCATATAAATCCTGCGTCTCTTCAATCTCTTGCCACAAACCATCTAATAAGGCGCTATAGCTTAGTCGCTGCTTAACTTCTTCATAGGCTTGCTTAGTGATTTCTAATTCCTGTTGACTCAAGTCTTCCGTCAAAAATTCTTCTAGCATGAGCTTAATTTGTTTGTCTTCCTCGTATTTATTGAGCAAGGCGCGACGAACTGATTCAATAACGGCAGTGCTAATTATTCCTTGGCGACTATGCATGTAATTCACTCCTTATTTTAAAATAGGCATTGTATTAGAGCCTTGCGGCATAACAGTGATTGTAAAATCCTCTTTTCCTAAATACTTAGTAGCGAGTTCTATGGCCTCTTCGACAGTGGTCACGATTGGTAATCCTAAAGTATCTTCATAAGCTTTATTGTCCTCTAGGGTAACTAAAATATGATGATACTGCTCTAGAGCCTCACCAAATAACAGCGCAACAAAACCTGGCACAGTGAAACCTTCACGTAAGGTTTTCTCCCTATCATATAAATCCTTAATATTAAACCACTTCATAAAATCAGCAGGCTCATTAATATCCTCTAATTCCATTAACATAATCACTACACCGCCAGGCTTACAAGCTTTTATAGCATTCTCTTGAGCTTTTAAGGCTTGATATAGATTAATATCCTTAGGATAGCCGCCGGGAGTAACTACAACACAATCCGCTAACTCGTCAATGGAAACACCGTAAATTTGATTTACCAACTCCGTGCCTTCATGCCAAGCATCATCCCAGTGACCGCACACGAGTCTAGCAATTTTGTCCTCTGCATTGAGCACCACATTGATAAGAAAATCTGCGTCCAGAGCTGACGCATGCTCCACTTGGTCTTGGTGCATTAAATTTGTGGCGGAAATATTGCCACTTACAGCCGCCTCACTAATACCATCACCTTGATTCGGACCTAAACACAAGCAGTGATTTCTTTGGATCGCCGCATAGGATGAAATCCCTGGTAGTACTGCCTTACGGCCACCACCAAAACCTGCCATCGAGTGATACATAATGGCCCCTGTTAAAATAACGCGATCTGCATTAACAGCTAGTTCATTAATTTCAATAGGCCCACCATGACTGGTATTACCTAAATGAACGAACTTGCTATCAGGATTGATGCCACTACTATGCTCGATGCGTAAGCGATTAACAATTTCATCGCCAAACTCCATGCGACATTCTGCTTCTGTTTGTAAGCGATGAGCCCCATAAGCAATTAACAAGAAAATATTCTCATCGGGAATACCAGCTTCATTTAAATAATTCACAACTGCTGGCAAGAATAAATCATAACGAAGCCAAGCGCGCGTAATATCTGATACAACGATACATACAGTTTCACCTGCATTCACTATTACATTTAAAGGCGCTGTCCCCACTGGATTATTGAGGGCTTCTACTACAGCAGTCTCTATATTGTCTAAGGCCTCATAGGGTGCCCCTTCAATGACATGAACTAATCGCTGCTCTGGAACATCTAAACCTAATGTAGACTTACCATATTTTAAATCAAAATGTGTCATCCTCATCGTCTCTCTTTCTATGCTTGCCATGAGCGCGCTCCCATAAGGCGCCCTTCATTACAATACCTTCACCGAACTTCTTCTCCAATAAGTCCACCGCTTTAGTAAGATCTTCATGATGGGCAGGTTCTTCAAAAAGACCTATTTGCTCATCTGCCGCCACTAAGCCGCTCACAGATAAGCCTAAAAGCCGAATAGGCTTAGTAATTTTTACCTTATTATACAACATCACACCTACACGGTACAGAGTTTCCTCACTATTCGTCGGTATTTGCAGGCTAGTTTGCCGAGTTAAAGTCTTAAAATCATTGAATCTAATTTTTATAGACACTGTTTGCCCTTTTACGCCAGCCTCACGTAAACGTTTCGCTACTTTATGAGCATAATAATACCACTCTCGATTGATTTCCTCAGGATCTATTACATCATCCAAATACGTTTCTTCATTTCCTATGGACTGAATTACCCGGTCATATTCAACCGGTCTATCATCAATCCCCTGTGCCATAAGATATATGCGTTTTGCCTGACTACCTAATAAAGGAATTAAAGCTTGCTCATTAGGAAGTGCAGCAATTTGTCCAATCTTATAAAACCCCTCTGCCTTTAGTACTTCTTCCGTGCGCTTACCAACACCCCATAAGCGCTTTACTGGCAGCTGAGCTATACTGCGCGCCTCTTCACCATAAGGAATTATTACTAATCCATCAGGCTTACGTAAATCTGAGGCTAATTTCGCCAAATATTTATTTGGTGCAATGCCAACAGAGGCAACTAAGGAAGTGGCTTCCCAGATTTCGTCTTTAATCGCACGCCCCACTTCATACGGTCCTTTATACTGCGTATGAAGCCCTGTTAAATCTAAAAAGGCCTCATCTAAACTCAGCGGTTCAATATAAGGCGTATAATGACTCATAATTGTATGTATTGCATCAGAAATTTGACGATACACTTCAAAGCGTGGGCGCAAAAAAATTCCCTCTGGACAAAGCTTGCGCGCCTTCACCATGCTCATAGCAGAGTGAACACCCAATTCACGCGCCTCATACGAAGCTGTGGCTACTACACCACGCGAAGAAAGGCCACCCACAATTACAGGGCGGCCTCTATATTCAGGGTTATCTCTTTGTTCTACAGATGCATAAAAAGCATCCATATCTACATGCATGACCCATCGTCTCATAGTATTACTCCGGTTTATCTTCTAAGCGGCAATATTTAATCTGAGCACAAATACATTCATCTTTAGTTTTATACAATTCAGGAAGAATTTTTACAATGTCATCAAATGTTTTTTCATTAATTGAATAACGTGTCCACAAACCATTGCGTTGTGAATTCACCACGCCTGCATCAATTAAAATCTTCATGTGATAACTCAATGTAGATTGAGACAAATTAAAACTAGCCAATATATCACAAGCACAAAGCTCGTTACAGGATAGCATATCAATGATATGTAATCTTGTTTCATCGCTTAATGCTTTAAACACTGTAGCCAATCGTTCGTATGATACTTCCATACCCGTACTCCTTCTTCATAACTTATATATAATATCTATTTCTCTTATTATATAACAAAATCATCGATAAATCTAATTATATCAATATGAATTTTACATAAACTTGACTTTTTTTGAAAAACTTCAACAAAACACCTAGTTTTTTGAAGACTATAACTTTACATTTCGTAAATAAATCCTCTGTAAAAGTATTATATAAGCAAAATAAACTAAACTACTTAAAGCCTCTTATATATTTTAACTATTATATATAGTCTCTATATAAAAATATAATTATCCATATAAAACAAATCGACGGGCGCTAAAAAGCGCACCGCCGATTTGCAAGAAAAGGGATTTATTGGGAGGATTATAATTTACCTACTAAATCTAAAGAAGGAGTGATTGTATCAGCACCTGGTTTCCATTTAGCTGGGCATACTTTATCGCCATGTTTTTCAACGAATTGAGCTGCTTGTACTTTCCGAAGAAGCTCTGCCGCACTGCGACCAATACCCATGTTATGAATTTCAGCTGTTTCTACTTTGCCTTCAGGGTTAACTACGAAGCTACCACGGAAAGCGCGACCTTCTTCTTCACTGAATGTTTCAAAGAAATCAGCTAATTCATGTTTAATATCAGCTAGCATAGTGTATTTAATGCGGCCAATTCCTGGAGATGCATCAGCCCATGCTTTGTGAACGAATTCAGAATCAACAGATACAGAGAATACTTCCACACCTAATTTTTGGAATTCTTCGTAATGATCTTGCAAATCTTCTAATTCTGTAGGGCAAACAAATGTAAAGTCAGCTGGGTAGAATACAAATACGCTCCATTTACCAACTACATCCGCTTTAGTTACAGTTACCACATCTGGGTTTCTAAATGCTTCTAATTTAAAATCTGGTAACTCTTTGCCAATAATTGCCATGAAAATCTCTCCTTTATATTAAAACAACGCATCTAACTTATAAGAGTTAAAATGCAAAATAAATCTACAAGGTAGTAAATATACAGACTTTGTTTATTTACTCTTTTGGATAATTGATATTGATTAACAATAATAACAGATTATCCTTACAGCTATAATATACTAGAAAAAACGAAAAAAATCAATATAATATCTATTCTCAAAATCGATAATTAAATCTAAATTTTACATACTTTTCATATTACAGTACTTTTTTACATCACTTTTACAAGTCAATATACCTGCCTAACTCCTTCTTACAATTGATAAATATAAATACTTATAAAGACTCTTAAATATTTAACTATAAGCTAAATATAAAACTAATCTCTTCATATTAACGATAAATATTTTCATTAACTTATTTCGCTTTTATTCAACATACATAAAAATTCTTCATTATATTTCATTAAGTTCTAATTTTTTCTTATATTTCGCCTCAACTTATATGTTTTATGCATAAGTTAAAAAAAATATTTTTTCTTCGCTATATATAGTAACATTACAAAATAAAAATAATTGCTTACAATCCGCATTTAAAGATTTTCTGTAGAATATATTTAAAATCTCCCTTTTTCTACCTAATTCGTACACTGACATCAAAAAACTATCCTTTTGGGGCGCACTTTAAAAAGAAAATTAAACATTTCTTTAAAATGTATGATTATTTCTCATACCTTTTACTTGCGCATTATTATACAATTTTAATAACATTAAAATTCATATTTAAGATTCCAACTAGCATTATAAGGAATCCTCACCAGGATATTAATACCATTTAAAGTTTATTTATTCACGCCGGTAATAGTCAAATTACAAAAAGTTATCACCATATACAAAATATGAATTAGAGTTAATTTCAATATACCTATACAATATAAATGAGCTATTCCCGGTTCGCTAACACTAAACCAGGAATAAACCTGTCGACAAGGTATACTCGTTAATTGCAAAAAAGTGTATAGGAAAAAAATAGGAGGCTTTATAATGAAGCACTTAAAAATCGCTTTCTCCGAAAAAGCGTTACCTCTCTTTGAAAGCATGAATGACCGCGCTGTTGTAGATGTAAATGCAACAGATTTTTCTGATGTAGCAGCTATTGTTATTACAGATGCTGATCAGAACGCGCTTACAAACCCAATGATCGAAGCTCTAAAAATCCCTGTATTTTTAGTAAAAGTTGAATCTCAAGAAATTAAACCTGAATTCATCGGCAAAATTAATCGTGTAATCGATCTTAACTCTATTAACCACGATTTATATACAAAACAAATTGCAGCAGCTGCTGATCGTTACGAAGAAGATCAATTACCTCCATTCTTCCGCGCATTAGCTGATTATGTAGGCGACGGCAACTCTCAATTCGACTGCCCTGGCCATCAAGGTGGTCAATTCTTCACTCGTCATCCAGCTGGCCGTGCATTCTTTGATTTCTACGGCGAAAACGTATTCCGCTCCGACTTATGTAATGCGGACGTTAAACTTGGTGACTTATTAATTCACGAAGGTCCTGCTTGTGACGCTCAACAACATGCAGCACAAGTATTCAACGCTGATAAAACTTACTTCGTATTAAATGGTACTTCTTCTTCCAACAAAATGGTAACTAATGCGTTACTAGCTCCTGGAGATATCATTCTTTACGATCGTAACAACCATAAATCCATCAGCCATGGTGCATTAGTACAAGCTGGTGCAACTCCAATCTACCTTGAAACTGCACGTAACCCATTCGGTTCTATCGGCGGTATCTTGGAACATTGCTTCGACGAAAAATACATCCGTGATTTAATCGCTGAACATGCTCCAGAAAAAGCTAAAGAAAAACGCCCAGTTCGTTTAGCAGTTATCCAATTAGGTACTTATGATGGTACTATTTACAATGCGCGCCAAGTTGTTGACAAAATCGGTCACCTTTGCGACTACATCCTATTCGACTCCGCTTGGGTAGGTTACGAACAGTTCATCCCTATGATGAAAGACTGCAGCCCATTACTTCTTGAATTAGGACCTGAAGATCCTGGTATCTTAGTAACTCAGTCCGTTCACAAACAATTGGCTGGTTTCTCCCAAACTTCCCAAGTACATAAAAAAGACTCCCATATTAAGGGTCAAGATCGCTATGTAAATCATAAACGCTTAAACAATGCGTTCATGATGCATGCATCTACTTCTCCATTCTACCCATTATTCGCAGCTCTTGACATCAATGCTAAGATTCACTCTGGCAAAGCTGGTATCGAATTATGGAAAGATTGCGTAGAAACAGTTATCGATGCTCGTAAAGCAGTATTAAACAACTGTAAATATCTTCGTCCATTAGTACCTCCAGTAGTACATGGTAAAAAATGGCAAGAAGGCGAAACTAGCAAAATGGCTAACGACGTTGCTTACTTCGCATTCGAACCAGGTGCTAAATGGCATTCCTTCGATGGCTACGGTAAAGGTCAGTACTTCATCGACCCTTGCAAATTCCAGCTTATCACTCCTGGTATCAACATTGAAACTGGTGAATACGAAGACTTCGGTATCCATGCTAATATCTTAGCTAACTACCTACGTGAACATGGTATTATTCCAGAAAAATGTGACTTGAACACTATCTTGTTCTTAATGACTCCAGCTGAAAGCAAAACTAAGATGGATGACTTAGTAGCTCAATTAATCCGTTTCGAACAATTGATTGAAGAAGATGCGCCAATGCAAGATGTATTGCCAACTATCTACTACAACAATATCGACAAATACAAAGGCTACCATATCCGCAGACTTTGCCAAGAAATGCATGACTTCTACAAAGAACGTAAAGTAAGCACATTACAAAAACGCTTATTCTTACATGAGTACTTACCTGAATATGTAACTACTCCACAAGATGCTAACTTTGCATTCGTACGTGGCGAAGGCGAATTAGTTGCTCTTTCTGAAGCAGTAGGTCGCATCGCTCTTGAAGGTGCTTTACCTTATCCTCCAGGAGTACTTTGTGTACAACCAGGCGAACGTTGGTCTGAAACTGCACGTGACTACTTCTTAGCTCTTGAAGAAGGTATCAATAAACTTCCTGGTTTCGCTCCTGAAATCCAAGGCGTTTACTTAACTACTCAAGAAGACGGAACTAAGAAAGCATTTGGTTACGTATTGAAAAAAGAATTTGAAAGTAAACTTACTAAATAAGCATCTGATTTACTAATTTCATAACTAGTGAATGAGGTTCGTTGAGAAGGATTCTGATTTGCTAACCAAAGAGGAGTCCTTCTCAATTTGTTGTTATGCTTATAGAATAAGTTAATGATAGTGTCCATTATTTTAAATACGTTTACTCATGTAAACTACTTGATGTAAGGATCTATCCCAAAAACTGTAATAAGAAATTTATTGTAATAAGAATTTGCTATAATTTAAATCTATTATGCTCGCTTTTCCAGAGCATATGGACAAAGAGGATACAAAATGAGTGAAAATAAGAATAAAATGAGTGTAATGCAGCTCACCATCTTAACAGCCGTTAACATGATGGGTTCTGGCATTATCATGCTACCGACAAAGCTTGCGCAAGTTGGTGCTCTTTCCATCGTTTCTTGGTTAATTACAGCGCTTGGCTCCATGGCTCTTGCTTATGCCTTCGCTAAATGTGGTATGTACAGCCGTCGTAGCGGCGGTATGGGTGGTTATGCAGAATACTCCTTCGGTAAAGCTGGTAACTTCCTTGCCAACTATACATATGGCGTGTCTCTTTTAATTGCTAATATCGCTATTGCTATTTCTGCAGTAGGTTATGGCGCAACATTTATGAATGCTGACCTTTCTCCTTTCATGACTGGTATGTGGACTATTTTTACCCTTTGGTTAGCAACTGTACTTAACTTCGGTGGTGCTAGCATTACTGGTAAAGTATCTGGTGTTACTGTATGGGGCGTAATCGCACCTGTATTCGTAATCTCCACAGCTGGTTGGTTCTTCTTCTCTGGTGATATGTACATGGCTAACTGGAATGTTAACAACCTTCCATTTGGCGAAGCAGCTACTAGCTCCATTGCAATGACTTTATGGGCATTCCTTGGTCTTGAATCTGCTTGTGCTAACGCTGATGCAGTTGATAATCCTGAAAAGAACGTTCCTAAGGCCGTACTTGGTGGTACTTTAGGCGCTGCGATTATCTACATCTTATCCACTAACATCATGTTCGGTATCGTTCCAGCAGCTGAACTTGCCAACAGCTCCGCTCCATTCGGTTTAGCATTTGCTAAAATGTTCAACCCAACAATTGGTCAAGTAGTAATGGGCTTAATGGTTATGTCCTGCTTCGGTTCCTTACTTGGCTGGCAGTTCACTATTGCGAACGTATTCAAACAATCTTCCGACGTTGGTTACTTCCCTAAATTATTCAGTAAAGTAACTTCCAAAGAAGCTCCAATCGTTGGTATGGTAACTATCACTATTATCCAATCCTTAATGAGCTTGATGACAATCAGCCCATCCTTGAACGAACAGTTCGAAACTCTTGTAAACTTAGCCGTTGTTACTAATATCATCCCTTACTTATTATCCATGGGTGCTATTATCGTAATTATGAAATCTGCTGATAAATTGGGTAGCGAATTAAGCACTACTACATTTATCGCATTCATCGGCTCCTTATACAGCTTATATGCTCTATATGCATCCGGTTTTGAAGCTATGACTTATGGTTCCATCGTAACATTTGTTGGTTGGACTTTATACGGCTTCATCTCCGATCGCTTTGACTTAGATAGCAACAAAAAATACCATCTTGAAAATAAATAAGATGAATGTTTAAAAGCATCTAGTTATAAGCTAATAAAGGCTATAACCAAAGGCCCCAGTCAATGACTGGGGCCTTTTCTTTTGTGGAAATTTTGATTAAAATTACATGCTCTACTTTATATGTACTCATCACTCATCAGGCAATTATACTAAAGTACTGGCCTATATTTCAAAACATAAAAATAGGACTTCAATCATAAAGATTGAAGTCCTATTCATTATTTTACAAGGCCTTCGTTAACTAAGTATTCATGAGCCACTTCTTCAGGGCTTTTATGTTCTACGTCAACAGCGTAATTTAAGGCCTGCATTGTCTTTGTGTCTAAGCGTTCCATCATTTTATTAATTAATGGAGCTAATTCAGGATGTTCTTCAAGTACTTCTTCACGTACTAAAGGTACCCCATAGTATGGTGGGAAGAATTGTTTATCATCTTCAAGAACAACTAAATTATATTTCTTTAATAAGCCATCAGTAGAAAATGCATCTACGATCTGTACAGTACCATTTTCTAAAGCTACATAGCGAGTGGCCCCGTCAATGCCTTTAGCGTCTTTAAACTTAAAGCCATATGCTTCATTAACGCCTGCAAGGCCATCTTCACGATTTAAGAACTCTAATGTAGTACCAGCGTGCAAGTTAGATCCTACACGAGCTAAATCGCTCATTTTAGTTAAATTGTATTCATTAGCTAATTCCTCACTAACAGCTAATGTATAGGTATTACTAAATGGTGCAGCCTCTAACATCTGAATATTAGACTTCTCAGCTAATTCAGCCTTAGATTCCTCGTATACGGCTTTAGCATCACTCTTAGGGGTATGCTTAAGCATATCTACATAAACGGTCCCTGTGTACTCAATATAAGCGTCTAAATCATTACTATTCATCGCACTATACAATACTTGAGTACCACCAGCACCTAAATGCTTCTCTACTTCTAAATCGGTGTTCTTTTCAATAAGCTCACTGAGCATATTACCTAAAATAAGCTGCTCCGTAAATTGTTTACTGCCTACGCGAATCATCTTATCGTTCTTAGCTAAAGCACCATAGGCGCTATTACCTAATAAGACTACCACTAAAGCAACAACAACGCCAACAGTCCATTTTTTACGCTTACGGCTATGTAAAAGGCTTTCCTTATTGCCTACTACATTAGGTTGCAAGCTAATAGGCGTTACTAAATCTTCCACATAGGATAAAATCCAGTCAATAAAGAGCGCCAATATACATGCTGGCACAGCACCGGCCATAATCATGCCATTATTGACCGAGGAAATACCACTAAATACTAAGAAGCCTAAACCACCTGCGCCGATAAAGGCTGCAATAGTCATAAGACCTACGGCTGTAACGGCAGAAATTCGTACACCAGCCATGAGAACTGGTAAAGTTAAAGGCAATTGCACGCGCCATAAAATTTGAGCACGGGTCATACCAATCCCTTTAGCCGCTTCAATAGTGCCAGATTTAATTTGGCTAATACCGATGTAAGTATTCTTTACTATTGGCAAGAGGGAATACAAAAATACTACAATAACTGCTGGTAAAGTACCAATACCGAGGAGCGGAATGGCAAAACCTAACAGCGCCATACTTGGTACCGCTTGAATTAAGTTAGTCGCACCCATAATTGGTTTATTTAGCGCCTTCACATAGCTAATAATAATACCTAAAGGTACACCCACTAAAATAGCAAGCCCTACTGCTACAGCAGTTAAACGAATATGTTCTAATAGCAAGGAACCAACCTGGCTATAGTTTTGAATCATATAATCAAAAATACCCATATTATACCACCTCCAATTCATCTACATACTGACTACCAAGAGTGGTAATTAAACTACTTTGCGTAATCACACCAGCCACACAATCGTCATCATCTAATACGAGCATATGCGGACGGTGGAATTCTTTTATAGTATTTAATACATCAATTAAAGAATCTCCTACATGAGCCACAGCCTTAGGTTGTGCCATAATGTCTGATACAGGACCTTGTAAACTATCCTGCTCACGAATCATGCGCGCATTAACCAACCCACGGAATTTACGTGTAAAGCGATCCACAACGATTAAGTAATCTTGTGGAATATCCTTAATCTTTTTCATGCAGCGCAATAAGCTATCAGTAGGATAGGCTAAATTATTAGCCTCTACCATAATGTCTTCAGCCTTAATATATTCAGGGGAATTCCAGATACGGTTTTTCCCGATAAAGCTTTCCACATATGGTGTAGCAGGATTCCGTAATATTTGCTCCGGTGTATCATATTGCTCTACATAGCCTTCGCGCATCAAGCAAATACGGTCGGAGATTTTAATCGCCTCATCCATATCATGGGTTACAAAGACGATGGTCTTCTTTACATTCTCTTGTAAACTGCGCAATTCGTCCTGTAAAGTGACGCGTGTAATAGGATCGATAGCAGAGAATGGTTCGTCCATTAAAATAACCTCTGGATCTACAATAAGGGCACGGGCTACGCCTACACGCTGCTGCTGACCACCAGAAAGCTCTACTGGATAACGATCTAATAAGTCTCTGTTAAGACCTACTAAGTCCATCATTTCGTTGATTTTTTCAGTTCGACCTTCTTGAGGGAACTTATGCAAATCAAGTACTAAATCTAAATTCTTGCGAATTGTTAAATGTGGAAACAAACCTGTTTGTTGAATTACATAACCAATTTTGCGACGTAATTCTACAGGATTCATTTTATATACATCTTCCTCATTTACTAAAATCTGACCTGAGGAAATGGGAATCAAACGATTGATCATTTTAAGCAAAGTTGTTTTACCACAGCCACTACCGCCGATAATAGAAACAATTTCACCTTTTGGAATCGTAAGTGTTATATCATGCAATACTTCTTTTTTTCCATAGCGTTTTTTTATATTTTTAAATTGAATCATATAAGACCTCCCTAAGTCCAATGAATATAAACAAATAAGATAGGCTTTCAGTTTATATCACCTCATGAAAGATGGTACAATTGAAAGCCTTTAATGACTACTCTTACATATTGCTTTTAAATACATTTTTTCTTTCTTCAAAACCAACAACCTTATAATAACACAAAGTTGTTACTTTAGTCAATATCGATAAAATTAAATCTAATTATTTTTTACTAAATCCCTTAACTTTAATTCTATGCCCCATAACAATAAAACCGCTCCACCAGCTAGGGAGCTAAACCCATATAACCAGTGAAGCGGTTTTATAATCTATTAAATTATTCACTATCCCCATATAAATAATGCTCTAAGCGAACCCAACTATCGGTAGGTCCTATGAAATAAATCTCTTCACCAGCCTTTAACGTCGCATAAGGACCTGGCGAAATAACCATGGTCTTATCTTCCGTTTCAATGGCTACTACAGTAATTCCTGTATTCTGCCAAAGTTGTAAGGAGCCAATGGATTGATTTAAATATTTACAATTCTCTTTTACGGGCATCTTCATAGGCTGTAAAGGATTGGTATATTGATAATGAGACACGAGCTGACTTAATTTAGTCACCGTGTCCTTTAACTCCTTAAAGCCTTCCATCTGAGTCTCTATTTGCTGTACTACATCCTTATGCAAAGAATCTACAGAATCAAAATCATTAAACTGCATGCGGAATTGTTCCGCCTTTTTCTTCGATAACACAGTACAACCGCTTCCCTTAGTTACCTCAACTATGCCCAAATCAGCGAGCAAGGCAATGGCACGTCTAGAAGTTTCTGGCGACACCCCATAATGAACAGATAAAGCCGAGCGAGCGAAAATCTTTTCCCCTTCTTTATAGCCTCCCGATACAATTTTACCGGCCACATCGGCGGCAATTTGCTGGTATCGTGCTACACGTACATTTTTAGGTTTACTCACAGAGCCACCCCCTTCTTATATAATCCCTTATAGAGCTTTGTAAAAAAGCAGGCAGCCTTTAGGCCACCTGCTTCTTATGCGCTCTTACAAGACGTATTATTTTACTAAATCTAATACGGCATTAACAAAGCCTTTAAATAAAGGATGTGCATTAGTTGGACGAGATTTCAATTCTGGATGGAATTGAACGCCCACAAAGAATGGATGATCAGCAATTTCCACACACTCTACTAAGCGATTATCAGGGGATGTACCACTAATAATTAAACCTTTATCAGTTAAAATTTGGCGGAATTCATTGTTAAATTCATAACGATGACGATGACGTTCATATACTAAATCTTCGCCATATGCTTCGCGTACTTTAGTACCTTCCACGGTTTTACATGGATATACGCCAAGACGCATAGTGCCACCTTTTTTATCTACATCAACTTGATCAGGCATTAAGTCGATAACAGAATTTTCTACAGTTTCATCAAATTCAGTGGAATTAGCCCCTTCAAGGCCAGCTACGTGGCGAGCAAATTCCATAACAGCTGATTGCATACCAAGGCAAAGGCCTAAGAATGGCACTTTGTTTTCACGTGCGTATTGAATTGTACGGATTTTGCCTTCTACGCCACGTGCACCAAAGCCACCTGGTACTACGATGCCATCTACATCTTTATAAATTTCAGCTACATCGCAATCAGACTCTTCTAATTCTTCTGCATCAACCCATTTAATATTTACTTTAGTATCTGCTGCAATACCTGCATGAGTCAAAGCTTCTGCAACACTGAGGTACGCATCATGTAATGCTACGTATTTACCAACTAAAGCAACTGTGATTTCCTTCGTTGGATTTAAAATTTTATCTACCATTTCCTTCCAAGCTGTCATATCAGCTGGCACTTCTGGAAGATTTAATTTTTTCACAACGATGCTGTCGAGACCTTCTTCTTGCATCATGAGTGGTACTTCGTAAATAGTGCTGCAAGTTTGATTTTCAATCACTGCATCTGGATCAATATCGCAGAATAAAGCAAGTTTTTCCTTCATTTCATCAGAAATATGCTTTTCTGTACGACATACAATAATGTCTGGTTGAATACCAATACTGCGCAATTCTTTAACGCTGTGTTGAGTCGGTTTAGTTTTAAGCTCACCAGCAGCATTAATATAAGGTACTAAGGTTACATGAATGTAGAGTACATCATTGCGGCCTACATCTTTTTTAACCTGACGAATCGCTTCTAAGAATGGCAAGCTTTCAATATCCCCTACAGTACCGCCGATTTCAGTAATAACTACATCAGCATTGTCTTCTTTACCAACGCGATATACATTTTGCTTAATTTCATTCGTAATGTGAGGAATAACTTGTACAGTGCTACCAAGATAGTCGCCTTTGCGCTCTTTATTAATAACAGACCAGTATACTTTACCTGCAGTTACATTGGAGCGTTTGCCAAGATTAATATCAATAAAACGTTCGTAGTGACCAAGGTCAAGGTCTGTTTCAGCACCATCATCGGTAACGAATACTTCACCATGTTGGTATGGGCTCATTGTACCAGGATCAATATTAATATAAGGGTCAAATTTTTGAATCGTTACATTAAGGCCACGATTTTTTAAAAGGCGTCCTAAGGAAGCAGCAGTGATGCCCTTACCTAAGGAGCTCACAACGCCACCAGTTACGAAAATATACTTTGTTGCCATGATTCCTCCAAAAGCGATAAATGAAATGAATATAAAACCGTTCTATAATTACATTTTTTCCGGTGCGGAAATACCTAAAATATCAAGACCATTATATAGTACATGAGAGATTGCTGTAATTAGACCTAAACGAGCTTGCTGCAAGTCTTTTTTTACCCCCATAATACGACCTTGTTTGTAGAAGGAGTGGAATAAGCTTGCCAAGTCATATAAGTAGCGCGCAATGCGATGTGGCGCACGATGTTCAGCAGCGGAACGAATCTCTTCTGGATAAGCCGCTAATTTCTTAATAATGTCTAACTCAATTTCGCTTGTTAAGCTTGCAAAATCAACATCAGCCCAGTCGCCAAAGTCAATACCCGCTTCCTTAGCTTGACCAAAAATACTATGAATACGAGCATATGCATATTGAATGTAATATACTGGGTTTTCATGACTCTTAGATTTAGCCAAGTTAATATCAAAATCTAATTGACTGTCCAAAGAGCGCATCAAGAAGAAGTAACGCGCTGCATCTACACCTACTTCTTCAATTAACTCATCAAGTGTTACAGATTGACCAGTGCGCTTAGACATTTTAACAAGATCGCCATCGCGATATAAGGACACCATCTGTAATAATAAAATTTCAAGGCGTTCTGGATTATATCCTAAAGCCTGCATAGATGCTTTTACACGGGTAATATAACCATGATGGTCAGCGCCCCAAATATTGATCATCTTCTTGAAACCACGTTCAAATTTATTGCGGTGATACGCAATATCAGATGCTAAATAAGTAGGCTCACCATTTTCACGGATGACTACGCGGTCTTTGTCATCGCCGTAGCGAGTGGAGGCAAACCAAAGAGCGCCGTCTTTTTCGTATACATCGCCAGTATCTTTTAAGAATTGAATAGCCTTATTCACTTCACCACTGCGATGCACGGAGCGCTCACTGAACCAATTATCAAAGGTTACATGGAAATTGCGAAGCGTTACACGAAGCGCATTGAGCTTTTCTGTTAAGCCATATTCTTTAAAGAATGGTAAACGCTCTTCATCATTGAGTACGGCAAAGAAGTCACCGCGCCAATTAATGAGGCTTTGCGCTGTTTCTACAATATCTTGACCATGATAGCCATTTTCAGGGAATTCATTTTTTAAATCAAGTAACTCTAAATAACGCGCGTTGATAGATTTTGCTAAATTATCAATCTGATTGCCCGCATCATTAATATAGAACTCAGACTGTACATTATAACCAGCAGCGCGGAATAAATTAACGAGCGCACTGCCATAAGCTGCACCACGGCCATGACCTACATGAAGAGGGCCGGTTGGATTAGCACTTACATATTCCACTTGCACTGTATCTTCAGCGCGAGTTTCTTGATTACCATAGGAAGGACCTTGGATTAACACACTCTTTAATGTGTCATATACCATATCAGTTTTTACGAAGAAGTTAATAAAGCCAGCACCAGCACGCTCTGCTTTTTCTAGCCAATCAAAATTCATATATTCAATGATAATATCGGCAATCGCAGCAGGACTCATATGTGCTACACGAGCTGATTGCATAGCAATATTGGAGGAAAAATCACCAAATTCCTTTTGTGGTGGTACTTCAAGTACTACCTCTGGATACTCTCCAGCGGGTAATTTACCTGCCTCTAGTGCCGCGTTCAACGCACTTTCAATCCCTTGCTTGAGCTTGTCTTTCATCTCCATACTCTGTGTCCTCCTGTAAGTTAATGTCTAATTGGTTGTAAAATTGCCATTCACCACCAACAGAAATATCATATCCTAAATGAACATGGCCAAGGCCATCATCTATTTGTATATCTAGCTCATGAGTTTTAATCCCCATATGAAGCTCACCAAATGGTGTATTAACCACAGTCTGCTTCATTTCACCAAGTACATATTCATGTCGCATCGATACATTACCATTGCGAATTAGTATCATCGAAGCCGGCTTAATCTTAATTGTTGTATGAACCCCTTCAAGGCCTGTCACTTCGCTTTCATTGTACATGATGTATTTTACATTGTTTTTCTCATGATACTCACCAGGTGAAAGCAACTCAACGACCGTGTCTTTGCCACTTGCATCACGCTGAATGCTTTTTAACCCTACTAAAACACGCTTCATCGCGCCCCTCCATCTCAATGTTTCAATCAGTTCATTATACCATATTTACGCTTTAAATTTAAGAATTTTTCTGTGCTGCAAAGGCTGCTTTTAAGGCTCGTTTTTGGTCCCTTGCCATGCGCTTCACTTGATACTCCATAGATTGCGCATCTTGCTTGCGAGAAAATGTAGTGTACCATACTAAAGTTACAGGGCGACGACCGCGCGTATACTTAGCCCCTCCTGGTACGAGACCATTATGAGCCTTTAGACGATGCTCTATATCCACCGTCCAACCAGTATAGAAAGACCCATCGGCGCATTCAAGCATATACGTATAATATTGCTCACCCCCAACCGGTGTACTCTGCGCACCTTTACTCAAATCCTTCGCCTCACCAGGCGCAACAACTTGTTCGTCCTTCATCTGGGTCCCTCCTCTCAAGCATGCAAAAGATTATTTGCCATCATTAGAAAGTGGCTCTAAAGTAATAGATTTAATTACCACTGGTGTTAACGGTTTATCCTTTTGATCTGTCGGCACCTTGCCAATCTTGGCCACTACATCCATGCCCTGAGTGACAATGCCAAAGATTGTGTGCTTATTATCTAACCAAGGGGTCGGCCCCAAAGTGATAAAAAATTGTGCATTCCCCGTATTAGGCCCACGGTTCGCCATAGCTAATAAGCCCATTTTATTAAAGTGCAAATCATTAGAAAATTCATCAGGAATTGTATAGTCTGGGCCTCCTTGACCATTGTCGCCGCCTTGAATCATAAAATCATCGATAACACGATGAAAGTTCAAGCCATTGTAATAACCAGCTTTTACTAAAGAATCAAAATTTTTGACTGTAATAGGGGCCTTTGAACCAAAGAGACGCACCTTAATTGTACCCTCTGATGTTTCTAAAATAGCATAATGGTCTTTTATAGGGGTGGCATCAAAATTCGGTGCCTTACTTTCTGTCTGTGTACTCTTAGTGCTAGCCTGAGCTGTACTATCGGAGCCAGTAAAACTACAAGCCCCTACAATCGCTACCACTACTAATAAACTCATTATTAAAATCCAACGAAATCGCATAAACGATGTATTGCGTGCTGACTTAGACTCATTGCGTCGTTTCATATGTACCTCAATCTAGGATGTTAATCAATTTATATATAAAAACCGCTCACAAATCATGAGCGGTATTCTTGACATTTAATTATAGCATATAAAACCATTTTATCCAACCCGTGGAGATTTCACACTTTGAAAAATCACACAAATTCATAGTTCCATAAACTACTTACACTATTAATCACATATACAATTATATAAAACCCAATGCCTTGCAGGCCTTATAGATGCCATCATGCTTGCAATCTTCGGCAATATAATCAGCCTTAGCCTTCAATTCATCGCGCCCATTCCCCATGGCTACTTTATACCAATCAGGGCAAAACATAGATAAATCATTGTAACCATCACCAAACACGACCACTTGATGAGGCTCCATCTGATAATACTTTAACATGCGGCGAATGCCTTCACCTTTTACCATGGGCTCAAACAAAATGCAATTATCTCCATAGCGAATTAAATCCGAACTCATATGAACGACCTGTTTAGATATTTCTTCTTCAGGTGTCATAAAGGCAAATATTTTATAAAAATGCTCCACCTGACGATAGTCAAACTCTGGATCATAAATAGTCTCCATCACATCCCAACTAGGATGCCAACTGACTACATCTTCATAGGGGGTGATGCGAATAAACTCATTTACATCAGTTAAAGCCCAATGAAGATTCTTCGCTTCTAAATGTTCAATATAATCAATGCAAGCCTGACGATCCATGCCTTCCATAAAGCGTATTTCATTATCTATAGTGCCACTGCGCCCACCATCAGCTACAAAATCATCTAACTCAGCCATCTTGGCAAAACGACTGGCATCAATTTGCAGTCGACCTGTTGCCAGTGCCACGCGATGCCCCTGCTGCTCTAATCGGCGTAATGTATCTAGCGCACTATCAGGAATAATCCCTTCTGGCCATACTGCTAAGGTGTTATCAATATCAAAAAAGAAACACTTTTTTTCCATTTCGCCTCCTTATTTATCGCGTCCTGACATCAGTTTAAATCGTTCCTTTTGCTTTACTTCAGGATATTTCTCATGATCTACAGGACTAGCGAACATAGTCAAAGGACGGATATAGGTTTTACGCTCTCCATATAGTTGCTGATACACTACAAAGGGCTCCCCTGTTTCAGAATGAATCGCAATATCCTTTACATAATAGTACATACCTTTAAAATGACGATATAAGCCACCCACTACAATTTCCTGCATCTTTACCTCCAGGAATAGTTTTACTAACAAATTTAACATCCTATAAGACAACATAGCTTATGTATATAACTAAAATGGCATGTCCTATAGGTACAACAGAAATTTTCTTTATGATTATTGTATCATAGAAAATACAAAAAATCCCCTGATTAATATGTATAATCAGGGGATCTATTAAATTACATATGTTTATTATTTAAGCCAAGACATTAAGCCGCGAAGCTCAGCACCTACTTTTTCACATTCATGATCTGCCGCTTTTTCGCGTTCTGCATACAACTTCTTGAAGCCACCTTTATAATCATCCAAGAATTCATCAGCAAATTTACCAGATTGAATATCAGCTAAGATATTTTTCATAGCTGTGCGAGTTTCATCTGTAATAATTTTTGGTCCTGTAACATAGTCGCCATATTCAGCTGTATTGGAAATGGAATTACGCATAGTTTGGAAGCCACCTTCGTAGATGAGATCCACGATTAACTTCATTTCATGAATAGCTTCAAAATAAGCATTTACAGGATTATAACCGGCTTCTACAAGCGTTTCAAAGCCAGCTTGCATCAAAGCACATACACCACCACAAAGTACGGCTTGTTCACCAAAGAGATCTGTTTCCGTTTCTTGACGATATGTAGTCTCAAGAATACCAGCACGGCCAGCACCAATGCCAGCAGCCCAAGCTTTAGCAATTTCCATTGTATCACCAGCTGGGTCTTGCTCAACCGCTACCAAGCTAGGCACGCCGCTGCCTTTAGTAAAGGTACGACGCACTAAATGGCCAGGTCCTTTAGGCGCTACCATGAAGATATTGGCATCTGCTGGTGGCACGATTTTCTTATAGTGAATATTAAAACCATGAGCAAAGGCAAGGTATACGCCTTTCTTAAGATTTGGTGCAATATCTTTTTCATAAGTTTCAGCTTGTAGTTCATCAGGGATTAATACCATAACTACATCAGCATCTTTTACTGCTTCCGCAGTGGTCTTAACAGCAAGTCCCGCTTCTTCTGCGGCCTTCCAGGACTTAGAACCTTCGCGAAGACCTACAGTTACGTCCATGCCATTTTCCTTAAGATTAAGAGCATGGGCATGACCTTGTGAACCATAGCCAAGAACGGTGATTTTCTTTCCTTTTAAAGCCCCCAAATTACAATCTGCATCATAATATACTGCTGTTCCAAAAATGTTTCCTGCCATAATAAATTCCTCCTCAATCTCTCTCGTTCCTCTAAGCCTTAGCTCTTCGGCACAATAATTTAATAAACTCAACGGAGCTTATCTATCTCTATATTAACTTGAGCTTTGCCAAGATAATATCACTGCGCATGCCCTCAAGGCATGTTGTATGGGCTAGCTTTATTACTAAAATAATGCTATATAACTAAACCAATACTTTAATACGTAATCAAATATATATTCCTACATTCTATCGCCACGACTCATGGCTGTAATGCCAGTCTTAGCGATTTCCAATACGCCATAAGGTGTCATAATATCGATAAATCCACGAAGTTTTTCAGTGTCCCCAGTCAACTCAATAATCAAAGATGTAGGATACACATCCAGTACATTACCGCGATAAATATTAGCGATTTGAACTATTTGTGATCTCGTTTGATCATCCGCTTTAACCTTGATAAGCATTAACTCTCGACGCACCACATTCTCAGCAGGAAATACCTTAACTTTTACTACATCAATAAGCTTATAAATCTGCTTTTGAATCTGGTCCAGTGTATTGCTATCAGCCTCCACAGTCAAAGTTAAACGGGCATAGCCAGTTTGGACGGTAACGCCAGACGTCATTTTCATAACAGAGTAGCCGCGACGATTAAATAGGGATAATATTCTAGCTCCAATACCTGGCGTATTTTTAGCGATGATTAAAATCTGATGCTCATTCATTGTCAGGTACCCCCTTTTTGCCCACCATCTCAGCCACCGTTTGGCCTGCTGGAATCATTGGATATACATTTTCTTCGCGCTCTACTACGCATTCGATGACTATGCCTTCATCAGAAGCTAAGGCTTCATCCAATTGTGCTAAATCAGACGTTTTACTAAGCTGTAAGGATTTAACTCCATAGGCTTTGGCCAAAGTCTGGAAGTCTGGATTTACACTTAAATCTACATAAGAATAGCGCTTGTCATTAAACAGCTCTTGCCATTGTCGTACCATACCTAAGAAGGAATTGTTCAACAATAGGACCTTCACAGGTAATTTGTATTGAGAAATGAGCATAAGCTCTTGGGCTGTCATTTGAAAACCCCCATCGCCTACAACGAGTACGACTTTTTTATCGGGACAACTAATCTGTGCCCCAATAGCAGCCGGCAAGCCAAACCCCATAGTGCCAGCACCACCTGATGTAATAATGGAGTTAGGGTCCTTATATTTGAAGTACTGCGCCGCCCACATCTGATGTTGACCCACATCGGTAACAATAATAGCATCACCTTGTAATTGTTGATCTACATACTCCAACACTTGCTGTGGCTTGAGGCCACCTGTAGGAGATGGATGATAGCGCAAAGCATATTCTTCCTTCCACTGTTTAATCATAGCTACCCATTCACTGCGGTCTGCCTCAGTAAGTCCTGAGTTAATAGCCCGTAATACACTCTTAGCATCACCTACAATCGGTACAGACACGGCTTTATTTTTTTCAATTTCCGCCGGATCAATATCAATGTGGATGACTGTAGCTTGTTTGCAGAAGGCCTTTGGATTACCTGCAATGCGATCATCAAAACGAATCCCTACAGCTAATACTACATCTGCTTCATCAGTAGCAAAATTGGCACTGGCCGTACCATGCATGCCCAACATGCCAAGGAAAAGCTCATGATGACCTGGGAAGGAGCCTAAACCTAACAAAGTATTTGTCACTGGTATTTGCCCCTTCGTAGCTAAGGTGTACAGCTCTTGAGCTGCGCCGCTTTTTAAGACCCCAGCACCAGCAATAATAAGTGGTCGCTTCGCCTCTTTTAATAGCTTGATGGCCTTTTTAATCTGCAGTGGATGTCCATCATAAGTTGGGTCATACCCTTCTAAATGATAAGGCTCTTCTAAAAGCTTTTTAAACTCATCGCGGCTAATTTGTCCTACTTGCACATCTTTTGGAATGTCGATGAGCACCGGCCCTGGTCGCCCCGTAGTGGCAATATAATGCGCCTCTCTCAACACCCGTGGTAAATCTTTAATGGATTTCACTAAATAATTATGCTTTGTAATAGGACTGGTAATTCCGACAATATCAGACTCTTGAAAAGCATCCTTACCTAACAAAGAACAACCTACCTGACCAGTAATCGCTAACATAGGAATGGAATCCATATGTGCTGTCATAATGCCTGTTACTAAATTAGTAGCACCTGGCCCTGATGTGGCTAAACAAACGCCACATTTGCCGGATGCCCGCGCATAGCCATCGGCTTCATGAGCAGCGCCTTGCTCATGACGAGCAAAATAATGTGTTAATCCATCGTATTTATAAATTTCATCATAAATAGGAATGACTGCGCCACCAGGATATCCAAAAATATGGCGAATGCCAATATGGTGCAAGGTTTCTAATACGATGCGTGCCCCATTAATCATCTCTCTACTCATGCATACACTTCCTTTCTCAACTGTTTAACCCCTAGGCTAAGAGCCACTATTACCGAGCCACTTCATATTCATGAACTTCATTAGAATTATCTCGATGAATCGTATAGCCTTCATCTTCTAGGGCCTTCGTAATTCGATCAATATGCTCTTCTCCATTAGTTTCTACGGTCACCCGCAATTCCACTTCATGGAAGCGATCTAAATTTTTAAATTGATTGTGCTCTAATTTAATAACATTCGCATTTTGTTCAGCTAAAATACGCGATACATTCACTAATTGACCTGGTTTATCTGGCAAATTAACTGAGAATGTAAAAATGCGTCCTCTCACAATAAGCCCCTTAGTAATCATAGATGCAATAGTCAACACATCTATGTTGCCACCACTGAGTATAGATACAACTTTCTTGCCTTTTTCCTTGAGCTTTTTAAGGCCTGCAATAGAAAGAAGTCCTGCATTTTCACCTACAATCTTGTGTTTCTCTGCTACCATGAGAAAGGCTTCCATCAATTCATAATCAGATACAGTGACGATTTCATCTACATATTCTTCTATGTATTTTAATGTCATATCACCAATTTGTTTTACTGCTGCGCCATCAGCAATCGTACTAACTCCATCTAAGGTCACTACATGATGGGCCTCTAAAGAAGCCGTAGCACTTGCTGCCCCTACTGGCTCAACGCCAACGACTTTAATAGATGGATTCTTTAGCTTTGCCGCCGCTGCTACACCGGCTATCAAACCGCCACCGCCAATAGGTACAAGTAATATATCAGCATCTGGTAATTCTTCTAAAATCTCCAGCGCAATCGTGCCCTGTCCTTCAATGACATCTTCATCATTAAAAGGGTGAACGAATACATAGCCATTTTTTTCCTGAAGCTCTACTGCTTTTTGGTACGCCTCATCATATACTTCACCAGCTAATACTACATCAGCACCATATTGCTTGGTCGCTTCTACTTTAATCAAAGGGCTCGGCTTTGGCATTACGATAACCGCCTTTGTCCCTAAGCGCTGTGCGGCTAACGCTACACCTTGTGCATGATTGCCTGCCGAAGAAGCGATGACACCTCTGCTTTTCTCGTCCTTGGATAATTTGGCGATTTTATTATAAGCACCACGCAATTTAAAAGAACCGGTACGCTGCAAGTTTTCTGGCTTGATGTACACATCATTGCCGCTTTCCTTGGAAAATACAGAGCTGTGAATCAATTTAGTCTTCACCGCCACTGTACCAAGTCGCTCTCTTGCTTCTATAAAATCATATAAACTTAACATCCTACCTAGTCCTTTCTCTTTTTCTAGAACAACATGTTCTAGCTCTCTTTTTATCTATGCTCGGCCTCTCACCGCCGAGTTTTTTATGTTCTCTATACTCTTTACTAGCCCTCTCACCGGCTAATATGTAGTAACGCTCTTTTTTCTCTCATTAACCCACTCATCGGTTAATTTGTATGTAATGCCCTCTTTTTTCTCACCACTAGCCCTCTCACCGACTAGTGTATATGTAACTCTCTCTTTTTACTCGCCACTAGCCCTCTCATCGGCTAGTGTGTACAGATTCTCTAAACCCTATAATTTATTTTTATTTATTAATCTTCATATATTTCAATAGCCCCTTGTGCTGCGGAAGAAACATGAGCCGCATATTTCTTTAAATAGCCAGTCACTTGAGGTTTGTATGGTTTTAAAGCAGCCTTACGCTTAGCAATTTCTTCATCGCTCAGACGAACAGCTAACTTTCTATTAGGAATATCAATTTCAATGATATCTCCTTCTTCTACCACTGCAATAGTACCACCAGATGCAGCCTCTGGAGATACATGCCCAATCGATGCGCCTCGTGTAGCACCAGAGAAGCGGCCATCTGTAATTAAAGCCACATCCTTACCTAAGCTCATACCTGTAATTGTAGAAGTAGGTGTTAGCATTTCTCGCATACCAGGACCGCCTTTAGGCCCTTCATAGCGAATGACCACTACATCACCGGCTACAATCTGTCCGCCCATAATAGCCGCCACTGCATCTTCTTCATTATTAAATACACGGGCTGGTCCACTATGTACCAACATTTCTGGATCTACGGCTCCGGCCTTAACTACAGAACCATCTGGTGCTAAATTCCCTTTTAATACAGCAATACCACCAGTGCTATATACTGGATCATCCCAAGGATGAATTACATCTTCATCAAGTACTTTAGCCACCTCAGCAATTTCACCTTGTGTTACAAGCGATACTGTTTTAGCCTCTTTATGAAGACGATTATGCACTGCTAAGCGATTAAGTACTGCTGAAATACCTCCAGCGGCATACAAGTCTTCAATAAAATATTGACCTGATGGAGATAATTTAGACAATTGCGGCGTCACTTCTGCAATATCGTTGAAATCATCTAGCGTAAGTTCTACACCTGCTTCATGAGCTACGGCTGGTAAATGAAGGGCTGTATTAGAAGAACCTCCTAAGACCATATCAACGGCTACAGCATTTTCAAAAGCTTCTCGAGTCATAATATCTCTTGGTCTAAGATCAGCTTTAAGAACATCCATAATCTGCATGCCAGCTCGCTTAGCTAAGCGAGTTCGCTCAGAATATACGGCAGGAATTGTACCATTGCCTGGAAGGCCCATCCCCAAGGCTTCAGTTAAACAATTCATAGTGTTTGCTGTGTACATGCCGGAACAAGAACCACAAGTTGGACATGCCACATCTTCTACTTCCGCTAATTCCTCTTCTGTCATAAGGCCTGCTTCCACTTTGCCTACCGCTTCAAACACATCGCTAAGACCGATTTTCTTCCCCTTATAGGTACCAGCCAACATAGCACCACCACTGACAAAGATGGACGGAATATTCAATCGCGCGGCAGCCATCAACATACCTGGTACAATTTTGTCACAATTAGGTATGAACACTAAGCCATCAAAAGGTGTTGCCATAGCTGTTGCCTCAATGGAGTCAGCTACAATTTGTCGCGTAACTAAAGAATATTTCATGCCAATGTGATTCATCGCTGTACCATCGCAAATACCAATTGTATTGAATTCCATTGGTATGCCGCCGGCTTCGCGAATCCCATCTTTTACAGCTTGCACTAAATTGCGCAAATGCATATGTCCGGGAATAATTTCATTAAATGAATTTGCAATGCCAATGAGGGGCTTACCAATTTCTTCATTTACAAATCCAAGTGCTTTAAGTAAAGATCTATGCGGCGCTCTGGCCACTCCTTTGGAAATATTATCGCTGCGTTTCATAAGTCTCTCTTCTTTCTCAATCCATTTTATAGATTGTATCTTTTAAATTAACTACCTAGTAAGCTTTTGATTAATTCTAGCTTTTAATAAAAAAAGACGATTCCTAAGAATCGTCTTAAAAGTCCGTATGACAATATGAGGATATGTTCAAAAAATCGTAATAACCACGCCTATACTCACATATTAACTTGCTATGCCAATGTTTCCATTGATGAGTATAGGGAAATGATTTTTTTAAACCTTCAAGACGAAGCCTGTTAAGTTTTGTTCATTTCTAATGACAATAATGTCAATAATCACCAGCAAGCTAATAATAATTAGAACAAATGCTAACATGACTTCTTCTCCTTTCCTCTACTCATTACTACGACTGATTATACTAATACAAAATTATGACTACCTGCTAGGCTCTAAAGGCCTTTACTTACACATTGCAATTTAGTCATATATCATCGATACATCTAATCCCAAACTCCACAACAGGAAAACTCTCGTTTACCTGCAATGTATTGTTCCACTGTAAGTGTATCCATGTCCATTATATTAGCACTATGATGAGAAAAGTGCAATACTTTTTTACTATAATTTTACAATTTTTTCAACTTTTTTCTTTTATTTTTCTGAAGACTTAGCAAGTACGCTATGTTTTCGACTATAAAAAGTGTATATCAAAAATCCTAAAATGCTCCAACTTGTAAATAATTCAAAGGTGTGCGCCGATAATTGTGAAAATACAAATAAGCAGAAAACAATTGCTAAAGGCGCTACTATATATACAGCAGGGCAACGGAAATCGCGCTTCACATCAGGATATACGCGGCGCAGTACCATGACACCTAAGGACGCGCACATAAAAGCAAATAAAGTACCGGCAGAGCACATTTCAGCCACTATATGAATGGGAGTAAATCCTGAAATCAATGCTACCACTACACCTACAATAATCGTGATAATATGAGGCGTATGGAAGGTTGGATGAATGCGACATAAGCTTTTAGGAATTAAACCATCCCGGCTCATCGCATAAAAAGCACGCGTCTGTGCGTAAATCATCACCAATAATACTGTGGATAAACCGCATAATGCCCCCGTACCAACAACAGCCGACCCCAACCGGGAGCCTACATATTCTAGCACATATGTAGCCGGTGCTGCCGTATCTAACTGGGGATATGGCACTACACCCGTCATCACGGCGCTGACTGCAATGTATAAAACAGTGCAAATCGCCAAAGACGCTATAATGCCAACTGGCATATCTACTTTAGGATTTTTAGTCTCCTCTGCCGCTGTAGCGATAGCATCAACACCTAAATAAGCAAAGAATAAAATCGCTGTCCCTGCTGCTACCCCCTTCCAGCCATAAGGCAAGAATGGCGTCCAATTAACTGGATCTACATGAGGGGCAGCTAAGAAAATAAACAAGAAAATTGTAGCAATTTTTATCAATACGAGAACTCGATTAACCCTTGCACTTTCGCGAATGCCCAAGACCAACAGCAAAGTGGCAAATAAAACAACAATAACGGCCGGTAAATTCACAATGCCTCCATCATGAGGCACGGCCGTCAACGCTTGTGGCAAATCAATTCCACCAGCATGCAAAATGCCTACCAAATAAGCAGACCAACCACCGGCGACGGCACTAGCTCCTACAGAGTACTCTAGCACAAGCCCCCAGCCAACCCACCAGCCAAAAAATTCGCCCAGTGAAGCATATGTATACGTATATGCACTACCAGAAACTGGCAACATGGATACGAGCTCAGCATATGCTAAGCACACAAAGGCACATGTTATGGCCGCTAATACAAATGAAAGCATTAAGCCTGGCCCTGCATAATCAGCTGCACCAATACCAGTTAACACAAAGATACCCGTCCCAATTATGACGCCTAAACCTAATAAGGTTACATCAAAGGCACTAAGGGCACGGGTGAGTTTTTTCTCCTCTGCCACGGCCGTTAAATCAGCCAATGACTTCCTACGAAACCAAGTCACAATATTCCTCCTATGCTACATAACTACCTTTCTTATTATACACAGAAGGGCTTATTACGCCTAGGATTTATTCAGACTTTCTGCATAGACACAAATCAAAATTAATAACCAAATATAAAAAGGAACTGAACCTAAGCCCAGTTCCTTTAATCTTTATTATCTTATTTTTACTAACTAGTACGCTACTGCCCCCAAGCAAGTTTGAAGATGTCTCAACAGTACAAAGTACTCATCTTCTTCGCACTAGCCCAATCTATTAGTTAACTTCTGCTACAGCAGCTTTTTTTACAACAGCCTTATTAATGAGACCAACTACAAAACCCACTACAGCAAAAGGTACCCAACTCATACCAACAGCGTGGAATGGTACATATTGAGCAAATGCTTCGCCAAAAGAACCTAGTGCAAAACCGGCTGTTTCAGCACCACTTACAAAAGCGGCAATCAACGTAAGGCCAATGCTCCACGCATATACGCATTGACGGCCATCAAACACGCGATCTAAGAACGCTAATGCGATGATTACAATAGTCAATGGATACAAGAACATCAACACTGGAATAGTAGACACAATGATAGTTTTTAAACCAAACATACCAATGAAGAAAGATACTACTGAGAAAATAACGGCATATGCTTTATAGCTTAAGCCTGAGTATAAACGGTTAAAGTAAGTAGCACAAGATGTTACAAGACCAATACTTGTAGTCAAGCATGCTAATAATACGATAATAGCAAGTACGATAGCACCTACATTGCCGATTAGAATACGAGCACTACCTGCTAATACAGGAGCCCCTGTTTCAAGCACACCTAATTGCTCTACGCTAGTAGCACCAAGATTAGCGATGAAGATATATACAAAGCCAAGGCAAGCTACAGCAATAATACCGGCCTTAAATGTAGCCGATGTGATTTGCTCTTTAGTTTTTGCACCTGATAAAGTAACAAATTGAATCACCAAGATAGCAAATACTAAGGATGCTAACGCATCAAGTGTATTGTAACCATCTAAGAAACCTTGAAGCACCGCTGTGCTTGGTGTAGCATATTGCTCCATAGGTGCCATATAGCTACCCATTGGGGTAATCAAAGATTTAGCAATTAAAATACAAATAGTCAATAATAAAAGTGGTGTTAAGACTTTACCAATGCGGTCTACTAATTTAGCTGGGTTAATAGCCAACCATAAAGTAATAGCAAAGAAAATAGCCAACACAATACCTTGCGTCATATCAGAGCCGCCGCCATCTAAGAAAGGTCGAACGGCAATTTCATAAGATACTGTGCCTGTACGAGGAATCGCGAAAGCTGGCCCAATGGAAAGGTATAAAAGTACAGTATAAATAAATCCATAGGCAGGGTGTACGCGACTAGCCAAAGCTTGTACGTCCTTAGAGCCAGAATAGCCCATCGCCATAACGCCAAGTAATGGCAAACCTACACCAGTAATAATGAAGCCTAAAATAGCCCACCATACATTCTCACCTGCTTGTTGCCCCAAAGCGGCAGGGAAAATTAAGTTACCAGCTCCAAAGAATAGAGCGAATAACATGAGACCTATAGCTATATAGGCTCGGTTGTTTAAATTTGCTTGATTGTCCATAAAAATCTCTCCTTTTCACAAGTTTAGGTTTTATTATACAACAGTTTTTTAGAATGGACAAATGTATTTTTCTTTATTTTTTTAATTTTAGTATGCAGAAAGCGCATATTATTATTTAATATGTGCTTTGTACTAATAAGTGTTAAATTTTTACTATCTAACAAACCCTTTATTTACAGGGAATAACGCCTACCTTTACATCATAAAATGTACTGCCCGTCCCCTTATCAGTCATGCGGCTGGCCGTTAAAGCATTAATGCTTACTGCCTCATCTGAAGAATTCCGTTGCCACCATACCCCATAGGTAAGCACCGTTCCCTTCGCTACCCTATCATCAAAGTAAAGGGGCAACTTCACTTCCCCACGTTCATTTTTCAAAATGACTGTATCCCCTTCTTTTAGTTCCTGAACCAAAGTTTCGTTTGGATTCATATAAGCAGCCATATAGGGTTTTGAATTGATTTTCTCTTTTATGTTTTCTTGCCCCTCAAGCTTGCATTCTACTTCTACACCATATCGCTCATTAAAGGAAGAATCTAAAATGCGTGGATCTGGTGCATTAATTAGCCAATACGCTTCATCATCTCCATAAGGTGTTGTATATGTGGGCAACGGTTGATCTTCCTGAGGATTTAAAATTTCAATCTTCCCAGACGGTGTTTTAAAATCCATTTTGTAGTGTTTAGGTAACTCTACTTCTACCGGTTCACCTGCTAAAACGCGCTGCTGTTCTTCGTCAGTTAAAGCAGATCCTTCCAACGTTTCTTTAATTAAATCCCAAGCCGAACGATTAAAAATCTCATCCGTTAGGCCAAAGGCTTTCGCAATAGTACAAATTGTATCCCAGTTAGACTTGCTATCCCCTATAGGCTCAATTATCTTACGCCCTAAACCAACAGAGTAATGACCGTAAGAATTATAAATATCATCATGCTCTAAGGATGAAGTAGCAGGTAGCACAATATCGGCATACTTAGCAGTATCAGTCATAAAGCGCTCATGCACAACCGTAAATAAATCGTCTCGCATCAGCCCTGCGCGTACTACATTTTGGTCTGGCAAAGTAATCGCCGGATTCGAGGAGTACACATAAAGACATTTTATAGGCTTCTTTGTATCCAATAAAGCAGGCCCTAATTGCACCATAGGAATGAGACGACCTAGCAAAGGCGCCTCTGTATCATCAAGACTATAAGCTAAGCTTTTAATTTGCGCTTTAAGTTTAAGAGCCTCCTCTGAATTATAAAATTCACTGCGCTCTAAGCTATCCAAAGTAGGCGCATGAGAGCTCCAAGCCATGAGAGCTTTACTTATAAAGGCACTTCCTGATGTGCTGCCTAAAAATCCGCCCCCCTGTTTTGCATACGCTCCCACCAAGGCTGGCAAGCAAGTAATAATGCGCACCGTCATGGCCCCATTTCCATAACGGGACAGGCCACTACCTAAGCGAATAAAGGGCGCCTGCGCTGCGCCATAAGCATGGGCTAATTCTTCAATACGCGCTTCACTTACACCTGTAAGCTCTGCTACCGTACGCAAATCATAATGAGGTAATACATCCTTGCACAGTTCTTCATAGCCCTGTACATAGTTTGCTACAAACTCTTTATCTACTAAACCATCACGAACTAGCACATGCATGACGCCTAGTGCCAAAGCACCGTCGCTACCTGGTTTAGTTAGGACTACTTCATCACCAAGATCGGCGGTGCTGCTACGATACACATCTACGACCCATACTTTAGCCCCTTTTGCTTTAGCACGCTTCACATCATGAAGAATGTGAAGATTCGTGGCCACTGCATTAAGGCTCCATAAAATAATAAGATCACTATGCTGCATTTCCTGAGGCCTAGTACCTAATGTTTGACCCATTACGGCCTGCCAAGCATAGCGCTTAGCAGGGGAGCAAATCCCTCTATCTTGACGCGTTGCCCCGAGGCGTGCAAACAGAGGATCACCGGCAGCGCTTTGGATGAGCCCCATTGTACCTGCATAGGAATAAGGCATAATACTTTCACTGCCATAATCCTTAATCGTCTTTTTAAATTGTTGTGCAATTTCCGCTGTCGCTTCGTTCCACGAACAAGGCTCAAACTGCCCTAAACCTTTAGGGCCTACACGGCGCAAAGGAGTCTGTAGGCGCTCTGGAGAATGAACTACGTCTTCATAGTGAACCATCTTTTGACATAAAGTCCCTCTAGTAAAACTATGGTCAGGATTCCCCTGTACCTTTTTTACTATATTGTTCTCCACCTTTATAACTAAGCCACAAGCATCTGGACAGTCATAAGGACATACGGAATTATGAATTGTTTCCATCACCAAGCTCCTCTCTTTATGTATAGTATCTGCCATCTTAAATATACCACGTTTGTAGTATCAGATAAAGTAAAGAGCCCTCTACAGTAGAGAGCTCTTTGCTAGAATTTATATTATATTTTATATTTTCAAGCGCTATAGAAATCAACCTCTATTAGTAGCACTATAGTGATTCACCTTTAGTAGTAGCTCTATATAGTAGCACCATAAGGATTAAACTTTATCCATAACACTATAAAGATGGCCCTCTATTAGTAATTCCCTTTGAAATCACCGGCAGCCGGTGGCTCATAATCGCCGAAGTAATCAGAGAAAGTTAAACCTATGGATTGGCAAAGATTATAAATTTCAAGCATAGTCATATCAATAACTGGAATGCCTTCCTTGCGGCGGGTTTCATATGCTTCTACTTCTTTTTCGCCATGTGTATAAATCCGTGTTTGCCCCTTAGCTTTTGGACTATTGCGAATTTCTTCTAGTAAAGTCGACATATGCTGTTTAATCGCGTCAGCATCACCAAAGAAGGCCGGATTAATAGCCATAAATCCATGACAAGTATTGGCGCGTCCGCCTTCACCTATATGATGAGACGTAGCCCCTACAGATAGAATAGAGGCAAAGAGTTCTGCTACCATGCCATTGCCATAGCCCTTGTGAGAGCCTAATTCTTCAGTACTGCCGCCTAAAGGCATAATGCCGCCGCCTCGCTTATGGGTCAAATTATCAAGGATCGTAGCCGCATCATCGCTTGGACTACCATCAATATCTACAGCCCATTCCTTTGGCACCTTTTTGCCAAGTTTATTGTAAATCTCAAGTTTACCTCTCGTAACAACCGTCGTAGAAGCATCAAAGAAGAAATTATATGGCTCTGCTGGTGCTGCCCAAGCTTGAGGATTGGAACCCAACATAGCCATGCGACCAAACGTTGGCACCATTAAGGATTCTGAATTTGTAGAGGAGAAACCAATAAGGCCTTCTTCTACAGCCATATTCGCATAATAGCCTGCGATACCATAATGATTGGAATGTTTTACCGTCACTATACCGATGCCTGACTTCTTAGCCTTGTCAATGGCTAATTTCATAGCAAAATGCCCATTTATCTGACCCATCCCATGATGTCCATCCACCACTGCGGTAACCGGTGTTTCAAAAATAACTTCCGGCTTCGTATCGACTTCAATGATACCTTTTTGAATGCCCTTTTGATAGCGCACTAAGCGTTGTACGCCATGACTATCAATGCCATATAAATCTGACATGAGCAAGACATCGCGAATAATCGCTGCATCTTTAGTGGAAAAGCCAAATTTCTTAAAGGCATCCATACATAAACGGTTTAATTGATCATATTTGACGGTTACTGTGTGTTCCATAACAAGGCCTCCTCATCGGCATTTAGCACACTTAATACATTATTCGGCCGCGTCTTTTTGATATACTATAGCTATTTTATTTCCTATGCGGTTAGCAAACACTCTTACGTATTCGCTTTATTTTACAAATTCGTTTAGCTTCTATAAATTCATTTTATTTTTTACCTATAGCTTCATTCATAGCGGCACTAATACTCTCCGCTTGTGCAGAACTACTAGCAGTTACCAAAGACACCGAGCCCATGGAAACAACAGCTCCATTACTAGTAGTAGGTACAACTTGTTTATCATGGAATAAACGAGCTAATTTCCCCGCCACTAAATAGGCGCGTTCTTCTGCTGTCAACTGACCTGTAGGCTCGCCTGTGTAGACTGCTTTATTATTAATATATACAGTATTTTCTTTTACCTGCACTTTTTTGCCTGAGTATTCATATAGGCGTTGTAAGTTTTCATTAATGCGATTACTTGTCTTTGGATGATCATTAGGATTAATAATCTGGGCTAATCCTTCCTGATATAATTCGCCATATTTTTCGCGAATCGTATACATCGACATCGGTGCGCCACCAAGATTATACGGACTATCCGCTAAAATAGAAAATCCTAATTCATCAGCATTTTTCTCCTGAGATACAGAGAATACTTGATTGGATAAGTACTGACCAGCAATATTGCCTAAGAGCACACTAGCCGTACCTGCATCAGCTGTAGCAGCCCCTACAGCAACTTGTACACCAAGCTTTTTCTTTAAGCCGCGCACGCCATCCTTATGTTCCCCATGGGCAATTTCATGACTCATAATATAAGCCAATTCATCATCACTCATGCGGTCCATAGTGCCCTTATTGACCGACATAACTCGACCAATAGCCATAAACGCATTGATATCATCTTGCGGATTTACATACACTACATAGGAGCGCTTCACCTTAGGAGACTGTGATAAGGTATCTAAAATGCGTTGCGCCCGTTGCTGATACGCCGCATTATTATAATATCCAGTCATCTCCTTATATTTTTTTAAGCTAGCTTCTTGCCCCGCATCAGTATCATCTAATTGTGATACAGTTTGGTGCACTTCAGCCATGCCTAAGGCGCCCCCTAATAATACGCCCAGTGCCGAAGCGTCAACTCGTTGCCCTTGACTGCCTGAACCTACTAAAACTGTTGCTCCAAGTAAACCTACCATTAATCGTCGTTGCCATTGTTTCATAGTCATTCACTCCCGTCAAATCACCATTACATCCTTGCAAACGTATTCACTTGTAACGCCTTTATTTTATTATGGCAAAGGAGACCTCGCTTGTCTTCATGTTCCATAATAAATAAAATAGTCACTTCGGCCTATTTTTTGGCTCTACGCAGCATAAAACAAATTATACTTCGTCTGGTCGCGAAGTTGTATTGCGGAATTTTGTTAGCGCCCCGTCAAAGAGGAGTTTAATATTATCTAAAGCGCCATTACGGTGCTTACTAATAATAACTTCCGTCACATCCTGGGCATTTTCATCCTTTGTATAATATTTGTCGCGATATAAAAAGGCTACAATATCCGCATCCTGTTCCAAAGAGCCTGATTCACGAAGGTCACTGAGGAGCGGCCGCTTATCTTGACGCGCTTCTACAGCTCGACTGAGCTGTGATAAAGCAATTAAAGGAACATTAAATTCACGAGCCATTATTTTAAGATTTCGAGAAATCTCTGAAATTTCCTGCTGCCGATTTTCTGGACTTGATTTACTACCACTACGTCCCTTCATGAGCTGAATATAGTCAATGATGATTAAATCAAGACCATGATCAACTTTTAAACGGCGAAGTCTCGATCGCATATCTTGCGGTGTCATATCCGCTGTATCATCAATATATAGGCGCGCACTACCCATCATTTCAGCAGCTTTAGCTATGCGGTTCCAATCATCTGGCTCCAATTGACCACGTCGCAATTTCTCAGAACTAACTTGTGCCACAGATGACAAAATACGACCTACTAACTGAGCCTTTGACATTTCCAAGGAGAAGAAAGCTACTGACTTCTTAGACTCCAATGCTACATTAGAAGCAATGTTCAGTGTAAATGCCGTTTTACCCATGGATGGACGGGCTGCCACTAAAATAAGATCTGACGGCTGTAGACCATTAGTCAATTTATCTAAGTCAATAAAACCTGTAGGAACCCCACTAATCGCATCGGTATTTTGCGCTAACTCACCAACGCGATTTACCACCTCTTCCATGACCTGACCAATGGAAGAAAATCCTGTATCCGCCTTGATTTGACCGCTAACGCCAAGAACTAATTGTTCTGCCCGATTAACGATGTCTTCAGCTGTATCAGCGCCTTCATAACTAATGCCTACAATTTGCTCCCCTGCCGCAATTAAACGGCGAAGCTGCGCTTTTTCAGCCACAATGCGAGCATGCTCTTCCGCATTATACGTAGCTAAGGAATCATTAGTGAGCGACGTAATATAGGCAATGCCACCTACTTCATCAAGCTTTTTTAATCGCGTTAATTCATCAGTTAATAAGACTAAATCTGCTCTTTTATTGGCGTATATGATATTTTGTATAGCTCCAAAAACAATGCGATGCGCATCGCGATAGAAATCTTGCTCGGTTATGATGCCACTAATATTGTCATACACATTATCCCCTGTCAACAAGGCGGCTAATACAGCCCGTTCTGCCTCTATACTATGGGGTGGAATGCGTGCATCTGCCATGTAACTTCCCCCTTCAACTGTGCAAATAAGGCACCCAAAATACCGGGTGCCTCACACTTAACCTTCTACTACTTCAACCTTAATGGTAGTGGTAATTTCTGGATGCACACGAATTAGCACATCATGTACGCCCAAAGTTTTAATTGGATCTTTTAATTCAATTTTCTTTTTATCTACATCTACATCGAATTGCTTAGCTAATGCATCAGATACATCTTTGCCCGTTACAGAACCAAACACGCGACCGCCTTCACCCATTTTTACAGGAATGCGAACTTGAACTTTAGCTAATTGGCTAGCCAAAATTTTTGCTTCGTCATTATCCACTTGTTTTTTATGCGCTACAGAGGCCTGTTTTTGCTTAGCATTATTTAAATTAGCTGGTGTACCTTCTAAAGCTTGGCCTTTTTTAATCAATACATTGCGGCCATACCCTTCACTTACTTCGATAATCTCGCCACGTTTACCTACTTTTTTGACATCTTCTAATAAAATTACTTTCATTCTGTCTCTTCCTCCTTCTTCATGGCTAATAACTGCTCTTGTGCTGTCTTTTTCACAGCTTCACGAGCTTCAGCCATAGTCATATCATATAATTGACCACCTGCAACAGTGCGATGACCACCACCGCCGAGGGCCTCCATAATAAGCTGTACATTAATGGCTCCTTGAGAGCGCGCACTCACACCGATGCCACCATCGGCTAAATCATAGAGTACAAAACTCGCCTCAATACCTTCAATAGTAATCAATTGATCTGCTGCTTGAGCAGATACAATCGATGAATTTTGAATCCCTTCCGGACATTCTGTAAGCGCTAAACCATCAAAACGCTCTGCTGCGGCTAACATTTTAGCTCGCAATTGCATGCTATCAAAGCTTTCCATAAAGAGATGACGTACAATCGATAAATCAGCTCCTGAACGACGTAAGAATGAAGCTGCATCAAAAGTTCTAGATCCGGTTTGCACTACGAAATTCTTCGTATCCACTACTATGCCTGCATATAAAGCACTAGCCTCTACTACATTGAGTGTAATAGGATCAGCAAAGTACTGAATTAATTCCGTCACTAATTCACTAGTAGACGAGGACGCTGGCTCTAAATAAGTCAATAATGGTTTTTCAATAAAATCAGAAGCACGGCGATGATGGTCGATAACTACGCGTCGCTTAGATAATTGTAAAGCCCGAGGCGCCGCTACCATATCAGGGCGATGCACATCCACCACAAATACTAAAGTAGAGTCTGTTACAAAATCCTCAGCCGCCTGCGGCGTAATCAATAAACTTTCAAAGCCTGGCTCTGTAGGGAATAAATCAGATAGCTTTTTGATGGCTACCGTCTGGTCACTTACCGCCACATGTACAGATTTACCAGCAGCTCGCGCCATAGCAGCTACGCCAATAGCACCGCCAATACTATCATAATCTTCTCGCTCATGGCCCATTACAATAACGGAATCGGCATCATCCATTAACTCTTTAATAGCCTGTGCCACTACACGGGCACGAACGCGCGTATTCTTCTCTGCCCCTTGAGTTTTACCGCCAAAGAACTTCAATTCCTTACCTACATATACACTCGCTTGGTCACCACCACGACCTAAAGAAAGCTCTAGCGCCGAACGAGCTCGCTCAGATTGCTCCTTAATAGATGGCTCGCCAACGGCAATACCAATACTAATAGTAGCAGGAATACGGCGACTTGTTTCCAAATTATGAACCTTCGCTAATAATGGGAAGTTTTGACTAATCATATGTAGCAAAGATTCTTTTGAAATACAGAAAATATAGGAATCTTCTGTATAATTTCGCACAAAACCGTCATATTGGTCAATCTCCGCCACGATGGCATTATTGATTTCAGCCCAAAGATTAGTGTACTCTACATCACTAAGACCCTTAGTCACTTCTTCAATATTATCCATCATGAGGAAGCCAAAGGCTGGTGCCATAGCCTCCGCTTCATGGCGAAGCTGTTCTGATTCCGTAATATCATCAAAGTAAAATGCCATATAGGACTCAGGCATTTCTTCTTCCTCTTCCCCGGGCTTAGGCGCAATCCCTTCAATAAACTTATAAATGATGCGATATGAGCGCTCCTCAATCTGTTCATTGAAAAAGCCTGACTTGCCCCAAAGCTTATCGAGTCGCAAGCTAGGAATAAATGTATTGAGACGTTGCGTTTTATCTGGGTCTTGAGGCATCCAATCGCGGAATACACTATTGCACCAGCATACACGCGCCTTACTATCAATTATAACAATCGCTGTTGGTAAATTTTGAATAGCATAACTAGTAGCTTGTGTAATCCCCTTAGCAAAGGTGTCTAATTGCACGCTCATCTTCTTTTGCTGCTTACTAATCGCACGACTTGCTACTAAATAGGCAACGATTACAAAAAACAAGCTAAAAATAGCCATAATCCAATTCAACCAACAAATGACTAACAATAAAGCAATTACAATGCCTAATGCGGTAAATTGTAGTGCTCCATAATAGCCTTTATTCGCATTCATACACTCGCTCCTTGTCCCACTTAATCCTCGCTAGAACGCTTAGCTAGGCGGTGACGTAAATCCATAAGTAAATCTAGCATGCCTACAATCATAACGGCATAGCCCATTAATAAACTTAGAAAAATTAGTAGCATACTCATTGTCTTAGAATACCCATGAGTATGTAAAATATACCACAAACAACTTAGCCCTTGAGCTAACAACATATACGAGCCAAGAATAAAGAAGTTTGTCGCTATAAAATTGAGCCATTCATAAGGATATAAATTTACCCAATACTGCAAGATAAGCCCTAATAAAAATAAATATACAGACCACTTTGGCATGCGCCACTGCAATACGCCAGGCAATGGTAAATCTCGTCCACCAGCACGTCGCATAATGCCATTAGCAATCCAACAAATCACATAATTTAAGCATGCTACACCGACAAAGGAAGCACCGGCAATCATATATGTAAATTGTTGCATAGCCTCCCGTGCTACAGTCATTTGACTTTGAATCTGCTCTTCCAACATGCCTTGATTGCGATAGGTCTCTTCAATATCCTTAATAGCCTTGGCAAACTCTTCATTCCATAAGGACACTAAGTCTATATTTAAAAACTGAAAGCTCAACCACATTTCAATAGGAAAGGCCACTAAAAACACTAAGGTTGGAATGACGAGCAACTTACTAGTCTCCCAACGGCGCTCATAGCCATAGGCCAGCACTAGAGCCGGCAGACCTACTGACAAGACTTGCAGCAACGACTGCAAGGGGGAAATAAAAAAAGCCATAACGATGGCCGCCGTAATCACTGCCAGAATACTCCATCGTATACCATGACGAGCCGCCAACACTAGCAATGTAACGGGAACCAACAAGCTCACCAACATATATAAGAATGGCACACTAGAACCGACTAATGTAAATACCATAATCAGAGCTGTTAAAAATCCTGTTTCCACTACAGCCCTTGTATTTGTTTGATTCATAATCACACTCCTATGTAAATAGACGTATGACTATTATGTCATACGTCTATTATTATATCATGTTACTTTATATTTGAATATGTTACACGTCTTGAATAATTGGCAAAATCATTGGACGACGACGAGTTTTCTCATATAAGAATTTTCCTAATGTATCGCGAACTTGTGATTTTATAGTAGCCCAATCTTTAAGCTGAGCTGCTTCACATTTCTCAATAACATTCTCTACACGTCGCTGTGCTTCATTCATCAAATCTTCTGCATCGCGCACATATACGAAACCACGAGATACAATATCTGGTCCCGATACAATTTGACCGCTAGCGCGATCCATGGCCATAACCACGATTACCATACCTTCTTGAGCGAGCTGCTGACGATCGCGAATTACAATATTGCCTACATCGCCAACGCCTAGACCATCAACGAAGACTTTGCCCGCCGTTACATGACCAGATTTACGACCTGTGCGACTAGTGAATTCAAAAATCTGACCATTATCACCTACGAGTACGTGATTTGGCTTAACAAGACCCATAGATACGGCTAACTCACCATGCTTTTTAAGCATGCGATATTCGCCATGAACAGGGATGAAGAATTTAGGACGCACTAAATTGAGCATAGTTTTTAAATCTTCTTGGCTACCATGACCAGACACGTGAATGCCGCGGTCACGACCATAAATTACATTCGCCCCAAGGCGCAATAAATTATCAATTGTGCGACCTACTGCCGCTTCATTGCCAGGGATTGGGGTAGCTGAAATAATCACTGTATCATTAGGTGTAATTTCAATGGTGCGATGATTATTTGTAGCCATGCGAGATAGACCTGCCATAGGCTCCCCTTGGCTACCAGTAGTTAAAATCATAATTTGATCATCGCGGTAACGGCCCATTTCTTCTACATCGATAAATGTACCTTCTGGAACATTTAAGTATCCGCGCTCTTGAGCGATTTCAGATACGTTCACCATGCTGCGACCGAGCACAATAACTTTACGTTTAAACGCCACTGCTGCATCACAAGCTTGTTGTAAACGAGACACATTAGAAGCGAATGTAGCCAGTACCACACGACCACGAGCTTCTCCTACAGCGCGAAGCAAGGCCGGCCCAACAGTACTTTCCGATGGTGTAAAACCAGGTTTTTCCACATTCGTAGAATCAGACATAAGGGCTAATACACCGCGATTGCCTAGTTCTGCAAATTTATGAACATCCATCAATTTACCATCCACTGGAGTTTGGTCTACTTTGAAGTCCCCTGTATGAACTACAATGCCCACTGGTGTTTCAAAATATACGGCGCAAGCGTCAGGGATGGAGTGATTCGTTTGGATAAAGCCCACTTTAAAGGCACCAATGCAAATTTCATCTCCAGCTTGTACTACATTGAGTTTCTTTGCACTTACGCGGTTTTCTTTTAACTTGCCTTCAATTAAACCACAAACTAAATTAGTGGCATATACTGGCACATCAATTTCTTTTAATAAGTATGCCAAGGAACCAATATGGTCTTCATGACCATGAGTGATAACAACGGCGCGCACTTTATCTTTATTTTCAATTAAATAGCTCATGTCAGGAATTACAATATCTACACCTAACATGTCATTTTCAGGGAATGCAAGGCCTGCATCCAACACGATAATATCATCGCCATATTGGAATACAGTCATATTCTTACCAATTTCCCCAAGGCCACCTAAAGGAATAATCATTAATTTATCTTTTTTAGAGCCACTTGTCTTATGTTCTTCTTGCCCTACTGCACTGGCTTGATTATGGCGGCTAGTAGTGCGGCTGCGAGTTGCATTACGGGTACTTGTCTTATGTTCAGAATCGCCATTTTTAGTACCACGACCTGTCCCCTTGCTACGGCTATCATTAGCTTTAGCACTTTGACTAGTCTTAGTAGTACGACCTTCTGAGTCCTTAGTATTTGTACGAGTACTTTTACTTGTACGATTAGCGGTTTTCCCAGCTTTAGCATTACTTTTTTCACCGGTCTCTTTAGCAGCAGTAGTTGTACGACTTGCATTCGTTCTGCCTGTGCCTTTAGAGTTTGTGCGGCTATTGCGACGCGCTGGCTTTGCCTCGCCTGCACCTTCCGCGACTTTAGCACCACGAGTGGACTCTACAGTTTGGCCTTTTACTTCATTCTTAGTTGTTTCTTTGGTAGCAGTGCCTTCACCACTAATAAATTTTACTATTTGATCTAACATTGTCTAACAAAATCCTCCTATGGAATATACATATATCTAAATTTGTATTACATGAATCGTAGCAATATGACTAAATCTCTCTATTAGATACGCCGATTTTTTCTTTTCACGAGCCAAAACAATGCTTCTATTTTACTGCTTATACTTCCTATAGCAAAGTTTACGGACGTGAATCTGTCCCTACACATAAAATCCGTATACCTAATTATTAGATATAAAATAAAACTACTGCTAGTGTCTACTTGCCCACACTACACACTTATATCTTTATAAGAGATCCACTTCAACAGGTCTAAAAAGTCTTACGCACAACAAAAAGAAGGACCGCTCCTAAGGGACGCGCCTCTCTCGCTTGCTTTTTTACATGACCTATTTGTTAAGTTAAATATGATGAGCCTAAAAGGATAGACTTCATCAAAAGCCGAACGATTTACTTAAAAATAGTATATCATATTCCGATTATTTAGAAAAGTCTAAGGTAAAATGACACGTTCTTGATTATTATCACATAAATCTAATGTCTATTACCTTTCGTACTGTACTCAATACGATTAATTACATCCCGCTCTTAATAGAGTCAATCATTTACCGCACTCAATAGCTGCTTTAAACTGCGCCTTATATAAATTAGCGCCCCCATTAGCGGGATGTCTCAAAGATATAGAATCTACACCATAATGAGCCAAAGTAGCAGCGGCTTTTTGTCCTACAGCAAATACGGTAGCCTTTTTATTTAAAGCCAATAAGGCCTTTGTATAAGGCCAACCGGCATCTAATTCAGCTGGTGTTGGCGTGCGATTGCTAAGAGGCTCTGATGGCTTATGGGGATGAAAAGGAAAGATATTCCAAAGCAACACCTTATAAGGATTAAGTCCATTTTCTATAATGGAATTCCACACCACTGTATCCGTTGGTTCATTAAAACCTAGTCGCTTTTGTACCTCTTTTTCAATGGACATACTATCACTGCGACTTGTGCGCTCACCAAGCTCACAACTTGGCCATATCATGGATGGTGTAATGGACTTATGATGCCCCAGTAACATGCGCTCACAAGTAATAGCGATGCCTGTAAATCGCCCACCTTGATAGCCTACCGCTTCGGCTACCACAATATAGGGGGCCCCTAAACGCGACTCCATATACGCTTCTAATTGCTGCTGACGAATTAATGGGGCCTTCGCTACATCATAACGCTCATCATAGTCACGCCAAGGATTAAACACTTTATCATTGCCTTCATACTCAGCTAAGGCTCGAACAAAATCCTTTGCTGACGAAATCTTCTCTATCATCACTGTTCCATCCTTTCTCATCTTATATTGCCGATTAATTTTTCATCATCTCACGGTGTCATGAGACTCTTTGTAAATTATTTCACTGCACTTGAACGCTATTTGTTAATGATCTCACTATCCTATGAGGCTATACACTAATTATCTCGCTGCATTTTAAAGCTATATGTAGCTATTAGTTCCCAATTTAACTTTATAAAAATTGAGAGTCTAGCCACACAAGAGTTCTTTAACCGAGCCATACAAAAAGCCCTCTGGTCTCTTACATTATATTTTATAGTGGCTCTTTATTAAAAGCTACTACAAAACGAATCAAGGCCAAAGGGCTATGTTTACCTATATTTAATTTATAGATTGTTAGGGCATTACATAGATGAACTCACGAGCTGTTTGCTTCTGCAAGGTAACTAATGTATACAGAGGTGATTGAACGAAATACTTCTGTTCTCCCTTAGCTACAATGATCATTGACTTTTCACCTTTTGCCTTCGCCCCAAGTATATCAGCTAGTGCTTGTTCTTCCTTAACCATTGGCATTTGATATTTTTCATCCCAAGCAGCACTGCGAATCTCTTTTGGCTCTACCAAGTAGGAATCGATTCGAGTCACCGGTTTATCCGTATAATACACAGCAGACGCACTATAACCAGCAAAACAATAAATAGGGCCAGAAAATTCTTCCACATCCTCTACATAGGCCACGGATGAACGCTGTGCTACTAATGGCTGAATGCCTTCATGGATTACTACGCCACTAATGGCTAAGGTCGTTATAGTAATCACAACAGGTAGCATGTAGCGTTTGCCTTTTACATAAGTAGCTACAGTTAAAATTATGCCTGCTACTATAAATACATAGAGTAAATACCAAAATCCCCAAGGCACAAAGAAACTAGCTATGCCAAGTAAAATCCATAGGAAAAAGGCTGGTCCCATAAGTATCCACATTTTACGCTTATTAGAACCAGGACGAAGAATTTTCACCGTTCCAATAGCACCTAAGAAGCTAAACGGAATCATACTAATAAATGTATACGTCGGGTATTTAGTAGCCATTAAAGTATAAAAGAGAACCGTACCCCAGCCTAAAATCATAGACAGCACATAAAAGGACTGTTTTTGCTTCCAACCATAGTACATGCCATAGAAAATAGCCCCCGTCCAAGGTAAGGCTGCCACAGGCATAACAGCTAAATAATACCACCAATGATTATCTCCAGGGTGCTCCGACTGAGTGGCGCGCACCACATTGTGAAGACCTAAAAAGCCATTGATAAAATCTTGCCCATGGGTCATATACATGTACACATACCAAGGCAATGTAACGATACAAAAAGCGAGTAATCCTTGCCAAGCAAAAAGCTTTTTAATCATCGTCCAAGAGCGATTTACTAAGGCAAAAACAAGTAGTAATAGACCTGGCAAAACGATGGCCACTGGCCCTTTAGTCAAAGTACCTAGGCCAGCAAAAATATAAGCTAACACGATGAACCAAGTCTTATTCTCTGTTAATCCACGGTAAGCATAAGCAAAAACGCCAATTGTGGTGTATAAAAGAACCATATCGGTTACAATACCGCGAGCTAAAATCCAAAACTCTAAAGAAGAGCCTAGAATAAAGGCACACCAAATGGATAAAAGCCGACGCCCAGAAATAGTTCGCACCACTTGATAAAAGAAACTCACCGAAAAGGCGCCAAACAAGGCAGATGGAAAACGAGCGGCAAAATCAGTTATGCCAAAAATTTTATAAGAGGCTCCAATAAGCCAATAAATCATAATGGGCTTATCGAACCAAAATGTATGATAGATCTGCGGTGATAGCCAGTTGCCAGACATCACCATTTCCTTTGCCGTTAAGGCATAATTTGACTCTACTGGATCCGTAATGGGCAAGGAGCCATTACCTACGGCAAATACAGCGAGTGCTAAAATGAAAAATATAACACTGATGCGATGTAAGCGCATAGTAATCCCTCCTTATTTTTGTGATTCACCGATTGAATCTTGCGTTGTAGGATTTGTATTACCAGCTACATCTACTATATCTTCCTCTTTTTCACTAACTGCTAAAATTTGCTCATCCTCTGACTCTGCTTTTACTTGATTCACTTCACTAGCTTCAGCCGCTTGTTTTTTCTTGCGAACTTTTAAATAACGATAGCCAAAGATAGCTGCCGCAATAAGGAATACAACTACCATAGCGATAAGCAGTTCATGATTATAGTCGATTAAGTCTTGCCAATGTTCGCCTAGCTTAACTCCTAGCCATACGAGCAAAATAGTCCATGGAATAGTGCCTAGTACGGTCCAAAGGATAAAGCGTCCCATAGGATAACGCGCAATCCCTGCAGGGAAAGAAATAAAGGTGCGAATACCAGGAAGTAAACGGCCAAAGAATACGGCAGCACCACCATATTTATTGAACATTTTTTCAGCGAGTTCAAATTTATGCTCATTAAAGAAGATGTAGCGCCCATATTTTAAAAGTAATGGACGACCGCCCCATTCACCAAGCCAATAGGAAATAACTGACCCCACTACACCGGCCAAGGTAGCCACTACCATAGTCGTGTACATTTCAAATACACCTTGGGCAATTAAATAGCCGGAAAAACCTAATACTACTTCACTAGGGATGGGCACATTGGCATTTTCCAACACCATCGTAATAAACATGGCCCAATATCCATATTGCTCTAAAAATGTAATTATATGTTCCACTGTATGCTCCTTTTACTATTTATGAATCACTATTTATAAACTATATATCGACAAAATTAAATATTTTCTCACATTACCTTTTATTTTATCATATTTTACGGTTTTTTCACATAAATAAAATGCATACATCAAATCACGTAATGCATAGAACTAGCGCATCCTCTCAAATAAAAATCGCTAAGCCCTGATGATAAAGTCATCAAAGCTTAGCGAGCATTTAGTTATCCTTATTAGTTCGCAAATACATCGTGCAATACGATAGTTTGACTGCGATTAGGGCCTACAGATACGATGCCAAGGCGAACGCCAGTTACTTCGGAAATACGTTCTACATAGCGACGTGCCGCTTCTGGAAGGTCTTCGTACTTTTTAATAGCGCTTGTATCGCATTGCCAACCTTGTAATGTTTCATATACTGGTTCACATTGCTCAAGCTCACGAAGATCGGCTGGGAAGCCTTTAACCGCTTCACCATTTTTAGTATATCCTACGCAGATTTTAACTTCTGGTAATTTATCGAGAATATCTAAGCGAGTAATTGCTAAGTAGTCAAGACTATTAAGGTCTGCTGCATAGCTAACTACCGCAAGGTCTAACCAACCACAGCGACGAGGGCGACCAGTTACAGTGCCGAACTCATGACCTGTATTGCGAAGATAATCGCCAGTTTCATCAAGAAGTTCAGATGGGAATGGACCTTCCCCTACGCGAGTCGCATAGGCCTTTACTACACCGATGATATTCTTCAAATAGTTAGGTCCTACGCCAGCGCCTACAGAGGCACCACCAGCAATTGGATGAGAGCTAGTTACAAATGGATATGTACCATGGTCAAGGTCAAGCATAGTGGCTTGTGCACCTTCAAATAATACTTTTTTGCCTTCTTTAATAGCTGTTACAACATTGTAGTTAGTATCAGTTACATAAGGGCGAAGACGCTCTGCATATTCAGTATAGTCTTTTAAGATTTGGAAGTAATCAACAGCTTCTGTGCTACCATATACTTCGCGAAGAATTTTATTTTTAATACGAACATTATAATCAAGTTTAGCCTTGAATACTTCTTCGTCTAAGAGGTCACAAATACGAATACCTACGCGATTTACTTTATCTGCATAGCAAGGGCCAATACCATTTTTAGTAGTGCCGATTTTTAAATCGCCTTTGGAATTTTCCTCTGCTTCATCAAGTAAATTATGGTAAGGCATAATCACATGTGCGCGATTGGAAATTTGCAAGGATTGAGCGCTTTTCCCTTCATGCTCTAAGTTTTCAATTTCATTGAGCAATACTTTAGGGTCCACAACAACGCCTGTGCCAATAATATTTGTTTTATTATCGTATAAAATACCACTTGGCAATAAACGAAGTGCAAATGCGCGGTCGTCAACAACAACTGTGTGACCTGCATTATTACCACCTTGGCTACGTACAACTACATCAGCTTGTTCCGCTAAATAGTCTACGATTTTGCCTTTTCCTTCATCGCCCCATTGTGTACCAATTACCATACTGGTTGCCATAATATTCGAACCTCCATCAATTTATGTCATAGTTAGTCATATGTACGGCCTGTTTCTCCTAGAAACATTTCATACACTTCATTATAACATAGAAAGTAAAAGCATGCATTATAGAAAAGAGGCCATAACAAAACCACCATTTGTGCTTTTGTTATAGCCTCTACTTAAAGGTCAATATTATCTAATTTTAGACTCAAATTTAGGAGCAAAAATTTTAGCCTCCCAATTTTGTCTAAATTTAAACTAAAGCTTATAGACCAAAACGAGCCATAATAGTATCTACATGACGAAGCATACGATGTGGATCAAATAATTCATCAATTTCTTCATCAGTTAAATATTTTTTAATATCTTCATCGCCTTTAAGGCCAGCTTTGAAGTCTTTACCTTCTAACCAACGCGCCATAGCATGACGTTGTACCCAACGATACGCTTCATCACGTACAGCCCCTTTATCTACAAGAGCTGTTAAAATTTGTTGGCTGAAAATTAAACCACCAGTTAGCTCAAGATTTTTCATCATATTATCTGGATATACCAATAATTTATCGATAACACGTGTAATCAAGGATAACATATAATCTACTGTAATCGTGCTATCAGGAAGAATAACGCGTTCTACAGAGCTATGGGAAATGTCGCGTTCATGCCATAAAGCTACATCTTCAAGAGCCGCTTGTGCATTGCCGCGTACCACACGAGCTAAACCGCAAATGCGTTCACAAGTGATTGGGTTGCGTTTATGAGGCATAGCAGAGGAGCCTTTTTGCTTTTTGCTGAAATATTCTTCTGCTTCACGTACTTCAGTACGTTGTAAATGGCGAACTTCCATAGCAATTTTATCTAAAGTACTAGCGATAATAGCCAAAGTACTGCAAAGTTCAGCATGACGGTCACGTTGAATAACTTGTGTTGCAATTTTAACTGGTTCAAGACCTAGTTTTTCACATACATACTGCTCAATAAATGGATCATTTACAGAATATGTGCCTACTGCACCAGACATTTTACCTACAGCTACATTTTTCTTAGCATGTTCTAAACGTTCGATATCGCGTTCAATCTCTGCCATCCAAAGGCAAAGCTTAAGACCAAAGGTAGTTGGCTCGCCATGAATACCATGCGTACGACCCACCATAGGGGTGTATTTGAACTCCGCTGCACGACGACGAAGTACTGCATGGAACTCTTTTAAATCTTCTAAAATAATATCACAAGCTTGTTTCATCATAGAACCAAGAGCTGTATCTTTAACATCAGTTGAAGTTAAACCAAGATGAATGTATTTAGCTTCTTCCCCTACATATTCGCCTACAGCTGTGACGAAGGAAATAATATCATGATTAGTTTCTTTTTCGATTTCGTGAATACGCTCCACATCGAAATTAGCTTTTTCACGAATCACTTTCGCTGCTTCTTTTGGAATAATACCGAGTTCAGCCTGCGCTTCACAAGCTAAAATTTCCACTTCCAACATTTGATCAAATTCGTTGCGCTCGCTCCAAATATGACCCATTTTTTCTCTCGTATAACGTGCAATCATCGTGCAAAACCTCCATAGAAACTAAGAGAATAACTTACGTTACATAACTATCTTTATCATAACATAGGGCCTATAAGCGGTCAACATAAATGCCCGAACATTAAAAAGAATATTTCATCAATGTTCGGGTTTTGTACTTTCTCCCTATCCCCTCTCCTTCAACGACTTTAGAGCCTACAGCATTAAGCGAATAGCAGAAACATATTTATATAAATAAGAAAATAATAAAAAGCCCCACATATACATGTAGCGACCATTCGAGCTTGACGATCGGGAGCAAGTGTATATGTGGGGCTTTTCTATTTTGTTAAACTAACATATTTTTCTGCCAATGAGCTTACGCCTGTGGCCCTAAAGTCGTAGTCTCTACGCGTACTACTTCTTTATAAGGATACGCACAGAGTCCCGCCACAGCTTTACCAATTTCAGTAAAGTCCCTAGGATCTACTGCCGGATTTACCGGATTAAGGGTAATGGATTTCGTTTTATTTTCTTCCATTGTTAAGCGCACTTGTGCTTTTACTGCTTCTACCATAGTATTTTCTACATCAGCCATAATGTTCTCCTTTTCTAGACAATCTATCCGCTGCCTTATGAATTGTAACTAAGAATACATAAATATATCTTCTTCTAAAATATATTACTTCTAAAATTTTAAAATTAAATGGAATCACTTTTAGTAAAATTATTTTAGGATTATTACACATCACACTTTATTAAACTTAAGATAATGGTGTAATCGTGCTAACCGCCATTTGAGCGCCTTTAAAATCTACCAATACTTCGCCCTTAGAAGAGAGCATAAACTGTTTTGCCAACATAGCCTCGCCAACTGCTTGGCATTCTGCTAAACTTACTTCTTCCTTAGGCACGGATATTTTAAATAAAGTTTCCTTATTATTTTTATCCGTAAAAATTAATTGCAATTCTTTTTTTACACTTACTTCATTAGCCATAATGTGCCTCCTATTTTTAAACAATATACTTTATATGCTATTTTTAATCGCGCTTCATTTCTAAGCGCAATAAATCAATTTTCAGGCCTGTTTGACTTATTTTGCATGATAAAATGATAAATTCTCTTGCAAGAGTAGTAAGGCTTACTTTTTCAATTCTGCCTTACACCTTTATACATTCCGTTAAAACTCATTTGTAAACCTAAATTTTAAAAAATTTTTCACCTATTTTTTATAACTTTTGATTCTTTAAAAATGACAAACTAGCACTGTGCCGCCATTTCTAAAATTTTCTATATAGTCAAGAGGCATTATGTTGCAAATTTCACAACTTAATGTGTCAAAATTCCTCTTTTATTTTTTCTTCAAATAATAGTATAATGAGGTGTATCTTGTAGTAGAGAACGAGTTTTATATACAAGATATTGATTTTATCAGTAAGTAGCTGACACTGCACTAAGTTGTATGTATCAGCTCTTTTTTTAGCATATAAGTGTTTAGGGAAGGATTAGTAGTAGTTATGGCTATTATGATTAAAAAACGAGACGGTCACTATGAACCGCTCTCCGTTGAAAAAACGAAAAAAATGATTGCCTTTGCTTGTTTAGGCCTTGAAACATGCGACCCTATTGAGCTTGAAATGGACTCCAAGCTTCAATTCGTAGACGGTATGAGCACGAAAGAAATCCAAAAGATTTTAGTGCAAACAGCCATTGAAAAAGTAATTCAAAAAACTGACGATGGTTTCGGAAACCAAGTCAACCGAATGAACCAAGATTGGCAATATGTAGCTGCTCGTCTCTATTTATTTGATTTATACAAGGAAGCAGCTATTAACCGCAAATATAAAGCATTTGGCTATGGCAATTTCCCTTCCTTAGTAAAAACCTTAGTAGAACTTGGCCGTTATGCCGATTTCTTCCTTAAAGATTACACGGAAGAAGAACTTCAAGAATTAGGCGACTACATTAAACCAAAACGCGACTACCTCTTCAACTATGAAGGTATTAAATTATTAGCTGATCGCTATTTAGTAAAAGGCTTTGACAAAGAAGTGTATGAACTTCCACAAGAACGCTTCATGGCCATTGCTATGCATTTAGCTTTAATCGAAGGGGATCGCAAAGTAGAATTTGCTAAAAAATTCTATGATTTAATGAGTGAATTAAAAATGACTACTGCTACGCCTACATTAGCCAATGCAGGGACGCCATTCCACCAATTAAGCAGCTGCTTTATCTCCGGTGTGGATGACAATCTTTGGTCAATTTATGATGTAAACAGCAAATTCTCCCGCGTATCTAAGCATGGCGGTGCCCTAGGCATTTACATGGGTAAAGTGCGTGCCTTAAATAGTGATATTCGCGGTTACAAGAACTCCTCCGGTGGCGTAATTCCTTGGGTTCGCCTCTACAATGACACAGCTGTAGCGGTTGACCAATTAGGTAAACGCAAAGGGGGCGCTACTGTAACTCTTGATATTTGGCACAAAGACTTCTACGAATTCGTCGAGCTTCGCACAAATAATGGGGACGATCGTCGTAAAGCCCATGATATTTTCCCTGCCATTGCCATTCCAGATATCTTCATGGAACGCCTCTTAGCGCGCGAAAACTTCTCCTTATTTGACCCTCATGAAGTAGAACGTGAAATGGGCTTCGCCTTAGAAGATTTCTACGATGAAGATGATAACAAAGCCTTCACTGAGCATTATTTACTTTGTGAACAAAATCCAAATCTTCATTCCATTCAGGTCAGCGCTCTCGATATGATGAAACGTATTATGCGCAGCGCCGTAGAAACAGGCACACCTTTCATCTTCTTCCGCGACACAGTAAATCGCACTAATCCAAATAAACATGCTGGTATGATTTATGCGTCCAATCTTTGCCACGAAATTGCACAAAATGTGGGCTTTACTAATCTTGGTGAAGAAGTTATCAATGAAGATGGTTCCATTACAACTAAAACAATTACCGGTGATATGGTAACTTGTAACTTAAACTCCATCAATCTTGGTAAAATCACAGATGAAGAATTAGAAGCTAATGTAACACTTCAAATTCGCATGCTCGATAATGTTATTTCCATCAATCAATTCCCTGTGCCTGAAGCTAAAATGACGAGCGAAAAGTACCGCGCTATCGGTCTTGGCACAAGTGGTTACCATCATTATTTAGTGCGTCATCAATTACAATGGGAAAGCGAAGAGCATATTAAAGCAGCTGACGAATTATTCGAAAATATTGCTTACTATGCTATTAAAGCGTCCATGGAACTGGCTAAAGAAAAAGGCGCTTATCCTGCCTTCAAAGGTTCTGAATGGGACACTGGCGCTTATTTCGAACGCCGCGGCTATACATCACCACGTTGGAAAAAACTTCGTGAAGATGTAGCTAAATACGGCATGCGCAACGGCTATTTAATGGCTATCGCTCCAACTGGCAGTACTTCTAACATTGCCAACACAACAGCTGGTATCGATCCTATCTTCAAAAAATTCTTTATTGAAGAGAAAAAAGGTAGCTTCACACCTAAAACAGCACCAGATTTAGATAATTCTACGTTCTGGCTCTATAAAGAAGCTCATACTATCGACCAACAATGGAGCATCAAAGCTTGTGGCGTACGTCAACGTCATATTGACCAAGCACAATCTTTCAATCTTTACATCACGCCACAAATGAAGGCTAAAGAAATTCTCAACCTATACATTGAAGCGTACAAACAAGGCATTAAAACTATTTACTACATCCGCAATCAGTCTCTTGAAATGGATGAATGTACTAGTTGCTCCTCCTAAAATAAAGCTTTGACTGCCTTTTCAAGGCCTGTCATGATATACTAAATACAAGTGGCCCTCACCTCGAGGGCCCACTCCTATATACAGAAAGGGTGAATGCAATCATGAAAAAAAAATTGATTTTCAACGAACACGGCGATCGTGGCACAGAAAGTATGATTGGCGGCAACACCACAAATCTTCGCGAGTGGAACCGCATCAAATATGACTGGGCAACTGTTCTTTATCGTACTATGTTAAACAACTTCTGGATTCCAGAGGAAATCTCTTTAAATGAGGACGTTAAACAATTCCCTTATTTAACTGATAGTGAACGCCGCGCCTTCGACAAAATCATTTCTTTCTTAAACTTCTTAGATTCCATTCAAAGTGAAAATTTACCTAATCTAAGCCGCTATGTAACGGCCGCTGAAGTAGCTTCCTTGCTTAATATTCAAGCATTCCAGGAAGAAATTCACGCACAAAGCTATTCCTATATCCTAGATACAGTAACAAATCCTATTACTCGTGACCGCATCTATGATGAATGGCGTACTGATGAAGTATTACTATCTCGTAACCGCTTTATCGCTGATATTTACCAACGCTTTAGTGATGATCCTTCAGAGCATAATTTCATTCGTACTATTATGGCGAACTATATCCTCGAAGGCATTTACTTCTATTCAGGTTTTAGCTTCTTCTATACCTTAGCGCGTCAAGGTAAAATGACTGCTACTAGTACGATTTTTAAATATATTAATCGCGACGAAGTAACACATTTAATTTTATTCCAAAATATCATTCGTGAGCTTCGCATCGAGCGTCCTGAACTCTTCACACCAGAACTAGAAGAAGAACTCACTGACATGCTCCGTCAAGGCACTGAAAATGAAATTGCCTGGGGGCAATATATTACTGATGATAAAATCCTCGGTATTAACAATGTACTCATCGAGCGCTATATTAAATACCTAGCAAACCTTCGTCTCGATGCTATCGGCCTTAAACCACTTTATCCAGAAATCAAAGAAAATCCAATGGCTTGGATTGAAAGCTTCTCCAATCTTAATAGTACAAAAACTGACTTCTTCGAAGCTAAAGTTACCAACTATACTAAAGCTGCAGCCTTTGATTTCGATGATTTAGAGTAATTCATCGGCCTAGCCAAAGAAACATTATAAAAGCTATGACCTAACTAACATTGTAAAACTATGGTTTAACTAAATTTATAAAAGCTATAAACTAGCTTTATAAAAGTAAATGCCTGTCATGGCTTTAATAAAATCTAATCAAAATTAATTTTAACTACAACATAACAATAATTATAAGACTCAAGTCTAATACTAAAACGCCCCTCCTGGCTCATAGTCCGGGAGGGGCGTTTTCTATTTTACATAAGGGTATAATATTTTAACTTACACTTATTTTTAACTTACACTTATAATGTTTTGTTTACCTAAAAATTTATCGGCTAATACACCAAACCAAGCTACACCTTTAATCATATCTGATTCATCAATGTCAAAATGAGGATTATGATGAGGCGCTTTAATATTAGAGCCTAAAATCATATATGTAGCTCGTCCACCACGTTCAATAACACGGCGCATAAAGTAAGCACAGTCTTCACTGCCACCACCATAATAAGTTAAATCAACGCGGTCAAATAACTCTGTACCTTCTGCTAATACTTGAATCTCTTTAGCTAGGTCTTCACTATTTTCAACTGCTGGGGCACCACCAGTTTGTACAATCTGCACTTCACAATCATGCATAGCTGCAGCAGCTTGTAAAATCGTGCGACAACGCTGCTCTACATATTCATTAATTTCAGTAGTCTCACCACGTACTTCTAGTTTTAAATTAGCAAAGCCAGGTGTTACATTGCGCCCTGTACCAGATTCTAAGACGCCCACATTAACTCGCGTTACCCCACCAGAATGACGTGCAATAGCCTGTAAGTTCAACACCGCGATGCAAGCTGCTAGCATAGCATTATTTGCCTTTTCAGGGCTCGCCCCTGCATGAGCGGCATAGCCAGTAAAGCTTACATCAAATTTTGTAGTCGCCAAAAAGCCTGGGTCACTACAAGCTAAAGCACCTGTAAGAGCGCGATCAATCCCTATATGCATGCCAAATAAAATATCTACATCATCCACCACGCCTGCTTCCATCATGGCACGAGCACCGCGAACACCTTCTTCAGCAGGTTGAATAATTAATTTTACAGTGCCCTTATATTTGTCTTTATTATTTGCTATATATTCAGCTAAACCTAAAATCATAGTCAAATGCGCATCATGACCACACGCATGCATCGCTTTGTCATGAGTCGAGGCAAATCCTTCTCGTGCTGGTAAATGGTCCTCTTCATGACTTTCATCTACATCATTGGAATCAATGTCAGCACGAAAGGCCACAGTGGGGCCTTCTTCTGCAAATTTCATTGTAGCCACCAAGGCTGTCTTACCATAGCCAAATACAGTTACCCAGCCTGGATCTGCCCCTTCACTAATAGCGCGGTCCATAGCCGCCTTCATGACTTCATCTGAAGGCAATCCCATACGCGCCTCTAAATCTAATACTTCCTCACCAGCTTTAATCTCATAGCCCAATTTACTCAATTCAGTAGCCGCATAAGCTGCTGTGCGGTATTCGAGCCAACCAGGTTCTGGATGGCGATGTAAATCGCGACGACGAGCAATATATTCTTCTTGTTTTACTTTTGCAAATTCAATGCTATTCATAATACTCCCTCTCTATACACACTACGGCTATGATTATGTTTATGGCGACAACTCATAAACTCATAAACTCATAAACTCATAAACTCATAAACAAAATGATACGCTAGAAACTATATTGGTACAACACCAAAATATATGTATACATGTATACATCCCCCTAATTCATTGCCAGTGCTTTATCAATTCGCTATAATCCGTGGTAGACATTATTCAATTCACAAGAGACATATGACTACATATGCCGTCCATTTATGAAGGGGGATTATTATGGTTATTGCAGGTTCCATCATTGTTATTGGCACCATCATACTACTCATTTTGAAATATGATGCCAAAGTTGTACTCTTAGGTGCAGGCTTTCTCATGGGTATTATTGGTGGCGTGCCAATGGATATTTTTAAAGCCTTTGAAAAAGGCATGACTAGCGCCGGTCTTATTACATCCATCTGTTCTTGTATGGGTTTTGCCCTCGTTATGAAATACACAGAATGCGATAAACATTTAGTCAATCTGCTAGCCAGCGTCATTAAAAATGTACCCTTTTTCCTCATCCCAGGGGTTGTAATAGCCACCTATTTTATCAATATGGCCTTGCCTAGTGCAGCCGGCACAGCTGCTGCAGCAGGTGCTGTGTTTATCCCTCTCATGATGTCAGCTGATATCCATCCTGCCATGGCCGCAGCAGCCTTAAAAGCTGGTACCTATGGCTCTATGTTAAATCCAGGCCTAGCTCATAATGCCTTTGTAGCAAAACTTGCCCATGTGACGCCTATGGATGTCATTAGCTTCCACTACATAGCCAATATTACATCTTTAGTCGTAGCCGCTATAGGCCTTAGCATTGTAGCCTATGTAACTAAAGAGTACAAAGGTCATCCAGCACCTGATCTTCAAACTGATTTTAATTTTAAAATCAATTTTATCTATGCCATTATGCCCATCGTACCAATTGCTATACTTTTATTAGGAGCCACTGGACTCATCCCATCCTTTAAAGTATCTGTGCCAGCAGCCATGCTCATTGGTGCCTTCCTGGCTATTTTAGTAACGCGCAGTAATCCTCGTGATATTGCCAATAATTTCTTCAATGGTATGGGTGAAGGATATGCCAAAATTATGTCCATTATCATCGCTTGTGGCGTGTTCGTAGCCGGCATGGATTCCATGGGGCTAGTAAAAGCATTTACACAAGAAATGATGCAAAATCCATCCATCATGAAAGTAGCCGCTGCAGTAGGTCCGTTCTTACTCGGCCTCATCACTGGCTCTGGAGATGCCGCCACTATGGCCTTTAATGAAGCCATCTCGTCTCATGCCGTAGACTTTGGTATGACTACCGTACAAATGGGCTCTATGGCCACCTTAGGGGGTACCTTGGGGCGCACGATTTCACCTATTGCCGGTGCTACTATTATCGTAGCAGGCATAGCGGGCGTAAATCCTATCGAAGTGACTAAGCGCAATGGGATTCCTATTATCCTCGCTTTAGCTGCTGGCTCATTAGTATTAGCCTTAGGCTATTAATTAAGTGATGTAATACTTTGTGGCTACGAAATATAGCGACATTTTATAACCATGCACTATAATAGCATCGTGTATCCATATAATAAGTATAGCAACATGGTACAATCATTCAGTATAGTAACACCGTGCGCAGCCCTGCACTATAATAGCACGGCAATACTGTTTCACCACGTTTTACCAATTCAATTTTGTGCATACAAAACATACAAATGTAATGCCAAAAAAATCATTTTTTTAATTTTCTTGAAAAAAACTACTTGCCAAAGTCTATAAATTAGGTTTATAATGTGAAAAACTACTTAACGAAAGGAACTAATACCAATGATGAGTCGAATCAGCACAATGAATAGCCAATACTTCTATTTTGGGTTCTTTATCCAGTCTACGGGTAAAGGACTATTTGGGCTACGCTGATTTAGGTCATCTTGGCGAGGCTTACTATAGTAAGGAGCTACCCGTATTGGAGACGGGTGGCTCCTTTTTTGTTACTCCCTCCGATGAATTGGTAATTCCTTACTGAGCAGTCTTCGAACAGCTAGTAATTTTACTGAGAATTATCGCAGTATAGCAGCATAGTAATATCTTTTCGATACCTAATGTAAGTAGCATAGTAGTATAGTAGGAGGCTCTTTTGAGCCAGTATTTAATCAGATGGAGGAATTATCATGATTATCACGTTAAAAGACAATGTAAACCCAGCGGAGTTAGCCAGTTTGAAGGAACGCCTCATTAACGAAGGCTTTCAATTAGTACCAGCGCAAGGTACGCATTACTCCATTATCGGCATTATCGGCGATACAGCTTCTTTAGACAAACGACAAATTGAGTCCCTCGATATTGTAGAAAAAGTAAGCCGCATTCAAGAACCATTCAAAAAAGCCAATCGAAAATTCCATCCAGATGACACCATCGTTGATGTAGGCGGTGTTAAAATCGGCGGTGGCCACTTCGCCATCATGGCCGGCCCTTGCTCTGTAGAAACACCAGAGCAAGTACTCGCCACAGCACGCGCTGTAAAAGAAGCAGGTGCTACCATTCTTCGCGGCGGCGCCTTCAAACCTCGTACCTCTCCATACTCCTTCCAAGGCATGGGACCAAGCGGCTTAGAACTTCTATTATTGGCTAAAAAAGAAACGGGCCTTCCTATTGTCTCTGAAGTAATGGACCCATCTCAACTACAATACTTCGACGAAGTAGATATGCTTCAAATCGGAGCTCGTAATATGCAAAACTTCACACTCTTAAAAGAAGTGGGCAAACTAAAAAAACCTGTACTCCTAAAACGTGGCTTATGCGCTACCTACGAAGAATGGTTAATGGCCGCTGAATACATTATGAGTGAAGGCAATGAACAAATCGTACTTTGTGAGCGCGGTATTCGCACCTTCGAAACTAAGACTCGCAATACCTTAGATGTAACAGCGATTCCAATGATCCATGAACTAAGTCATTTGCCAATTATTATGGACCCTAGTCACGCAGCTGGCATGAGCCGCATGGTACGCCCGCTCTCCTTAGCCTCCACTGGTGGCGGTGCTGATGGACTCATGATTGAAGTTCATAATGACCCAGCCAAAGCCTTATGCGATGGCCCTCAAGCACTTCGCCCTGATCAATTCGCAGCCTTAACGAAAGACGTATTCGCCCTTCGTCAAATCGTTGAAAATGGTTTAGCTTAATCATCGCCATGGAAAGGAATTCCTATGACACGTATTCATATTGAAGCGTCCACCGCCTATGATGTCATCATTGAATCTGGCGCGCTAAAGAAAGCCGCTCATTACATAGAAGAAGTAAAAAAGTCTTGCCCTGTAGTCATCGTCAGTGATGACCAAGTAGCACCGCTCTATTTAGGCATAGTAAAAGAGCAACTCCTAGAAGCAGGCTACACTGTTCATGAATACATTTTTCCTCATGGAGAAGCGCAAAAAAATGCATCTCAGCTCCTCCACTTAGTCGAATTCTTAGCTAGCAAGGCTTTAACCAGAAAAGATTTGCTCATCGCCTTAGGTGGTGGCGTTGTGGGCGATATGGCAGGCTTTGCTGCGGCTACCTATTTGCGTGGTATCGACTACATTCAAATCCCCACCAGCTTACTCGCCGCTGTCGACTCCTCTGTCGGTGGTAAAACAGCAGTTAATCTCAGTGCTGGCAAAAATCTTTGGGGTGCTTTTAAACAACCTCTGCTTGTACTTTGCGATCCCGCTACACTGAGCACTTTGCGTCATGTAGAATTTGTAAATGGCTGTGGGGAGATTATCAAATACGGTATGATAGGCTATCCTGAATTACTAGATGCGCTAGAAACTACGCCGCTAGTACAGGATAATTTAGACCAATTAAGCCACATTATAGCCCTCTGCGTAAAGGCTAAGGCTCATGTGGTACAGCAAGATGAAACTGAAAAAGGCTTGCGACAGCTGCTGAATTTTGGTCATACTTTTGGCCATGGCATAGAAATGGCTAGTCAGTTTGCCGTTCATCACGGCCATGCCGTAGCCATTGGCATGGCACTCCTCATGAGAGCTGCCATGCAACAAGGCGCCATTACTAATGAAGAATGCGAGCGATTTTTAAGCATCTTAATCCGTCATGAACTACCTATTACAACCTCTATAAATGATGCCACCTTATTAGAGGCCGCTTTACATGATAAAAAAAGCCAGGGCCAAACGATTACCATCGTTCGCCCCCTTCACTGGGGAGAATGTGAATTAGTCACCATCCCTCATAGTGAATTACAGCAATATATTATTCGCTAAGCTAAGGAAAGCTACCTATTTAAATAGAATAACTAGTAAAAGAAGTAATATACGTTCTAAAAGGATAGGTTCTAAAGGGAAGCTTTTTAAAGAGATACAATCTAATTCGATAAAATATAACCAATCTAAAAAAGAGTGAGAACGTATTTATAAGAGAAAAAACATATTATATATTATAAGAGAGAGAACATATCATAAAGGAGAGATTCATGCATACTATTACTAAGGCCATACCTAGTGGCACCATAGCAGCCATTCCTGCTAAGGCTCATGCGCACCGTGCCCTTATTGCCGCCACTCTAAGCAAAGAAACTTCCACATTACTCATATCTTTATATTCTAAAGATATTGATGCCACAATCAATTCATTACGTGGCTTAGGGGCAACGATTGAAAAAACAGCTACGGGTGTTACTGTAATTCCTAGAAACTATTCACTAGGAAGTGCTTCTAAAGTAACTCTTTCTGAAGTAGAGACTACCGAAGAAAATACTGCTGAAGCAAATCCAGCCAAAGCAAATACGTCTGTACCTAGTTCATCAGAATTACTTGCAGAATCTCCTACAGCCTATATTGATGCTCACGAATCTGGTACAACCCTCCGCTTACTCCTACCTGTAGGTGCCACTTTGGCCTCAGAGGTAATAGTAAAAGCTGCTGGCCGCTTGCCAGATCGCCCCTTGGAACCCTTAAAAAGTCAAATGGAAGCTCATGGTGTTCATTTTTCTAAGCCTAAGCCACCTTTTACTATGTCTGGACGATTACAAGGTGGCCAATTTGAACTAGCCGGCCATATTAGCAGTCAATTTTTCTCCGGCCTCCTTCTGGCGGCACCACAAACAAGTATAGAAACTACAGTTCATAGCACTACACCACTGCAATCTAGAGACTATGTAGAACTGACCATAAAAGTAATGCAAGACTTTGGCATCTCTGTAATATCTACTGATGATAGCTTTACAGTACCAGCCGGAGCTACTTATGTAGGCCAAAATAAATATCCTATCGAGGGCGATTGGTCCAATAGTGCCATTTGGCTTGTAGCCGCAGCCTTAACTGGTCAAGCATTAACAATTACTGGTTTACAACCAGACTCAGTACAAGCAGACCGCCGTATTATAGACGTAATAAAAAGCTCCGGTGCTCAAATACATTGGGAAACACTTCAAACCACAGCACAAACCGCAGCACAAGATAAAGCTTCTGAGCAAGTAAAGAGCGTTAACCAATCTGTAAACCTAACATCTAATAGTACTTATATTACAGAGCATCATTTACATTGCGAAGGACGAGCTACTAAGCCTTTATCTGTTGACTTAGAGCAGATGCCAGACTTATTGCCAGTACTAGCCGCTTTAGCCTGTGGCATTAAAGGAAAAAGTGAATTCCTACATGGTGCTCGCCTACGACTAAAAGAATCTGATCGCTTAGAAGCGGTTACGAATCTCGTCAATGACCTAGGTGGTACAGCCTACTGTGAAGGCGATAATCTATACATCGAAGGTACCGGCTCCTTGCAAGGTGGACAAGGGGACTGTCAAAATGATCATCGCCTCGTTATGGCTGGCACCTTAATGGCCCTTATTAGCGAGCAATCAGTAACACTTAAAGATAGCGAAGCTATCACAAAATCCTATCCCTTATTTTTTGAACACTGGAATCAGTTAGGAGGAGAGGCCCATGAGCTCTAATTTTGGACATGATTTAACTGTCTCTGTATTTGGTGCATCCCACGGTCAAGCCATCGGTGCCGTTATCGATGGACTACCATGCGGTGAAGCCATTGACCTTGAAGCACTTACGGCCTTTATGAAACGCCGTGCTCCAGGACAAAGTATTATTGCAACACAGCGCAAAGAAGCTGACACCCCAGTATTTATGGCTGGCTTAGTAAATGGCAAACTCAGTGGCTCACCACTAGCCTTTTACATTGAAAATACAAATCAACGCTCCGGTGATTACAACAATTTACGCGACGTGCCACGCCCTTCTCATGCTGATTATACAGCTCGCGTGCGCTATGGCGATTATGTAGATCTACGCGGAGGCGGTCATTTCTCAGGTCGCCTTACGGCTCCCTTATGCTGTGCAGGTAGCATTGCCATCCAATTATTAGCAGCTAAAGGAATCCAAGTAGGCTCTCATCTTCGCCAAATAGGACATGTTAAAGATACCCCTGTAGATTACGTAAATCCAGATATGAAGGCACTCCATAAGGCAGGACACGAAACCTTGGCTATGGTGGACAATCATGCAAGACTTAGCGCTATTACTTATATTGACGAACTTCGCCAAGCCGGCAATTCCACTGGTGGTATTGTTGAGCTTTTTGCTACAGGCCTTCCGGTAGGCATTGGCAACCCAAACTTTGATGGCATCGAAAATCGCTTAGCTAAGGCAATCTTTGGCATTCCTGGTGTAAAAGGTGTATCCTTTGGCAGTGGCTTTGATGGCTGTGTACAAACTGGAGCCGAACAAAATGACCCATTCCGCATTGATAATGGTACGATTCATACGACCAGCAATAATAGTGGCGGCATCCAAGGCGGCATTACTAATGGCATGCCTTTAGTATTACAAGTAGGTCTAAAGCCAACCGCTTCAATTTCACTACATCAAGACAGTATTAGCTTCTCGGAAGAACATAATGTAGACTTGCAGATTAAAGGCCGTCACGACCCTTGCATTGCAGTCCGTGCCGTTCCTGTAGTGGAAGCTGTAGCAGCCCTAGTTTTATTAGACTTTCTATTGCCACAATATAAACATCTTCCCAATGCAGTGTGTTCTAATGAAAAGGAAAGGTCTCTATGAGTTCATGTAAAAAAACAACAGATGCACCCAGTCACATGAATCAAGTTACAGCTTCTATTCAATCAGACCAGAACCTCCTAAAACAGGATGCCCTATTTGGCCTCTTAGGGAAAACTTTAGGGCATAGTTACTCCCCCTTGATTCATAACGCTTTGGGCAACCCTAACTATAGTCTCTTTGAAAAACAACCGGAAGAGCTTGCAGACTTTTTTAATACACCGAATCTTCAAGGTTTAAATATAACAATTCCATACAAAGTAAACGCCCTTCATGCATGTCAAGAAGTTTCAGCTATCGCTAAGCGAATCGGCTGTGTCAATACGATGGTACGTCGCCAAGCAGGTTGGTATGGCCATAATACTGACTATGACGGCTTCGTATTCATGCTAAAAGAAGCTAATATTACTATTAAACAGCGCAAGGTAATTATTTTAGGTGATGGAGCCACATCCCATACAGTGCACTTAGCCTTAGAGGACTTAGGTGCGCGCGAAATTATCCACCTATCCCGTCGCCAAGCTCCCTATTATAGCGATGCCTATGCAGTTGGAAGCGATGCCCATGTACTCATCAATACTACGCCGGTGGGCATGTATCCTCATTGCCCAGAATCACTTGTAAATTTAGATGATTTCCCTCACCTAACCGCAGTCGTCGATGTAGTCTATAATCCTTATCGCACAAATCTTTTAATAGAAGCGGAAAAACGAGGTCTCCTCTATTCAGATGGCCTTCCTATGCTAGTGGGCCAAGCTGTAGCGGCTGCACAACTTTTTATGGAAACTCAGATTGCTGATGAAGTAGCCTCAGAACTAATCAAAACAATTCGTCATGATCAAGAAAATATTATATTAATTGGCATGCCTGGCGTGGGCAAAACAACAGTTGGGTCTCAATTGGCTAAAGCATTGAATCGTCCTTTAGTAGATTGTGATGCCATCTTTGAAGAACATTATGGAAATCCATCTGAATATATTAAAGAACATAGTGAAGCTGATTTTAGAGCTAAAGAGACTGAGCTTTTGCAATCTATTACAAAACAAACAGGTCTCATTATATCCACTGGGGGTGGCGTAATTACCCAACCAGAAAATTATCCCATGCTGCGTCAAAATGGAAGAATGTATTGGCTCCGCCGTCCTTTAGAAACACTTGATACTACAGGGCGCATTCTCTCAACCGGGGGCTTAGAACGCTTGCAATCACTCTATGAAAAGCGCCAGCCTCTTTATACGCAATTTGCCCAAGTCATCATTGATTATACCACACCAGAAGATGGTGTAAAACAAATTTACGAAGACTTCCAAAATCACTATTCCAAATAATAAGGAGATTCTTATGCATATTCTAATCCTCAATGGCCCTAATATAAATCTATTGGGTTTGCGGGAGCCAGACATTTATGGTAGTACAACCTATGAAGACTTAGTCACTTCACTCCAACAAGAGGCTACAGAGCGAGGCATTACAGTGAGCTTCTATCAAAGTAATCATGAGGGACAACTAATTGATCGAATTCAGGAAGCCCGCTTTGATACTGATGCGATTATCATCAATCCGGCAGCCTACACACATACGTCGATAGCTATTTTAGATGCCCTAAAAGCCATTAATCTACCCACTGTAGAAGTGCATATCTCGAATCCATTAGAGCGAGAACCCTTCCGCCATCATTCCTTTGTCAGTGAATATGCAGAAAAGACTATTATGGGACAAGGTCTAAAAGGCTATACGCAAGCTCTAGACTATTTAGCCCATACCTACCAATAAGCTTATATGCGAAACTTTTATATGCTCTCTATATAAAATAATTTTCGCTCACATACTCTATGTCCATATAAAGGCTCTACATAATGAATATTTCATAAAAATTCAATAGCTAAAACGAAAAAATCAACAGCGCTTATCAAAAAGGCTCTGTTGATTTTTATTTGTATAATTAATATACAAATAATATTTATAATTTAACACAATGAGTAGCATTTAAGTAAACTAGTAAATACAAGTGTATACTCTCGCTGTATTTGAATTTACACTTTGTTAATCAAAAAATTTTATATACTTATGAATTTTCTATTGTTAAATCATTACCAGTTATGTATAATAATTTCATGTAAACTTCAACAGGTGTATTCCCTTTCATGACCAATGTAGTCAAGTAATTAACCTAAATAAAATTTATCGGGAGTATACGATTTGAGAATTCTTTATTAGGGAGAATAATTATGACTCAAAAACATACTTCACTGAAAAAACTTTCACTCGCTTTAGCTGTTGCTACTGTAACAGGCCTTATGACAACTACTACTTTTGCAGCTACTAATGTAGGTGGTACAGGCAATGGTGTAGCTTTTGGCGAAGGCGCTAAAGCTACGAAAAATACTGAAGGCTCCATTGCACTCGGTAACAATGCAAAAGCTGCCTATAATGGAAATATTGCTATTGGTAATAATGCTGAGCCAAGTGGTAATGATGCCATCGCCATTGGCACAGATGCCCACACAATAGCTGCCGGCAGTTCCATTGCAATTGGTAAAAATGCTGAAACTAAATGGGAACATAATATTGCGATGGGTACAGATTCCGTAGCCAGAGGTGAAGAAACTATTGCCATTGGTCATGCAACTAATTCAAATGGCACAGGCGCTGTTTCTATCGGTCTAAATAGTAAAGCCCAAGAAAAACAATCTGTTGCCTTAGGCTATGACTCAGTTGTTGAAAATAAAGCCACTGCTGGTATTGCCGTTGGCCATAAAGCTAATGTTAGTGGTAAATATGGCTTAGCAATGGGCGATGAAGCCATTTCCTCAGGAAACTATTCTGTAGCAATTGGCACTAATGCAAAAGCTGAAGGCACTAAATCCTTAGCCTTCGGTCACGGTGCTAATGCTGTATCTGACAACTCTGTTGCTTTAGGTAATGCTGCTTCTGCTAATGTAGCAGATACTAAAGCTGAAGAATCTTATCTAAGCAAAGAAGCTTATACTTCTGAAGAAGCTGGTGTTGTGTCCGTAGGTAATGCTGACTCTGATTTATATCGCCGTATTACAAATGTAGCTGGCGGTGCTGCTGACCACGATGCAGTAAATGTATTACAATTAAAATCTTTAGAATCCAATCTTAATGATAAAATTGAAAACTTAGATTCTACTAGCGCAACTATTGGTGGCAACACAACTATCAACGAAGGTGGTATCACTGTTACATCTCCTGAAACTGGCAATACTACAGTAATTAATGGAGACTCCGTTACCACAACAACAGTTAACGCTGACACAGTTAATGCCGGTACAGTAAACACTGACAAAGTAGTAGTAGGCGGTAATACATATATCACTAAAGATGGTATCGATGCTAATAACCAAACTATTAAAAATGTAGCGCCTGGCGTAAATGGCACAGATGCTGTTAATCTTGACCAATTAAACAGTGCTACTAGCTCCTTAAATTCCTCTATCAATCATTTAGAAACTAATGTTAAAAAAGTAGCTGCTGGCTCCGCTGCACTTGCTGCTTTACATCCATTAGATTTTGATTCTGATGACAAATTAACATTTGCTGTAGGTTTCGGTGCTTATAAAGGTGAACAAGCTGCTGCTATCGGTGCGTTCTACCGTCCAAATGATAACTTAATGTTCAGCGTTGGTACTGCTCTTGGTAACTCTGATAACCAATACAATGCGGGTCTTTCCTTCAAATTTGGCGATTCCTCTCCATACACTAATATGAGCAAAGCTGAAATGGTAACTAAAATCGAAACTCAAGGCAAAGAAATTGCAAGCTTAAACGATCGCTTAGCTAAATTAGAAGCTTTAATCGCTGCTAAATAATCTTTGCTCTTTCATACCATATAAAGCAAAATTAAAAATAAATAAAAAGAATGTCCGTAAATACTTAATTTACGGACATTCTTTTTTATTATCTCAATACCAACTGCGAAGAGTGCAACTAACTACTAACACTTCATCGTCTACAACATACTATATCGCAATATACAACTAGAGCTTATCTGAACCAGTTACTAGATTGCAATTGTCTGAAATGGTTGCAATATAGCAATTGTCTGATCTAGTTACAATAGTACAATTGTCTGAAACAGTTGTACTATTGCGATTATCTGAACTAGTTACAAGAGTACAATTGTCTGAAACAGTTATAATATAACGATTATCTGAATTAGTTACAATATAGCGATGGTTGTATTTTATATAATTGTAAGCTCTCTGCCAAAAATCAGAGTAGACTACGCTTTAGCGACCTTAAACTTGGCAATCATTTCATCAGCCACTTCCATGCAATCCCCTACAATGCCATAATCGCACACTTTAAATATAGCTGCTTCAGGGGCATTGTTTACAGCGATGATTAAATCAGAGCCAGTAATGCCTGCTGTATGTTGAATGGCACCAGAAATACCAAAAGCAATGTAAAGTTTAGGAGCAATCGTCTTACCCGTTTGCCCGATTTGACGACTTAACTCATACCAACCTTTTTCTACAATTGGACGCGTTACACCTAAAACGCCGCCCATCACTTCAGCCAATTCTTCCATTTTTTTGAAGTTCTGAGGATTGCCTACACCACGGCCGCCAGCGATGATAATTTCCGCCTCTTCAAGATTTACATCATTCTTATCAATATTAATCATTTCAACGAAACGATTGCGAATATCTGATATCTCAAGAGCTACCGTTTCTTGGCTAATCGTACCTTCACGGCCTTCTTGACGCTCAGGCATTTTAAACACATTAGGACGCACAGAACCCATTTGAGGGCGATGCTCTGGACAAATAATTTCAGCTAAAATATTCCCACCTAATGCAGGACGAGTCCAGTCAACTAAACGGTCTGCTTCATTTACTGATAAAATTGTACAGTCCGCCACTACACCATTCTTCATGCGACCAGAAATACGCGGTGCTAAGTCGCGACCATCATTTGTAGCCCCAATGAGGATAACATTTGGCTTATTATGAGCAAAGAAATCAGTAATAACCTTTGTATATCCATCTGTCGTATAACGAGCCAATAATGGATGCTCAAATACATGGACAAAATCTGAGCCATATTCAATCAAGCTTTGTGCTTCAGAGGCAATGGATTCGCCTAAAATTAAAGTATGCACATCTTCATTGAGCTGATCGGCAATAAGGCGGGCTTGCCCAATTAACTCATAAGTTACCTTGCGCACCTCACCATTGAAGCAGTCAGCGATTACATATACACCTTTGTAGTCTTCAAACATACTAATCCCTCCTTGCTCCTATAATAGCTCGCGCTTAGTTAATACATCCACAATTGTAGCCACTGACTCAGCAGTGCCATTAGTTAGCATCGTACCAGCTGAACGCATAGGAGGACTATATACTTTACGAACTCGAGTCGGCGACCCTTTAAGACCAAGTCTTGCTGGGTCAGTCGTCATATCATTAACCGTAATGCGATGAATCTCATACTCAAAGGCACGAATTGAGTTCAATAAGGTTGGATAGCGTGGCTCATTAAGCGATTTTACAGCGGTTACAAGCACGGGCATATCCGTATCTAATACTTCAAAACCTTCTTCATGCTCTCTATGAGTGCGCACAACGCCATCGCCAAGTATATTTAATTCACATACATAAGTAACTTGCGGAATCCCCATTTCTTCAGCAATCTGAGGACCTACTTGAGCTGTATCACCATCGATAGCCTGTTTACCGCAGAAAATAATATCAAATGGTTTGCCTTGTATTTCCTGAACTTTTTCAATGGCTTTCGCAATTGTATAGCTAGTCGCCAATGTATCAGCACCAGCAAATGCACGGTCAGTAATCAAATAGGCTTCATCAGCGCCCATAGATATACATTCACGCAATGCTACATCAGCCTGTGGAGGTCCCATAGTAATAACGGTTACACGCGTACCAGGATTTGCATCCTTCACCTTTAACGCAGCTTCCAAGGCATTCATATCAAATGGATTAACTATACTAGGTAAACCTGTACGAATGAGGGTATTCGTTTCAGGGTCCAATTTAATTTCCGATGTATCTGGCACCTGCTTAATACATACCAGTAATTCCATAATTTGCCTCCCTATTAACCTTGACGAAATTCTACACCCTTAGTGTCATCTGGATATTCCCATTTTGTTACGATCGTATGTCCACATAATACACGGCATGTACCACATTCTACGCAACCTGCATAGTCAAATGCTAATGTACCATCATCATTCAATGTATAAAGACCGGCTGGACAAGCATTTACCAGTTTCATCTTTTCCTTCATATCAGGATAGTCATGAATAATTTCAATATGAGGATGTCCTTCATTCACATAATATTTATTAACGCCTAATTTTTCTTCTAAATTTGTCATAGAGCGCGACCCCCTTTGAGCATATCAATGGCTAAATTAACTAAGCCCACGCCATTAGCCCGTTTAATGAGCTTAGGCACCAAGGATTTAGCGCCCTCACCATTAACAGTAAATACATCATGCATAATACCATTAACCATGGCTGGATATTTTTTGAAAATACGAGGATTGTTAAGGAATTCAGGGAAATAACGATAGTGTTTTAAATCTTTTCCAACAAAGCTATCATTAATTAAAATATCATAATAGCGCATAGCGCCAGCAGAATAATCATTTAACTTCTTAGCCTTAATGACCGCATCAGCAGCATACATGCCAGAGGCAATTGCAAAGTCCATACCGCGCACTGTATAGCCCATATTAATACAGAAACCTGCCGCATCGCCGACGATAGCAAAGCCATCACCACTTAAGGTTGTTACTGAATTATAACCTGCTTCAGGCACCATATGGCCACTGCGTTCCACAAGCTTGCCGCCCTTTAATAGGCGAGCAACCGTTGGATAGGCCATAAATTCATTCATCATATCATCAATAGTAGCATCAGATTCACCAATATGCTCTAGACCGACTACGATACCAAGGGATAGGGAATTTTTATTTGTATATAAGAATCCACCACCCATAAGGCCATGCGTAATATCGCCCATAAAGAGCCAGGATAAACCTTCATTATCGGTTAAACCTAAGCGCTCTTCTAACACGCCTTTATTGAAGGTATATACTTCTTTAGCACTTACAGCTACTTCACTAGCTGTAATCGGTGCACGAAGGCCAGCCCGTTCAGCCAATAACGAATTAACCCCATCAGCTAAAATCACCACATCTGCTTCCATCGTGTCTTGTCCACAACGAACGCCTATGACTTTTTTGCCTTCCATGAGAAGATCCGTAACTTGAATACGATTAACTACTACAGTACCTGCTTTAGCTGCTTCATCGACAAGCCATTTATCAAAAGTACTGCGAAGTACTACATAGGACTCATCCTTAGGCTCAGCTGGCTGCGCTTCGTACTCTACAGTGGTTGCCTTGCCGCCTTCTAAGATAGAAATCCGCTCTTTTGTAACCATTCGCTCTAATGGAGCTGTTTTTCGAAAATCAGGGATCAATTCTTCCAATGAATGGGTATAAATACGACCACCAGTCATATTTTTAGCCCCACCATAACTACCACGCTCAATCAAGAGCACTTTGACGCCAGCTTTGGCCATCCGATAAGCAGCTGCTGCGCCTGCCATACCGCCACCCACGACAATTGCTTCAAATCGTTTCATGCTTTACTCTCCTTAGATTATTAATATAATAAAATGGTGTTTAACAATCAAAGATAAATAAAAACTCAGAAATTTACTGCCTAATATATATATTCTTAGTGTATACTAAAAATACCTTCTTTGCATAGTATATATATTCTATAGTTATAGCTTAAGTCTTAAAAAAAGAGGACAGGTCATGACCTGTCCCTTTTTATATGTGAAATAATTCATGTTTTACTAATTAAATAGACCAAAAAGAGTCATGGAAGATAATTTTACGATACGTTTCAAATCGTAACCATTTATCATGCCAAGCACCATCATGGACTACCTCGTCCTGTGCCGATTCACTGAGGAATTGCGCAAGCTCCTGAGCTGTATTTACTTGAATGGCAAAGCCACGACCATTCACTACTGGCACATCATTGTATTCATAGGCTTCCAAGGCCTTTACATCTGCTAGTTTTCCTTCGCGCACTAATAGTGCCGCTTTATCGCGGACAACTAAAATATCAAAATTTGAAGGATAGGAATAACTAGCACCTTGTAATGGTAATTCATCTCCCAGTGTAAAGGTAGTGCGAGTTGGCCGAATTTTGTCCACCTTAAGGCCTTCTACATTATAATAGAATTCATCAAATACATCGCCGCGCGCTGTTATACCATTGCCTTCAAAAGTATGTTGCTCTGCCGCTGTACCAACGGCCTCCACTACACCACAAGCAGAAGTCATATTCGTGACGCGATTAATTAAGATGAGCTCGCCCATCGTCTTATGGCGACGGAATTCATCCATAACAACAGGCGCTTGGAAATGAAGTGTACAAAGAGCAATACCATTTTTAGTAAGCTCGGCAGTCGGTAGTTCAGCGCCCGTGTTCACATCAATTTGATACTGTATATCTGTCACTGTTCCTACCACTTGCTTAGTGCCAAGGCTCATTAAGTATTCCTGACCTGCTACTAATGGCTCATCATCCATCCAAAGAAGTTTCACACTAGCTGTTTGTGCCATACCAATGCCCGAATCTTTTACAAATACACTGCCCCGTGACACATCAATCTCACGGTCCAGCTGCAAAGTCAAGGGCTGACCAGGGCGTCCTATGTCCACAGTCTCAAAGCCGACCATTAAGGACTGCACTTTACCAGACTCACCACTAGGCAATACTGTGACTGTGTCGCCTACAGCAATTGTGCCAGCTTCTACTTGCCCTTGGAAACCGCGGAATGTATGATTCGGACGACATACCCTTTGCACAGGCATATAAAATCCATCTTCTGCCGTTCCCTTCGTATCCACCGTTTCTAAATAAGGCAAAATAGCTTGGCCCTTATACCATGGCATAGCCTCAGAGTACACCATAATATTATCACCTTCTGTAGCGGATACAGGAATCACAGTATATTGTTTTAATCCCACTTCTTTCGCAAGCTCTGCAATATCTTCTTCAATTTTACGGAATACATCTTCCTTATAACCAACAAGGTCCATTTTATTAACAGCAAACACAAAGGACTCAATGCCCATAAGCTCACAAATGCCTGCATGACGGCGCGTTTGCACTAAAATTCCCTGCGATGCATCCACTAAAATAATCGCCAAATCAGCAAAGGATGCACCAACTGCCATATTGCGTGTGTATTCTTCATGCCCCGGTGTATCAGCTACAATAAAGCTCCGATTATCGGTTGTAAAGTAGCGATATGCTACATCAATAGTAATCCCTTGTTCTCGTTCTGCCATAAGGCCATCAAGCAATAGGGAATAATCAATGGCACCGCCACGACTTCCCACCTTACTTTCTAGCTCTAAGGCTTTTTTCTGATCTGCATATAATAATTTTGCTTCATATAAAATATGGCCAATCAAAGTAGATTTGCCATCATCTACAGAGCCACAAGTAATAAATTTCAAAAGACCCTTCATTGCCTATCCTCTCTTTTCTCGTACTCATATGATGTTTTCAATTGCGACAATTTATAACTACTACTTCTATTGCTACTAAAGGCTTCGCAAGTCTCAATAAAGCTTGGCAAAACTAACTAAAAGCTCACTAAGGCAACTAAAATCTTTCACAAAACTGTCCATAAGTTTTGCCAACTAATTAAAATCTTGCAAACTTTCACCCTACGATAGCCTCGCCTAAAATAGATAGCATCTATCAATAGTTAGAAATAGCCTTCTCGTTTACGACGTTCCATGCTACCAGCCGCTTCATTGTCAATCACGCGAGTGGTGCGCTCCGATGAAACAGCGGATAGGGTTTCATCAATAATTTCATCCAAAGTAGTGGCCTCTGATTCTGTGCCACCAGTTAATGGATAACAGCCAAGAGTGCGGAAGCGAACTTTTTTATGCTCAATAGTCTCACCAGGAAGTAATTTAAAACGATTATCATCTACCATGATAAGATTGCCATCGCGATATACGACTGGGCGTTCAGCAGCAAAATATAAAGATACGATATCGATATTTTCTCGTTTAATATATTGCCAAATATCCTTTTCAGTCCAATTAGACAGAGGGAATACGCGGATACTTTCCCCTTTGTTGATTTTAGCATTATATAATTTCCACATTTCAGGCCGTTGATTCTTAGGGTCCCACCCATGGGAGGCATTGCGGAAAGAGAAAATGCGTTCCTTAGCACGCGATTTCTCTTCATCGCGGCGACCGCCCCCAAAGGCAGCCGTGAAACCATATTTATTTAGAGCCTGCTTTAAGGCTTGCGTTTTCATAATATCGGTATATGCTGCCCCATGGTCAAATGGATTGATGCCTTGTTTGACGCCGTCTTCATTGATATATTCCAACATATCAAGGCCAAACTTTTTCGCCGTTTCATCGCGGAAGCGAATCATCTCTTTAAACTTCCAAGTTGTATTTACATGTAAAAAAGGAAATGGTGGCTTTTCTGGATAAAATGCCTTGCGTGCTAAGTGAAGCATAACGGAACTATCCTTGCCAATAGAATAGAGCATAACAGGCTTTTCACATTGCGCTGCCACTTCGCGGATTATATATATGGCTTCCGCTTCTAATTCATCTAAATGGGAGTATTCACTCATTCTCTCTGCCTTCTTTCTCTCTCAATAATCAATCTAACGATTAATCCCTCTAATCATCACTTTTTGATTTTATTCTAATCTTAGTATCTCCGCATCATACAGAGTTTAATATTTATTTGACTCCTGAGCATTCACGTCGATAGTTTTAACTTTCCCATCAGCACCTTCATACTGCCAATGCCAAATAGTTCCTTCTCGGCGCGCCTTCATGGTACCAGCTAAGCCTCCCATATCGGGCCCTAAAAAGTACGCAATAGCTCCTACCGGACATTCCTTAATACAAGCCATACAGCCCCAGCAATCCTTTGGATACGCCATATAGGCCTTATGTTGTTCATTCATTTGTGGAAGGCTACCAGGACAAATATTAAGGCAGCGCTCACAACCTACACAGGCTTTCTGATCAATTCTGATGCTCATAATAGTCCTCCTTCACTAATGGACGTAATTGTATATTCACTTGCCCATCTACCATAGTGGAATTTACATAGCAAAGCCAATCATCACTTGTATCTGGATAGTCTAAATTCTCTGCAAAACTATGCCAACGAGTTTCCTCTCGAGCCCCTAAATGAGCAATGAGCACCAGACAAACAGTCAAGCGTTCTTTAAGCTCATATATGTACATTAACTCCTGCATAGAAGAAGCTTGAAGATTTGGGAATAAATTCTGTATTTCCTCAATCCGCTGTTTGGCTCTACCTAACTGTTTATTATTAAATCGATAATAGGAGCCAATGCCTCCAGCATAACTATCCATGGCACGTTGCATGGCCTCTTCTAATTGCTCCGTTGTAAAAAGGGCCATGTCTTTAGCGTCTTTAGTAACTTGAACATCTTTATTAACTTTGGAGCTACGTAAAAAATATTCATATTCCTCTATCTGAGCCTGTGCTTGTTTAATCGTCTTCTCACTAGGCAAGTTAGTCTCTAAAAGGGCCTTATTTTCCCGCAATACAGCCTCTGATACATCGGTTAGAGCAGAATCCCTACTAATTGCTTTGGCACTAATTGAGTCTGCACGAGTTGACTCAGTACTAATTGATTCAATACTAGTTGATTCAATACTAGTTGATTTAATGCTAGTTTGTTCTAACTGTTCATTAATGCGTTTAGCAACCGCCAAGCCTGCAATTTCACCTTCCGCCAAGGCGCCTGTAACATATTTTTGAGGACAACCACCGGCTACATCACCAGCAGCATATAAATTGTGAATTGTCGTTTCCCGATTCGTATCTACCCAATAGCCACTCGCTGTATGACCGCCTACAATATAAGGCTCTGTTCCTTCAATCTCAACATTTTGATCCTTTGGACCATAACCTGACTCGAGCCATTTTAATGTTTGACCTGGCGCCATATTTAAATAGGCCTTTAAAAGGTCCATATTTTGTTCACTTGTAATGCCTTCTGTAGCTAAATAACAAGGTCCTCGTCCATCTAATGTCTCCTTCACCGTGCCATAGAGACGTTGTGAAGTAGTTAAACCATATTTTGTTTCATACACTTCACCATGAGCATTCACTTGCTTTGCCCCTACACCTTGCGCAATGGTGCCCGTAGGAGCAATTGTATCCTTACAGCGAAGGGCAATAAAACGCATTTCAAAGGTTGTCATTTCAGCACCAGCATTGATACCCATGGCAAAACCAGCCCCTGTATTGAAGGGCGAATACCACATTTTATGACGAGAAAAACCTGGATTATTTGGTCGATACAAACCCGCTGCGCCACCTGTAGCACAGATTACATACGGTGCATAAATCTCATAAGCTATGCCCTCACGCATGGAAAAGCCCACAGCACCCTTAATCATACCGTCTTCCACTAAATAATCAGTCATTACTACATGTTCTAAAATATCTACATTATCTAGTGCCTGGGTGGCCTCCGCTAAAATAGGTTTAATATTTTCACCATTAATCTTAATATTGCGATTCCCACGGGCCATGTACTCGCCCTGTTCATCCTTTAAAATAACTAAACCTAAGTCTTCTAATGCTTTTGTTACACCATTAAGACGCTCACTCATAGTCAAAAGTAAATCTTGCCTTACGATGCCTGCTGCATCCTTAGTAGCATAGTCTACATAATCTTGCGGCTTGCGACCTTTTACAATATATGCGTTAAGCGCATTAACGCCAGCAGCTAAGCAACCACTACGGCGAATAGCTGCTTTCTCGGCGATTACAATATGGGCCTTACTCTCCTTGCGAATGGTTAGAGCAGCATAACAACCGGCTGTTCCCCCACCAATTATAAGCACATCTGTGTAAAGCCGTTTTCGTTTTAATCCCTTCATGAAAGTCTCCTTTTTTCTTTTCTCTTTCCCTAGTAACCTATAGTAAAAACCATTACTAAACCCAAGCTAAATATAGAATACTTGTCCTGGCTCTAATGCCTTATTCTTAGCAATATGCACATCACTATAACTACACAAGAAGAGGCGATAAATAAGCACCTGTACTTCTTCACCCACTTTAAATGAATCAGCCTCTATAGGATGGTCTACTTCGATAGTATGCTCACCAATTTTAATGCGCATACTCAATCGAGTACCACGGAATGTGACAGCTTCTACCAGACCTCTTTCTACGGCGCTTAAATTATCATGTACCGCATCAGCCTTGTATACAGCTACAAACTCAGGTCGAATAACAGCCCAATCAAAAGTCTCCTCTTTCTCAAACCCCTTTAATGTCTCATATTTCATGATAACGCTCGCCTTTCCCATAAAAGCAGCTACAAAAGGTGTTGCTGGCTCTCCATAAATAGCTTCAGGCGTTCCAAACTGTTCTACCCGTCCCGTATTGGTCACAATAATTCGATCGGCTAACTCAACGGCTTCTTCTTGGTCGTGAGTAACAAAAATACTCGTAATACCGGATTTTTTAATCGTCTCCTTCAACCATTGACGAAGCTCCTGCTTTACCTTAGCATCAATGGCCGCAAAAGGTTCGTCCAATAATAATACCTTTGGCCTAGGCGCCAATGCTCTAGCAAAAGCCACGCGCTGGCGCTGACCACCAGATAATTCCCCTGGATAACGTCCGCCTAAATCAGATAAGCCAATCAGTTCTGATAGCTCCTTCACACGAGCCTCTATCTTCTGTGGATCTTCCTTTTGCACGGTTAAACCAAAGGCAATATTGTCAAATACCGTCATATGCCGGAATAATGCGTAGTTTTGAAATACAAAGCCTATACCTCGCTTAGCTGGCACAATCTGATTCACTCGTTTGCCACCAATATAAATGTCACCTGCATCAGGATGCTCTAGACCTGCTAGCATGCGTAAAATCGTAGTTTTTCCGCTCCCACTAGGCCCTAGCAAGGCAATAATTTCGCCTTCTTTTATTTGAAAATTTACATCCTTAGAGGCTTCAAAATTGCCATAGGATTTATAAATATTATTCATTTCTACGGCTTGGATTCCACTCATCCAACCACCTAATCTCTCTTTTTTCTCTAAACTATGATTAACCTCTACTATGGCGATGCTCCACATAAGTTCTTACTATTAAAAGGCAAATAGATAAGAACACTAATAAAGAGGATGCTGCAAAGGCCGCTGTAATACTATCACCAGTAGCAGATAAATACAGTGCATCAATTTCCAAAGGCAAAGTAAAGGTACTTCCTCTAGCCTTTGAAAGGGCGCTAACAGCACCAAATTCTCCCAAGGCTCTAGCCGAGCAAAGCAACACACCATATAAAAAGCCCCATTTAATCTGTGGAAAGGTAATCTTCCAAAATACAGTTAAACCAGAAGCGCCCATTAAAACAGCCGCTTCCTCCTCTTCTCGTCCATGAGTATGCATAATCGCAATAACTTCCCGAAATACAAAGGGCAAAGTAACAAAAATAGTAGCTAAAAATACCCCCGGAAGGGCAAAGACTACGCGCCAATTGGTGCCAAGCCATTGATTGATAGTATCGATTATGCCATAACCCCAACCAATGCGACCAAAAACCATGATAAAGGCTAAGCCAGCAATAACGGGTGATACGGAAAAGGGTATATCAATCAATGTCATTAACAGCTGCTTTCCTTTAAAATCAAATTTGCCAATAGCATAGGCTGCACATAATCCAAATAGACTGCTCACTATGACTGCCACTAAGGCAGCGCCTAAGGTTAAACCTAAAGCACTAAGCACATATTTGGTAGTAACCGCCTTAACATAGAAAGCTATTCCTTGTTGAAAGGAACTAACTAAGACAGTCATTAAAGGTAGTACTAGCATGACTAGAACAAATAAAACGCCTAGCGTAATAAGCAGGTACTCCATAAGTCGCGATTCCTTCGAACCATTCCATGCTGTTTCATCTGTTTTAGCCTGACTCTGGTTAATCGATGCCGCCATTACTTTATCTTCATATTTTGCCATCTTATTGACCTCCTACGCGCTTTGCTTGTCTAAGCTGTAATAAATTAATGCTTAAGAGTATCAAAAATGAAATGGCTAATAACAATACGGCCATAACGGTAGCCCCTTCATAGTCAATGTAGTTTAACTTCTGCATAATAACATAGGATACTACTTGCGTATGTGCCTTCGCGCTATTCCCAGAAATATAGATTACACTGCCGTATTCACCAATCCCTCGTGCAAAGGCAAGGGCAAAGCCAGCTAAGCCAGCAGGTAAAATTTCAGGTAAAATAATGCGTCTAAATATAGTAAAACGACTCGCTCCTAGTACAGCGCCAGCTTCTTCATAAGAGCCATCAAGCTTACTCAATACAGGCTCTACCGCGCGAACTACAAAGGGGATGCCTACAAACACTAAAGCTATAATTATCCCCATTTTAGTATAAAGAAACGATATACCCAATTTTGCTAAACCCGCCCCTATAAGCCCTGAATCAGAATACAATTTAGATAATGTTATCCCTGCCACAGCGGTTGGTAAAGCAAAAGGTAATTCAATTAAACTGTCAATAATACGTCGTCCTGGAAAATCATAGCGCACTGAAATCCACGCCAGTATACAGCCAAATACTAGATTAATTCCAGCTGCTATAAAAGCAGTAGTTATACTCGTTACAAAGGCATGAAAGACTATAGGCTTGGCTAAAATCTCCCACATCTGAAGCGGTGACACTTGCAAGGCTAAACTAAAAATTGTGCCTATAGGCAATAGTACAATCATAGATAAAATACTAATAGTGACCCCCATTGTAATTCCAAAACCAGGTAATAAACGAGGTCCCTTTTGTTTCTCTCTCATAGGCCCTCCTAATTATCTCGCAAGCTATCAAACAGAGCGCCATCTTCAAAGAAGCGCTCATACGCTTTTGGCCAGCCCCCAAAATCGCGAATCGTTACCATGCGGTTAGGCATAGGATATTTTGTTGCCACTTCTTGCATAATCTTGGGATTAGTCGGCCTAAATCCATACTGTGCAATTAAACGTTGGCTATTATCATCATATAAATATTCTAAATACGCTTTAGCAATATCATAAGTACCACGTTTTTTAGCCAATTCAGATACAATGGCTACACTTGGCTCTGCCACAATGGATACACTAGGTATAATAATTTCATAGTCCCCTGGATGGTTGGCTACACTTTGAAGGGCCTCATTTTCCCAAGCTAGCAATACATCGCCTTGCTTATTCTCTACAAATGTCGTAGTTGCACCTCGCGCACCAGCATCCATAACAGCCACATTATTATAGAGCTTTCTTACATATGCTTCGCCAGCCTCATCATTCCATTGTGGGCCACTACCATAAGCATAAGCAGCTAAAAAGATCCACGCAGCACCACCACTACTTTTAGGATCTGGTGCAATTAAACGCATACCAGGTGCTACCAAATCAGGCCAGTCTTTAATCCCCATAGGATTTCCTTTACGCACTAAAAATACAATGGTAGATGTATAAGGCGCCGAATAATTTGGCAATGCTTGCTCCCATTCGGGATCTAACAAATGAACTTTTTGTAATAAATCCACATCTTGGGCTAAGGCTAAAGTGACTACATCTGCATCAAAGCCCTCTACCACCGCACGGGCTTGATTCCCTGAACCACCATGTGATTGATGTACTACAACATCGTCCCCTGTTTTTGCCTTATAATACGCTTCAAAACTAGCATTATAAGCTTCATAAAATTCTCTCGTAGGATCATAGGATACATTGATAATTTCTTTTGCGGAGTTGTTTCCATTCGCTCCATTAAAATGAATTACGCCCCCTAGTGCTGCCCCCACAGCCACTAAAGCAATGAACATGACCCATCTCTTTTTTTGCACTGATTATCACCTCAATGACAGCGCGTATCTGCCTCTTCTTTCTCAATGAAGGAACATCTTAATTCCTATATTTTTAAAAGGAATTAATTGTAAAAAAATTAAAACATACATAAAACTGTCTGTTATTGTAAAGTTTAAATCATACATTGTCAATAGGATTTATTACAAGTAAAGATAAACTTAGGAGTACATCTAAATTATTAAATATTAATTATGAAAAACATTATTATTTATAACGTAGTTTGACAACTCTACTCTCTAAGCAAAATATAGAGGGATTAAAACCCCATTGAATGCTTCCTATTACCTCATACATTTACTCTTGAATCTTAGATTTGTATCTTTTAACTGTCTCCTTTTTGCTTGTGTCTCTAAGCTTATACATCATAACGCTTGCTTTAACTTTATATATTATACCTCATATATCACCCTCTACCGTTTAAATTCTATCTTTATCTTATGCTTATATGTCAATCTAAGATTATATGTTTCAGACCTTATTTCTTAGCCTAAGATATGAGTCATATACCTTATCTGGTGTTTACTGAAATATAAGGATTTATCGCTTATACTTAATTACCTATCTATACTAATTAAACATTATAGTTATATAATCATCGCTCTCTATTTATGATAATTTTTCTCATTTTATTTTAATTGTATGCTTCTTATATTATTTTCATAGCATGAATGCTTTAAAATTATATGATATACTTAAATTAATTATTTTATCCATTATAAATAGCTACTTGCTACTCATTAAATCAGTATAGTATTTCTATTTTACCTTTTTTATGAAAAGGAGTTTTCTTATGAAAAACAAATCAATTACAGTTGAAGAAATGATTCAACGCAATCTAGCTATTCGCGAGTCTTATCACAAATTAGAAAATAAACTTAATGGCAAACCTTGGACCATTGAAGAAGATGCTCTAGGTTTTCTTACTGACGCTGCTCTTGTAGGCCGCTTAACTATGGCGCATGAAAGCACTTGGCCTACTGCTGATACTGGAAACGACTTAAAAACACTACTCCCCCATAAACTAGGAGAATGTGTTTGGTGGCTAGCAACCCTTGCAAAACGAATGGATATCGATTTTGAACAAGCTATTATGGACTTTATTGAAGAAAAAGAGCGTGACCTACCCAAATAAAATATACAAAAATAAGTAAATGTAAACAAATAAAATAAATTTCTTACATATTGTTTTGTAGCATCATTTTATATCAACTGATATCATCTACCATTAGCTAAATTACAAAGGAGTTCTTTATGAAATTCACACGCACTAAACAACAATCCCTAGTACTAACCGTATCTCTGGCAGTAGCCTTTTCCTTCGGCTTAGGTATTGTAACACCATTTTTTACTTCAAACACAGTACAGGCCACAGCAGTAAGTTATAGAGCCGTTAATGAGCAGATTTCTGCAAGCTTACTCAATCAGTTCCAAGGAACTTGGTACAATCATCAAGGCCAAGCCATGTTAGATATCCAAAATGGTTATATTAATAGTACACAAGTAGTGGGCATGTACGATTATGTAGGTAGCACAAAACTAAAGGTGATGCCATTATTCGCTTGCAAGAAAAAAATGGCCTAAAAGATTTAAAATTTTCTTGGTCAATCCGACACAATGACAAAGACTATATTGTTGTCAATGATATGACTATGCTCCGCAATGTACCACAAGTAAGCTATTATGAATCTATTGCTGATATTCATCTAGGTATGAGTACTGATGAAGTACAAGCTATATTAGGTACGCCATCTACTAAAGGCCCTTTAAAATCATTATATGTTCTTAACGGCTGGTACTATGCTGATAAAAAATTAGCCCTTTCATTTAAGGGGGATACTGTTGATGGCATTTACTTATTAAAGGGAAGTAAATTACGCTTTAAACAATCTGGGTTAAATGCAGATAATTCACTGCCTACTTTTGCAGAAGAATATAAATTCCAAAGTCCAGCTTTACGAAAAGGTACGACCTATCCTATTGGCCATGAAGAATATATGTATTTTGATGATCAAGGGCAATATGTTTGGTTAAAAAATCAGCCAAGTTAATTTGTGAGTTAATTAAGTTATGGCACAGCTTAGCTCAACCCTAAACCATTAAAACTATATGTACTTTAAATAATAAATTAAAAGCTGCTAGTAGAGTATCCGAATATCTACTAGCAGCTTTTTTCGCTAACAACTTATTGCAAAATATATTTATGTATATAAGAGATATATTTCTTTTTTTACTGCATGAATTAATCTCAAATCTATTCTAGTCATCATTGTTGATATGACAACCATCCTCCGGCTTCATAAGAGGAAAGAATATAACATCCCGAATGGATGGACTATTAGTTAGAAACATGACTAAACGATCAATGCCAATCCCTAACCCGGCTGTTGGGGGCAATCCATATTCTAACGCGTCAATGAAATCTTCATCCATCTGATGAGCCGCTTCATCCCCCAGTTCACGCTCTCTCATTTGTTGCTCAAATCTCGTTCTCTGATCAAATGGATCATTTAATTCAGAAAATCCATTTGCTAACTCACGTCCAAAAATATAAGCTTCAAATCGATCTGTTAACCACGGTTTTTCACGACTTTGTTTTGCTAATGGCGAAATCTCTAGAGGATGACCTGTAATAATTGTAGGCTGAATTAAATTATGTTCTGCCACCTTTTCAAAACAAGCATTCATCACTTTTCCAATGCCATCATGTTCCGTATAAGTAGCACCTAATTTATCAGCAAACTTACGAGCATCATCTAAAGTTTCTACTTCGTCAAAGTCTTCACCTGAGTATTTTTTAATAGCTTCAACCATAGTCATGCGCTGCCATGGTGAAGAAAAATCAATTTCCGTGCCTTGATACACAACTTTACTGCTTCCCACTACAGATTCAGCACAATAACGAACTAATTCCTCGATTTGTTGAATCATATCCTCATAGTTTGCGTACGCTTGATATGTTTCTACCATAGTAAACTCAGGATAATGGGTCTTATCAATCCCTTCATTGCGGAAATTTCGATTGATTTCAAAAACTCTATCAAATCCACCAACGACTAAACGCTTTAAATATAATTCTGGTGAAATTCTTAAATATACATCCATATCATGCGCATTATGATGAGTAATAAATGGACGTGCTGCCGCACCTCCATATAAATTCTGCATCATCGGAGTTTCTACTTCCATAAAGTTATGTTTTAATAGCCACTCTCTAATACAAGAAATAATTTTTGAGCGCTTTTGAAATACTTCACGCACTTGTGGGCTCATAATTAAATCAACATATCGATGTCTATATCTAAATTCAGCATTCTTAAGACCATGCCATTTATCAGGCAAAGGTTTAAGCGATTTCGTTAATAACTCGATTTTAGTCGTACGAACACTTATTTCACCTTTATCGGTCTTAAATACGATGCCATTAACACCTATAATATCTCCCACATCTAGTAAATCTAATAAATCAGCTTCAAGCTCACTCAATTCATCTTTTCTAGCAAATACTTGAATGTCACCTTTAGAGTCACGAAGTGTGAAAAATATAGTTTTTCCATGGTCCCGTTTCACCATAATACGGCCTGACACAGCTACTTTAGTATTAATTAGTGTATTAAATTGTCGAATTACATCACTAGAATAATGACTCCATTCAAACTTATCGCCATAGGGATATATATCCAATTCATACAGCTTTTGTAACTTTTCCATGCGAGCAAAAGTTACATCAGAATCATCATCACCTAGATATGCAAATGTATCTAATCCGTCGAAAAGGTCCATAATACTTCTCCTTGCTAATTATTAGCATCCGAATCACTAATATCTGGTCTATCTTTGAGATATGTTAAAAATTCCTTAACTAATTTAGTTTTCTGTCCACCCTTATGAGTAAAGATTCGCTGTGATTTATTAATCTCCTTACAGCGTAAAGGTATACATTCTACTACATCTTTTACCCATTCAGGAATAACACCTGATACAATAGCCAATGATCCTGATTGCACCACTACATCTAGAATAAACATCAATGAATTACTATTTACATTAAAAGAAATATCTAATTCCTTTTCTCGACATAAGCGTAATAGGGAGTTTTCTAAATCGCTCATAACCCCTAGTTCCTGCCCTTGAAGCGCTGGTAGTTTTATAAAACTACGATTCTGTAATAGTTCATGACCTTTAGGCCCTAGTACTACTATCTCACGTGTACCAGCGCCTTCAAAATTATATAAATGCTTATGTGGAGGTGTAGTTGGCGTAACTACTAAACTTAATAAACCACGCTCTAAATATTCAGTAATTACGCGCAAATCATTAAAAATAACTCTCCACTTTCCACGAGGATTTTCCTTCTTAAAATCTGTAATATAATCATTTACAATACATGCTAGTTCAGGGGTAGTCCCAATAGCAATCATATCTGCTTCTTCAGAAGCGCTTTTTCTTACCTCTTTACGAAGTAATTCTTCTTGATTCAATAAATGTTTAATTCGGCGATATAATAGGTCCCCAGCGGTAGTTAATTCAATATGACGACTTCCCTGGCGCATCTTGATTAATTGCACGCCATAATAAGCTTCCAAATTTTTAATTTGCAAGCTTAAGGCCGGCTGAGCAATATTTAATTGTCTTGCAGCCTCACTAATTGTATAAGATTCAGCTACATACACATAATTTCTATAAACCTCAAAATCCATAGAAATAGTTTCCTTTCATAAATGCAACCATACTTAAATTAAGTATAATCGACTCTTTCATCATAGAGTAGTTATATGACACTCTATGATAGCCCCATATTCTATACCAGTTTCTACTTTAAACAAATAAAAAGATCTCCATTAATTACCAAATACATTCTATTACTTAATAGAAAATATAAATACACACAACCCTTATTTCTATTAATTTACGCTCCCTTATAAATTATCTACAAACTCCAAAATCAGGACAGCATCTATAATGCTGTCCTAATTTCGGAAAACTTTATTGTAATAAGAATTTGTATCTTAGGATACACTTTCACTTACTGTACCAACTTCATTGTTATATGCAATATAGCCATAGAATACCCAACCTAAGAAGGTTACTAGACCACCATAGGCAAGAGCAAATTCGCCACAAGCATAAAGAGCATAGAAGCTATATAGTACAGCTAACAGGTTGATAAATAAGATGGAGCCCACTTTTTTCTTATTAACTTTTGCTTCATGTAGAATGATTGGCAATGCTGCCATCGATAATACATAAGGCACAAGATTTGTAACTACTGCAAGTTCTACGATAGCATTGAATTGCTCCATAAGACTTGGACTAATAGTTGTGAACCCAATAATTGTTTCAATAATCATCATAATAATCATGCCTGCAATTGGTGCATTCGCTTTAGTAACTTTAGCGAAAATTTTAGGGAAGTAGCCTTCATCAGCTAAGCTTTTTAATACTTGTGCTGTTGTAAACTGCCAACCTAATAAGGAGCCAAGACAAGCAATACACATTAAGCCCATTACGATTTGACCAATAGTTTCATTAAACATTTGAGCAAATACATAACCAAATGGTGCGTTAGATGCAGCTAAGGCTTCAATTGGAACAATACCACTCATTACATTTGTAGAAGCAATATATACAATAGCAGCCCCTAGAGTACCACCAAGTACTGCAATTGGAACATTCTTTTCTGGATTTTCTACTGCATCACTATTAGCACAAGCAGACTCTAAGCCTAAGAATGCCCATAGTGTAAGTGTAATAGATGTAGAAACAGCTTCGAAGAATGGTAAATTATGAGGATTCCATGCTGCTACATAAGTACCGGCGTCAAACCAGAACCAACCAAGAATACTAATACCAAATACTGGAATTAAAACACCCCAAATAGTTATAGAGCCCAATTTACCAGTAATGCTAGCACCACCAAAGTTAAGAATACCAGTAATCCAAAGAATAGCAATTGTTGCTAAACCTACACCAAGTGCACTTAATTGAGTACCAAAGAACTCTGTACCATAACCAACTGCGGAAATCGCAATCGCTACGTTTGCAATAATTAGAGAGAATGCATAGGTATAGTTACATAAGAAACTACCACTTCTACCAAAAGCGTATTCAGAGTAACCACCCATACCGCCACTCTTACGGCTAAACATACCACATTGTGCAAAGCAATACGCCAAGCACATAGAACCTACTGCAGTCACTAGCCAGGATAATACTGAAATTGTACCTACTGTTGCCAGCTTGGCTGGTAACATGATGATGCCGGAGCCCATCATGTTAACAGCTGTGATAATGGTGAGTTGAACTACACCCATTTTTTTGCTGCTAGTATCACTCATTTATTTTCACGTCCTATTCTAAATATTATTTTTTAATTACAGATTCGTCTTTCAATACATAAGCAACTGCTTTAATTTGTCCATCAATTTCTTTGAAGTGAACACCTTGAATTTCACCAGCAAAGCCTGGCAATTCATTAAGTGTAGCTTCTAATACACGGAAGTAAGCAATTACGTTTTCACTCCAACGTTCACCTGGATCGATAGTGATGATTCCTGGAGGATAAGGAAGAGCCCCTTCAAGTGCAATGCGACCTTCAATTTGATCTAATGTTACTTCTTCATAGTTACCAGCAATAAATTCATAAGTAGCTGCTTGAGCACTCATTGCTACTGGTGGTAAGTATTCTTCGCGGAATAAACGTTTTTGTAAAGTATTTACATTATGAGATTTATAGAAGTCATGCATTTCTTGGCAAAGTTGACGAATTGTATACCCTCTATAGTGTTCTTCATTATTGTAGTAAATCTTAGGTAAAACATCTTGCATTGGAAGATCTTCATCTAAGCATTGTTCAAAACGAGCTAATAAGGATACAAGATTTTTCATCTTAGTTTCGGTTTCAGCTGGTGTAATCAAGAACAAGATGGAGTTCAAGTCACTCTTCTCTGGAGTTAAACCATGTTCACGTAAGTAGTTAGAAAGTAGGCCTGCTGGAATACCGAAATCTTCATATTTTCTAGTTTTCTTATCAATACCAGGTGTATAGAGTAATAATTTGCAAGGGTCTACTAAATATTGATCTTTACCATATCCTTCAAATTGATGCCAATCTGATTCTGGATCAAATTTAAAGAATTTATTGTCTGCTGCAATTACATCAGTGTCATAGTCTTCCCATGCTTTACCATCAATAGTTTCAGGAATAAATGGTTTGATGTAATGACAAGCTTTTTTAATAGCTTTGCGAGTTTCAATACCAAGTTTTACTGTTTCATCCCATAATTTACGACCTGCTTTACCTTCATGAATCTTAGCATTTACGTCAAGAGAAGCGAAGATTGGGTAACAAGGAGATGTAGATGCATGTAACATGAATGCATTGTTGAAGCAATCATCATTACAATATCTTGCTTGGCCTTTAATATGACTATCTTTTTTATGAATTTGAGATGCTTGAGATAAACCAGCTAATTGTTTATGTACTGATTGAGTTACGAAAATACCAGGATCTTCTGGTCCAAGTTCTAATAACATTGGGCTGCAATCGCGCAACATTGGAATAAATTGTTCATAACCAACCCATGCAGAGTCAAATAAGATGTAGTCGCAAAGATGACCGATACGATCAACAACTTGACGAGCATTATAAATAGTACCATCGTAAGTACCTAGCTGAATTAAAGCTACGCGGAATGGACGTTTTTCCTTTGCTTTATGTGGAGCCACTTTTTCTAAACGTTCACGTAAGTAAGCTTCATCAAAGCAATGATTATCTACACCACCGATAAAACCAAATGGATTTCGGGAAGTTTCTACATATACAGGAGTTGCACCAGCTTGAACTAAAGCACCATGATGTAAAGATTTATGATTATTGCGGTCAAATAGAACAACATCACCAGGTTTAATTAAAGCATTACATACAACTTTATTAGCAGAAGAAGTACCATTTAATACGAAGTAAGTGAAGTCTGCATTAAATACTTCAGCTGCATGTTTTTCTGCATCATAAGGTGCACCTTCATGAATTAGTAAGTCACCCATACGAACATCAGAAGAACTCATATCAGAGCGGAATAAAGCTTCGCCAAACCAATCATAGAAATAACGTCCTGCTGGATGTTTGCGGAAGAATTGACCACCATGATGACCTGGTGTTGCTAATGTCATATTACCAGTTTCAACATATTTTACTAATTCTTTAAAGAATGGTGGTAAAATCTTTTCTTCATAGGATACTACAGCATCTTCAATTTGACGGCTGAATAGTAAACGATCAAATTGGTTCACATCAATTACATGAACACCTTTTGTTAATAAATCCAAAGGAATTTCGCTATTTTTAGCTGTGCGAATAATAAATGTTGGAATATCTAATAAAGTATCAATTACAGGAGGTAGTTTGTCTAACTCTTGATCTGTAACAACTACGGCACCGGTAGCAGTAAAATCTGGCTCAAATTGGCCTAAAATAGTATCTAAGCATTCTTGCGGTCTATTGCAAGAAATATCAAAATGCTTTGCTGCCTCACTACTACATACAATTTTTAATGCTTCCATCTTTATGACCTCCAAAATGTCAATGTATATACTTATAAGCCCTATACAACTCACAATGTATATAAAACTGTATTTAAATGGCTTGCTCCCGGGGTAAGCCATATCTTTGACTACAGTATAACTAATATCAAACACCTTGAATAATACTGAAAAATATGAAGTTACATTTAAGTTATAATAACTCAATATAAGTATCTTAAAAGTGCAAGCTATTTATGCATTTTTAAGATATATACATCTTTTCTACTTCTTATTTTTTTATATATGTTAGTCTTCACTTATTTAATAAAATCTTAAATCAAATGAAAATCAGTGATAGTTAATCTATTATTTTCGATATACTGAAGATTTAATAAGAAATCAATAAAAAAATCCCCCAAGTATATATACAATGAATTTCATATGAGACTTAAATTGAAATTCAAATAATATACTTGAGGGATTACTTATTTATATTTATTTTTCTAATAAAGGAACCGTATAGGATCCATGAGGCATTAAAATAATAGGAGCATCAGCACCTAGTTTAGCTTCAGCCATAGTAAGTGCCTCTTCAATAGAATGAACAGGCGTAAAGAATGCTTCTTTTGCATATTCATCAGGTAAAGACGAGAGTAAATAGAATTCTGCTTTTTTCATCAAACGCGTTACAGCATACGCTTTATGGCGTCCAATTTGGAAATCTTTGCGCACTGAATCTTCTATTGCTTGTATGGAATGATAATTATGTACTGTTTCGTCAAAAATGGCGGAACCAGAGCCTTCACGACATTCTGCCAATAGAATAATAACACCACCTGGTGCAACTGCTTTTACAGCATTATCCATAGTTTTCTGCATTTGGTAGATATTAATATCTTTCGGATAACCACCAGTAGAGGCAATCACTATAGGCGCTAACTCTTTAATAGGCACACCATTTTGTTTGTTTACAAAATCACAGGCAGCTTTATGAGCTGTAATGTAATGACCAGCAAATACACCAGTAAATTCTTTTTCCCCATTAAGCACAATATTTAATAAAAATGTTGGAGGACATAAAGCAACGCCTTCTATTTGATCATCATAAATAGGATTTCCATCTAGTTCACCTATCGCTGCTTTATCATCAAGCATTAAGCTGTGATTTTTACGTATAGTTTCATAAGAAGCTACTCCAGGTAAAATGGCTTTACGTCCACCGCCGAATCCAGCAAAGAAATGGTGAACCACAGAGCCCGTACAAATAATATGGTCTGCTTCTACTACATGACGATTTAGCTCCACAGGCGTACCAAAAGAAGTCGTGCCTACATGAACAAAGTCTTCAGTTTTTTTAGCATTAGAGTTAATAAGTTGAATCCGATCAGCAATCTCTGGACTTACTTCTTGACGCATTTCCGATTCTGTCATATCGCGATGTGTACCAAGGGCGAAGACTATTTTAATATGATCATCAGTAACACCAATATTATTTAAATACTCAATTAAAATAGGCATGAAAATATGAGTATTAGCAATACGTGTTGTGTCATTAGCTATAATCGCAACTGTTTCTCCCGCTTTAATTAACTCTTTCAAAGGCTTAGAGTCAATAGGATTATCAAAAGCATCCCTAATTGCTTGCTCAGGGTTAGGGAGCACAGGAGTTTCGGCCATGTGAAGCTCACCAATAACACGTTTTTCATCTAATTTAAAATCAACAAAACCATCACCATAATGAAAGGAGTATGTCTTCATACTAAATACCTCCTAAACACTTATACCTACCATATACTATTGCTTGTTTCTTTAAAAGGATAACCATACATCTAAATGCTTTAACCAAAATATTATTTATGAAAGAGTTCATAGACTAATAAATCTTATTCTAATCATTCAACTGAAAGTCTCTTAGTAAGATACAATAGTATTTTATTTATGAATTAATTATACCATATAAAAATATGAATACTCTATAAAGGTTTATACTTAAAATAAGAAAAAAGCCATACCTTTTGGTATGGCATATGTAATGACGATTTGCTATTCAATCCCTGTGTATATCTTAGCGACTTCCTGTTCGGATGCTGGCTATTCTTCTCCGAAGAATCGTACGCTGCGAACTAAAAAATTCGTACTGATTTGTGCGTCACTAGCATGTTCCTTCAAATGAGGCTCACTATTTATCCCAACGCCGCTTCTATTGTTCCTAATCCATAGAAATACTCCT